>Ga0114949_10002648_pt1 | contig 11224 bp, 8 predicted proteins | sample N074metaG_FD_83505 | JGI IMG/M metagenome (GOLD analysis project Ga0114949, IMG submission 83505) | Deep subsurface microbial communities from Kermadec Trench to uncover new lineages of life (NeLLi) - N074 metaG | ecosystem: Environmental > Aquatic > Marine > Ocean trench > Sediment | place... | reverse complement strand
TACAACCGGGAACGAAAAGCCGACCACGTAAATTCCCTTCGCAAGCAATCGGTCGGCCATTTCTGTGGCCAGGCGTGCGTCGCCAAGCATGACCGGAATAATAGGGTGTTCGCCAGGCTTCAAGTCAAAGCCAAGCTCGGTCATCTTCTCCCTGAAGTAGCGCGCATTTTCGTGCAGGGTCTTTCGCAGAGAGTCATCTTTTTGCAACAAGTCCAGAACCGCGATCGACGTCTCGACGATAACGGGAGCAACAGAATTGGAAAACAAATAAGGCCGGGAACGTTGTCGTAACCAGCCAACGATTTCGCGACGCCCGGACGTATAACCGCCAGACGCCCCACCGAGCGCTTTGCCGAGTGTGCCGGTAATGATGTCAATCTTGCCGACGACGTTTCGATACTCGTGTGTGCCTCTGCCCGTTTCGCCTAAAAAACCGGTCGCGTGACAATCGTCGATCATCGTTATCGCCCCATGCGTTTCGGCAAGATCGACGATCCGGTCAAGGCTCGCGATAGTGCCATCCATAGAGAACACTCCGTCGGTTACGATCAGCTTGTTGTCGCAGGATGCAGCGTCTGACAATTTTGCGTCAAGATCCTCCATGTCGTTATTCTGGTAACGAAATCGCTGCGCCTTGGACAAGCGGATACCGTCGATAATACTGGCGTGATTCAGCGCGTCGCTGATCACTGCATCGTCTTCACCGAGCAGGGTTTCGAACAGCCCACCGTTCGCGTCAAAACAGGAAGGGTAGAGAATGGTGTCTTCGGTGCCGAGATACTCACTGATTCGACTCTCCAGTTCTTTGTGTACGGTTTGCGTTCCGCAAATGAAACGCACTGAGGCCATGCCGTATCCGTACTTGTCCAGCGCTGCGTGTGCCGCCTTTATGATTTGCGGATGATTGGCCAGTCCCAGGTAGTTGTTGGCACACAGGTTTATCACTTCGGACTCTTTACCGTTCTGGCGAACATGAATCGCGGCCTGCTGGGGCCCCGAGATCAGCCGTTCCTGCTTGAAAAGACCCTGATCCCGAAGGTCCTCGGTTTGTGTGGCTAGTGACTGCAGAAAACGCTCATTCACGGCATTGCGCTCTAAACGGAAAGGCCGCAGAGTATATCAGGACATTCAGGACAGCCGGCGTGATAAAGCGTGATCGATGCGCGTCAGAAATGGCGCATCCGCGGTAGTTCTGGCCTATAATCGCCGGCCTTCAGGTGGTGCCGTATTGGACTTGCAACCATGACATTCGCTGACCAGCCATTCATTAATGATTCTGCGCCGCAACCGGTGAGCGATCTCTATCTGACGGACGAGCAGGCGCTGGTTAGCAAACTTTGTGAAGCTGCCGACAGCGGCAAACGTGCACGAACTAAAATCGGCAAGACAGCGGCAAGTCTCGTCGCAGCAGTTCGACGAAATTCGTCGAATGAAGGCGGCATCGAGGCGTTTCTTCAGCAATACGATTTATCATCCGAGGAAGGAATTTTGCTGATGTGCGTGGCAGAGGCGCTGCTTCGCATTCCAGACAGAAGAACAGCTGATCGTCTGATCGCGGACAAAATTACAGCCGCAAACTGGAAAGAGCACATTGGCGAAAGTGATTCGCTGTTCGTTAATGCGTCGACCTGGGGCCTGATGTTGACGGGCCAGATTCTCAATCTTGATTCGATCGGCAAGGGGAATCCCACGCGCTTTCTTGGAAAACTGGTGAGTCGGGCAGGAGAGCCGGTCGTTCGTACCGCAATGCGCCAGGCGATGAAGATCATGGGGCACCAGTTTGTTACGGGACGCACGATCGACGAGGCACTCGCGCGGTCGCGGAAAGGCAATAACAAAAATTATCGCTACTCATTCGACATGCTGGGCGAGGCCGCATTGACAGCGACCGATGCAAAACGTTATTTCGAATCGTATTCGGCTGCTATTGGCAAGATAGGTGCAAGCGTAACGGAAACCCGAGACGTTGTTGCGGCGCCGAGCATATCGGTGAAATTGTCGGCGCTGCACCCACGTTACAGCTATAAGCAGTTTACCCGCGTGCACAGCGAGCTTGTGCCGATTGTCACCGACCTCGCAATTCAGGCTGAGAAGGCCGGCATCGCGTTGACGATTGACGCAGAAGAAGCCGACCGTCTGGAGATCTCACTGCAAATCTTCGAAGCAGTGTTTAATGACGAACGCTTGAAAAACTTCGGGGGTCTCGGGCTGGCCGTTCAGGCATACCAGAGGCGAGCAATCGATGTCGTAAATTACATTACATCGTTGGCGGACGATGCCGGCAGATGTATCCCGGTACGACTCGTAAAAGGCGCCTATTGGGATACTGAAATTAAGCTCGGCCAAATGCTCGGCCTGGAGAGCTACCCGGTATTTACACGCAAAGCGCATACCGACGTTTCTTACCTGGCGTGTGCTCGTGCCTTGCTTGATTCTTCGCACGTATATCCGCAGTTCGCGACGCACAATGCCCATACGCTGGCCAGCGTCATGCATTTTGCAGGAACAAAAAAAGCGTTCGAGTTTCAACGCTTGCACGGTATGGGCGAGGGCTTGTACAGCGAAGTTATCGATGCCGATAAATTCGGTCATCCCTGTCGCGTATATGGCCCGGTGGGCAGCCATGAAGACTTGTTGCCTTACCTGGTGCGTCGCTTGCTGGAGAATGGCGCAAACACCTCGTTCGTTAATCGAATCGTCGATGAGTCAATTGACGTCAACGATATCGTTGCCGATCCCATTGCGGTGACACGAAAAATGGAGTGCAAGCCGCACCCGTCGATAAGCCCTCCGGCGGAACTGTTCGGTGACGAGCGCAAGAATTCTGCCGGCTTTAATTTTGCAGATCATGGAAAATTGCGTGCGCTCATGCAATCCATGCAGGCCAGTTTGCAGCAAAAACCGGCCGCAACACCCGTTGTTGGTGGTAAGGCGCTTTCTGGTGAAGCAGTAGCGATCCTGAACCCGGCCAATACCAGTGACGTCGTTGGATCGTGTGTGCAGGCAACCCCTGAGGCTGTCGACAAAGCGCTGGAGTTGTCGAAGACCGCGCAGGTTCTATGGGACCGAAAAGGCGCTCACGAGCGATCGAAAATTTTGCAGGAAGCGGCACGATTATTCGAGGTAAACGCGCCGGAATTGCTTGCACTGTGTGTCCGTGAGGCAGGCAAGACGGTCCCGGATGCAGAGTCGGAACTTCGCGAGGCCGTCGATTTTTTGCGTTACTACGCCATTGAGGCCGATAAACACTATGGCAGTGTCATCTCATTGCCAGGTCCAACAGGGGAACGAAACACCCTGAGTTTGCGTGGCAAGGGCATTTTCGTGTGCATAAGTCCGTGGAATTTTCCGTTGGCTATTTTCACCGGACAAGTTGCGGCTGCTCTGGCGGCCGGTAACGCAGTATTGGCCAAGCCGGCAGAGCAAACGCCATTGGTAGCGCATCGTGCAGTCCAACTGTTGCATGAGGCGGGCGTGCCGCCAGAAGTACTGCACTTCATACCCGGCGATGGGGCGGCAGTCGGTGGCTATGCGGTTGCGGACCCGAGAGTTGCTGGCGTCGCGTTTACCGGCTCCATGGAAACAGCAAGGTTGATCAACCAGACGCTCGCGCACCGGGATGGGGCAATCGCCACACTGATCGCCGAGACGGGGGGCCAGAATGCGATGTTTGTCGACAGTTCCGCCTTACCGGAGCAAGTCGTTCTGGATGCCGTCTATTCCGCGTTCAACAGTGCAGGGCAACGATGCTCGGCACTGCGTATTTTGTGTTTACAGGACGATATTGCAGACCGCGTCATTGAGTTGCTCAAAGGCTGTATGGACGAGCTGTCGACAGGCGACCCTGCATTTTTGTCTACAGATGTAGGTCCCGTTATAGACGAAGAAGCAAAACGACTGCTGTTGGATCACATCGCAAGCACGGTTAAAAAGGGCGAATTAATTCATCAATGTCAGTTGGGCGCATCGACCGAAGGCGGCACATTTGTTGCGCCGACTGTGATTGAGATAGAAGACCTCGGTCAACTCGACAAAGAAGTATTTGGCCCGGTGCTGCATATCCTGCGATTCAAAGGCGATCAATTGGCGGAAATGGTGGAGAAGGTGAATGACACAGGCTTCGGCTTGACGATGGGACTGCATAGCCGCATTGACAGTCGCGCCGAAGCGCTGGCGTTGCATTCGGGAGCGGGTAATCTCTATATCAATCGAAATATGATCGGCGCCGTCGTCGGTGTGCAGCCATTCGGTGGTCGTGGCCTGTCGGGGACCGGCCCGAAGGCCGGTGGCCCGCATTATCTGCCGCGATTCGGCAACGAGTTTGCCGTGAGCAACAATTTGTCTGCAGTGGGCGGCAATGCCACGCTGCTATCGCTCGGGGAAGAATGAAATGGCGTCAATCAGTATTTTTGATATTTTCAAAATAGGCATAGGTCCCTCCAGTTCGCATACGGTCGGACCAATGAAGGCGGCAAGAGCGTTCATTGACGCTGTTGCGGAAAAAGGTGAGTCTGTTGCGAAACTGCACGTGACATTGTATGGGTCGCTCGCCTATACCGGCATCGGGCATGCGACGGACTCCGCAATAATGCTTGGTCTTGCGGGACATTTGCCGGAGAGCATTGACCCGGACGCAGCCAGTCGGTATTTGAAGGTCATGCGCAGCGACAAGCGAATCGATATGCCGGGCGTCGGCGTATTGCCATTCGATCCGCAACTCGACCTTGTGTTCGAACTAAAAGAAACCTTGCCTCGTCATACCAACGGTATGCGTTTTCATGCAAGCAGCGCATCCGGCAAGGATGTCTTGATTGAAGACTATTACTCACTCGGTGGCGGTTTTATTGTGCGAGGAGACGAAGAGCAGTTGCTTAACCAGGAAGGTGAGCCGCCGTACCCGTTTCACAACGGTGAGACGCTGCTGGCACAGGCAAATGAGTTCGATCTGTCGATTCCTGACATGGTATTCAAGAACGAATGTCATTGGCGAGGTGAGGAAGAGGTCAAGCGGCGGATCGACGAGTTATGGTCTGCGATGCAGGCTTGCGTCCAGCGTGGTCTCAATGCAGAGGGCGTTTTGCCAGGGCGGCTTGCCGTGACCCGGCGTGCACCTAAACTCTACAGGTCAATTCAGGCAGATGGAGATCAGCAAGGTCGCAACACGCTCGACTGGGTCAACGCGTACGCCATTGCGGTTAATGAAGAAAATGCGGCGGGAGGGCGAGTGGTAACGTCACCCACCAATGGTGCCGCAGGCGTCATTCCAGCGGTCCTGCATTATTATCGGAACCTGATTCCCGACGCGACCGAAGAGGGTATCCACCGATTCATCCTGACCGCTGGTGCCATCGGCATTTTGTACAAAATCAATGCATCAATTTCCGGTGCGGAAATGGGCTGTCAGGGAGAAGTGGGCGTCGCTTGCTCGATGGCCGCCGCTGGCCTGGTTGCGGCATTTGGCGGTTCCAATTCCAACATCGAAAACGCGGCCGAGATAGGCATGGAACACAATCTCGGGCTCACCTGTGACCCGGTTGATGGCCTGGTGCAGATTCCCTGTATAGAACGAAACGCGATGGGTGCTGTCAAGGCAGTCAACGCCGCGCGCCTGGCATGGCATGGCGACGGGTCACATAAAGTCAGTCTTGATCAGGTAATCGCGACCATGCGCCAGACGGGCATAGACATGCAGACAATCTACAAAGAAACCTCCGAGGGCGGGCTGGCAGTTAACGTAGTCGAGTGCTGAGTCGCTTGGGGAAGTCGTAAAGGTCTAAAGTGATTGCACTGTTTTTTCGCAAGTCCCAATCATCTGAATCGATGGTTACGGACACGACGCCACAGGTTGGCATGTTGTTGGTAACACCCGGAGACAGAAAGTTCGCGAATTCCGTAATTCCCGGATTGTGTCCGACAACGACGACGTTATTAAAACCGGAGTCCTGCTGACTAACGAAGTCAATCAGCGTGTCAAGACTGGCAAGATACAGCTTGTTATCCCGCTGTAGAAATTCGATTGGGTAGGATATTTCGCTGGCAAGCGCTTTCGCTGTTTCCCAGGTACGGCGGGCCGGGCTCGATACGATCAATGACGGTCGAATCGACGCTTCGTGAATTCGTCGCGCCATTTCGGGCGCATCTCGTGCGCCGCGATCATTCAGCGGTCGCTCGTGATCGGGGAGATTGCTGTCGTCCCAACTGGATTTTGCGTGGCGCAGTAAGGTGAGCGTTTTCATGGCCTGGATACTTCAACTAAAAAAATCGTAACTGCCAACGTGTACTACGTGATTTTAGCTACATCATACCAGTCTGCAAGCGGGCTTCCTCAGACATCATTGACTGGCTCCAGGGTGGGTCAAAAACGAGTTCAACCCGAACATCTTCTACCGTCGGAATCACGGCGATTTTTTCCTGTGCGTCCTGAATCAGTATCGGACCCATGCCGCAGCCGGGCGCCGTCAGGGTCATGTCAACGCGAACAAATCGTCCGCCTTCGGGTCTGTTTTCGATATCGCAGCGATAAACCAGCCCGAGATCAACAATATTGATCGGAATTTCCGGGTCGTATACGGTTCTCAGCTGCTCCCAGATAACGCTCTCAATATCCGCATCCGTTGCGTTCTCGGGTATGGCCGGAGGCGGCACAGGTTCCTTGCCGATGGCGTCTGCATCCGTGCCAGCGATTCGGAACAGATTGCCCTCGACGTAAACGGTAAAACTGCCGCCGAGTTCCTGTGTGATAAAGCCGCTGGTGCCTTCACGCAGGGTCAGGGATTCGCCAGCCGGTATTTCGACGGCTGTGACGTCGCGAGAAATGGAAAAAGGTTCGTTCATGTGGCCAAACATAACTGCTCCATCGATGTCGCCACCGAAGTGGCGTATAAAAAGTGATTCATTCGGTAGTTGCCGGGTTCTTGTCCTGGTTTAGCGCGGCATTCATCGCGTGCCAGGATAAGGTTGCGCATTTCACCCGAGACGGATATTGCCTGACCCCCTGCAGCGCACGTAGCTTGCCAAGATCAATGGGCGCCGATTCGGTTCTTCCCGACAATGAGTCTGTTACTGCGTGAAAAAAGTCTGTCGCCTCGGCTCTCGTCATGCCGGTAACCGTATCCGTCAGCAAAGATGCGGAGGCGACGGATATTGCACAACCGGACCCTTCGAAACAGGCATCCGTGATCCGCATGTCGTCGTCCAAACGAAAATACAGTTTTAATTTGTCGCCGCAAAGTGGATTAATGCCGTCAGCGGAATGTGTTGCCCCTTCCAGTTTGCCGAAATGGCGCGGGCTTCTGGCGTGATCCAGAATGAGTTCGCGATAGAGCTCGCGCAGGTCAGAGTGTGTTTGCGCGTCGTCGTTCATTTGCAAAAAAGCTCTCGTGCCTTGTCGAGCGCCACAACCAGGCGATCAATGTCGTCGGTGTTGTTATAGAGCGCCAGGGACGCACGGGCGGTGCCAGAGATGCCAAAGAATGACATGACCGGCATTGCGCAGTGATGGCCTGTTCGAATGGCCACGCCCTGATGGTCAAGTATGGTTCCAAGATCGTGTGGATGAATGTCGGCCAGCAAGAAAGACTGAACGCCCGCCTTGTGCGTTGCGGTGCCGATTAATCGAATGTCGTCCATGCTGCCTAGCGCTGACGTCATATAGGCCAGAAGCTCGGCTTCATGGCTGGCAATGCGTTGCATGCCGACAGCTTGCAAATATCGTACAGCAGCGCCTAAGCCGATCGCGGAAGAAATATTCGGTGTGCCAGCTTCAAACTTGTAAGGCAGATCGTTGTAGGTAGTGCCGTCGAAGCTCACCTCGAGAATCATATCGCCACCGCCCTTATAGGGAGGCATCGCTTCGAGCAGGGATTCTTTTCCATACAGGATGCCAATCCCTGTTGGACCGAACATTTTGTGACCGGAAAAGGCGTAAAAATCGCAGTCGAGATCTTGCACGTCTACCGCCATGTGCGCAATGGCCTGAGCGCCATCGACCAGCACTGGCACGCCCGCAGCGTGCGCTTTCTCAACGATCTGTTTAACGGGAAGTATCGTGCCGAGCGCATTCGAAACGTGCGCAATCGCCAGCAGTTTTACTGAATCATCGAGTACTTCATACAATTGTTGCAGGTTTACTTCGCCTTGCTCGTCGATATCGATGACGATCAATTCGGCGCCTGTTTGTTCACAGATCATTTGCCACGGAACAATATTGGAGTGATGTTCGAGGTGGGTGATTACGATCTTGTTGCCGGCTTTCAGTCGTGGTTTACAGAAACTTTGTGCGACCAGGTTTATGGACTCTGTCGTGCCGCTGGTGAACAGAGTTTCGCATCGTGCATTGGCATTGATAAAGTCGACGACGGCGTCGCGCGCACCTTCGTAAGCATCGGTGGCACGATGGCTAAGTGTGTGAACACCTCTGTGTACATTTGCATGATCGTGTTTTTGATATTCGCTGATCGCCTCGATGACGACCGTTGCAGGCTGCGATGATGCGGCGCTGTCGAGATAGACCAGGGGCGCACCATTGATGTCCTGGGCTAAAGAGGGAAAATCCGATCGCAGACTGTCCATGCCGGCATAAGCGGCTTCGCGATCGTCAGTGTGAAGTTGCGCCTTACTCATCGCCGGAACCGCCAATCAGGTCATCCAGGCGCTCATCAATGGCGCCGGATACGTACTCGTGAGCGGCGTCCACGGTAAGCAGGGACAGTATCTTGGCGGCGAATGCGCGTGTGATCAATCGAGTCGCTTCGTCCAGGTCCAGCCCACGTGTGCGCAGGTAAAACAACGCCGTTTCATCCAGTTGCCCTACAGTGGCACCATGGCTGCATTTGACCTCGTCAGCATAGATTTCCAGCTCGGGCTTGGTGTCGATCTCTGCCTCTTTTGAAAGCAGCAGATTGTGATTTTGCTGATTGGCATCGGTTTCGTCCGCACCACGATGCACAATGGCTTTGCCGTTAAATACACATCGTGATTTACCGTTGAGAATCCCACGGTATTCTTCATTACTGTTACTGGGGCCGACGAGGTGATCAACCCGCGTGTGATTGTCTATGTGCTGTTGATCGCCGGCAAGGTATAAGCCATTCATTTCGACGTTTGAATTTCGCCCTTGCATTCGCGCAGTAATATCGTTGCGGATAAGCGCGCCGCCAAAGTCGAACGCGCAGTGCCTGAAAGTCGCGCCCGCCGCCAGTTCGACCAGTAGATTGTTGGTGTTGATATGGTGCCGCGCTCGCTGTTGAATGCGCAGGTAATCGACCGTAGTGTTCTTTTGAAGGTCGATCTGCACCACATTGTTCGCATAATGCTCACCATCGCCGGTCGAAATATGTGCTTCTATGAATTGCACGGTTGCACCAGCCTGAACATCGATCAGCACACGCGACTGTGCGACGACCGCATCACCACCCGCGTAGTCGTCAATCAGGAATCCAATTGGCTTGTCGACGATGCTACCGGGCGCGATCGACACCTTTAGACCGTCGATCAACAATGCGGCATTGAGTTGTGCCAGCGGATCATCAATCGCTATTTGTTCAAAACTCGCTGCAGAATCGTTGTCAGACAACAATGAGGCGGAGACACCACTTGGAAGCGAAAGGTCATCAGACTCTATTCCGCCGTTTCGAATGACAATCCAGTGAGCGTCTATTGCAGATTGAATAGAGCGCGCCGGGCCGGTCGTGGGATGTGGTGAAACATCTGCGTTGGCCAGCCAGTCGTTACTCAGCGAGATTGCACGTGCCATGTTCGTATAGCGCCAGTCTTCGTGCCGGGTTGTTGGAAAGCCTGATTCCGTAAACCGGGCGGCGGCTGTTTTTCTCAGCTCAGACAGCACGTCCACTGGCATTGCGCTCACTGCATGGTCAAAAAGCACCAGGTTGAAAGCAGCATTCGTCATGCGATCGCTGCCTCTTGCAGCCAGTCGTAGCCTTTCTCCTCAAGCTCCAGCGCCAGCGATTTGTCGCCGGAGCGAACTATCCTGCCGCCGGACAGAACATGCACGAAGTCCGGTTGCACATAGTCGAGGAGTCGCTGGTAATGCGTAATCAATACGATTGCACGGTCATCGCTACGCAGGGCATTGATGCCTTTGGCGACGGACTTCAGAGCGTCAATGTCCAGCCCAGAATCAGTCTCGTCCAGCATTGCGAGCTTTGGCTCGAGCACGGCCATCTGCAAAATTTCGTTTCGCTTTTTCTCGCCACCGGAAAATCCTTCGTTGACGCCGCGATTGAGAAAGCTTGTATCCATATCCAGCAGTTTCATTTTTTCTTTCGCGAGTTTGAGAAACTCGAATGCGTCAATTTCCGTTTCGCCTTGAAACTTTCGCTTCGCGTTGAGCGCCGCTTTCAACAGATAGGCATTATTGACGCCCGGAATTTCCACCGGATACTGGAAGCCAAGGAAGAATCCCAGCCGGGCCCGTTCCTCAGGTTCGAGTTGCAGCAAATCCTCGCCGAGAAAGGAAACACTGCCGTCGGTCACCTCATAGTCGCTGTGCCCGGCTATTACCTGGGCCAAGGTGCTCTTGCCGGAACCATTGGGTCCCATAATGGCGTGAACTTCACCGGCGGATACCGAAAGATCAATACCGTTCAGGATACTCTTGCCGTCAATACTTGCTTTTAAATTTTTGATTTCTAACATATTTTATTTTCGCCGTTTAGCCGACAGCTCCTTCAAGACTGACGTTGAGCAAAGCTTGCGCTTCAACGGCAAATTCCATAGGTAGCTCCTTAAAGACCTCTCTGCAGAAGCCGTTCACGATCATATTGACGGCATCTTCCTCCGACAGGCCACGCTGCCGGCAATAGAACAATTGATTGGCGGAGATGGTCGACGTCGTTGCTTCGTGCTCCACCTTGGCAGTTGGATTGCGGACCTCCATATAGGGGAATGTGTGAGCCCCGCATTCTTTACCAATTAGCAAGGAGTCGCATTGTGTGTGATTCCTGGCATTCGTCGCCTGCGGCATAATTTTGACCAGGCCGCGATACACTGCTTGTGATTTGCCGGCCGAGATTCCTTTCGACACAATTGTGCTGCGCGTATTGCGGCCGATATGAATCATTTTCGTGCCGGTATCTGCTTGCTGGTAATTGTTGGTTACCGCGACGGAGTAAAACTCGCCAACGGAATTTTCTCCGCGCAGGATGCAACTTGGGTACTTCCATGTGATGGCCGACCCTGTTTCAACCTGCGTCCAGGAAATTTT
>Ga0114949_10002647_pt1 | contig 11224 bp, 9 predicted proteins | sample N074metaG_FD_83505 | JGI IMG/M metagenome (GOLD analysis project Ga0114949, IMG submission 83505) | Deep subsurface microbial communities from Kermadec Trench to uncover new lineages of life (NeLLi) - N074 metaG | ecosystem: Environmental > Aquatic > Marine > Ocean trench > Sediment | place... | reverse complement strand
TAATAAATCAACCAGGCGCTCTTTACCCATGGCGAAACCGATGCCCGGCCATGGTTTGCCGCCCTGTAATTCAACCAGGCTATCGTAACGGCCACCGGCGCAAACGGCACCCTGTGCACCGAGCTGGTCCGTAATCCATTCAAACACGCTGTGCGAGTAGTAATCCAGACCACGCACCAGTCTTGGGTTCTCGTGGTACTCAATACCCAGCAGATCGAGATAAGATTTCAGATCCTGGTAATGCTGGCGTGAAGATTCGCCGAGATGATCCATCAGTATTGGCGCATTCTCGAGCAAGGCTATGACTTGAGAATTCTTGCTGTCGAGTACCCGCAGCGGATTGCGTTCAACCCGTTCATTGGTTTCGTCATCGAGATCGGCGCGGTGGTCGCGTAAAAAAGACTGCAAATGGTCTCTGTATACGCTGCGCTCTTGAGCGTCACCCAGCGTGTTTAGTTCCAATCGCAGACCCTGCAATCCCAGAAGACTCCATATCTGTGTCCCCAGGGTAATAATCTCGGCATCGGCGTCAGCACCCGGCGCACCGAAAAGCTCAGCGCCAATCTGATGAAATTGACGACTGCGGCCTTTTTGAGGGCGCTCATAACGGAACATCGGCCCGCTGTACCACAGTCGCTTAACCGGCCCGTACAATAGTCCGTTTTGTAACACAGCGCGTACCACACCGGCGGTGCCTTCCGGTCGCAAACTCAGGGATTCGCCATTGCGATCCTCAAAACTGTACATCTCCTTGCTAACCACGTCCGTTGCCGAGCCAATCGCACGGGTAAATACCTCGGTCTTTTCCAGCATGGGGATACGTATTTGCTCATACTGACAACTTGAAAATGCTGTTTGTGCAGCAGTTTCAAGCGCCTGCCAGTAATGTATATCCTGCGGAAGTATGTCGTTCATCCCACGGATTGAACGAATCGGATCAGTCATTCTGATTTTTCGACTCGATGTTCTGCGGCCAGGTCATCTGTACCACGTCATCTTTGATGAAGGGTGCCATATCAACCATTTCACCATTCAAGGATAAGCTGACGGCAGAGGCCCGACCGATCAGAATACGAAATGGCATCCTGCCCTGGTAGTTCTTTTTACTGCCACCGCGTATCAGGTCCATTTCCAGTTCCGTGCCATCGGCAGCAACAATCTCTACCCAGCTGTCGGCTGAAACGCTGACTTGCAAGCGGCCTTCTCCATCGGGCAAGGGTGCTTTCGAAAACTCTGCCCAGGCAAGATCTGCAGTGTCTGCCTGTTTTGACACACCGTCATTCAATACATCCAGAGAAGCAATAGACGCATTGACCGGGCCGGCTTGAGATGCGCTGTAGGGTAATGCACCCTTTTGTGAAAGACGCACCGCTTCGTGGGTGAACTGCCACGCCAGCGTACCGATGAGCAATGATGCCAGCACATAGCTGCTGGCCCGTATCCAATGGTCGACCGGGTTGCGTTTGGCCGGGTTGATAAAGACCTTGCGTAAGCTCGTTTCCTGACTGGTGACTCTGTCAATCAGCAGTTGAATCTCATCTGGCGGGATCTGCAGGTAAGCCGCATACGCCTGTATATAGCCTTTCCTGTAAACCGGTGCGATATGGTCTGCTTGCTCTTCTTCTATTTTCCTGAGCAGGCCTTCGTCCAGCCCGATTGCACTGGCGATGCTTGCAAGATCCAGCTTACGAAGCATGCGCTGTTGTTTCAGAAACTCGCCCGCTGCCATTGGGATTAGTTCTTGTTGCGTCATCTGCGGGTGATTCTCCGGGCTTGTTCGGCCTCTTTTGATTCAGGAAAATTACTATTCAACCAGGACAGGTATTGACGAGCCATCTTGACGTCGCTTAATGATGTTTCAATCTTATAACCAAGCAACAGGCTTTCGGCTGTGCGTGCAGTTGCCGCTTCAAAGCGCTGCAGAAAAGCCCTGGCCCGCAAGTGGTTCTGCTGCCGTTGATTCAAATTGGCCATGGATAATAATGCGTCAGGAAACTTCGCATCATATTGCAAGGCACGACGCAAATAATTGTCAGCATCGTCCAGCTTGTTATTCCGCAGCGCGCAGGAGCCGGCATTGGTCAAGGCCACTGCTGGTGACCGGTAAAACGGGTCATCCAGTGCTTTCAAAAAATGCGGGATCGCCTGCTGATATTTTCCGGCCTGGCACAGGTGTATGCCGTAATTGTTGTTGACATCACCATTTTTCGGGTCGGCCTCAACCGCCAATTGATAATGCTTCCCGGCAAGCGCATCCTCACCGAGCCGCTGATACAAAACCGCTATTACGGTATGTCCAGGTGCATAGCCCGGGTCTTCTCTCACCGCTTTTTTTAATTTACCCAGTGCGACTTCCATTTGCCCCCGGTTCATATACTCCAAGCCAAGCTGGGTGTTGGACTCTGCCGCCTTGCGTGCATCTGTTTTTGCGTCGGGGTTAACCGGCGGGCTGGAAACACAGGCACTGAGTAAGCTCAAACACAGCAGCAAAACAGCTAACAACTGATTGATCGGGGTCTTCATGGGCTGGTCTCCGCCATTTTCATTTTAATGCGTTCACTGCGTTTCGTACGGTCCTGTACTTTTCCCACCAGCTGTCCGCAAGCAGCATCGATATCGTCACCGCGGGTCTTTCTGACCGTGGCAATCAAATTGCCACGCATAACAATTTCTTTGAACTCTGCTATCCGGCTTGCGCTGGAACACCGATAGTTGGTACCCGGAAATGGGTTAAAGGGTATCAGATTCAGCTTGCTGGGTACTGTTCTGAGTAATTTGACCAGTTTTCTGGCATGTTCGGGATGATCGTTAACACCGTCGATGAGTGTGTATTCGAAGGTTACCGAACGTTTGTGCTTTGCGGACACATAGTCCCTGCAGGCCTGCATCAACACCGCAATCGGGTATTTGCGGTTTAACGGAACCAGCTCCGTGCGCAACTCATCGATCGGCGAATGCAGTGAAACGGCCAGTGCCACATCAATCGTTTCGCGCAAGCGATAGATAGCCGGTACCAGGCCCGCGGTACTCAAGGTGACACGCTTGGCTGCAAAGCCAAAACCCAGAACGTTGCGCATCAGTGACATGGCCGGCATAACCGCATCAAAATTCAACAGGGGTTCACCCATACCCATCATGACTATATTGGTAATGCGACGCCGGCCATTGCGCTCGTGACCCAAGGCCTGTGCCGCCAGCAACACCTGGCCGATGATTTCACTGGCGGTCAGGTTGCGTGCAAAGCCCTGCATACCGGTTGAGCAAAACGAGCAATTAAGCGCACAGCCGACCTGTGACGATACGCATAATGTGCCGCGTTTTGGTTCGGGGATGTAAACCGTTTCTATCGCATTACCGCCATGGAAACCAATCAGCCATTTCACCGTGCCATCAATGGAACGCTGTTCGCGGATGATTTCCGGCAGACGGATCTCTGCGATGCGCATAAGTTTTTGGCGCAGCGAGACACCGATATCAGTCATCGCACCGATATCGGTCACACCATGGTGGAAAATCCATTTCAGAATCTGTTCTGCCCGAAATGGTTTCTCACCGATCGACTCGAAAAAAGCACGCAGCCCTGCTTCATCCAGATCAAGCAGGTTTACGCGCTTGCTCCCGGTCGTCATGGCAGTGTTGGCGGCAGGCTCAGACACCAAAAAAGTAACCGATTTCCGTGTTGGCAGTATCCGGACCATCGGAACCATGCACGGCATTGGCCTCGATACTTTCTGCAAAATCAGCACGGATGGTACCCACATCGGCTTCTGCCGGGTTGGTGGCACCCATCAACTGACGATTCAATGCGATTGCATTCTCGCCTTCAAGCGCCTGGATCATGACCGGACCCGATGTCATGAATTCAACCAGATCGTTAAAAAACGGGCGCTCACGGTGTACGGCGTAAAATCCTTCCGCTTGTTCGCGGCTTAGATGCTGCATTTTTGCCGCAATGATCTTAAGACCGGCTTTTTCAAAACGGCTGTAAATTTTCCCGATCACGTTTTTTGCCACCGCGTCAGGTTTTATAATCGATAAAGTACGTTCAACAGACACTTAAGAACTCCTGATATGTTTATGATATTTATTGATTTACATTATCCAGCGCATAAAAACGAAAGCCGCTGGAATTAACCGGTCATTTTAAGCTGACATAAGCTTTCATGCAATCGTGTTAAGGTACGCTTTATCAAGCTAATCCGAGGACAAGCATGACAGCTCTTTTTCTGGCCATACTCGTTTTCTCACTGCTTTTACTGGCCTATTATCGAATCCCGCTGTTGATTTCCATTGCCATATTGGCAGGCCTGACCTTTGCCTTTACCGAATTACGCCATTTTTACCCGATTCCGGGCTGGTTCCGCTGGTCATTCGGCATCATGACGGTCAGCCTGGCCGGTTTTGCTATCAAACCACTACGCCGTCTGTTCATTAGCAATCGCCTGTTTAGCCTGTATCGCAAGGTCATGCCCAAACTCTCCACCACCGAACGCGAAGCGTTGGAGGCAGGCACGGTCTGGTGGGATGCAGAGTTGTTTAGCGGCAAACCCCGCTGGCGCAGGTTGTTACGCCAGCCGGCCCCGTCGTTAACCGACGCTGAACAGGAATTTATTGACGGTCCGGTCGAAGAGTTATGCCTGATGCTGGATGACTGGGAGATCAGCGACGAGTTGCAGGATCTGCCCGAAGCGGTTTGGCAGTTTATCCGCGAAAAGGGGTTCTTTAGCATGATCATTCCCAAGGAATACGGCGGGCTTGATTTCTCTGCCCAGGCCAATTCTGCGGTGGTGATGAAACTGGCCAGTGCCAACCTGACGGCCGCCGTGACGGTCATGGTGCCGAACTCGCTGGGCCCCGGCGAATTGCTGATGCATTATGGCACCGAAGAGCAACGCAAATACTACCTGCCACGTCTCGCCAGCGGCCAGGATATTCCCTGTTTCGCCCTGACCTCTCCGCTGGCAGGTTCAGATGCGGGCGCCATGCCGGATCGCGGCATCGTCTGCACCGGAGAATATAATGGCGAGCAGGTGCTCGGACTGAAACTGACCTGGAACAAACGCTACATCACGCTGGCGCCGGTAGCGACCTTGCTGGGCCTGGCATTTCGTGTCTTTGATCCGGATGGGCTTGTGGGTGACAAGAAAGACCTCGGTATAACCTGCGCATTGATTCCGGCGGACACCCCCGGTGTTGAAATCGGCAACCGTCACATGCCCGTCGGTGCTGTATTCATGAACGGCCCAACCCGTGGCACCGACATCTTCATACCGATGGACTGGGTTATCGGTGGACAGGAGCGTATCGGCCAGGGCTGGCGGATGTTGATGCAAAGCCTGGCTGCCGGACGTGCGATTTCCCTGCCATCACTCGGTGTTGCAGGCGGCAAGCTTGCCTCCATGTTAACCGGCGCATACGCCAGGATTCGCACCCAGTTCGACGTGCCCATCGGTTATTTTGGCGGGGTTGAAGAACCGCTTTGCAGGATTGGCGGACGGACCTACCGCATGGATTCTGCGCGCAGGTTAACCTTGATTGCACTCGACCTGGGCGAGAAGCCGGGTGTGCTGTCTGCGATCAACAAGTACGAACAAACCGAGAGCAACCGGCTGTGTATTCTCGATGCCATGGACATACACGGTGGCAAGGGCATTATCCAGGGGCCCAATAATTACCTGGCCCGTCCCTACCAGGCTCTGCCGATATCCATCACCGTCGAGGGCGCCAATATTCTCACCCGCTCCATGATCATTTTTGGCCAGGGTGTTATCCGCGCGCATCCCTGTCTGTTAAAAGAAATGAATGCTGTCAGCGGTATTGCCAACAGCCAGGCCAGACGCGCGTTTGACAATGCACTGTTTGAGCATATCGGTTACACCATCAGTAACCTGGTCCGCAGTCTGCTGCTCGGTCTGACCGGCAGCCGGATGACACCGGCACCGGTGCGTGGGCCGCATGCTGCCTGGTACCGAACACTGACGCGTTTCAGCGCGGTATTTGCATTCATCTCGGACGCGGTACTGGTGCTGCTGGGTGGCAAATTCAAGTTCAAGGAAAAGCTCTCCGGCAGGCTGGCAGACGTGCTGATACACCTGTATCTGGCCAGCGCCATGCTCAAACGCTTTGAAGACGACGGCCGACCAGCAATCGACTTGCCGTTGCTCACCTGGGGAATGGAAGACAGCCTGTATCAGATTCAGCAAAGTTTGCTGGGTGTGCTCAGAAACTTTCCGGTACCGGTGCTGGGCCGGTTGGTGCGCTGGCTGGTATTCCCGTTTGGATTACCCTGTAAAGGCCCGTCCGATATTACCGTCAAGGCGGTTGCCCGGTTGTTGCTCAGTGAAAATGAAGCCCGTGACCGTTTAACCGCTGGGATCTATATCTCTGATAAAGACGATGCAACCGGACGTGTGCATAAGGCCTTTCACCTGGTGCTCAAGGCCGCCCCTGCTGAGCAAGCGATCAAGAACGCGTTGCAGGAATCGGTTAATTTTGAAAATTATGAAGGCCTGGTCAGGCGCGCAACCGAAAGCGGGGTCATCACCGAGGAGCAAGCAACCATGGTTCGTCTTGCCCAACAGGCCAGCGCCATCGTGATCGCGGTTGATGAATTCCCTTTTGACAGAGCTGCTGCAGTTTCTGCGGCGGCAGCGACGGATACCGTTGTGGTGCAAATGGAAACGGCACCTGACCCAGGATCTGATCAGGAACAGCAACCGGGACAACAACAGGAACTCAATTGAGAAAACTGCAAATATCCTGTTCTGCAGCCATTCCGTCGGCATATCCAAGGTCGATTAACTCACCACAATAAGCGGATTCAAACAGCAGGTAACTGGCCATTCGCCAATCCCTGCCCCAACCGCCCAGCGTGCGTAACAAAGTCCGCACGCTGCGGGGGATTTCGTGCACATGCGACTGGGTGACATACCGCAGATCCTTACTTGGTCTGATCACCAGGCTATCGATATTGATCAGCTTTGTCTGGCTGCGTTTGTCTTCAGGTATCAGCGCCAGGGTTTTATTGATTCGCCGCATACGCGCCAGGTCGGCATTCAGCGTGTCCATGAAAATGCTGTCCATCAGGTAACCACCTATTTCACCTGCGGACGGGTACTCGGTCGGGCTCTCAGGTGGCAGGTCCGGCTTCTCATCACGCGTAGCAATCACCAAGATCCTGTTTGCGCCAAGGTGGACTGCCGGGCTGAGTGGCGCGATCAGGCGCATACCACCGTCGCCAAAATATTCATTACCGATGCGTTCGGCGGGAAAAATCAAAGGTAGGGCTGCGGACGCCAGCAGATGGATCAATTGCAGTTTTGTCGCAACCCCTTTGCGTCGCTGGCGTTGCCATCCTTTGACCTGCTGCTGAGCCTGGAAATAACTGATTGCACTGGCACTTGTATAACCTGAAGCAGTCACGGCCACGCCGCGCAGCGCGCCCTGATCCAATGCAGTTTGAATACCCTCCAGCTGCAGCGTTTGTTGCAGGAAATGGCGTAATGGTGTGTTGTCCAGAAATGCCCTTGGGTTGGCGGCGATCAGGCCACCTGAAAGCAGGGTTGCTGCAAAACGCAAGCCTGATTTCAACACGGTCCACGCATCGGTCCGATACACCCGGTTACAACGCATGTTGCGCCAAAACATTTCCAGCCGCTCGACCCCGAGTAAAAACTCGTGCGCGTGACTGGCCATCACAGCTGCGTTGATTGCCCCTGCCGATGTGCCGCAATAAATGGGAAAGGGATTAATCACCGGTGTATTTGCACGACCCTGCATTTCTCCAATCGCCTTCAAAACCCCTGCCTGGTACGCACCGCGCGCACCGCCGCCAGGTAAAATCAAGGCCGTACATTTTGCTTTCTTATCATGCATTTTTAATCACTAATTCTTTGTCGTATTGCTATTGTCACCATTGTGATAATCGAATACTTCCATGAATCCGCTGTGAGTTCCATCTGCGCTGGTATTGACCCATATGCAGCACCAGCTTGCAAGCACGCACAAAACTGCAATAAATCCGCTATAATCCGTACTTTAAGTGTTATACTGAAGGTAAATCCACGGACTGGATTTGAAATTATATGGAAATAACACCGGAAAATATCAAACTGGAAAACAGGCAATGCAAGCCATGCGAGGGTAATGTTGCAGCTCTGCAACATGCTCAGGTCAGGCAGTATTTGCAAGATCTTGCGGGCTGGGAGCTGGATGAAGATGGCTCAAGCATTGTGCGCAAATTCAAATTCAGCGATTTTTCAGGCACCATTTTTTTCATCAATGCGTTGGCCTATATATCTGAGCAGCAGGGTCATCACCCTGATTTCTCCGCGGGATATAATTACTGCGAAGTACGCTTCACCACGCATGCCATCGATGGCCTCTCCGAAAACGATTTCATCTGTGCAGCCAAGATCAACGATTTTCTGGAGCCCTGAGCCATGACTGATATTTGTTATCCGCAACCAACACCACAAACCAGCAGCACTGAACGCTTGCAACAGGCAGTTGCAACTGTCAACCAGATCATCCTCGGTAAAGAACAGCAGGTCAAACTGGCTTTTAGTTGTTTGCTGGCCGGTGGTCACCTGTTGATCGAGGACGTGCCCGGTGTCGGTAAGACGACCCTGGCCCACGCATTGGCAACCATCATCGGTGCCCGCTACCAGCGTATTCAGTTTACCAGTGACCTGTTACCAGCCGACATTCTCGGTATTTCCATATATCGCCGCGACCTGGAAAAATTCGAATTCCATCCCGGGCCGATTTTCTCCGGCCTGGTACTGGCCGATGAGGTCAACCGTGCGACGCCAAAAGCCCAGAGCGCCTTGCTCGAAGCCATGGCAGAAGGACAGGTCACAATAGATGGCGAAACTCATGAATTGCCAAACCCGTTTTTTGTAATTGCCACGCAGAATCCGCTGGATCTGGCCGGCACGTTCCCCTTGCCCGACTCTCAGCTCGATCGCTTTTTATTAAGCATATCGCTCGGCTTTCCTGCGCCTGAAGTTGAACGTGAATTACTGACAGCACGTGACCGTGCCTCGGTGTTGCAGGAAACACGGCCATCACTGCACCCTGAAGACATTATCCACCTGACTCAACAGTGCCAGGACATTTACGTCAGTGAGGCATTGCTGGATTACGTTCAGGCTTTACTGGCCGAAACCCGTAATAGCCGGTGGTTTGAGAACGGACTGTCACCACGTGCAGGTATTGCCCTGCTGCATTGCTGCCGGTCTTATGCATTTCTTGAAGGCAGGGATTTTGCCATTCCGGATGACGTCAAGGCCGTATTCCCGGCGCTGGCAAGACACCGCATGAGAGTCCCGCATGGCATGGAGAAGTCGGTCGAGGAGCAGCTTTCCGGTTTACTGAGTCAAGTTGCCATCCCTTAAGGCAGGCTGATGACCACGCTGGCCCGAGCGCAGGATCGGATGTCCCTCAGGGACTCCATCACGAATCGTATCAAACAACGTGTTCGCAGCAAACGCGGACCCTTGTCACCACCTTTTGAACTGAAGTACCGGCACATATTCGTGTTGCCTACAAAGTTTGGCCTGGGCTTTGGCTTCATGCTGTTATTCATGGCCCTCGGCGCATTGAATTTTAATAATAATATGGCGCTGATGCTGGTTTTTCTACTCGGCACCATTGCCCAAATGACCACCCTGATCGCCTACCGCAACATGATTGGTTTAAAAGTCGAAAGTATTTTTGCTGAGCCGGTTTTTTGTGGGGAGTCGGCACTGTTCCGGGTTTTCGTCAGCAATAACGGCGATCGTCAGCGTTTTGCAATCCAGGCCGGTTTTGCTGAAGCACAGGACTGCAGGGATTTTCAGCTGCACAGCAGCGAGGCCATGCACCTTAGCCAGCCGGCCATTCACCGTGGCTGGCAGGAAATGCCATCGTTCAGGCTGGAAACACGTTTTCCGCTGGGATTATTTAAAGCCTGGTCCTGGATATTTCCCGACAGCCGTTGCCTGGTATATCCGGCACCTGCGAGGAACGCACCACCGCTGCCTAAAACGGGTCGTGGCGGTGGTGGACTGGCGCGCAAAGGTGAAGGTGATGAAATTCATGGCTTACGGAAATACCAGGCAGGCGACCCCAAACAACGGGTGGCCTGGCGGGCAAGCGCACGTCATGATGAACTTTACAGCCTGGAGATGGAAACACCACTGGAGGAAGCCTGTGAACTGGATTGGGCAAGCCTGGACGCTGTCGATGCCGAGACCAGGTTATCGATACTGACCGCCTGGGTCATCGCAGCAGATCGCAAACTACTGGCGTACAGCATGCGTATTCCAGGTGAGTATGTCGCCGCCAACAGCGGTGCAGTTCACCGCGCAAAGTGCCTTGAATTACTGGCCTTATTCAAGCCATGAACAAGCCTGGCGTCAATACCCTGAATCGTCTCGGAATCCTGTGGGTGGTGGCGGCGCTGTGTATCAGCATGTTCCCGCAATTACTGAGTCTGCCGATTCATCTGATTCCAATCACGTTGTTACCTATCGTCTGGCGTTTGCTGGCTGAATATCGCCAATGGAAACCCATGCCGATGGTTTTGCGGATACTGGCAACGACCGTGGCAGTGACCGCCCTGGTGCTTACCTTTGGTGGCATCCTGGGTCGTAGTGCAGCGGTCAGCCTGTTGGTACTGATGCTGTCATTGAAGTTGCTCGAGACATTCAGCATTCGCGATGCGCGTATTGTCGCCAGCCTGAGCCTGTTCCTGTGTGCGACCCAGTTTCTGTTTTCCCAGGGTATCCCGATGATTATTTATATCATCGCCTGCCTGCTCAGCGCGCTGGTAGCATTAATGTACCTGCACCGACGCGAAGCGTTTGAAAACCTGCGCGAGGCACCCGAAACCGGACGCAATCTTTTCACTGAATTGGGTTTTGGTATACGTTTGGTGCTTATCGCCTTACCCGTAGGGCTGGCCTTTTTCTTGCTATTTCCGCGCTGGAGCAGCCCCATGTGGGGGGTACCGGAAGATGCGCTGGATGCACGTTCTGGTCTTTCAGATTCAATGCAACCCGGTAGTATCCAGAGCTTGTTCATGGATGATTCACCCGCGTTCCGTGCATCATTTGCAACCGGACTGCCCAACCGCAGCGACCTGTATTGGCGTGGTCCTGTGTTTTGGGATTTTGATGGCAGTTCGTGGAAGCCCGGCTTTATGAGTCGCAATGTGCCAGCGGAAAGCAAGCCTGACCCG
>Ga0114949_10002646_pt1 | contig 11224 bp, 9 predicted proteins | sample N074metaG_FD_83505 | JGI IMG/M metagenome (GOLD analysis project Ga0114949, IMG submission 83505) | Deep subsurface microbial communities from Kermadec Trench to uncover new lineages of life (NeLLi) - N074 metaG | ecosystem: Environmental > Aquatic > Marine > Ocean trench > Sediment | place... | reverse complement strand
ATCTATCGTCATGACGAGTTCATTCCTGCGCCAGGCTTTTTCGAGGAAGGTTTTCTGGACCGCTGTTCTATCATCCGTCCAAGGCTCGATTCCCTGCCCCTCCATCTGCGAGGCAGATTTCTCAAGCCAGCGAACGTACCGCCACAACTCCGCTTCTGTAGCTGTTCTAACTTCCATGTCTCGATTCTGCGCCATGAGGCTTGCTGTTGTTAAGATAGCCTCGGGGATAACGTGCGCTGTTCATATGACTGTCTTAGAGGCCAAACAAGGAGATATCACTGAAGAATGCGTGGACGTGATTGTCAACGCGGCAAACGCTTCGCTGCTGGGTGGCGGCGGTGTAGACGGAGCCATTCACCGCGCAGCGGGTCCTGAGTTGTTGGCGGAATGTCGAACGTTGAAGGGTTGCGAAACGGGGCAGGCAAAAATCACAGGCGGCTACCTTCTGCCCGCCAAATACGTTATTCACACGGTCGGTCCGATCTGGCATGGCGGTGACATGGACGAAGCGAAGCTCCTCGCGTCATGTTATGAGCGCTCGCTGGAACTTACCGAAACTCATGCGTTGAGGAGCATCTCTTTTCCGGCAATAAGCACTGGCGTTTACGGTTATCCGCTGCAAGCTGCAAGCGTTATTGCCGTCAAAACCGTCACGTCATTCGATAACTCAGACCTCGAGGTGGTGAGGTTCATCTGCTTCGATGCAACAACGCTGGAGGTTTATCAAGCATTGCTTTCACAACGCTGACCGCTTGCTCGGAAAGAGACTGATAAAATTGCCCCGGCACCCAGGCACAAACGATTTCCGGATATGACCTTTACCCTGACCCACCAGAATCGCTCAGCAATCAGTCGTCGATGATGACCGCCAGTCCATATCGGGCGTCAGGCTCCTGGCGTGCAAAGACGCTTGCGCGGAAGCGTACTGGACTAGCTCGCCGATATTACCGGCGGAAAGATCATCGAGGGATAACCGACTTCTTGGGGCGTACGCACTACACCCCGAGTTCGAAATCCGGAGGTTTGCCCTACCCCGGATAACGCGCACGGAGCTCACCATATAGCGCTTGCGGTACCTCGTCGGCGGCACAGTCGAGTTGTTCGAGAATTTCGATCAGATGCTCGTTATCTTCCCGACCTGACCACAGTTTCCGATACTCGCCGGTTTTATAACCGTGATCCTGGCGAAAGCTGTTGAGTACGTTTTTGCCGATGTAGAGCCTGAACAGTTCGCTCAGAGACATCGGAAGGGTTTCGAGCACGCGTTGAAACGGCTCGATCTGGAACAACTGCAGGGAGAGGCTCGATTCGGCGAGCGCTTCAACCGCGGCGCGAAACCGAACTGCATCGCCTAAGTTCAAATCGTTGGTTGTTGCGTCTTCGACGGCAAGCAATACCGAACCCACCGACTCGTCCAACTTGTTCGCGCGCATGAGGTCACTCAGTCCGAAGTGCCAGATATCGACAATTTCGAGCTTTACCTGATCGAGATCCGAAACCTGCTTTTTCCACCACTTCCAACCGAAATGATCTAACAACTCTGCACACTCGACCCAGATGGCTCGATAATATTCGTAACCCTGACTGCGCCACTCGGGGTGTACCTGGACGTTGTGGGCATTCTGCATTTCCGCCATGGTTCTCACCATGGCCATCGCTTCATCTTGAGTCATGTCTGGTTGGGTCATCTTGGCTGTTTTTATCGATCCGTCTGGATCATTGTATCGTGAACGACCCTCCTACTCGCTTAGTCGCTTAGTCAAGAACGCCATTGGAGAGGATTCCTTTTATTTCAGCAACTTAGAGGAATGTTGCAGGGAATGGGGTATTCTTGACGGATGGCTAAAAGCCCCACCGCAGCCTTGGTGATGCATCCCGTCGTTCGCGAAGAGCTCGTGCGTGACGACCACCTGCAACGACTGGAACGCGCCGTCCGGTTAATCAGTACCACGCCGTTCCGCGACCCTCAGGAAATCGGCGACGACATGGCGCACACCGAAGTGCTGATCACCAGTTGGGGCTGCCCCCGCATCGACGCCGAGATCATCGATCGACTGCCCCGATTGAAGCTCATTGCGCACATCGCGGGTAGCGTAAAGGGGTTCCTGGACGACAGTGTGTGGCGGCGCGGTATCCTGGTCACCAACGCGGTGGCTGCAAACGCTGTCCCCGTTGCGGAATACACGCTCGGTGCGATCCTGTTCGCCAACAAACAGGTGTTCCAGCTCAACCGGTTCTATGTCGATCATCACGAGAACCGTGCTCCCTGGAGCAAAGAAGCGCCTAACGTCGGCAACTACGGTAAGACCGTCGGAATCGTGGGCGCCTCTCATGTTGGTCAAATTGTCATGGATCATTTACGTCGGTTTGACTTGCAGGTGCTTCTTTACGATCCGTATGTGACGCCACTTGCCAGCCGCGACCTGGGCGCGTCCAAGGTGGGGTTGTCCGAGCTTGTGTCGAGGTCCGATGTGGTGAGTCTGCATGCGCCGTTGCTGTCTGACACTCGACACATGATTGGGGCGCGGGAACTCGCACTCATGCGAGATGGCGCAACTTTGATCAACACGGCTCGAGGTGGTCTGGTGGATCAGGAAGCGTTGGTGAGTGAACTCGAACGAGGGCGTCTTTTCGCCATTCTCGACACGACCGAACCCGAAGTGCTGCCTGACGAGTCTCCTCTATACACACTGCCCAATGTATTTCTGACTCCCCACATAGCTGGATCTTTAGGCAACGAAACTCAGCGACTCGCCGATTACATCGTGGCCGAGATCGAACGTTTCGCCAAAGGTGCCGCGCTCAAGCACCTCGTCAAGCGGGAGCAGCTCGCTCACCTTGCTTGAGCACCACCAACGTTCTGCGGTTACCCGCTAGGTCGATGAAAAGCAGGCGGACAGGTCAAATAGCTGGAATTCTCGTCTATCGCACTTTTACGGCCGGCGTCTCATCCAGGGTAGCCGGGCACTGCTGGCGGAATTGATGCATTCCTCGCAAAAATGGCTACCGAGGGGCGCGGTGGCATGGGTTTCACCAGACGGGCTGGCAAACGACGCCCCGCACGCGCATCATCTCGTGCCTGCGAGAAGCATCAGGTGACACTTGAGTAAGACCGACATGCCTCACATCCTCCCCGTTCTTCCGCTGAAGAACGCCGTGGTCTACCCACAGATCATTCTTCCGCTGAGGGTCGGCAGAACCAAGTCGTTGGCGGCAGTACACGCTGCAGTGGAACATGGTCGGCAGTTGCTTACAGTGGCGCAACTCGATGGCGAGCAGGAAGATCCCGGGCGCAAAGACCTGCAGAACATCGGCACGATCGTGAAGATCAGTCGCATCGAAAAAAGCAACAACAGCGCTCAGGTCATCGTACAGGGCATACGGCGAGTGAAGCTCCTCGATGTCACTTCCGAGACGAACTACATGGCACTCGAATACGAGCCGCTACCCGTTCTCAGCATCGACGATGCGAGTGAGGATGCGCCCGCCGTCGATGCGCTCCTGCGGGAAAATCTGCAGGTCGCGCAACGAATCGCCGAACTCATGGACCACGACAATGGCGCCCAGGCCTACCACACCATGGTCGGCTCCATCCCGGATCCCATTACCCAGATGTACCGCATCGCTTCGTTTGCCCAGCTGACTCTCTCTCAAGAGCAGGATGTACTGGAGTGCGATTCCACTCATGCACTCATGCAGAAGATCCATGATCTGCTGGGCCACGAACTTCAAGTCACGGAGTTAAGGCGACAGATTGCCAAACAGGCGCGCGACGATATGGACGATCAACAGCGCGAACATGTGTTGCGTCAACAGAAGAGAGCCATCGAGCATGCCCTCGGGGAAACAGAAGACGATGAGGACATCACGGAGTTAAAGGGGCAGCTGGACGACGCAAAACTTCCGGAAACGGTACGCAAGGAAGTGGATCGCGAACTCAAGCGGCTGGCGCGTATGTCGGCCAATGCCGCCGACTATCAGGTCGCTCGGGCATACCTGGAACTCGTCGCCGAGCTACCCTGGCATGAGCAGACCGAAGACCAGCTCGATCTCGGTCACGCCCAGAGTATTCTCGACGAGGACCACTACGGCCTTACGGACGTCAAAGAGCGCATTCTCGAATCTCTCGCAGTCATGCAGCTCAACCCCGAGGCCAAAGCGCCTATTTTGTGTTTTGTCGGCCCACCGGGAACCGGCAAAACCTCCCTCGGACAATCCATCGCACGCGCCATGGGCCGCAAGTTCGAACGTCTTTCGCTCGGAGGTTTGCATGACGAGGCGGAGCTGCGCGGCCATCGCCGAACCTATATCGGTGCCATGCCCGGCCGCATCCTGCAAAGCGTGCGCCGAGCCGGCGTATCCAACCCGATTCTGATGTTGGACGAGATCGACAAGCTCGGCCAGGATTATCGCGGCGACCCGTCAGCGGCGTTGATGGAGATTCTCGATCCTGCTCAGAACAAAGAATTTCGCGATAACTATCTGAACCTTCCATACGATCTTTCCCACGTGCTGTTCATTACCACCGCCAACACATTAGATGGCATACCGAAGCCACTACTCGACCGCATGGAAGTACTCGAGCTTTCCGGCTACAGCGACATGGAAAAACAAGCTATCGCACGTCAATATCTTGTGCCCCGGCAACAAAAAGAAAGTGGATTAACCGAAGCACAGCTCAACATCAGCGACGATGCGCTTCATGCCATGATTCGCCGTTACACGCGCGAAGCCGGGGTCCGCGAACTGGAACGTGTCATCGGCCGGCTGGCTCGGAAGCGCGCACGCCTGGTGGTTGGAGATGAGATCGAAGAAAAGGTTGGGGAAAAAGCCGACAAAGAGGGTGAGAAAAATCGCCACGAAGATCTGATCGATAAATCCTTACTCGCGGAGTTGCTCGGACCAGAGAAGTTCAAATCCGATAAAGGTCGGGAAAACCTGCCTGCGGGAGTCGCCGCGGGACTCGCCTGGACCGAGGCGGGAGGCGACGTGTTGTACGTGGAAGCTACCTTCACCCACAAGGACGATAAGGTGATCCTGACCGGCCACCTCGGTCAGGTCATGCAGGAATCCGCAAAAGCTGCTCGCAGCTACATCTGGGCCCACGCCGACCAGCTGGGCGTCGATCGCAAGCGAATCGAGGAACGAGGCGTGCATATTCACGTACCGGCGGGGGCAGTACCGAAAGATGGTCCTTCGGCCGGTGTGACAATGGCAACCGCGCTGATTTCGGCTTACAGCGATCGCGTCGTGCGCGACGATCTGGCGATGACCGGAGAACTCACGTTATCAGGGCTCGTGTTACCCGTGGGCGGTATCAAGGAGAAACTGCTCGCCGCACATCGGGCGGGTATGCGGCACATCATCCTTCCTCAGGACAACGAAGCGGATCTCGCCAAGTTGCCGGACGCTGTGCGGGAGGATTTGCAGATCACCCTGGCGGCACATCTCGACGATGTGCTGGAGGTCGCATTCAAATGACTTAAACCGCCAGGTTCAGTTCGTCCAGAAGCGCTTCGAACTTATCCACGCGCGATTCAAGTGACCCGACGGTCTCCTGCCAGAAATCGGGCATGCTCAGATCGATGAGCAGATGTTTCTGAGCAAGATCCTCCGCTGTCATACGGCCGGTGTCTCGTAACAGAGCAACGTAGCGGTCATAGAAACCAGCGCCGAATTCTTTACGTTTTGCGTACACGCCTGAGCTGAACAAGTAACCGAACAGGTAGGGAAAATTGTAGAAGCTGAGACCCGAAATGTAGAAGTGGAGTTTGTTGGCCCAGAAGAGCGGATCCGGTTCGGCAAGTGTATCGCCATACCATGTCTGCCACGCTTCGCTCATCATGTCGTTGAGTTCCTGCGGTCGCAGGGGGCGTTCCTGGCGGGCTTCGTAAAAGCGCCGTTCGAACTCGAAGCGGGCCGGGATGTTGAGAATAAATGCCACCAACGCCGACATCTCTTCCCAGGCGATGTCGAGCCGTGCAATCGCCGTATCGGCACGTTGCATCAGGGCGTCACGCACCAGGGTTTCACCAAAGGTGCTGGCAGTTTCAGCGAGTGACATACCATATGAACGTTGGCTCTCAGGCAAATCTCTCATCACCCAGCTGTGCAGGCCGTGCCCGAGTTCGTGGGCAAGCGTGATCATATCGCTTGCACTCCCTGTGTAAGTCATATACACGCGCGGCGTACGGGACTTGGGAAATCCCGTACAGAATGCGCCCGGGCGTTTGTTATCCCCTACCGTGCCTTCCACCCAGCGTTCAGCCACCATCATCCGCACGAACTCACCCATGGACGGATGCACGTCGCCATAGGCATCGGCGATGATATCGACGGCACTCGAGAATGGCGTACCAACACTCGAGCTTTGACCGAGATCCGGCGCGGGAGCGCGCTGGTCCCATGGACCGATGGTGGTTTTTCCATAGGCCCGCGCCTGGAGTCTTGCGGCTCGCTGCGCAAGCGGCCGAGCGTCTTTTGCTACGCCTAACAAAGTATCCAGCGTTTTCCGGGTGATCCGGTTCATGTGCACAGGCGCATCCAGAAAATGTACGGGCTTGCGCTTGCCTCGTTTACGACCCAATTCGAGTCGCCAACCAGCGATGGCGTTGATCGCCGCCGCACAGGATTCTTCATGGGTTCGCCAGGCCTCGTTGATACCCTTCCACGCGTTCTGGCGCAGCTGAACATCGGGTTTCATCATGAGTCCGCTCGCTTGCGCGATGCCCATGCTCCGCACCTCGTTGCCAACGAGCACATCGCACGACAGCGTGCCCGAGAGCCGGTCGTAGAGATCGCCCCAGGCGTGAATTCCGTCCAGGCCGAGTCCGTTGATCAGGTTTTCTTCGGCGAGGCTCAATATCTCGTGGCGTCGCTTGCGGGAATGACGAACCTGAAACTCGCTGGCCTGCACCTCTTCGTCTGCAAGGTAGGAATCGATGGTCTCATCGTCCGCAAGATCGGTGAACTGGGACAGGGGTTCGAGCAAATCGGAAAAACGCTTCTGGTAAGCCTGCAAACGTCCATACAAAGCCTGAGCAGCGTCATCGCGGCTGTTCACGGACAACAGGCAGTTCGCAAAGCAATAGGGATTCTCGAGCATTATCACGGCTTGCTCAGACAATTTGTAGATGGCTTGCGCCGCAGCTATAGCTCCGACCCCTCCAGCATCACCGCCTCCGTCAAGATCCTCGTTCAACTTTTCGATTTGAGTGAGCAGCTCGCTCAACCTATCGAGATCGGCCTGCAACTCCGGTGCATCCGCGTTTAGGTATTCGCTGGTCAGATCCCAAGCGGGGCCCTGTAGCGGTTCGTCGGTCATGAGCATTCCTCAGGGTTGCCGCCTACACGGTAAACTCACCGTTCGCGAAACGTCCAGTAACTGTTGGCGAAATAATTCACCAAGCCTGCCGGTAAGACGCTCAGTAGTTGGTGCAGCATAGGTGAACCCTGCGAATTGACCACAGACAACGACACGAATGTGGCTAAGCTTATCGCCAGCGTCGCCAACGAGACAACATTGTATTTGAGGCCACGAATCCGTTTTCGAGTCGGAATGTCGCGATAACCAAACGTCCAGTAATTATTGATCAGAAAATTCGAGATGATCGAAAGTTCGACCGCGCAAGCCGACGCGAGATACTGGTGCATCCCCACCGAGAGCAAGGCCGCAAAGGTTCCCAAATTGACAAACACCCCACTCAATCCGGTGAGCATGAACTTGGAGAAGGTATTACGACCTTGAAGGCGCAGCCACCACACGTGGATAGAAAACTCCAGCAGATCTTTCACCCCGAGCTTGGTGGTTCCTCGAGATCGCTCATGAAAACAGATGGGTATCTCGGTTACGCGGGCGCCCGAGACGACCAGGCTATGCAACAACGCCACTTGAAATACGTATCCCTGAATCCTGAAGCGCTGCGGTTTGGCCTCGTTGAGCGCTGTTACCCGCGTTGCCTTGAATCCAGCCGTACAATCGCGCACCGAGTAGAGTCTTGCGACATAGCGGGCGAGAAAGTTGCCGCCGCGGGACAGCCAACGGCGTAACACATGCCAGTCGGCATCGATCCGCCCACCGGATACGTAGCGGCTGCCAATGACCAAATCCGTTTTGTCATCCAGTGCTTCGAGCAGACGCGGACAATCCGCTGGCGCATGGGAGAAATCCGCATCCATCTGCACCAGCACATCGGGGTCGAACTCACTCAACGCACGCTCGAAACCCCGCAGATAGGCATCACCAAGACCGCGTTTTATACCGCTCATAAGATGCACTCGCGGTTCGGTCGCCATAATTGTTCGAACACGGGCACCCGTGCCATCCGGGGAATCATCATCCACCACCAGTACCGTCACCTCCCAACCGGCGTGGGTGTCCATCGATTCGAGGACTTGCGTCAACAGCAAGGTAATGTTGCCTGCCTCGTTATAGGTCGGAATAACGAAACAGACTCGAGGTAATGCCATAGTAAATTCTAACCATTTTCTTCTGTCTAGCCCGTATATTGCGAGGATATTGCACGAGCACGGGGAGTTTCAGGTGAGAGATCGCGGTCGTCATGCCGGCCGCGAGATCCAGCCAAAACCGCACAGCGCCTCGGTGACCCTTCGAATCTATTCGAAATATATAAAATTTCTAATAATTTCAATATGTTAACCATCACACGCGCCGAACTCGTGCAATATCCGGGCTAGGAGAACTGTGGAGAGTGATTCGGCATAATCCCCCTATATGTTATTCAACTCCCAGGCGTTCCTGCTTGCGTTTCTACCGCTCTCGTTGCTGATCTATTACGCGTGTTTCAGACAGTTCGGCCAACGCGCGTCGTTGGCGGCGTTGGTTTTTGCATCGCTGTTTTTTTACGCCTGGTGGAACCCCGTATTTCTTCCGCTGCTGCTGGGTTCCATGGTGGTCAACTATGCCATCGGCAACGCCCTTGGCCGATCGATGGGCCATTCGGCAAAACGAGGCAATAACCTCGTGCTGATACTGGGGCTTGTTTTTAATCTCGGCCTGCTCGGTTATTTCAAATACGCCGGTTTTCTCGTCAATACGGCTAATACCATCGCCGGGAAACAGGACATCGTCCTGAACATCGTGTTGCCCCTCGGGATCTCATTTTTCACGTTTCAGCAGATTTCCTACCTGGTCGACGCCTGGCGCCGCAAGGCTCCTGGATACGACATACTGCAGTACAGCGCTTACGTATCGTTTTTTCCTCAGCTGATTTCCGGACCGATCGTGCGCCATAGAGAACTGATACCTCAGTTCGAGCAAAGCCCGACGAGAGACGGTCTATTCGAACGTATCGGTAACGGTGCGGTGTTATTTGCAATCGGCCTCTTCAAAAAAGTCGTCATTGCGGATTCGTTAGGGAAGTTCGTCGATCCTATATTTTCGAGTGTTTCGGCCGGCCAGGAGATCACTGCCTACGCCGCCTGGATGGCTTCGGCCGCATTCAGCCTCCAGGTTTACTTCGATTTTTCCGGATACTCCGACATGGCGCTGGGATTGGCCCTGTTTTTCGGCTTCCGGCTACCGTTCAACTTCAACGCACCATTCGCAGCAACGGACCTGCGGGAATTCTGGCAGCGGTGGCACATGACACTCACCCGATTCCTGCGCGATTATCTGTTCGTGCCCATCGCTCGCCACCGGGAAATTCCCTTGAGCAGGTTCCTTGCGATCACGATAACCATGTTGCTTTGTGGTCTGTGGCACGGAGCGTCCTGGACGTTCGTGGTGTGGGGCGGTCTGCATGGCTTGGGTCTTGCGATAAACACGGTATTCTCGAAGAGTCGACTCCAACTCCCTGACACGGTGGGCTGGGTACTCACCATCGGTTTTTTTGTGGTTTGCGCGACTCTCTTCAGAGCCGACAGCTTTGCGGTAGCGGTTGATATCTGGCAAGGCATGCTGACTTTCGAAATACCGGTTGACGCCATTCGCGGTGGGGACGTTCTGCTGGTTTTCCTGGCCGGTCTCATTGCAGTAAAAGGACCAACCAGTCAATCGTTCGTGTTCGACCGGCTGCAACCCACGCGACGGATGGCTATCGCCACCGGTTTGGTTTTAACGGCACTCGTGTTATTTATCGGTGCCAACCACACCCAGGAGTTTGTTTATTTCCAGTTCTAAGCCAGCGACCTGGCGCAACTTCGTAATCTACTTTGCAGCGAGCGTGCTCGGTTCAGCGGTAAGCGTGTACGGGCTTGTTCTCATTGTAGATCCCTACGACAGCGTCGCATTCTCGCCTGATTGGGAACGTCACCCACTGCAATCATCCGGGCGTTATTACAACCCGTCGATTGCCAGGCGTTCCGAGTTTGAAAGCTTCGTGATCGGCACTTCGACAGCCATGATGCTGCGGCCAGACCAACTCGATGGTTTGTTCAACGAAACGTTCGCCAACGTAGCAGCCAAGTCCTTATCACCGTATGAGCAGATCAAGATGCTCGACCTCATTCGCAATTACCACGCAAACATCAAAACACTGATCTTCGGCATCGACACCGTCTGGTGCCAACCGAGCGGCAGCGACCAATTTGTGGGGGCCGGCGCCAACGTCGAGTTTCCTGCCTGGCTCTACGACGACAATCTCTGGAACGACCTGCCACCGTTCAATTCAACATCCACCCAGGACGCATGGCGGCAGTTTAGATCGCTCATTGGCTGGCGGGTGCGCTATCCAGTGCGACCTGATGGTTTTCTGGATGTCGTGGAAGATCTCTATGGTCCCTACGACCCGGAACAATCGCGCCTGCGCCTGTACAGCCAGACCCCGATACTGTTAGGGAGAACGACGCAGCGGGAAGATCCTGTCTTCCCTGATCTGTCACATCTATATGAGGAGTTAGGACACTTGTCTCGCGAAACACGTAAGATTCTGTTCTTCGCCCCTTACCATCATCGTTACCAACCTGCCGCAGGTACCCGGGAGGCAGGGTACTGGCTAACCTGCAAAGATAGAGTGGCGGCGTTCGGCGCGACTCTCGAGAACTATCACGTGGTGGACTTTTTCTTCGAATCTCCCTTGACGCTGGCCGACAGCAATTTTGCCGACGGTTATCACTACATCGCCAATGTCGCCAGTGAAATCGCCGAGGCCCTCCGCGTTGTATCTCGGGGAGATACAGCGACCACATCCAACTACCGGATACTGAACGTTGAGTAATCGAGAGACTGCACTTGTCGGTCTCGTGCTGGGACTTTTCTGGCTCT
>Ga0114949_10002645_pt1 | contig 11226 bp, 10 predicted proteins | sample N074metaG_FD_83505 | JGI IMG/M metagenome (GOLD analysis project Ga0114949, IMG submission 83505) | Deep subsurface microbial communities from Kermadec Trench to uncover new lineages of life (NeLLi) - N074 metaG | ecosystem: Environmental > Aquatic > Marine > Ocean trench > Sediment | place... | reverse complement strand
GCGGACTTTCAGTCGCGCATGAGCCACCGGTTGCGCGCCCCGCTGAACGCGATCCTGTTGTATACGCAGATGCTGATCGAGGACGTGGAGGAAACCGGCTCCACCAATGCCATCGCCGATTTGGAGAAGGTCAACCTGTCGGGGCGCCATCTTCTCGAGATGATCAACGAGTTGCTCAATCCGTCGAAAATCCGCCGCGGCATCGTCGAAATCGTGGCCAGCGATTTCCCGTTGGACGACTTGATCGCCGAGGTCGAGGCGGCCGCGCGGCCCTGGGCCGAACAAAAGCAAATCTCGTTCGAGGTCGCGCGGCCCGAGCGGCTCGGGCTGATGCATTCCGACCGGGATAAACTGCGCGAATGCCTGCTGAATTTGCTCGCCAACGCCGCCGAGTTCACCAACCAGGGCACCATAAATCTGCATGTCGAGGAAGCGGACGTGGACGGCGATTCGTGGCTGCGCTTTGCCGTCAAGGACACCGGCGCCGGCATGACCGAGGAGCAAATACGGCGCCATGTCGAGCCGCGCCTTCCTGGCGGCATGTTGGCCTCGATGCACACGATGGCCGACGAGGTGGACGGGTCCATTACGCAACACCTGGTCAGTGTCCTGCGCGGCAAGCTCCATGTCGAATCCCATCCCGGCGAGGGCACCTTGTTCGTCGTCGAGGTTCCGCGCGACGTCCTGACGGCCACGGACTGACGGCCCCGAAGACCGCCACGCCGCGCCGGCTCACCCGAAAACGATCAGGAACCCCGGCATGGTGGCGGCGGCCGCCACCGTGGTGACGGTGATGATGTTGGCCATCAGGGGCGCGTCGCCGCCCATCTGGCGGGCGATGATATAGGCCGTGCTGGCGCCGGGCAGGGCGGCGAACAGGATCGCGATCTTGGCGCTCAGGCCGGTGACATCGAAGGCGGCGCAGGCCGCGATCATGGCCGCCGGCATCACGCCGAGCTTCAACACCGTGGCCCAGGTCAACGCGCCCGCGGCGCCGCGGATCGAGCCCAGGTCCAGCCCGGCGCCGACCGCCAGCAGGCCCATGGGCAGCGCCGCCGCGCCCAAGGCATGCACCACGTCGTCGATGCCCGGCGGTAGGCCGAGGCCCAAAACATTGAGCGCGATCCCGGCGGCGGAGCCCAGGATCAGCGGATTGCGAAGTGTCTCCCACAGCGCCCGCGACCACCGGCGCCCCCCATCGATTTGCGGCGCCACCGCGACCAGCACCAGGACCGAGAGCACATTGACCAGCGGCACCAGAACGGCGATCGCCAGCGCCGCCACGGTGAGCCCCGCCGCCCCATACAGCGCGCCGGCGGCGCCGATGCCGACATAGGTGTTGAACCGGGTCGCGCCCATGAAGATCGACGCGAACGCGGGGCCATCGACCTTGAGCAAGGGGCGCAGCGCCATCACCAGGCCGGCGACCGCGAGCACGGCGGCGATCAAGGCCGCCGCCAAGGGGCCGACGTCCAGCGCGCCCAATTCCGCGGTGGCCAGGCTGTCGATGAGCAGCGCCGGGAACAGCACGAAAAAGATCAGCCGCTCGAGAGGAGGCCAGAAGCCGTCGCCGGGAAAGCCGCCCCGGCGCAAGCCGTAACCAAAGACGATCAGCACGAAAACCGGCGCCAGCGCGCCGAGTATCGCCAGCATGGCTCAGCCCGGCCCGCTTTTTTCGAGCCGCCCCAGCGCGTCCAGCACGCCTTGCAGAATGTAGGCGGCGGCCATCTTGTCCACGACCTCGGCGCGGCGCTTGCGCGACATGTCGGCCTCCAGCAAGGTGCGCGTCACGGCGGCCGTGGACAGCCGTTCGTCCCACAGCAGGATCGGCAACGGCAGCCGCGCGCTCAAGTTCTTGGCGAACTGACGCGTCGACTGGCACCGCGGCCCTTCCGTGCCGTTCATGTTGATGGGCAGGCCCAGCACCAGCGCGCCAACGTCATTCTCCGCGCAGATCGCCACCAGCCGGTCGGCATCGACCGCGAATTTGGAGCGCCGCAGCACCTCCTTGGGCGAGGCGATCACCCGCGACGGGTCCGACAACGCCAACCCGATGGTCTTCGAGCCCAAATCAAGCCCCAACACCCGGCGCCCCGGCTTCAGTTCGTCCCTAATCGCGGCGACGTCCTCGAAAATCATGCGGCCCTTCCCATGCCGCGCGACTATGCCGCCACGGCCCCGGTCGGGCAAGGACCGAGCCGGTCATGACCCGCAACCGATATTCGGTCGTGTCACATTCCGGTAGCGAAGTGGTGGCAGGCGCTCTATCCGGGCGAGATCGATGTGGCGTCGATACGCCATGAAGTCGTAAACTTTTGATTTCCCCCTCCGCTATCTCGCTTGGATCGAGAGTCGCGGGGATTTGGCCCGGAGGGAATATGTCGGATCGTAAAACGGTGATGATTTCGAGCACCGTCAAGGATTTGCACAAGCATCGCGACCAGGTGCTGAAGGGGTGTCATCGCGCCGGATTTCCGTCCGACTACATTATGGAAAATCTGACCGCGCTCGATAGCGACGCGGTCGCCGTCTCGCTAAAGATGGTCGAGGAGGCGGATATCTATCTCGGAATCTTCGCCTATCGCTATGGCTATGTGCCAGACGGCGCGAGCATCTCAATAACCGAGATGGAATACAACCGCGCGGTCGAGTTGGACAAGCCACGGCTGATCTTTTTCATCCATCGTAAGCACCCGGTAACCGGAGCGGATGTCGAGACCGGCGAGGGCGCCGCCAAGCTCGAGGCTTTCAAGGAGCGCGTCGGCAAGGATCGGGTCGCCGCCTTTTTTACGTCTCCCGAGGATTTGCGCGGTCATGTGGGCGAGGCGCTGAACGCCTTGCGCAAACAGCTCGAAGGCGACGCGCCCAAGGACGCCAAGGCCATCGCCCACGGCTTCCACCGCGGCACTGTCATCCCTGAACCGCCCGAGCCTTATCGCGCCCATCCCTACACCCTCACGCAGACGCGGGATCTGGTGGGGCGGCGGGACGAGCTGAACGCGATGACGGACTGGGTCGCGACACCCGGCTCGCCGGCCTTCGGCGCCACCGTCTTCTGCTTCGTCGCCATCGGCGGCATGGGCAAGAGCGCGGTGACCTGGAAGTGGTTTCAGGACATAGCAACCGAAGAGATGCGACCGCTGGCGGGCCGCCTGTGGTGGAGCTTTTACGAAACCGACGCCACCTTCGAGAATTTTCTGACCCGCGCGCTCTGCTATGTCAGTGGCCGGAGCGAGGACGAGGTCCAGGCGCTTTCCTGGCCCGACCGCGAGGCGGAGCTACTGCGGCATTTGTCCGGACAACCTTTTCTTCTCGTTCTCGACGGTCTGGAGCGCATTCTTACTCGCGTATCACCGAATGGACGCCAGCTCGCTCGCCGATGACGACTATGACCGAGAGGCGGCAAATCGGGTGGCCGACGCCATCGGCCTACCGTCGTCGGCCGGCAAGGCGTTCATCGGCCAGCATCCCCTTCGCCAGACCATCGATCCGCGCGCCGGGGCTTTCCTGAAAAAGCTGACCCAGGTCCGGGCATCGCGGATTTTGATCAGCTCTCGGCTCTATCCGTCCGCGCTGCAAACATCGACCGGTCACGCCGCGTCGGGATGTTTTCCGTATTTTCTCCCGGGCTTGAGCGACGACGACGCGGTCGGGCTGTGGCGCGCCCTGGGCGTCTCCGGCTCGCGCCAGGAGCTCGCGCCGATGTTTCGAAGTTTCGATAGTCACCCGCTCCTGGTTCAAGCCCTCGCCGGCGAGGTGGCGCGCCATCGCCAGGCGCCCGGCGATTTCGCCGCGTGGCGGGCCGATCACCCTCGATTCGATCCAACCTCATTGCCTCTGGAGCAACGCAAGTCGCATATTCTGTTACATGCGCTAACCGGTCTCGACGGCGATGTACGCGAGGTGCTGACCACCCTGGTCGCGTTTCGCATGGCGGCGACTTTCGACACGCTGGAGGCGTTGCTGGTCGGCGAAGACAAGACCTGCGCCAATGTCCAGGGCGTCGACCGGGCACTGACCGAGTTGGAAGACTGCGGGCTGATCGGCTGGGACCGAGAGGCGAACCGCTACGACACCCATCCCATCGTCCGGGGGGTGGTTTGGCAACTGGCGGGCAAGCAGGACAAGGCGGCGGTTTATACGGCGTTGGAGGCCCACTTCGAACCGATGGCGGTGCCCGATATGGACGAGGTCGCCTCCCTCGACGATCTCGCTCCCGCGATCGAACATTACCATACGCTGGTGGGGCTGGGGCGGTATGACGATGCCTACGCCCTGTTCCGCGACCAGCTGAGCGACGCCACACTCTTCCGCCTGGCGGCGCACCAGGAGCGGATCGCCTGGCTGGAGGCGTTGTTCCCGAATGGCCTGGAGGGATCACCGGCACTGACCCGGGTAGACGCCCAAGGCTACATATTAAACACACTGGCACTATCCTACGACCTTTTCGGCGAGCCGGGGCGCGCGCGCACGTTGTACAGCCGCGTCAATGAACTGTTGGAAAAAGAGGGAGGCAAACCCAACCTTATGGTCGGCCTCTCGAATCTCGGCGACCTTCTTCGCTATACCGGGGCTCTACGGGAGTCGGCTCGCATCTTGCGGCGGGCGCTAGCACTGAGCCGCGACGTGGAAGAGGCGTTCCGAGAGAGTGTGAGCCTGCAAAATCTTGGCTATGTCCTTGCCACAGCGGGTCAGGATGAGCCGGCGCGCCTCGCGCTTGGCCGGAGCCAGCATATCTTTATGGAACTGAAGCGAAACCAGTCTGCAGGTGTTGTCACCGCTTACCTTGCTGAGCAGTCGCTCTGGCATGGGGACGTCGCCGCCGCCAGCGGTTCGGCCGATCGTGCGTGGGATCTGGCGAATGCTCAAAAATTTGAAGCAGATTTCATCCGCGCCGCGCTTGTACAGGGTCAAGCAGCCCTTGGTTCGGGCGACCTTGCCCGAGCCGACGAGCGCCTGCACCACGCCCTCGCGCGGGCGCGCGCCGTCAATGCTGTCGCATTCGAACTCTCGGCCCTCGTCGCGATCGCCGAGCTTGAGTGCCGCCACGGCCGTTTGGCCGACGCCAAGGCCCGGCTCGACGACGTCTGGGACGCAGCCGAACGCGGTCCCTATCCCCTCTATCAAGCCGATGCCTTCAACGTCCTGGCCGGCATCGCCCTTGAGGACGGCGACCCGGAGGGGGCGATCGAAGCGGCGGACCGCGCCTATCGGGCCGCTTGGTACGATGGGCCGCCCTTTGCCTATCAATGGGGGCTGGAAAAAGCCAAGGTCCACCTCCTGGCGCTCGGCGCCCCCGAACCCGACATGCCGCCGTTCGATGAGTCCAGGTTCGAGCCCATGCCCGAGGTCGAGATCAACCCGAGGGACAAGTATTGGGTGGATCCAGACGCGCCCGATTTCGCACGCCGCGGAGTGGATTGATCCCGGCAAGGCCGTCGCCGCCCGCGGGCTTGCGGGGCGGGGCGGGGGGGTGGTATTTTCCGCGCGCCTCGACCTATATTTTCCCGCTTTCCAGGGCGTCGGAGACGCATCATGCCGCTCGACACGGCCACGGTGGCGCGCATCGCCAAGCTCGCCCGCCTCGACATTCCCGAATCCGACCTCGAGCCGCTGGCCGGGGAGTTGTCCAATATTTTAAGTTGGATCGAACAGCTCAACGAGGTCGATGTCGAGGGCGTCGAGCCGATGACCAGCGTGGTCGACGTGACCTTGCCGATGCGCGACGACGAGGTTACCGATGGCGGCCACGCGGACGATATCGTCGGCAACGCGCCCGAGACCACCGACAATTTCTTCGTCGTGCCGAAGGTGATCGAGTAATGGCGGACGCGAGCGGGCTGGTCGGGCTGACCATCGCGGAAATGCGCGACGGGCTGGAAAAACGCGAATTTTCCGGCGTGGATCTGGCCCAGGCCCATATCGAGGCGGCGGAAGCGGCGCGCCCGCTCAACGCCTATATTACCGAGACCGCGCGCACCGCCCTCGACCGCGCGTTCTTTTCCGACACGCGCCGCGCGCAAGGCCCGGTCGGGCCCATGTCGGGCATTCCCATCGCGGTCAAGGACCTGTTCTGTACCCGCGACGTGTTGACCACCGCCGGCTCGCACATTCTCGACGGCTTCACGCCAACGTACGAGTCCACCGTCACCACCAATCTCGCCCATGCCGGGGCGGTGATGATCGGCAAGACCAACCTCGACGAGTTCGCCATGGGCTCGTCGAACATGACCAGCCATTACGGGCCGGTGGAGAACCCGTGGCGGCGATCCGGCGACAACCGGCCGCTGGTGCCGGGCGGAAGCTCGGGCGGCTCGGCGGCGCTGGTCGCGGCGCGCGCGGTGCCCGGCGCCATCGGCACCGACACCGGCGGCTCGATCCGCCAGCCGGCGTCGTTCTGCGGCGTGGTCGGCATGAAACCGACCTATGGGCGTTGTTCGCGCTGGGGCATCGTGGCGTTCGCGAGCTCGCTGGACCAGGCCGGGCCGTTCGCCCGCACGGTGCGCGATTGCGCGATCCTGCTCGGCGCCATGGCCGGCCACGACCCCAAGGACTCGACCTCTGTCGACATCGCCGTGCCCGACTACGAGGCGGCGCTGAGCGGCGATATCAAGGGCCTGCGCGTCGGCATTCCGGCCGAATACCGGGTCGAGGGCATGGCCGACGAGATCGAGACGCTGTGGGGCAACGGCATCGCCTGGCTGAACGAGGCCGGCGCGGAGACGGTGGAGATCAGCCTGCCGCACACCAAATACGCGCTGCCGACCTATTACATCGTCGCGCCGGCGGAGGCCTCGTCCAACCTGGCGCGCTACGACGGCGTCAAATACGGCCTGCGCGTGACCGGCGACGACTTGGCCGACCAATACGGCAAGACCCGTGCCGCCGGCTTCGGCGCCGAGGTCAAGCGCCGCGTGATGATCGGCACCTACGTGCTGTCGGCCGGGTATTACGACGCCTATTATTTGCGCGCGCAACGAATCCGCACCCTGATCGCGCGCGACTTCCATCGGGCCTTCGAAAAAGTCGATGTGATCCTGACGCCGACCACGCCGAGTCCCGCCTTCGCCATGGGCGAAAAGATGGACGATCCGGTGGCCATGTATCTCAACGACGTGTTCACCGTGCCGTCCAGCCTGGCCGGCCTGCCGGCGATCTCGGTGCCGGCCGGGCTGTCCGGCGACGGCCTGCCGCTCGGCCTGCACCTCATCGCCAAGGCGTTCGACGAGGAGACCCTGTTCCGCGCGGCCGACGTTCTGGAACAAGCGGCGGGCTTCGACGCCCAGCCGGCGTTCGTCGCGGGGCGCCCATGATGGCCGATCTGATCAAGGGCGAAACCGGCGACTGGGAGGTGGTGATTGGGCTTGAGGTCCACGCCCAGGTGGTTTCCAACGCCAAGCTGTTTTCCGGCGCCGCCACGACGTTCGGCGCCGAGCCCAACGCCCAGGTCTCGCTGGTCGATGCCGCCATGCCCGGCATGTTGCCGGTGATCAACCGCGTTTGCGTCGAGCAGGCGGTGCGCACCGGGCTCGCGCTCGGCGCCAAGATCAACCTTGTGAGCGTGTTCGACCGCAAGAACTATTTCTATCCCGACCTGCCGCAGGGCTATCAGATTTCGCAGTTCAGCCAGCCCATCGTGGGCGTCGGCAAAATCGTGGTGGACATGGAGGACGGCGAAAGCCGCACCGTCGGCATCACGCGGCTGCATCTCGAACAGGACGCGGGCAAGAGCCTGCACGACCGGCACCCGACCAAGACCTATGTCGATCTCAACCGTTCCGGCATCGCGCTGATGGAAATCGTCTCGGAGCCGGACCTGCGGAGCGCGGAAGAAGCCGGCGCCTATGTCCGCAAGCTGCGCTCGATCCTGCGCTATATCGGCACCTGCGACGGCAACATGGAGCAGGGCAGCCTGCGCTGCGACGCCAATGTCTCGGTGCGCCGGCCGGGCGCGGAATTGGGCACGCGCTGCGAGATCAAGAACCTCAATTCGGTTCGTTTTTTGGTGCGAGCCATCACCTACGAGGCGGCGCGCCAGGTCCAACTCATCGAGGACGGCGGCGCGGTCGCGCTGGAAACCCGCTTGTTCGATTCGGACAAGGGCGAGACGCGCACCATGCGCTCGAAAGAAGAATCGCACGACTACCGCTATTTCCCCGACCCCGACCTGCTGCCGCTCGAGCTCGACGCCGACTGGGTGCGTGGCATCAAGCGCGGCCTGCCTGAGTTGCCCGACGCGAAGAAGGCGCGTTTTTTGGCCGAATACGGACTGTCCGCCTATGACGCCGGCGTGCTGGTGGCCGAGGCCGAGCGCGCGGATTTCTTCGAGGGGGTGGCGGAGGGGCGCGACGCCAAGGTGGCGGCCAACTGGGTCATCGGCGAGTTGCTGGGCCAGCTCAACAAAGCCGGCGTGGACCTTGCCGACTCACCGGTCGGCGCCGACCGCCTGGGCGGGCTGATCGATCTGATATCCGACGGCACCCTGTCGGGCCGGCTCGCCAAGGACGTGTTCCAGGAAATGTTCGACACCGGGCGCGCCGCCGCCGCCATCGTCGAGGAAAAGGGCCTCAAGCAGGTCAGTGACTCAGGTGAGATCGAGGCCCATGTGGACGCGATCCTGGCGGCCAACGCCGACAAGGTCGCGGAGTACAGGGCCGGCAAGGACAAGCTGCTCGGATTCTTCGTCGGCCAGGTCATGAAGGTCACCCAGGGCAAGGCGAACCCCAAGGTCGTCAACGAAGTGTTGCGCGACAAATTAAGCGCCGGCTAACCGTTTCCCGGATTTCGGCCGCGTCACGCCGCCTTCCATTTGATCGAGCATCCCATGCTGGCGATCTGGTCCTTGGGGCCGTGGCCGGTTTGGGCGATCAGAACCATGGCTTCGTAAAGCTCGCGGCGCGCGCCTTCCACCGGCTCCATCTTGGAGGCGTCCAGCCGGCCGCGGTATTGCAGCCCGAGGTCCGCGTCGAAGCCGAAGAAATCCGGCGTGCAGACGGCGTCGTAGGCGCGCGCGATATCCTGGGATTCGTCGAACAGATAAGGGAACGGGAAGTTTTTCTCGCGCGCGATCCGCGCCATGTTGTCGAAGCTGTCGGCCGGATGGCTAACCGGGTCGTTGGAACTGATGGCGACGGTGTTGACGCCGTGGCGCTTCAGCTCGGCGGTGTCGCGCACCAACGGGTCCAGGACCGCCTTCACATAGGGGCAGTGGTTGCACATGAACACCACCAGCGTGCCCTTGGGCCCGCGCGCGTCTTGCAGCGAATGCATCGCGCCGTCGGTTCCCTTGAGGCTGAAATCCGGCGCTTTCCATCCGAAATCGCAAATCGGCGGCACACCACCCATGACTTTTCTCCCGTGATCGTTCGTCGCTGACAAACCAAGCCGCAAGTTATCACATCGCGCCGGCGGGTGGGCCGTTTCGGGTCAACCAATTCTATGGTTAACTCGGCCATCGATTCTCGATTTTGGAGACGTGGTCATGGACGGATTTCTGGCCTTTGTCGCCGCCGTCGCGGTTCTCGCGCTGTTCATCATCCTGTTCGGCGTCGCCCTGGTGCCGCAGGGCTGGGAGTACACGCTTGTGCGTTTCGGCAAATACATCCGCACGCTGAAGCCAGGCTTCAATCTAATCATTCCCGTCATCGATCGGGTCGGCGAAAAAGTGTCGATGATGGAGACCGTCCTCGACGTGCCGGCCCAGGACGTGATCACCAAGGACAACGCCACGGTGACCGCCGACGGCGTGCTTTTCTTCCAGATCATCGACGCGCCCAAGGCGGTCTACGAGGTGCGCGACCTGCAGCGCGCCATGGCCAACCTGGCGCTGACCAACATCCGCACCGTGATCGGCGCGATGGACCTGGACGAAGTGCTGTCCAAGCGCGACGATATCAACGACCGGCTGCTGCGCGTGGTCGATCAGGCGACAGACCCGTGGGGCGTCAAGGTCACCCGAATCGAAATCAAGGACCTGTCGCCGCCGGCCGATATCAACGAGGCGATGGCGCGGCAGATGAAGGCCGAGCGCCTCAAGCGCGCCGAGATCCTTCAGGCGGAAGGCGACAAGCAGGCGACGATCCTGCGCGCCGAGGGCGGGAAGCAAGCCATAATGCTGGAAGCCGAGGGCCGGCGCGAGGCCGCCTTCCGCGACGCCGAGGCGCGCGAGCGCGAAGCCAAGGCCGAGGCGGCGGCGACCGACATGGTATCCGAGGCAATAGGGCGCGGCGACGTGCAGGCGATCAACTACTTCATCGCCCAGAAATATGTCGGGGCGCTGACCGCACTGGCCAAGGCGCCGAACCAGAAAGTGATCCTCATGCCGCTCGAGACCTCGGCCGTGATCGCCTCCATCGCCGGCATCGCGGAGCTGACCAAAAGCGTCATCAAGGACCGGGATTGACGGCCGTGGAAGCCCTCGCCGAGTTGTTTGGCGACGTCGAGTTCTGGCATTGGTGGGCCTTCGCGGTGGCGATGATCGCCATCGAGGTGGTGGCGCCGTCGACCTTTCTGCTGTGGCCCGCCATATCGGCCGCGGTGATCGGCTTGGTGCTGCTGATCGATCCCGATATCGCCGTGCGTCACCAGATTCTCGCCTTCGCCGTGCTCGCCGTGGCGACCAGCGTCGCCTGGCAGGTCTGGCTCAAGCGCCATCCCATGGTATCCGACCGCCCGAACCTCAATCTCCGCTCCCAGCAATATGTCGGGCGCCGTTTCACGGTGACGGACGACTTCGTCAACGGACGCGGGCGCATCAAGGTCGGCGACAGCCAGTGGAGCGCCGAGGCGGACGCCGATATCGAAATCCTCACCGGTCAATCGGTGGAGGTGGAAGCGGCCGAGGGCACCATTTTGCGCGTCCGCCCCGTCGACACAGCGTCCGCGCGGTCCGATAACGCCGGATCGTAGGGTCGAACGGCATACATGATTCGCCATGACCAAGATAACCGGACCGGAGTAGAGGCGATTCAGGCCGCGATCGACCAAGGCCTGGCGAGCGGAATCAGCCCCCGCGCGCTCGACGAGATTCTAACGGAGGCACGGGCGCGCGCGGAAAAACCCGCGCCGCATGAAAGTTAGGTTCGCCACGCGAGCCAACGCCGCCGAATCGCAAATCGTCCCCGTAATACCCACCAGCGCCCTTCCCTCGTCACCGGACGTGATCCGGTGACCCATGAACACGGACCCCGCCGGGGGCGGCGCGCGCTTCATGACATGGCACGAGGC
>Ga0114949_10002644_pt1 | contig 11227 bp, 9 predicted proteins | sample N074metaG_FD_83505 | JGI IMG/M metagenome (GOLD analysis project Ga0114949, IMG submission 83505) | Deep subsurface microbial communities from Kermadec Trench to uncover new lineages of life (NeLLi) - N074 metaG | ecosystem: Environmental > Aquatic > Marine > Ocean trench > Sediment | place... | reverse complement strand
GGTTGAGAGAGAGAATTGTAAGTAGGTAAAAAAGTGTGCATGTTGCGTAAGATTTACCACGTTGCTTACAAAAATGAATTACGCTTTTGGAAGAAAAGGGATGTCTAAAAAACCGAAAAGTCCAGACTGCAAGTCCGAAGGCGTCCTTCGAAGAAGTTCAGGACATGCCTCACCGAGTACTTCTAAGCACATCGCTGCATGCAGAAATCGTTCGGCGGGACGCCTCACGCTAGCGGTCAATCACCACTTAGGCGCATATCGTAAGTCGTAATATTTTCGAGTCCAGGAATTTAATATAAGATAATTAGATCGACGATCGACAAGCTTCTAGCACCGCCTGATGCGTTCGCTCCACCTTATAAACTATCAAAGCCGCCATAAGCTAACAAAGTCCCGCTGTTTTGTTCCGGTTTGTCCGGGTTAGTTAGGTACTTCAATACTTTTTGGATCGTTTGCAGCCTTGCGCACAGAAAAAGTCGACTGCAATGATTGACGGGGACTGCTTTCGATAATTGTAGAAAAAATAACGAGCGCAAGGAATGTGATGAAGCTGCACACGATGAACATGCTTCGAATACCGAATTTTTCGGCGATAAATCCAAGCAGAAGGCCGGTTATTGAAATGCCCAAATCGAAGCCGCCGTAGTAAAAGGAAAAGACTTTGCCGCGGGTTTCTTCTGTGGTGCTGTCGGCTACCAGCGCGGTCAGGACCGGCTGTTGGGCGCCAAAGCCAAATCCGTAGAGCATTGCTGCAGTAAACATGAGAATCACGCCGGTAGTCTGGCTCAGCACAAAAACACCAGCGGTAAGGAATATTAATGAAAACACAACGATAGGCCCCCGGCCGATTTTATCCGAGGCCTTGCCCACAACGAACCGGATTAGAAAAGCGGAAATTCCATAAACAGAAAAGAAGAGACCGATATTTACTTTAAAATCTTCAAGATAAAAAGGGATGTAAAACATAACTCCGCCATGAACCAAACCGATCAACATGATAACCGTTGTTGCTACAATTATTTTCCTTTGCCAGATAGCTTCAAGATACTTCACGCTGCTTTCTGCCGAGGAATCTGTTTTCGTTTCGTTGAGAAAGAGTGAACAAATTAAACAGAGAATAGCCAGGCCGGAAAGAAAACTAAATAGAACATCGAATCCCCAATTATCCCACACCCAAAATCCTAGAATTGGTCCCGAGGCGAAAGCGATTGTATTAGCCATTCCAGTGTAACTAAGAATTTCTCCCCGGCTTTCCAGTGGAGCAGCATCGGTGATGAGCGTAACCGATGCAGTTCCAAATGCCGCCAAACCCAGTCCATGGAATATTCGCACCGGGATGAGCCAATGAACAGATGTGACGAACATATAAATTACCGGTGATATGATAAAAATTAATATTCCGAATATCAGCACGATTTTTCTGCCGCGGGTATCCACTTTTTTACCGACCAGCGGCCGAAAAATAAGCACGCCTACAGCAAACGCGCTCATGACGATGCCGGTTTGTGAATAATTGCCGCCTATCTGGCTAATATAACGCGGCATTGCCGGTAAGAATGCGGATAAGCTAATAAAGAATAGGATTCTGGTTAGCCAATTGAGAGTAAGCTGCGGGGTAAATAGTTTTTTAGTCAAGTTGCTCCTTTGGGGTTCAGGTAAAATATAAATATTTGTTCTAATTTGCAAGTGGCTGCGAGTTAGAAAACCTATGCCAGCGACATCTGAGATTTTAGTTGATTTTATAGCAAAATTCTATTATTTTGAGACATGTTCTGTAAATTTTTAGTGTGGCTTTTAGCGATTTATTCTTTTCAGGGTGTTCAGATTCTTAACGCTCAAAATAGAGCCGAACGCCATCATGAAAAACTTCGAAGGACACGCAGCGAAATCCGTGCTGTACAAAAAGAAATTAAGGCCAATAAAAAGGATGAAACATCGATTTTATATGTACTGACTAATCTGGATTTGGATATTGATTTAACTCACAGCTTTATCCTCAGTCTAAAAAAGGACGAGAGAAAAAAAGAAAGCCAGATTTCAAAGATCAGTAAAAACCTGAAAACGACCCAACAGGAACTAGAACGGTTGAAGGAAATTTTTCGCAAGCGGCTGGTCTATATTTATAAATACGGCCGTTTTAAGGATGTTGAGTTGCTGCTGACTGCAAAATCAATTAACGACGGTTTGTTGTGGGTTGAATATCAGAAACGGTTGTCTGAAAACGATTACCGGAATTATTTGCAAATCAAAGATAAACAGACGAAGATCACACGCGATCAGTCGCTACTGACTATAGAACTGAAAGAAAAAAAGAAGCTCCTTCGAAATAAAATAAATGAAGAGGCGAAGTTAAAAACCAAGAAGAACGAAAGACAAAAAGTATTATCTTCAATTCGAAAGAATACCGATTTGCTTCGTCAAAGATTGGCTGAAAAAGAAAATGCCGCGAAGGAGATCACCCATTTAATTGTCAAGCTGGAAGGAGAACCAAAACAAATGCCTTTGCCAAAATCTGGAACTCTATTTTCAGAATTGCGCGGCGGCATGATCTGGCCGACCGAAGGACAAATTGTGACCAGGTTTGGAAGAGTTAAGCACCCGGAATTAAAAACCGTTACCGAGAATATCGGGGTTGAAATTAAGGCGCCGGAGGGCAGCCCGGTGCAGGTGGTTGCCGGCGGCAAAATCACTAAAATTACCTGGCAAAGAGGGCGTGGCAATATAGTCATCGTCAGTCACTATGGTGGTTACTACACGGTTTACACGCATTTAGGAGAGATTTTAGTGGATTTACTAGAGACTGTTGAATCGGGCCAGGTAATTGGCAGCGTGGGCGAATCAGGTTCCTTAAAAGGGCCGATTCTGCATTTTGAAGTTTGGAAGGGAACGACCAAGCTGAATCCGGAGAATTGGCTGGCCAAGAGCACTTGATACTTTGGGTGAATTCCAAGTTTCAAGCACCAAATCTCAATTGTTTTATAATTTGAAGTTTGATAGCATTCCTTTTGGAGTTTGTTTTTTGTTGTTGGAGTTTTTTATAATTTGTAATTTAATAATTTTTCATGGCTTTTGAAAATATATTAGGACAACAGCGTGTTAAGAATTTCTTCGAAAAAGCTTTAAAAAGCCAACGGCTGTCTCATGCCTATTTGTTTGTTGGCGATCGCGGCGTGGGTAAAGAAGCGACGGCTTTGGAATTAGCCAAAGCTTTGTTCTGTGAAAAATCCGGAGCCTGTTCGGCTGAACCTTGCCCAAACTGCATGCGGGTTTCTAAACTGAGCTATCCGGATTTGCATTTTATTTTCCCGGCACCCGCGACAATTAAAGACAAGGCTAAAGAAAAAGTTAATGAAGCGAAGCGAGTACAAATTCTTGAAAGTGTGGCCGCCAATCCTTACCTGAGGGCTGAGTTGTGGGCCAACCCGATGATTTCGATTGATAAGATCCGGGAGTTACGCCGGCAATCTTCTTACAAATCTTTTGAAGGCCGGGGACGAATCGCCATCATTGTCGACGCGGAGAGAATGTCTGAAGAAGCTGCCAACTCAGTTCTCAAAATCCTGGAAGAACCGCCGGAGAAAATGTATTTGCTTATGATTTCTTCAAGGCCAAACCTGCTGCTTCCGACGATAAGTTCAAGGTGTCAGATCATTAAGTTTGAACCTTTGAAAGCGACGGAAATTGAGCAGGCTATAATTGAGAATTACAATATTGAGCAGGAGAAGTCGAGATTAACTTCTCGTTTGGCTTCAGGAAGCTACCGGCGGGCAGTCGAACTTTTGGATGATAACATTCAGGAGATGCAAAATCAGTCGCTGGAATTTTTCAGAAAGAGCGTCCAAAGCGAATTTACCCAGATTTTATATGTCGATGAGCTGTTGAAAGCTTGCCAACGGGACTTAAAAAAAGTAAAAGACCTACTGTCTTTACTGTTGATTTGGTTTAGAGACGCCTTGGTTTTTAGAGAAACCGGCGAATCAAATCAGGAATTGTTAATTTATGCTGAAGCGTTTGAAACCTTAAACAATTTCACTCAGAAGTTTCCAAATGCGGATTTGCAGAGTGCTGTGATCGCAATCGAAGAGTCTTTGGAACAGATGAATCGCAATGTGCAAATCAATTTAATACTGATTGTGTTATTGAATAAATTAAGAACCTTTGTGAGGAGATAACTTATGCAGAGCGATCTTGTTGAATTAAAATTTAAGGGACAGCGTCGGATAATTTTTACGAATCCACAACAAATTCCATTTAAGGTTGGGGACTACGCCATCGTGCAAGCGGATAAAGGAATCGATTTAGGTCGAATTAATCATATAAGTTCTCTGTTGGCAAAAAAAGCCGGTAAAGGTAAGCTGAAAAAAATAATTCGCAAATCACATCAAGCAGATTTGGAAAAACATGAGCAAAATCAGCAGCAGGAGGGAAAAGCCGTTCAAATTTGTAAGGAGAAATTAAAGAAGCACAAGCTCGACATGAAATTGGTTGACTGTGAGTACCAGTTTGATGGCAAAAAAATTACCTTTTATTTTACCTCGGACAACCGTGTGGACTTTCGAAAGTTGGTAAAAGATGTCGCTGCGATTTACAAAACCCGGGTGGAATTCCGGCAAATCGGTGTGAGAGATGAAGCGCGCCGATTGGGGGGATATGGCGTCTGCGGCCAAAAATTGTGTTGTTCATCGTGGATTCGGGAATTTACCCCCGTCACCACGCAGGCTGCCAAAGACCAGAATATGTCATTAAATCCTTCTCGTTTGGCTGGCGTGTGCGGTCGTTTGAAATGCTGCTTGATGTACGAACTCGATTTTTACAATCAAGCCATAAAGCAATACCCTGAATTGGCCAAGCCAATTGTTACTGAAAAGGGGGAAGGGATTGTCTCAAACATCGACATTTTTGGTGAAAAAGTTTTAGTACTTTATCCAGATGAGACTACTGAAACATTTTCTCTGGAGTATATCAAAACCAAAATTTATAAATGCGAAAACGATTGCGGCCATGAACACGGTAATTTAGAGAAGTTGAATTGAGTAAAGAAATTAAAAAAGAAAAAATTCTCGTAACCAGTGCACTTCCATATGCAAACGGTCCCTTGCACATTGGTCACCTCGCCGGAGCCTATCTGCCAGCCGATATTTATGTCCGCTACCAGCGTCTGAAAGGAAACGATGTCGTCTATATTTGTGGCTCAGACGAACACGGGGTCGCGATCACCATTCGTGCCGAACAGGACGGCGTTCAACCAAAGCAAATCATTGATCGGTTTCATGAGCTGAACAAGAGAAGTTTCGAGTGCTTCGGTATAAGCTTCGACAATTATTCCCGAACGTCGCTGCCGATTCATCATGAAACCGGGCAGGAATTCTTTTCTGACTTTTATCAAAAAGGGATTTTAAAAAAGAAAAAGGAGAAGCAGTTTTATGATGAAGCGGCCAGAATGTTTCTCCCCGATCGCTACGTGGAAGGAACTTGCCCGAATTGCCAATTCCCGGAAGCTCGCGGCGACCAGTGCGAAAAATGTGGCAGCGATTTCAATCAAACCGAGTTGATTGATCCAAAAAGCAAGATCACCGGCAAGACTCCGGTGCTGAAGGAGACTTTTCATTGGTATTTTCCTTTGGGTGATTTCCAGGAAGGGTTAAAAAAATACCTCGATTCCCATCCGGAGTGGAAGCAAAATGTCAAAAATTACTGCTACGGCTGGCTCAAGCAGGGTTTGAAAGATCGGGCCATCACCCGGGATTTGCAATGGGGCGTTAAAGTGCCGCTGGAAGAAGCTAGGGATAAAGTTCTGTACGTCTGGTTTGAGGCGGTTTTGGGATACATCTCCTCTACAAAAGAGTGGGCACAGAAAATCGGCGAGCCCGACCGCTGGCGGGATTATTGGCAAAACGAAAATTGCAAACTCGTGCACTTTATTGGCAAGGACAATATTACTTTTCACGCAATTATGTTTCCCGCACTTTTAATGGCTAAAAAAGGGTATACCCTGCCGGATAGTGTGCCGGCGAATGAGTTTTTGAACATCCAAGGCGACAAAGTCTCAACCAGCCGGGATTATGCAGTTTGGCTGGAAGATTATCTTGAAAACTTTCCACCTGATTCGATGCGGTACTGTCTGGCTTCGATTGCGCCGGAAACAAAGGATTCAGATTTTTCCTGGAAAGATTTCCAAACCCGAAACAACAGCGAGCTGGTGGGGATTTTGGGTAATTTCATCAATCGTTCGCTGACGTTTATCGACAAACACTTTGACGGTCGTGTTCCGCAACAAAAGCAGCACGATGAGTTGGACTATTGGATCCTGAAGCAAATCTCCGAAGCCCCGAAGAAAGTCGGCGATCAACTCGAACGGTTCAGGGTAAGACAGGCACTTAAAGCGTTTATGAATGTCGCTCGCGACGCCAACAAATATTTCAATGACAAAGAACCGTGGCGGACAGTAAAAGAAGATTCTGAATTGTGTGGCGCAACTCTGAACATCTGTGTGCAGGTTTCGAAAACGTTGGCAATTTTAATGGAGCCTTTCCTGCCGTTTTCTGCGGAGAAACTCTGGGCGCTTTTAAATCAGGAAGGTGACATTCACGGACAAAACTGGTTTGCTGCTGGCAAAGAGTTTATTCCGGCAGGCCATCAACTCGCCAAACCAGAGATACTGATTTCAAAAATTGAAGATAAAGTTATTGCAGCTGAAGTTGAAAAACTCAAGGCGAAATCCCAGACCGTCGGAAAAGGAGAGGGAAAAGTGTCAGAAGAAAAGAGCAGCCTGATTTCATTTGCTCAGTTTAAAAACATCGACCTCAGGGTGGCAAGAGTCTTAACCGCCGAACGCGTTGAAAACACTGACAAACTGTTGCGACTGGAGGTCGAGATTGGCGAAGAAAAAAGGCAAATCATTGCCGGCATGGCTGAGTTTTTGGCGCCCGAGTCGATGATCGGGAAATTAGTGATTGTAGTCGCTAATTTACAGCCTGCTAAAATTCGCGGTCTAGAGTCTCAAGGAATGCTGCTGGCCGCTGAAAATGATTCCGGGGAGTTGAGTTTGATAACCGTGGACAAGGAGATTGGGACCGGGGCGAAGATTCGGTGATGTTTTAAGTGGAACACAGACAATGAAGATTAACAGATGTTCACGATTTTCTTGATCTATTGTGAAAATCCGTTTCAATCTGTGTTATCCGTGTCAAATATTACATGGGTAAGAAAACATGCTAATTGAAACTCACGCCCATCTCTATTTCGAACAGTTTGACGAAGACCGCGACGAAGTGATTAAAGGGGCATCTGAAGCAGGTGTCAAGAAAATCATCAACATTGCTGTGGATCTTGAGACCAGCACGCAATGCATTGAATTGGCAGAAAAATACGAGGGTCTGTTTGCGACGATTGGCATTCATCCCAACGACGCCACGAAACTGGACAGTAGCAGTTTAGGCGAGCTGAGAGAATTATCTCGCCATCAAAAGGTCGTGGCAATCGGCGAGATCGGCATGGACTTGCATTGGGATCGCTGTCCTGTTAAAGTTCAGGAACGAGCGTTTCGCGAACAAATCTGGCTGGCAAAAGAGGTTGGCCTGCCAATTGTTATTCACAATCGCGACGCCGGTCGTAAAATTATCCATATCTTGAAATCGGAGGGCACTGAAGGACTAAGCGGTGTTTTTCACTGTTTTTCAGATGACAAAAAAACGGCCGAAGAAGTCATGGATTTGGGGTTTCACATTTCATTTACCGGTAATCTGACTTTTAAGAAATCGCGGCTTCCGGAAGTGGCGGAAATGGTTCCTTTAGATAAATTGCTTTTAGAGACCGACTGCCCGTTTCTTGCTCCCGAACCAAAACGTGGCCGCCGAAACGAGCCGGCACATGTCATTTACATCGCACAAAAACTGGCTGAAATAAAGAAAGTTACATTTGCGAAAATAACCGAAATAACAACTTCGAATGCAAAACGATTGTTTGGATTGGGTGAGCGGGCAATGGAATGAACAAGCTGACATTTCGTCCCAAGAAAAGCCTCGGGCAGAATTTTTTGGTGGACGAAAATATCGCCCGCAAGATCATCGAAAAACTAACCCCAAATCCGCAAGACGTTATTATCGAAATCGGTCCCGGCTTTGGGGTTTTGACTAAATACATTATCAGCCAAGCCCGCAAAGTCATTGCAATTGAAATTGATGCAAAACTGTGTGAAAGCCTACGAGGCCGGTTCCGAAGCTCTAAAAATTTTACGCTTATTCAGGGTGATTTTTTAAAAACAGAGTTACGAAATTATCTCGAGGAGGAAGTTCTCGTCAGATTTTTGGGAAATATTCCCTTCCATATCACCAGTCCGGTCATTTTCAAGATTTTTCAGATTCGGCAATTCGCCTCTGATATGACTCTGATGATTCAGAGGGAAGTGGCGGAAAGAATTGTGGCCAATCCAGGCGGTAAAGATTACGGTATTCTTTCGGTTTTCAGTCAGCTTTATTCAAAACCGAAAATTTTGTTCCATATTTCCAGAAATGTTTTTAAACCGAAACCGCAGGTTGATTCTTCTGTCATCAAGTGGGACTTTACGCAACCGGCAGACGTTGGTGTTGTGAGCGAAGAGGTGCTGGATAAAGTGATTCATCTGACATTTCAGCAACGCCGAAAAATGCTCCGAAAATCCCTGCAACAAATACCCGGGTTCTTTGAGTATTCGAAAAAAATCAATTTTAATTTAGAAAAACGACCGGAAGAATTAAGTGTGCACGAGTTTGTGGAATTGAGTAATCAAATCAGTAAGTTATGGAAGATTTAGATTTAAAAAATATCATCGAAGACATTGAGTATCTGGCGTCTGAAAAAAATAGCCGGATGATTCTCAACATCCTGGTCGGTAACTATCCTGCTGATGTTGCTCAAATTCTCGGCAATCTGTCCGAGGAGAATGAGAAATATGTCTTCGGCCTGCTCGATGCCGATATTGCTTCCGATGTGATTGTGGAACTGGACGACGTCAGCAGAGAAAAGTTGGTCTCCGAACTTCAGCACGAACGTATTTCCGAAATCGTCGATGAGATGGAATCGGATGACGCGACGGATTTGGTGGCGGAACTGCCAGATGAAATCGCAGAAAAAGTTCTGGACGCTATTGATGAAGAAGGCTCAGAGGAGGTTAAGGAGCTTCTCCAGCATGAGGAGGATACCGCCGGCGGAATCATGGCTTTGGAGTATGTGTCCATGCCTGAAGAGACCACAGTCGACGAAGCCATCGAAGAGATTCGTGCCAAAGCCGAAGACGTGCCTGAAGTATATAATGTTTATGTAGTCGATAACGAAGGTATGCTGGTGGGGTTTTTGCCTTTGAAAAATTTGATTGTCGCCCAAGCCAGCCAAAAACTTAAAGATGTATTGATCGCAGACGTTATCAGCGTGCCGACAGAAATGGATCAGGAGGAAGTAGCAAATATTTTCCGTCGCTACAATCTCGTTTCAATACCGGTGGTAGATGAACTCGGGAGATTGGTTGGCCGGATTACCGTCGATGATATTGTTGAAGTCATCGAAGAGGAAGCTTCCGAAGATATGCAAAAGATGGCAGGTATCGCAGATGAAGAAGAAATCCGCGAAACGTCTGTGTTTAAGATTTCCTTCGGTCGCCTGCCCTGGCTGCTGGTTGGATTTGTGGGTCAGTTAATAGCCGCGTTGGTGCTCTTTCAGTTCGAAGCTTCTTTAAAAGATATTTTCTTGGCTATATTTTTCATTCCGATGATGATGGCCATGGGCGGTAACTCAGGAATTCAGGCAGCAACCATTGTCGTGAGAGGTATCGCTTTAGGAGAGCTCAGTCCCGATGATACATTCAAAAGACTCAGCCGAGAAATTAGAGTTTCGCTTGTGAACGGCATGGTTTGCGGACTCTTGCTGTTTGGCATCATTGCCATTTTTTATAACCCCTCATTCGGTCTTGTCCTCGCGCTCTCCATGCTTGCAGTTATTATAAACGCTTCAATCCTTGGGGCCAGTATCCCGTTGATTTTAAGAAGAGTTGGTGTGGATCCGGCTATTGCCGCCGGACCGCTGATTACCACCTTTAACGATATTATTGGGTTGGCGATTTATCTTGGATTGGTAACGGCGTCTTTACAGTATATTTAAGGCAAACCTATTGTTGGTACTCTAGTTTCAAGATCGAAATGTCCGCAATCAAACGCTTTACATCCAGAGGCATCGTCCCTTTATAAACCCCTCGAATTCTTCTCTTTTTGTCAACTAGAATGAGGTTTTCCGAGTGCAGAAAATTACTGTCGTTGACGGGTTGGCCGAGATCCTCGTCAGCGAAGTAAGATTTTCGGGCGATGGTGTAGATGGCCTCTTTAGGGCCGGTTACGAAATGCCATTTACCACTAATAGCGCCGACGCTTCTGGCATATTCTCTAAGAACCGCAACTGAATCCTTTTCAGGCGTTACTGAATGAGAAAGGAATAAAACTTTATCATCACCTTTGAACGCTTCCTGAATTTTAGCCATATTGCTCGTCATTTTGGGACAAATTCCACCACAGCTTGTAAAAAAGAAGTCAGCAACATAAATTTTATCGTTAAAATCTGTTTCATCAATTGTCATACCATTTTGATTAATAAAAGTAAGGACTCTGACCAAAATAATATTTCCATCTTAATTTTTAAAACACTATTTTTGTGCCATGAAAATGGACACAGAATTGGAAGCGGTCATCGTAGAGAAGTATGTAACAATTTCGGCGGAATTGAATGAACGCGGCCGTCGGGTTTGGGCTGCGACAGAGTCTTGTGCGATTGGTTACGGTGGAGATGCACTGGTATCGCGTGCTACAGGAATTGCCCGTCAAACAATCCGCAATGGACGTCGAGAAATTGAAAGCGGGGTTGGGGTAAGATCTCGAATACGCAAACCAGGCGGTGGACGTCAAAATTTAGACAAGACCCAACCGGGCCTTATGCAGGCACTTGAGGGTATGGTCGAACCTTTGACTCGTGGTAATCCTATGTCCCCATTGCGTTGGACATGTAAGAGTAGAGCAAAGCTTTCAGCGGCCCTTGTGAAGCAGGGCTGGAAGATAAGTTCAACGACAGTGGGTAGATATCTTCATGAACTCGGCTATAGCCTGCAGTCCATCCAAAAGAGCCGAGAGGGTTTATCGCACCCAGATAGGAATGCTCAGTTTGAGTACATCAACGCGACTGTTGAGGAATTTCAACAGAGCGGTCAACC
>Ga0114949_10002643_pt1 | contig 11230 bp, 10 predicted proteins | sample N074metaG_FD_83505 | JGI IMG/M metagenome (GOLD analysis project Ga0114949, IMG submission 83505) | Deep subsurface microbial communities from Kermadec Trench to uncover new lineages of life (NeLLi) - N074 metaG | ecosystem: Environmental > Aquatic > Marine > Ocean trench > Sediment | place... | reverse complement strand
TGATTCCTCTTAGCATGCTGTTAACGTGCATACTAAAAGAGGAATCAATAGCGACGCTATTGACCTGAAATTCATTTTTCGAGATTGCGAAAATGAACACGTTGCTGTCCGTCACCACATATTCCAGAAAGCCGGTATCTTTATCAAGCGCATCCTGTACTTGCTGTACCGAAACGGCCTGCGTCTGGTATTTCAATTGATAGTACTTTGGATAATCGCTTTCGAAGCGCTCGCGGAGTGCATCGAATTCACTCTTTGAAGAGAAATAAAGCTCCTTCATTTTCTGCAAGAACGCTGCATCTCGATCCCCTGCCCCGGATCTGGCGTTTTTGATTTCAGTGTCATAATAGGTGAGGCCGGCCTTCAGTGAGTCTTCTCTTGCCAGTAAGGAATCAGGAATGCCGGAGAATTGCTTGGCCTCCGATTCGTAGAGTTTCTCCAACAACAGATTGGCTTTGTTCTTCTGAGCAAATGCAAAGGCGAGTTCCCAATACCTCTTTTCTTTTGAAATATCAAACAGCTTCAACGCACCCCTGATTGCATTTTCATAGATGCCTGCAAACTGCTCACCAAGAAAAAGTTTAGAGCCATCATTTTTGAAGCCGCGGCGCATTCTGTCTACCATCTGAATGGCCAACTCATAGGCAGAAAGTGAGCGTTCCAAATAGTCGATCACACCGGGATTTTGCGCGTATAATTTTCTCAGCACGGCGCCTTTTCTCTCTAAAACCTCAAGAAAAACCGGTTCGACGGACACACTGTCCAAATTGGCATGCCGTGTTTCAGATCCACTGGACAGCGCCTTCAGGGCGCTTTGGTAATAATTCAACGCCGTTTCATCATCCCGTCGTTCTTCCAGCGTACGGCCCATACCACAATAAGCACGTGCCACAGAAGCGTGGTTGTCGCCAAATATCGCGCGGCTCATGCTCAGAGACTTGTGGTAATAAAGCATAGCCTTGTCAAAATTCCCTTTCCCCAGGTAGCACTCCGCAACCTCGAGATATTCCCCCGCGATCCGGTAATGACTCTTATCATGAAAATATCTTTTCAGGATAGATAAAGCTATATTATGGTCACTCAGAGCTTCATCGTAACGGCCCAGTTTGAACTTAACTGAGGCGAGATTGCCGTACGTCCACGCAAGCTTGAGAGAATCTCTGTTCTCTGCGTTCAGCACGATATCGAGCGATTCTTGGTGGATTTGAATCGCCTGCTCATATTCTCGCTTTTCCGAGTACGTTTTTCCTATATTGCCCAGAGTTGTGGCATTTGCCGGATTCCTGCCTGCCAATTTCAGCTTAGTATCAAGACTCTTTCGGTAATACTCGAGAGCTTGGTCGTAATCGCCCCTACTATTGGCGACGATGCCCAAATTATTGTACCGTCCGGCGACGATAGATTCGTACTTAGGGCCCAGGTTCAAATAAACGTCTAATGACTTTCTATAGTACTTCCTCGCTTTGCCATTGAAACCTTGCCTGAAATACAAGGAGCCCAGGCCGTTATAGATTATTGCGAATATGCGTTGGTTCTTTTCGTTTGAACCAGTCTTGGGCATGCGGCGCGCAGCCTTCAGAGCCTTGTCTAGAAAGCTCTCCGCCAAGTTAAACTCCGAAATTCTGTAGTGCAACCTGCCGATTTCATAGTAAATGTTGACGATTTCGATGTTGTTCTCTCCGAGTTTGGCCAACCCCATTTCCAGGGCTTTTTTCAGATAGAATTGAGCCTTCTCGTAGCGTCCCAGTTTGCGGAGATTCCGTCCTAAAAGCCTGCGGCAGGCAATATGTCTTGATGCGATAGTAAGGTCGTTTTGATTTGGCATCGCCTCGTAGATTGCGATGGCTTTATCCAGGTAGATATTTGAGCTATCATATTGGGCGTCCACGGATAGCCCATTTGCAAAAGTAAAATATTGCTCGGCAAAGGTACTGCCTTCCGGCCCGGTCGATGAAGGCTGCTGGGCGGATGCATTTATGCCCAAATTGAAAAACATAAAGATTGTAACAATTGTTTTGGTGCAGTTATTCGGCTTTCCTAAGATAGGTTTTTCATAAGTCATAATTATCTCCAGTCAGTTGTTTTCCATGGTTTGTACATGCCTGACTGTTCGGGGAAAGATCACAAAACAACTGATGTGATGATTAAAGTTTCCACTGTGCAGGAAAAAATAAGTTCCTTTCATGTTCTTACCTGGTTTTACCCAGTTATTTTTTAATAAACCAGACTTTTTTTGAATATAGCCAGTTTGAACTAAATAAATGGCGCCCACATTTATCTCGCGACCATGCGGAAATCCCGTAACTTTTTCCCGGTCGATTACATAATTACCAAGAGTGATTCTGTTAACAATTTCCGCATGAGGATTGGGCGTATTTTCAAAAATGTGTGCGATAGTGTTCATTATTTTGAATTCTTTCGACCCAATCGAATTCGGATGAATATTCATTTGAGTTATCGGTTACCCACTTTTTCTTACGTGCCATAGGAATGATAGAAGGATTTAAGGCACCACTGGTGACAAGGATATGGCGAAATTAAGCCGATTTTAATTGTCGAATCTTCTTACAAAAATGAGTTGTCGGGTGATTTTAGATTCGGCATTCCTGCTTAGCCGGCCTTTTACTGCGTTCTGTTTGCCTTCGTTAATATATCTTTTTCAAGAATAAATGCAACAAAAAACAGGAGGTAGGTATGGCGGTTACAATTACGGGAAGTAAGAAAACGACCAAGTCAAAAGGTGGGAAAAAGACAACTGTCAAAAAGACAATTCCGTCCAGTTGTGTAAAAAAATACAAGAGACCGTATCTCATCACCAACTTACAATTTCGACTAACGCTGGTTATTTTTGCATGCTCTGATTCCACGTCGTCTGAAAATGGATTGATAGAATTTAGAGAGCATATGTGGTTCTCATTTCTCGCACCTCCGCCAGACGTTCACCTTTCCTTTGCCTTAAGTTATTGCAGCCAAAGGCCAATCGCCACGCCAATAAATGTCGCAACCGCATAGCCCAATGTCCCGCACAGGATCGCCGGAAATGACCAGGGGCTGCCACTTTCTGGCCACCGCCATCGCGGCTGCGGTAGTCGGTCCGCCCATGTTAGCATTTGAGGCAATCACGATCTCGGCCAGGTCGAGTTTAAAAATTTTGCCCGCGGTCAGAAGGAAAGCCAAATGAACCGCAAGAATGATCGCTGCAAAGACGAACAAAATAGGACCGACCTTGATAACTATCATTATATTTGCACTCGCGCCAATGACAGCGAAAAAAATCTGCATTAGAAAAGTGCCGATTTGATACGCTCCATGGATACTGCCCATGACTTTCGGAAACAGGGTCGCCAGCCCAACAATGATCGCAGTGACAAACAAAATACCGCTGCCCCTGATCCCCGTTAGATCTGACAGCGCAAAACCAACGGCACAGACCACGGTCGCAATCGCCAGACCCCTGGCCATATCCAATAAGTCTGGTCGCTCGCCGGCTGGCTTCGCATCGTCGGAGTCACCGGCAAATTTGTGCGCTTGGTCATCGTATTTAGTGCGAAACAGTTTTTTCATTAACGCCATCGATGGTAGGGAAAATAGCAACAAAAAATAGACGGTCATAATGAGGTTGTCAGCCGCGAATCCAGCCGTTAATAAGTCGCCGGATCTCAGCTGCAGGGCTTCTGAAGCGGCGACGAAATTCATCGAACCGCCAATGTAGGTGGCGCAAAAGATACCCGCTAGTTTATACCCTTCTACGCCAAGAGGAATGAGGGCAAATGCAAGCAGCGTTCCCAGAACGGTTCCAATGGCCCCAAAAATAAATGCCAGCAAAGTTGGTCCTGCTTCCTTAATGATCATTCTTAAATCAGCTTTGAAAAGCAAAAGTGGAATCGCCAACGGCACGAGATACGACCAAACGACATCGTAGCCTTCAGCCTGCGATGGAATAATCGATAAGTTAGAGAGAATAAAAGCTGCCAGAATTGAAACGACAACCGCAGAGAGCCTGCTGCCCCACCTGGTCTTTTCAGCCCATAAGCCAAAAGCGGCTACCGAGATCAGTATCGCCCAAACGGCCCAATGTTGATCGGATTGGATTAATGTATTTTCAAACATCTCTGCTCCTTCTTTTTTTTGAATCGTTTGTAAAAAGAGCTGATTTTATACTTGGGGAGGCCTGGTAAGTAAATTTCTTAAAAGTAACGAGAATCTCTTTTGAAAACAAGGAAAAAGTCGAATTCTATACCAAACTAGTTGATTTCCAAACTTCATTTCATTATAATAATTTGTTGAGAAGTTTTATAATTTTCGAAATTATTGACGATTTAGATTAGGTTAGAATATTTGAAAAACTGAGGCGAAAACCACAGCCCAATGTCGTTTCGAACGCATGTGAGAAATCTGAAAGGGGAACTCAGGTTCAATTAGCAAATGTCTTCACATTAAAACCAGATTCCTCCCTCTGGTCGGAATGACATTTTGCTAGTTTTGGATAGCATATTAACACAAAGAGCTAAGGAGTAGCTAAATGGATAAAAAGCAGTTGAATAGCTTCAGCAGTCTGAGCACACTCAATGTTGGAACGAATTCTTATGAGATATTCCGATTAAACGCATTGGAAAAAGCAGGGATTGGCAACATCTCCCGATTGCCTCTTTCCATGAAAATTCTGCTCGAAAACTTATTGCGCAAAGAAGACGGTGGCTTTGTCAAGAAAGAGGATATTGAAGCGGTCGCAAATTGGGATCCGGCTAAAAAGTCGGACAACGAGATTGCTTTCGCCCCGTCGCGTGTCTTGATGCAGGATTTTACCGGCGTTCCCGCAGTTGTTGATTTAGCGGCCATGCGTGAGGCGATGAAAAACCTCGGCGGCGACGCGAAGAAAATTAACCCGCAAGTCCCCGCTGATCTGGTGATCGACCATTCGATTCAAGTGGATATGTTCGGCTCCGCCGGTGCCATGAAATTCAACACGGACAAAGAGTACGTGCGCAACCGCGAGCGCTATGCTTTTCTGCGCTGGGGGCAAAATTCCTTCCAGGATTTTCGTGTGGTGCCCCCGGAGACCGGAATTTGCCATCAGGTGAATTTAGAGTATTTGGGACAGGTTGTTTTCCAGTCAAAAATGGATGGAAAAACGTTTGCTTATCCGGATACTCTGGTTGGTACGGATTCTCACACCACTATGATCAACGGTTTAGGAATCGTCGGCTGGGGCGTTGGCGGCATCGAGGCTGAAGCGGCCATGCTCGGTCAGCCAATTTCCATGCTCATTCCCGAAGTCGTCGGCTTTGAATTTACCGGTGAGCTGGCCGAAGGCGCAACGGCGACGGATTTGGTGCTGATTGTTGTGCAGATGTTGAGAGCAAGAGGCGTGGTCGGAAAATTTGTTGAATACTTTGGCCCCGGGCTAAGCAGTTTGAGTCTTGCAGATCGCGCCACCATTGCCAACATGGCCCCGGAATACGGCGCCACCATTGGCTTCTTCCCGGTTGATGCCGAAACGTTAAAATATCTCCACCACACCGGACGCAGCGACGAACTGGTCAGCCTGGTTGAAGGTTACACCAAAGAGCAGGGACTTTTCCGAACCAATGAAACTCCGGACCCGGTTTTCTCAGATATTCTCGAACTGGATTTGTCAACTGTTGAGCCGAGTATCGCCGGGCCGAAACGGCCGCAGGATCGGATTCGTTTGAAGGAATCCAAAAAAGCTTTCGAAGACGCACTTAAGACATTGAAATTAGCTGATACAAAAGATAGTGTGCAGGTTAGTGACAATGGTCATCAAGTCGAGTTGAACAACGGTTCTGTGGTAATCGCGGCGATTACCAGCTGCACCAACACCTCGAATCCATCGGTTATGATCGGCGCCGGGCTGCTGGCGAAAAAAGCGGTGGAACGCGGGCTGCAGACCAAACCCTGGGTAAAAACCAGTTTGGCCCCCGGCTCCAAAGTAGTGACCGACTATTTGAACGACGCCGGCCTGATGCGGTATCTGGATGAACTGAAATTCAATTTAGTGGGTTACGGCTGTACCACTTGCATCGGCAACAGCGGACCCCTGCCTGACTATATCGTAAACGGCATTAAAGAAGGCAACCTGGTCGCGGCTTCCGTTTTGAGCGGCAACCGCAACTTCGAAGGCCGGATTAATCCACATACCCGCGCCAATTATTTGGCTTCGCCGCCACTCGTGGTTGCGTATGCCCTTGCCGGCCGTATGGACATCGACCTTTATAACGAACCCCTCGGACAGGATAAAAATAACCGGCCGGTTTTCCTGAAAGATATCTGGCCGAGCCTGAAAGAAATTCAGGAAGTGGTTCGAAATTCGGTTACAAAGGAAATGTTTGAAAAAGAATACGCCGAAGTGTTTACCGGCGACGAGCGCTGGCGGGCGCTTGAGATTCCTGAAGGCGATCTTTATGATTGGGATCCGAATTCCACTTATATTAGAAATCCACCGTTTTTTGAAAATATGCCGTTAGAACCGGCTGCCCCCAAAGACGTCGGGAACGCGCGTGTTCTGGTCATGGTTGGAGATTCGGTTACGACCGACCATATTTCTCCCGCGGGTGCCATTCCCGAAGACAGTCCGGCAGGAAAGTACCTGAAAAATAACGGAATTGAACGGGCGGATTTCAACTCTTTCGGCTCACGACGCGGCAACCACGAGGTCATGATGCGGGGTACGTTTGGCAATATTCGTTTGCGCAACTTTCTGGCCCCGGGAAAAGAAGGCAACTGGACCCAGCACTTGCCGGACAAAAAACTGACTTCAATTTATGAAGCCGCGATGCAGTATATAAAGGAAGATATTCCGCTGATCATTTTGGCAGGAAAAGAATATGGCATGGGTTCTTCACGCGACTGGGCCGCTAAAGGCACCCGTCTGCTCGGAGTCGAAGCGGTGATCGCCGAGAGTTTCGAGCGTATTCATCGCAGCAATTTAATCGGCATGGGCGTGCTGCCGTTGCAATTCAAAGCGGGTGAAAACCGCGAGTCGATTGGCCTTGATGGATTTGAGACTTATCAAATCACCGGAATCGCCGACAATTTATCGCCGGGCAAAGAATTGACAGTCACCGCAAAATCTGATGACGGCGCGGAAAAATCGTTTAGAGTCGTCACCCGAATTGACACGCCGGAAGAGTTGAATTATTACAAGCACGGCGGCATTTTGCAGTATGTTTTGCGGCAGTTGTTGTAGACTAATTCAATTGGAGACTTTGGAAGGTTTGAAACCTTGCAAAGATAGTTCCAGTAACGAGGGAGGAGGAAAACTTGGAGAGGATCTTCTTTTTAAGCGGTGCTATCTCGGCATTTTTAGGCGTCACTCTTGGCGCTTTTGCTGCCCATGGTTTGAAAACCCGCCTGTCAACCGAAATGTTCAACATCTTTGAAGTCGGCGTGCGCTACCACATGTATCACGCCCTCGCGCTTTTAGCGGTAGCCTGGGCCTGCGGTCGCTGGCCGGGCTCATTGACAAATTTAAGCGGCTGGCTTTTTATCATCGGTACGGTTATTTTCTCCGGAAGTCTTTACGTTCTCAGTTTGACCGGCGTGCGCTGGCTTGGCGCAATTACGCCTCTCGGCGGCGTTGCTTTCCTCGGCGGCTGGGCTTGTTTGGTTTGGGCAATCGTAAAGAACTAATATGCCCACAACCGATCCCGCAATAACTAATCTTCCGACTACAATCGATGAGGTCGTTGCGCGCATAGACGACATTATTGACCAATCCCGTGAAGACAACAGCCGCATCGGATATTTCGCGGCGCTGTATCGCCAAGTAACGGTCGGGGTGCGCGACGGCATCGCTGCCGGTGAATTCGAGGATGGCGAGCGCATGGAGCGTCTCGATGTCATCTTTGCCAACCGCTATCTCGAAGCGCTGGAACAGTACCAAAACGACATCCAACCAACGAAAAGCTGGCTCATCACATTTCAAGCCACGAAGAAATGGAATCTTCTCATCCTGCAGCATCTGCTCATGGCAATCAACGCTCACATTAATCTCGATCTTGGCATCGCCGCCGTTGAAACGAGGCCGGGTGAGAGTTTACAGGAACTCGAAAATGATTTCATGGCGATCAACAAAATTTTGTCCGATTTACTGGATGTGGTACAGGACAAAATCGACGCCCTTTCCCCTGGATTTAATTTGATCGATAAAATCGGCGGCCGGACAGACGAAGCCATTATGAGATTCAGCATTCAGAGGGCACGGGACGAAGCGTGGAAATTTGCCAATGAACTCGCCGGGCTTAACCCCGAGGAACAGAAGAAAAAAATTGCCGAAAAGGATGAGCAGATCGAAGCTCTTGCAAAAATCGTCCGGAATCCGGGCTGGTTTATTAAAACGATTCTATTTTTGATTCGGATGTTCGAAACCAGCAAAGTTTCCAAAGTCATCAATGTTCTTTTTTAGCTTGGTTAATCTGCTAAATCACTTTAATTAAAAAAACAATAAGCGTGATTAAGCTGATTAAACGGATAATCAATCGCTTAGGTGAGGTGAGGATGGGAAATCTAATTTATGAGGACTTAACTTATAAAATTCGAAAAAGCCTTTTTAGTGTTTATAATGAGTTAGGACCGGGATTCCGCGAGGAAACGTATAAACAAGCGGTCATGATTGACTTTAAAAATGCAGGAGTGCCTTTTGAACACGAAAAGATTTACGACGTAAGATATTTGGGTGAAAAAGTAGATAAATATAGAGTAGATATTTTAGTTTATGACAAAATAATTTTAGAACTTAAAGCAGTCTCAGAACTTCATCCTCGATTTGATGCGCAGTTGTTAAGCTACTTGAAAGTAGCTCAGTTAAAAATTGGTTTATTAGTAAATTTCGGCAATCAGCCTCTTGCCATTCGAAGATTCGTTAATCCACACATCGATAATTTTTAATCTGTTCAATCCGTTTATATGAAAAGCAGTAAGCGGATAGAACTGATTAAGCAGATAAAAGAATCGTTTTACGTGAGGTTCAGATGGGAAATCTGATTTATGAGGATATAACTTATAAAATGAGAAAAGTCTGTCAATATCTTTAATTTTAATCCGTTCGATCTGTTAAATCCGTTTACATAAAAACAGTAATCGGATGGTACGGATTTAGGGGATAGTCATAATTCAGATAGTTAATTTGGAGAAAACTAATGTCCGAAAATGATTTTTCCTGTGTTGTTAACATTAAGAAACTTACACCGGATGCCCATGTTCCCCAATACGCCCATTTTGGCGACTCCGGCGCCGATCTCTTTTCAACGGCAGACTGCACTTTGCAGCCCATGGAAAGACATGCCGTTTCAACGGGCCTTGCCGCTGAAATCCCTGCAGGGTTCGAATTACAAGTTCGGCCCAAAAGCGGTTTGGCGTTGAAAAGTGGCTTGACAGTCCTCAATACGCCCGGCACCATAGATTTTGGTTATCGCGGCGAAATCAAAGTGATTTTGATCAATTTGAGTTCGGAACCCTATCACATTGAGAAAGGGCAGAAAATTGCGCAATTGGTGGTCGCGCCGGTCGCGTATGCCGAATTTAAAGAAGTGAATGAACTTTCGGATACGGCAAGAGGGGAAGGGGGGTTTGGTTCAACGGGGTTGAATAAATGAAGAAAAAATGAAAACAAATTGGTTATAAGTTTACGAGTACTTTTGGTTTAATTTCCCACTTTATTAAGTCGAGCAGTTTTACTCTTTTTTCTGTATCAATTCCTTGCACATGGGTATGAGCTCTATTATCTTCAATCTTAGGAGGGTCTTTAATTGGCGCATGAACTACTTCTAAATTTAAATCTCTTAAATCTTCAGTATCAAAACTGACAACTCCATTTTTTTTCGGGTCTCGTGCCCTCAATTTTGTTTCTCTGGGTCTGGAATACTTTGCCCAATCAGTGGACATTCCTTTGTTATCATCTTCACCCTGCTCTTTGAATGTTACTGGCATGACCTCTCCGTCTCTTATGTGGTTTTCATGAATTCTCTTATAGAGTAAGTCGTTGTCAGGGATTGTTTCTATTTCCCACATCTATCTCATACCTAGCAAACAGAGTAATAATCCTTGATTAAATTTTGATGGTTCAAAGGTACCTTTAATTTGTTCTGACTCAAAATCATCTCCATAGAAAGACGCTGGTGATTGAGAATCTTGCGGGATATTAATCAGTAACCTATACTTAGGTTTTTTCCATAGAATGTCTATACTTCCCTCAGGTCCGGGATAGAGTTTAGGTGTATCTATAATTATCGAAGTCTCTTCAAGAACCCACTTGGCATAGTTGGCAATGAATTTAATCGCCCTCTTCCAAGTACTTTCTTTATAATCTGCGCTATCCTCTTCATCCCAGTCGTCTTCTAATTCAAGAATGTATTTTGATTTTTCTATTGCCTGATATATTTCAAAAAATCGGAAAGGAAGTTCAGTAATAATATTGTTATTTAGTTCAACATGTAGATTTTCTTCTTCAATAAAGGTTTCGACTTTTTTTCGCACACCATATTCTTTACCGTTCTTCAAGAATTGCTTAAAGTTCTTTGACCATATTTGAGGACCCTGTTTGGGAACTCTGAATTCGTTTGTCTTTGGAAGTGTTCCAATCATTTTAATTTATTTTTTTATTTAATATCTAAAAATGAAACATTACTTGTTTTAAATTGTTCTCGAATTGCTTTTTCTTTTTCTTCTGCTCTAGTGAGATTGTCTTTTAATTTTTTTAAATCTTCACTATCAAGTGCCAAATAGATTTCTTTTCGCTCACTATGTTCTAAAAACTCAATTTTCAAGTTGTGAATTATTAGAGAACACTTAATTTTATAATCGTGACCCTCACCAAAAACCGGCCTAATATCAGTTAAAATATTCGTATTATATAATAATTTTTCTCTTTCTTCAGCGAGGTTAATTGCTTTGAAAGTGAAGTAGAATGAATCTTTGGTTCTTAACAGTTCAATTAATTGTTTTTTTAAATTTTTTGAAGGTTTAAGTTTTTCATCATCCGTTCGTTCTAACGCTTCGATAATTCCATCTGTGAATAAATCAACACTGATCCCTAGGTATTCTTTCGCACTAAACAAACTAGAAATTAATATAATTATAGCATCTAAATTACTTTTTTCTATACTTATCTTTTTAGATAATTCTCTTGCTAGTTTATCAGGCGATAATCCTATTTTCGTTTTTTTGATTTCTTTAATTAACTGAAGACGTATATTATTTTTCAGACCAATGA
>Ga0114949_10002642_pt1 | contig 11231 bp, 10 predicted proteins | sample N074metaG_FD_83505 | JGI IMG/M metagenome (GOLD analysis project Ga0114949, IMG submission 83505) | Deep subsurface microbial communities from Kermadec Trench to uncover new lineages of life (NeLLi) - N074 metaG | ecosystem: Environmental > Aquatic > Marine > Ocean trench > Sediment | place... | reverse complement strand
CTTTGCGGTCTCCGCAGGTTTAAAAGAATTCCGTTACTTCGCTCTACTCGATAGACTATACGGGGACAAAAAGTTCATGCTGACCGAACAGAAGCTAGTGTCAGGAAGTCCTGTCCGGTCAGCTAGAATCATAAAAATTCTTGCCTAAGCAAAGACTTAATCTTAAGACGAAAGGGACGAGAAGTTCATCCTGGCGATCTTGAACCTGATTTTCATTTCTGTTTGACTAATCCGTACTTCATTCGCCGACAATTCCGGGACACGTTTTGACTATGGTGGTACAACAATAATCCACCACCTTCTTTAATTTAAAAAAACGGGCGTCATCACGTGTTCATTAAAGGTTGAAATGTTTCTATAGTCATTTGAATAAATAAACGGTCTATTAATTTACTTTTTACATTCGAATTTTTTAAATTGAGTGCGCTTGAATTAGCGATATAAGGTCTCTGCATATTTCAAAGCTGTCCATGGACTCATTATATCTCTTGGTTATCTATGCGGTGTTGGTAGTATCGATCCCTGTGGTTACGCTCATAGTGTCCTGGTTCCTGGGACAGAGACACGAAAGCAAAGGGATGAATACTCCATATGAGTCCGGAGTGAAGGTAACTGACTCTGCGCGCCTTCGCTTTCCTGTCAGGTTTTATCTCGTAGCCATGTTCTTTGTTATTTTCGACCTTGAAGTAATCTTTCTTTTTGCCTGGGTAATTGCATTTCGCGAGTTGGGGTGGGCCGGATATTTTGGGGCCCTTGTATTTATTGTGATACTAACTGTGGTACTCATATATGAATGGCGCACAGGAGCGCTTGATTTTGGACCACAGGGGCAAAAAATAATTGACGCATATAAAAAAATGAAGCGCTCATGAAGTGGTGGCTCAATGATTCTAATGATACAGTTCGGAAAATTCGGGGCACGGGATCATTCGTGGAGGAGATGCAACAGAGTATGATGCTATCCAATCTCAGTGATATGGTTGCCTGGGGGCGTAAAAATTCAATATGGCCGTTTGGCTTTGGATTGTCATGCTGCTTTGTTGAATTGGCGACGAGCCTCACAAGCAAATACGACATCGCCAGATTCGGTGCTGAGGTGATCAGGGGATCGCCACGACAAGCTGATGTGATGATTATTGCGGGCACAGTATTTCTTAAAATGGCCCCGGTGATCATGAGATTATACGAGCAAATGATGGAACCCAAGTGGGTGATCTCAATGGGATCCTGCTCCAACTCTGGCGGCATGTATGACATCTATAGCGTGGTGCAGGGTATCGATACCATATTACCTGTGGATCTGTACATTGCTGGATGTCCGCCCCGTCCTGACGCATTTATCGAAGGTCTGATAATGCTGAGTGAGTTGATCGGCACTGAGAAGCGTCCACTTAGCTGGAGCATCGGCCCCCAGGGGGTGTACAGGCCTGAAAAATTATCCAGAAAAGAATTAAAGCGTGACGACAGGATGAAAATGCAAAAGATCACTCCCCCAAATCAAATAATCAACGAATGAACACTCTGTACAAACGATAGCCCCAGGTGAAAGAATTGACGGACAAATTTGGTAATGAATGCTTGACATTAGAAAATACGGCAGACGGTATTACCACAATTAACGTCAGACAGGATAAAGCAAACGACATCATTTCTTTTCTCAAGTCGGGTATTGAAAATCCGTATGCAATGCTCTACGATTTAACGGCTATTGATGAACGTGGTCGTGTAAATAAAAACGGTGCGAAAGATCATGCCTTTACCCTGGTTTATCACCTGCTTTCGTTTGACCGCAACGAGGATATTCGTATTAAAGTGGGATTGAAAGAAGAATTTCCATCGCATCATTCTATCACAGATTTATGGCCAATGGCCAACTGGTACGAACGGGAGGTGTATGATATGTTCGGCATTAAGTTCGAAGGCCATCCTCATCTGAGAAGATTGTTGATGCCTGAGAGTTGGAAAGGTCATCCATTGCGCAAAGAACATCCTTCAAGAGCAACAGAAATGGAGCCCTTTGAGTTGACAGATGACTATCTGCAGGAAGAACTGGAGAACACCGAATTTATTCCTGAAGAGTGGGGGATGAAAAGAAAAGGCGAGCATTCAGATTTTATGTTTCTGAACCTTGGCCCTCAACACCCTGGCACGCATGGGGTGTTGCGACTTGTCCTTCAACTGGAAGGGGAAGAAATCGTTGATATCGTGCCTGATATTGGGTATCACCATCGAGGAGCAGAAAAGATGGCTGAACGGCAATCCTGGCACACGTTTATTCCCTATACAGACAGGATAGATTATCTGGGCGGGGTAATGAATAATCTGCCTTATTTATTGGCGGTTGAAAAATTGGGGAAAATTGATGTACCTCAACGGGCACAATATATCCGCGTGATGATGTGCGAACTCTTTCGCATTGCAAGCCATCTCATATGGTATGGCACGTTTGCCCAGGATCTGGGACATATGTCTCCTGTATTTTATACATTCTCTGACAGGGAAAAGGTCTTTGATATTGTTGGTGCCATCTGTGGTGCTAGGATGCATCCCAACTGGTTTCGGATAGGAGGCGTTGCGCAGGATCTACCGGAAGGTTGGGAGTCTCTCATCAAGGAACTTCTTCGTCATCTTCCTAAACGACTCAAGGTATATGACAAGATGGTGCTCGGCAACAGCATATTCAAGGCACGTACCAAAGGAATCGGAATTTACACCAAGGAAGAAGCAATAGAGTGGGGCGTCACCGGTGCGGGCCTGAGAGCTTGTGGATATGAATGGGATTTGAGAAAAAAAAGACCCTATTCATGTTATGACCAATTCGATTTTGATATTCCTGTTGGATCTAACGGCGATTGTTATGACAGAGCATTGGTACGGGTAGAGGAAATGCGCCAAAGCTTGAGGATCATCGAGCAATGCATGAAAAATATGCCCGCAGGGCCTTATAAATCAAGCCATCCACTGGCCACCCCTCCCGATAGGGCACGAACAATGAAAGACATTGAAACACTCATCACCCACTTTTTAAATGTAAGCTGGGGCCCGGTGATTCCACCTGGTGAGGCATTTATGGCGGTCGAGGCTACAAAGGGAAGTAATGGGTATTATTTGATCAGCGATGGCAATACTTCACCGTATCGCGCGAGGATCAGAACTCCTTCATTTCCCCACATGCAGATGGTTCCGTTCATCAGTAAAGGCTATACAGTGGCCGACCTCCTGGTTATCATCGGAAGCGTCGATTTTGTACTTGCAGATATAGATCGATAATTATGTTGACAGAAAAAGAAAGAATAAAATTAGATGAAGAAATAAGCCACCTCCCTTATCCCAGTGCAGCGTGTATCGAGGCACTTAAGATCGTTCAGGATGAAAGAGGATGGGTCTCGGACCAGGGAGTCACAGATATTGCCGAACATCTGCAAATGTCGGCTGAACAAGTGGACAGTGTGGCTACGTTCTATAATTTAATTTTCAGAAAACCGGTGGGCAGGCATGTCGTCCTGATGTGCGATAGTATCAGTTGTTGGGTACTGGGATATGAGGAATTGATCAAGCACTTTAAACACAAGCTGAATATCACATGGGGTGAAACAACATCAGATGATCGATTTACCCTGCTGCCTATTCCCTGTCTTGGCACTTGCGATCGTGCCCCGGCTATGATCATCGATGACGAACTGCACCGTGACCTTACGATAGAAAAACTTGATGAAATATTGAGCACATACGAATAATGGAAAGGCCTTTGACTCATATGATCCCTTCTGACGGACACCCGCTGAATTTAATGGAATATGAAAGCTCGGGTGGTTATCAGGCTTTGAAAAAAGCACTTGGGATGACTCCCCAGGCTGTGATAGATATTGTCAAGGATTCTAACTTAATGGGAAGAGGCGGGGCAGGTTTTCCAACAGGAGTAAAATGGGGATTCGTCCCGATGGGAGATGACGCATCTGAAGTCAAGTACCTGATAGCAAATGCCGACGAAATGGAACCGGGGACGTTCAAGGATCGGGTTTTACTCGAGGGAAACCCTCATCAACTCATCGAAGGGATGATCATCAGTGCATATGCGATTCAGGCGAGTGAAGCCATCATCTTTCTTCGCTGGGCGTATAAATCAGCCGCCAGGCGTCTGTTGCAGGCAATCCATGATGCGAGTGAAGCTGGTTTTCTCGGTGACAATATTCTTGGCAGCGGCTATCGCCTGAAAATGACATTGCATACAAGTGTGGGCCGGTATATGTGCGGTGAAGAAACAGGCTTGCTCAGCGCTTTGGAAGGGAAAAGATCTATTCCACGGGCCAAACCACCATTTCCGCAGATCAGTGGGTTATTCGGCAAACCTACAATTGTTAACAATGTGGAAACGCTGTGTTGCATCCCCCCTATTATTGATAAGGGTGCTGGTTGGTTCAGGGACCTGAGCCTTGCCGCAAGCGGTGGCACAAAATTGTATGGTGCAAGTGGCAGGGTCAATAAACCCGGTATTTATGAATTGCCGCTCGGTACGTCACTCAGGGAAATCATCGAAGTGCATGCGGGAGGTATGAGAAAAGGATACAAGTTTCGGGCAGCCTTACCGGGTGGTGCTTCAACTGATTTTTTAACGGAAGATCACATGGATGTGAAGATGGACTTTAAGTCGGTTGCTGAAGTTGGGAGCCGACTTGGGACCGGGACAATTATCGTCCTCGATGACAAGACTTGCCCGGTTGGATTCGTACATAATCTCGAGCATTTCTTCGCACAGGAATCGTGTGGTTGGTGCACGCCCTGCAGGGAAGGACTGCCATGGGTAGAACGCATTCTCAAATCGATAGAAGATGGTGAAGGAACCGAAGGAGATCTGGACATCTTGCATTCGCATATCACTGGTTTGGGTCCGGGTATGACATTTTGCGCGCTTGCCCCCGGGGCAATGGCACCGTTGAATAGTGCACTCAAGTATTTTAATGACGATTTTATAAAGCATATAAAAGAGAAAAAATGCCCCTACGGGGAAGCCTATGCCTAAAATCAATATAGATGGCAAAGTACATGAGGTAACTGGCGAGAAGAACCTGTTGGAAACAATACTTTCGTTGGGTTATGATCTTCCATATTTCTGCTGGCATCCGGCATTGGGTTCTGTCGGATCATGTCGTCAATGCGCTGTTAGAAAATATGCTGGAGAGGACGATACCAACGGACGTATTGTGATGTCTTGCATGGAGCCGGTAATGGACAACCTGCGTTTGTCTATTGACGAGCAGGAAGTGAGTGATTTTAGGAAGAATGTTATTGAGTGGCTGATGGTGAACCATCCGCATGATTGTCCAATTTGTGATGAAGGTGGAGAGTGCCACTTACAGGACATGACCGTCATGACTGGTCATTCGTGTAGAAAATATAATTACAAAAAGCGGACATATCATAATCAGGACCTCGGCCCTTGTATCAATCACGAAATGAACCGTTGCATTCAATGTTACCGGTGCGTGCGTTTCTACAACGATTATGCGGGTGGGGATGATCTCCAGGTTTTCGCCGCGCACGATCACGTCTACTTTGGAAGGCATGAGGACGGTACGCTCGAGAGTGAATTCAGCGGCAACCTGGTGGAGGTCTGCCCGACAGGGGTCTTTACTGATAAAACACTTAAAAAACATTATACGCGCAAATGGGATCTTACAAATGGTCCGTCTATCTGTCACCACTGTAGTCTCGGTTGCAACATCATCGCAGGCGAGAGGTATGGGACATTGCGAAGAATTCGCAGCAGGTTCAATGAAGATGTCAATGGTTATTTTATTTGTGACAGAGGAAGATTTGGGTATGATTTTGTAAATGGCAAGGAAAGGATACTTAAATCATGGATGAAAAGCAATGGTGAGTGGATCCACCTCGATTTGATTGAATTAAGGGATCATGCCCTCGGAGTATTAAAAAATAAAAAAATCATGGGCCTCGGCTCACCAAGGGCTTCTCTTGAATCAAATTTTGCCTTGAGGACACTCGTTGGTGCTGAGAATTTTTATTGCGGAATATCGGGAAAGGACAATATGCTCATGCAACTTGCTCTTGATTTTTTGCAAAATGGGCCTTTGAAAACTCCTTCCTTAAAAGATATTGAGCAATGCGATGCAGTAATTGTGATTGGCGAAGATGTGACCAACACCGCGCCTATGATGGACCTTGCGTTGAAGCAAGCTGTGATTCAAACACCGCTTGAAGAAGCAGAAGCTGCAGGAATTCCTGCCTGGAACGATGCTGCCGCCAGGGGATTTATTCAGGACAAAAAAAGTCCTTTGTATATTCTCACTCCTCAAAAAACGAAGCTTGACACAATAGCGACCCACTGTATACATGACACAACGGAGCAAATTGCGCGTCTTACTTCTGCAATTGGCCACCAGCTTGACAACGAACTGGCACCACCAAATAATAACGGGACAATTGATGATGCGCTAGTAAATGAAATTGCTGCGGCCCTTATCAATGCTAAGAACCCACTGATAATTACAGGGACAAGCCTGGGCAGCGCAGCAATCATGAAATCTGCCATTAACCTCGCGAGGGCACTGCATAAGAAAAACAGGAACGCTGGAATTGCGTTTGTTTTTCCCGAATGTAACAGCGCAGGATTGTCGCTTATGGAGAAAAAGAGCCTGCAGGAAGCTGCGATGTCCGATTCAGGATCAGAGGTGTTGATCATTCTTGAGAACGATCTTTTCCGTAGACAAGAAAGCAGTTTTATCACTGGTTTCCTGAGCAAATTCAATACCATCGCTGTTCTGGATCATACACAAAATGATACCACTTCTATGGCAGACCTTATTGTGCCTGCGGGCACATTTGCTGAAGCCGACGGCACATTGGTCAACAACGAGGGGCGAGCCCAGCGCTTTTTTCAGGTCCAGGCTGCGGACGTAGGTATTTTTCAAAGCTGGCGCTGGATCTGTGATTTCGGGAGGGATATATCTCACGATTTGTTAAAAGACTGGTATATCCTTGATGACCTTATATCAGCACTTGAGAGTGAATTCGATGTATTTAATGGCATTTCTAAAGCAGCACCCGGTGCGGCTTACCGCATTGTAGGCCAGAAAATCGCCAGGTCACCTCACAGATATAGCGGACGTACTGCAATGTTTGCGCAGCACAAGGTGAGTGAACCCAAACCTCCCATTGACAGGGACAGCCCACTCAGTTTTACAATGGAAGGTCATATGGGTAGTTCGCCTTCTTCTGTCACACCTTTCTATTGGTCACCTGGATGGAACTCGGGTCAATCAATCAACAAATTTCGTATTGAAATTGATGGATCGGAAAGTCTGAGTGAGCCCGGTGTGCGCTTGATTGAACCCTCCTCCAACGGGCAAGGCAAATATATCACAGACGTTTGGAGCGGTATTGACAGGAAGGGCAAATGGAAGTTGGTGCCCTTGCATCATATTTTTGGTTCAGAGGAGCTCAGTGTGTTATCTGAAGCCATCTCTGAAAGATGCCCCGGGAAATTTCTGACAATAAGCAAAGAAGATGCCACAGAATTGGGGATTAGTCATGGAGACAACTTCACAGTTCGAACGGGTGAACAGGAGATTACGCTACCGGCTAACATTGACAGCAATTGGGCTAATGGTCAAATTGGGTTTCCAGCGGGATTTCGGGACATCCCATATATTGAAAATGACGCTTTTGTAGAATTAATAACGAATGGCAAGAAATGAGCGTTGAATTATTGGCCATATTGAAAATCGTAATTATCGTACTTGTGCTGCAGGCAGTTGCCACTGGTATGATATGGGTGGAAAGGAGAGTACTTGGTCTCATTCAACACAGGCCCGGGCCCAATCGGGTGGGCCCTGCCGGCATCCTTCAGCCGGTTGCAGATATGGTCAAGTTGTTTTTTAAGGAAGATTGGGTGCCTCCTTTTGCGGATAAATGGGTATTTATGCTGGCACCCGGAGTCATAGTTGTGACTGTGATGATGGGTTTTGCAGTAATTCCATTTACAGCGGACATCTGGGTAGTGGACCTGAATATCGGGATCCTGTTTTTTCTGGCCGTGTCATCACTTGGGGCTTATAGCCTTATTTTGGGTGGATGGGCATCCAACAACAAATACGCTTTGCTCGGTGCCATACGCGGGGCGTCACAGATGATTACGTACGAAGTATTTATGGGTTTATCACTGATGGGAGTTGTCCTCATGAGCGAAAGTTTTAATTTAAAAACGATTGTACTTGCACAGGAGGAACAGTGGTTTGTAGTCCCGCAATTTATTGGATTTGTCGTATTTTTAATAGCGGGAATTGCAGAAACGCATCGTCTTCCGTTTGACATCCCTGAGGCGGAAAGTGAACTTGTTGCGGGCTATCACACTGAATATTCCGGAATGAAATTCGGATTGTTCTTTTTGGGGGAATACCTCGGTATAACCTTGATCTCGTCGTTCATTGTGACCCTGTTTTTTGGCGGTTGGCTGGGTCCTGATTTTTTGCCTCCTCTTGTTTGGTTCAGTCTTAAAACGGCTGCCTTCCTTCTATTTTTCGTTGTGTTAAGGGGATCTCTTCCACGGCCTCGTTACGATCAACTTCTGTCATATGGATGGAAAATACTACTTCCGTTGACTCTAATAAATCTCATGGTGACCGGGGCAATAGTATTATATATGGAACAAAGTTAATTGCAGAATTATGTTTAGCAGTTTAAGATCAATTTGGTTAACGTTTCTTCATCTTTTTCAGAAGAATATTACGGTACAGTACCCGGAGGAAAAAATAATACTTCCTCCGAGGTATCGCGGCCGTATTGTATTAACGCGGGATCCGGATGGCGAGGAGCGTTGTGTGGCCTGCCATTTGTGCGCTGTAGCCTGCCCGGTAGATTGCATTTCACTTCAGGCAACGGAAGATGAGCACGGCAGACGTTTTCCAGAATTTTTCAGGATCAATTTTTCACGTTGCATCTTTTGTGGTTATTGTGAGGAAGCATGCCCTACCTACGCAATTCAGTTGATTCCCGATGTTGAACTGGCTGAATATGACAGACAAAATATGGTATATGAAAAAGAAGATCTGACGATAGATGGTGAAGGCAAATACCATGGGTATAATTTCTATCACGAAGCGGGATTGGCGATAAAGGGCAAAGCCAAAGGAGAAGGTGCCAACGAAAGACCGCCAGTGGATATCAAGAGTTTAATACCATAATATGAATATCGCATTCTATATGGCTGCTACAATTGCTATCATCGCCACCCTGATGGTGATCACCAGGTTAAATGCGGTGCATGCACTGATATATCTTGTCGTTTCCCTGCTTTCTGTCTCGGTCATATTTTATTTAATGGGGGCGCCTTTTGCAGCGGCTCTGGAAGTGATTATCTACGCAGGTGCCATTATGGTGCTTTTCATATTCGTAGTGATGATGCTGCATTTGGGTGAAAAATCGGTAAAACTGGAGAGGCAATGGCTCAAGCCATCAATGTGGATAGGTCCTGCGCTGCTTGCCCTCGTATTAATTGTTGAAATGCTTTATCTCATTTTAAATGAAGACGTTTTAAGCGGCCATGCGTCAATTGTGGATGCCAAGCAAGTCGGGATTTCGCTGTACGGACCTTATTTAATTTGCGTGGAATTAGCAGCCATATTACTATTGGCAGGAATCGTCGGTGCTTATCACCTTGGAAAAGAGAAAGTGGCGGTGAGACATCGGTTTTTACAAAACGAAGAAAACGATGATTGATCTTCCTTTGCAATATGGACTGAGTCTGGCGGCAATTCTCTTTTTAATTGGACTTGTAGGTCTTTTGGTCCGTAAGAATATTCTTTTTATGCTGATGTCGGTTGAGATAATGCTTAATGCCGCAGGTCTGGCATTCATTGTCGGTGCATCGTATTGGGGGCAGCCTGATGGGCAAGTGATGTTCATTTTTATTTTAACAATGGCTGCTGCAGAAATAGCAGTGGGACTGGGTCTCATATTACAATTCAATAAACAATTTAGTACGCTTAATGCCGATGCTGCAAGCAATATGAAAGGATAAGTATGCCAGATTTATTATTGGTCATAATAGGAATTCCAATCGCCGTTTTCCTGGTGCTCGCAGTCAGGGGTAAGAAGATGTCGGACCAAATGGTGGCCATTATTGGCGCGGGAGGAACTGGCATTTCAGCGATATGTGCACTTGTACTGGCAATGTCGTTCCTCGGTGCACCACCTGAAGGGTTTGATCATAGCGTACATCTGTGGCAATGGATCAACGCCGGAGGACTCGAAACAGAGATATCGTTTCGGCTGGATACCCTTTCAATGGTCTTTGTCTTCGTAATTACTTTCGTCAGTTTCCTCATCCTGATCTATTCAACTGAATTTATGAAGGACGACGAGGGCTATGCGCGATTTTTTGCATACATGAATTTATTTATTGCTTCAATGCTCATCCTTGTATTGGCTGACAATCTCTTATTGCTGTACCTCGGTTGGGAAGGTGTCGGCTTGTGCAGTTACCTTCTTATTGGATTTTGGTATAAGAATCCTGAGAACGGATATGCCGCACGTAAGGCATTTATAACAACGCGCATAGGAGATACTGCGATGATTATCGGATTGTTTCTCCTTTATTCTCAATTTGATACGTTAAATATTTCAGATATACTGGACGCTGCACCAGGGCAGTGGGAATCTGGTTCCAATGTTGCTACACTCGCTGCTTTTCTTCTGCTGGGAGGCGCAGTAGGTAAGTCAGCTCAATTGCCTTTGCAGACCTGGCTGCCTGATGCGATGGCGGGCCCTTCACCTGTCAGTGCCCTTATTCATGCGGCCACCATGGTTACAGCAGGAGTGTACTTAATTGCGAGGATGCATACCCTCTTCGAACTGGCGCCATTGGCGCAAAATGCTGTAGCAATTATCGGCGCAGTAACGTTACTGCTGGCGGGCCTGAGTGCGCTGACACAACATGATATTAAGAGGGTTCTTGCGTATTCTACAATTAGTCAGATTGGCTATATGTTTCTTGGCCTGGGAGTAGGGGCGTGGTCCGCATCTATCTTCCATCTCATGACCCACGCTTTTTTCAAAGCCTTGCTATTTCTCGCAGCGGGCACGGTCATATTGAGTCTGCATCACGAGCACAATATTTTTAAAATGGGCGGGATGAGGAAGCACTTGCCCATTGCCTTTTGGTCTTTCGTCATTGGCAGTGCGGCACTGATGGCCTTACCTTTTACATCCGGTTT
>Ga0114949_10002640_pt1 | contig 11235 bp, 11 predicted proteins | sample N074metaG_FD_83505 | JGI IMG/M metagenome (GOLD analysis project Ga0114949, IMG submission 83505) | Deep subsurface microbial communities from Kermadec Trench to uncover new lineages of life (NeLLi) - N074 metaG | ecosystem: Environmental > Aquatic > Marine > Ocean trench > Sediment | place... | reverse complement strand
AGGCGCAACAGGATGGCTTTCTTCCACATATGGAAGACGGCACCATCATTCTGGTCGGCGCGACGACGGAAAATCCGAGCTTTGAGTTGAATTCGGCGCTGCTTTCGCGGGCTCAGATTCTGGTCTTAAGACGGTTGGAACTATCCGATCTGGAGCTTTTGGCGCAGAAAGCGGAAAAGGATATCGGCCGCGCGCTGCCATTGACCGCCCCTGCGCGCGAAGCGCTTTTGGAAATGGCCGATGGCGACGGCCGCGCAATTTTGAACCTGGTCGAACAGGTGTTTGGCTGGAAGGGTGTCGAAAAGATCGACACCGATACCCTGACAAAGCGGCTGACCCAGCGCGCAGCCCTCTATGACAAGTCCGGCGACGAACATTACAACCTGATCTCGGCGCTGCATAAGTCGGTGCGCGGGTCAGACCCGGATGCCGCACTGTACTGGCTTGCGCGGATGCTGACGGGTGGTGAAGACCCACGCTATCTGGCCCGCCGGATTACCCGAATGGCGGTGGAAGATATTGGGCTGGCAGACCCGCAGGCGCAATCGGTTTGCCTGCAGGCCTGGCAGACATACGAGCGGCTTGGATCGCCCGAAGGCGAGCTGGCGATTGCGCAGGCGGTAACCTACTTGGCGCTGGCCCCCAAATCGAACGCTGGCTATGCGGCGTTCGGCAGCGCAATGGCTGCGGCGCGCAAAACCGGATCAGAACCGCCGCCCAAACATATGCTGAATGCACCGACGCGAATGATGAAGGAAATGGGTTATGGCAAAGGATATGAATATGATCACGATGCCGAGGACGGATTTTCGGGCCAGAACTATTTCCCTGAATCGATGAAGCGCGGGGTATATTATCACCCTTTGGAGCGCGGCTTTGAGCGCGAGCTGAAGAAGCGATTGGATTTCTTTGTCAAATTGCGCGCCAAACGGTCGGACGGTTGACAAGCGGGCGCGGTCACGAAAAAGAAAGCCCATGTTTGCGACGGTTCTTCCAGTGGCTATTGGCGGCGCGATCGGGGCGACTGCCCGGTACCTGACCGGTGTCGTGGCCGTGCGCGTGATGGGGCATGGGTTTCCCTGGGGCACGTTGACGGTGAATATCGTCGGCTCGTTCCTGATGGGCCTCATCATCGTCTACATGGCAGAGCGCAGTGGCCATCGGCTGGCGCCGTTTCTGGTGACCGGCATACTCGGCAGCTACACTACTTTTTCATCCTTTTCTCTGGATGCGCTGGTGATTTACGAGCGCGGCCAGATCGGAATTGCCGCGGCCTATGTCACGGCCAGCGTCATGTTGTCCCTGGGCGCGATTTTCGCCGGGCTTGTGGTTGCACGGAACCTGGTGTGACGCGCGTGCAAACTCTGCGCGTTGGTCCAGACGAGGCCGACCAGCGCCTGGACCGCTGGTTTCGCCGTCATTTTCCGCAAGTCGGGCAGGGGCGCATCGAAAAAATGTGCCGCAAAGGCGAAATCCGGGTGGATGGCGGGCGGGTCAAGGCATCGACACGGGTCGGGCCCGGACAAGAAGTCCGCGTGCCGCCGCTTCCCGATGCCCCCGCGCCACCGACCAGGACAAACATTTCGGATACAGATGCGGAAATGATCCGCGCTGCGGTACTTTTTCGGGACGACCATCTGATTGTCTTGAACAAACCCGCCGGTTTGCCCAGCCAGGGCGGCAGTGGGCAGAGCCGGCATGTCGACGGGCTGGCGGCGGCTTTAAAATTCGGGTTTGACGAAAAGCCTCGTCTGGTGCATCGGCTGGACAAGGATACTTCGGGTATTTTGCTGCTGGCGCGTACGCAACGGATGGCCAGCGCGCTGACTGCGGCGTTTCGCAAGCGCCAGACCCGCAAGATTTATTGGGCAGCGGTCGCCGGTGTTCCACGCCCTGCCATGGGCACGATCCGTTTTGCACTGGTGAAATCTTCCGGTCGTGGCGCGCGGGGCGAGGCTGAAAAGATGCGATGCATCCATCCCGACAAGATCGGCGAAACACCCGACGCCAAACGCGCCACAACCGATTATGCGGTGTTGTCATCACTTGGGCAGCGCGCGGCCTGGGTCGCGCTGGTTCCAATTACCGGAAGAACCCATCAATTGCGCGCCCATATGGCCGAGATCGGGCATCCGATCATCGGTGATGGCAAATACGGCGGTTCGGGGCAGGAAAACCTGGGCGATGGATGGGGCGCGCAGCTGGGTGGCGACATAAGCCGCAAATTGCATCTGCACGCGCGGTCGTTGCAGATCACCCATCCGGCAACGGGCCGGCAAATGACGTGCACGGCACCCTTGCCACCCCACATGGCAGAAACCTGGGCCACCGTGGACTGGCAATCTGGCGATGTGCCGGCGGACCCGTTCGCGGATTTGGAGTAGACAGAATTTTGGACCGACTTGAAGGGCCGGCGACGTGAGCGACTGGAAGGCAAAGCGTTTTTGGGCCGATGTGACGATAGTGCCAAAGGCGGATGGTTTCACCATCAGTCTTGATCGGCGTTCTGTACGCACACCTGCCAAAGCGCCGATGATCATTCCGACATTGAAGCTGGCCAAATATGTCGCTGCCGAATGGGATGCCCAGAGCGAAATTATCGTTCCGTCGTCGATGCCGTTCACCCGTACGGCAAACGCCGCAATCGACAAAGTTGCGCCCCACAGACGCGAAGTAGCAGATAATGTGGCCGCCTACGGTGACTCGGATCTCTTATGCTATCGCGCTGAGTCGCCCGCCGGCCTTGTGTTGCGGCAGGCGGCGGCGTGGGACCCTCTTTTGGACTGGGCCGCGCAAGATTTGCAAGTTCGTTTGAGTCTGAGAACAGGCGTCGTGCATTGTGCACAAGAGCCAAGTGAGCTGGCGCGATTGTCGCAATTGGTTCATGCGCTATCAGATTTCGAACTTGCCGCAGTTTATGATCTGGTGAGCCTGTCGGGTTCCTTGATCATCGGGTTGTCTGTGGCGCGTAATGCCAAAACCGATGCTGAACTGTGGGCCGCGTCAAGAATCGACGAGGTCTGGCAGCAAGAGCAATGGGGCGAAGATGCGGAGGCGATTGAGCAAGAACGGCAAAAACGAAGGGCATTTTTAGATGCAGCGGATTTCCTGCGTGCCTGTGGACGATAGTGTTGACATAATAATGGCTTATCCAAACGTCCCTATGTGGGCCTTTTCGTTGGGTAATGCAGTAGATTCGCTGATCAAACACTTGACGAACAATGATGAATCCGACCACACTGGGCGCTGTTGAGGGGACCACCCCCTTCGAACTATCGCCCCCGGCCCAAGATGGCCGGAAAAACCGCCTGCAATGGGTGGGAAATCAGGAAGAGGTAAACATGAATAGAACACTATTATTTGGCGCGTTGACCGCTGTTGGTCTGGCTGCTGGCGCAGCTACCGCTGCCACACTCGACGACGTAATAGCAAAAGGTGAGCTGTCTTGTGGCGTGTCCACAGGCGTGCCCGGCTTTGCTTATCCCGACGCTAATGGCGTTTGGACCGGCTTTGACGTAGACATCTGCCGCACCGTTGCCGCTGCTGTACTTAACGACTCAGACGCGATCAAATTCGTTCCGCTGACTGGCAAGACGCGCTTTACCGCGCTGGCATCCGGCGAGATTGATCTGCTGGCTCGTAACACCACATGGACATTCTCGCGCGACGTGGACCTGAAGTTCACCTTTGTTGGCGTTAATTATTACGACGGTCAGGGGTTCATTGTTCCAAAAGCACTGGGTGTTACCTCTGCCAAAGAGCTGGACGGTGCGACTGTTTGTATTCAGACCGGCACAACAACCGAGCTGAACCTGGCGGACTTTTTCCGTGCCAATAACATCAGCTATGACCCAGTGCCGATCGAGACCAACGCAGAAGCGCGCCAACAGTACCTTGCGGGCGCCTGTGACACGTACACGACAGACGCCTCCGGTCTTGCAGCATCACGCGCGTCTTTCGAAAATCCGGGTGATCACGTTATTCTGCCGGAAATCATTTCGAAAGAGCCACTTGGTCCGCTCGTTCGTCACGGCGACGACCAGTGGGCAGATATTGTTCGCTGGACCCTGAACGTGCTGATTTCTGCTGAAGAGCTGGGCATTACATCTGCCAATCTTGCTGAAATGGCCAAAGGAACCGACAACCCGGAGATTAACCGTCTGTTGGGCACTGAAGGCGCTCTGGGCGCGATGCTGGGCTTGAGCAGCGACTGGGCCAAAAATGTTATAGCCGTCCGGGGCAATTACGGAGAGATCTTCGAAACTCACATCGGTGAAAACACCGCGATTGGCCTTGCTCGCGGCCTGAACGCACAATGGAAAAGCGGTGGATTGATCTACTCGCCTCCGTTCCGTTGATCTGATAAACAATATTGGGGCGCGCCATCTGGTGCGCCCCAATCGATCTGGCCAAGTACTATTTAGGTTAATGATGGCAGCGCGCAGAAGCAGTTAAACCGCTTCGCATTTGACAGCTTCTCTCGGTTAACCTGCAACAGGGGGATATGCCATGGCTATGGCAGACCGGACAGCATCGGGGCCAACGTTTCGGCTGAGCATGCTGATCTACGATTCACGCTATAGGTCGGTGACAATCCAGGTTTTTGCGCTCATGTTATTCATGCTTGCGGTCGCCTGGTTGCTGAGCAATGCCGCCAGCAATCTCGCTGCGCTCGGAAAACCGCTGAGTTTCGGATATCTCTCTCAGCCTGCTGGCTATGACATCAACCAAAGGTTGGTGGAATACACTAGCCAAAGTTCCCACGCCCGTGCGGCCCTTGTCGGTATTCTGAATACGCTTCTGGTCGCGGTGCTGGGCTGTATCACGGCTACTTTCATTGGTGTGACAGTCGGCGTTCTGCGTCTTTCCGACAACTGGGTCGTTTCGCGCCTGATGACAGTTTATATTGAGACTATTCGGAATGTTCCGGTCTTGCTCTGGATCGTTTTGACGATGGCAATTCTGATTGAGAGTTTGCCGGCGCCAAATGCATTCAGGGGCGATGACGCTACAGCGTCGATGCTCCTGAATAATTCTGTGGCGATCACCAACCGCGGCATTTATATCCCCAAGCCACTGTTTCTTGATGGTTCGATGCCGATTATTATCGTATTTTTCTTATCAATTGTCGGGATTTACTTTTTCGGCCGCTGGGCCAGAACACGCCAAGAAACGACTGGTGCAATTCTTCCGATATTCTGGATCAAACTGGCGATCTTCGTTTTGCCGTCGGTTGTGGTATTCTACATTCTGGGTCAGCCGATCGCGCTGGAATATCCGGAATTGAAGGGCTTTAATTTCAGGGGCGGTTTTCAGGCGCGGAACTCGCTCATTGCGCTCTGGCTGGCACTTTCGATATATACGGGTGCCTTTATTGCCGAGTGTGTGCGCGCCGGTATTCAGGCGATTTCACATGGACAAACCGAGGCAGCGTTTGCCTTGGGGATGCGACCGGGACGCACGATGTCGCTGATTGTTTTGCCGCAGGCGCTGCGGGTGATCATCCCACCGATGATTTCGCAGTATCTGAACTTGACCAAGAACTCATCGTTGGCGATTGCCGTGGGTTATATGGACATCACCGGCACCCTGGGCGGCATCACGCTGAACCAGACCGGTCGAGAGATGGAAAGCCTGATGCTGCTGATGGCCTGTTATCTGTCGATATCGATCACGGTGTCGGTCCTCATGAACTGGTACAATGAATCTATCAAGATGAGGGAGCGGTGATATGAGTGATTTTTCCTATGTCCGCACCGAAATGCTGGGTGAAAAGAATCCGCCATCTGGCGAGACCGGGATCATCCATTGGGCACGCGTAAACTTGTTTTCGAGCATAATGAATGCTGTCCTGACAATTCTGGCGGTGGTCTTTCTGTACCTGTTTCTACGCGGCATTCTGCCGTGGATGTTCAAGTCGAGCTGGACCGCCACTTCGCTGCGCGGCTGTATGGAGGCCATCGCCCTGACCTATGGCGAAGGAACCAGTGGTGCCTGCTGGGCAGTGATCGCCGAGCGTTATAACCAGCTGTTGTTTGGGTTTTATCCGAAATACCTTTACTGGCGGCCGATACTCACCCTTATTTTGTTGGGCGTCGCAATCGCGCCGGTGTTGTTCGACAAGTTACCGCGCAAGATGCTGATCTTTTCGGCGTTATTCCCGTTCCTCGCGTTTTGGCTGATTTGGGGCGGTTCAATCTGGTTTCCAGTCAGCATCATACTTGGGTTTGCCATCGGCTATTATGCGTCTGCATTATTGCCAGCGATAATTGGTTCGCTTGGGGCGACAATCGCGGCGATAATCTTGCCGATTGTCTGGTGGCTTTATGCGGCCGGACCTTTCGCGGGTGCAATTAACGGAATAATTCCGATTGGTCTGGAGGGCGTCGATAGCGACCAAATTGGTGGATTTGCGCTGTCGATTCTCATTGGAATTACCGGGATATCACTTTCCCTGCCGATCGGGATATTGTTGGCCCTAGGGCGCCAATCGCCATTGTTCGTGGTGAAAACTCTTTGCGTCGGCTTTATCGAGTTTATTCGGGGCGTGCCGCTGATCACGCTGTTGTTCGTGGCCTCGTCCTTGCTGAACTATTTCATGCCGCCGGGCACCAACTTTGATCTGGTGTTGCGGGTGATGATAATGGTGACGCTGTTTGCAAGCGCCTATATGGCCGAGGTGATCCGCGGCGGGCTGGCGGCGCTGCCAAAAGGCCAATACGAGGCCGCCGCCGCCCTGGGCATGGATTACTGGCAGTCAACGCGGCTGATCATCATGCCGCAGGCGCTGAAAATCTCGATCCCGAACATTGTGAGCAACTTCATTGGCCTGTTCAAAGACACGACACTTGTGTCGATCATTGGCTTGCTGGACCCAATGGGCCTGTCCACAGCCATTCGCGCCAATCAGGAATGGAACGGTATCGTGTGGGAGCTGTACGCTTTCGTTGCGCTGATGTTCTTCATCGTCTGTTTCTCGATGTCACGTTATTCCATGTATCTTGAGCGCAAGCTCAGGACAGAACACTAATCCCAGGAGCAAAATAATGCCTGATATTGCCGAATATGATGACCACATGCCCGAGGATCATGTCCCGGATCGGTCAAAAATGCACGTCACGGACAAAGTTGCCATTCAGATCACTAACATGAACAAGTGGTTCGGTGCCTTCCATGTGCTCAAGGACATCAATCTGACCGTCAACGAGGGCGAGCGGATCGTGGTGTGCGGGCCTTCGGGGTCTGGCAAGTCAACTCTGATCCGCTGCATTAACCGGCTGGAGGAGCACCAGGAAGGGACGATCATCGTCGATGGCACTGAACTGTCGTCGGACCTCAAGAACATCGACAAGGTTCGCTCGGAAGTGGGGATGTTGTTCCAGCACTTCAACCTGTTCCCGCATCTGTCAGTTCTGGAAAATTGCACGCTGGCGCCGATCTGGGTGCGTAAGACGCCCAAGAAAGAAGCCGAAGAAATTGCGATGCATTTCCTGACCAAGGTGAAGATCCCCGAGCAAGCCCTCAAATACCCCGGTCAGCTTTCGGGCGGTCAGCAGCAGCGGGTAGCAATCGCACGCAGCCTGTGCATGAAGCCAAGGGTCATATTGTTCGACGAGCCGACCTCGGCGCTTGACCCTGAAATGATCAAAGAAGTTCTCGACATCATGATCGAGCTTGCCGAAGAAGGCATGACCATGCTGGTTGTGACCCACGAGATGGGCTTCGCGCGCCAGGTGGCCAACCGGGTGATATTCATGGATGAGGGCCAGATCGTCGAAGAGAACGAGCCGGAGGAATTCTTCAACAACCCCAAGTCGGATCGCACCAAGCTGTTCCTGAGCCAGATCCTCGGCCACTGATCTGGTTGACTGGCGCTCGATTTGACGTGATCGCCGAAAAGCGGATGCCGACGCGACGATCGAAGCACTGTCGGTGTTGTGCCTGAAAAATGCTTCCGGCGCCGGGTGGATTGAACATCAGCTTTTGGTTTTGTCTTTGGAAAAATTACCCAAATCGCGTGGAACCACGAATTCCACGACTTGGCCGGTGCCCGGCGTTACGTTTTCCCAGCTGTCAGTCGCGAAATACAGGACCGTCGTGGCCGCTGTCGGGTAGTCGTCAAAGCGCCTGTGCGCCGGGGAGCGATCTGCAAGCGCCGCAGCCAAAACAGCTATTCCAGGATTGTGGGCCAGGATCAGGACGGTTTCGGCGTCCTGCACTTGTAAAAGTACCTGAAACAACTTCTCGGCGGTCGCCAGGTACAGAGACTGTTCAAATTGGACATCGGGCAGGGCTGCGAGCATTGCCGATACACGCGCCCAGGTCTGCGCGGTGCGTTCGGCATTGGAGCAAAGCACGATATCCGGCACATATCCCTTCGCCGCCAGCCAATGCCCGATAGTTGTCGCCGCGTTCCGTCCGCGATTATTCAGCGGACGCGCGTGATCGTCGCCCTTATCGTCCCAACTTGACTTCGCGTGGCGCATCAGGATCAGGCGCAGGGTCATTGATGAAAGGCCTTCATGTGATGCGCGGACTGCGCCGGTAACCTGGGATAAGTTTGCGAGATCGGACAGATACGGCGCACGGCGCAACCCTGTTGCATACAGTTCTGCCCTTCAGGCGTGTCCAGAAACCCGTGGCAGGCCTTCAGGTCATAGCCCGAGGATGTCAGTGCACTTACCGGACAGGCAGCCAGGCAAGGCTGCCCCACACATGTGTCGCACGGTTGTGGGCCTGGTACTGGGGACTCGATGGCGAAGGGTAGCGCTATGGCGCCGCGATATGACACCATCAACCCGGCCGTGTCGTGGACCAGCAATTTGACCGGCGAGGACCAGGCCCGCCCGGATCGCAATGCCCAGGCTGTGAAAGGGGCATATGGCGGGGCACCGAACGGAAAAACCGCCGTGCCGCCAAAATCGGCCGCCAAGACGCTGATGATCCGCGTCGACCAGCGATCCAATGGATCTGACTGCGGCTCCAGAAACTCTGGTTCCCTGCCGACGTGAAGCCAGAAACCCGGCTCGTGCGGCCCTAACAGAACAATCGACCGCGTGCCCTTGGGAACCGGATCTTCGGCCTCGGGCGAGGCCAGCCCGAACACGTCCAAATGGCAGCGTTCCGCGGCCGTCGAAATGGCACCGAGATTTGGCCGAATATCCTTCATCGCACCAAACATGACTGCTTTTGGATGTGCTGAAAAGTGATTTGCCTATTTGTTGCCAAACGGCAGTAACAAGATCCAACCAAGGCGCGCGGGTTTTTCGTCTTGCCACTGCAACCCGACCTTCATATCCGCCTGACCGTCTTCCGGCTCACCAATGTATGTGCGGAAAAGCCGGTCCCACAGGCTGATCGAAAAGCCATAATTGCTGTCATGCTCATAGCGTTTGGTCGAGTGGTGAATGCGGTGCATGTCGGGCGTGACAAGCACCTTGCGGAGCAGCGCGTCCAGCCTTGGCGTCAGGTTGATATTGGCGTGGTTGAAAAGGGTAGTTCCGTTCAGGATCACCTCGAACACGATCACCGCCCAGGCGGCAGGACCAAGGGCATAAACCAGCCCGATTTTCAGCAGCATCGACAGCGCGATCTCGCCCGGATGAAACCGGATGCCAGTGGTCACATCCATATCGCGATCCGCGTGGTGGACCCGGTGCAATCGCCACAGGATTGGCACCTTGTGGGTCACCAGATGCTGAACCCAAATGGCCAGGTCGAGCATCAGGATCACCAAAACGCTCTCGACCCAGATGTTCCAGCCGAGCAAGTTGAAAAGACCTATCCCTCGCGCAGCGGCGTCAATGGCGGCCCCGACTGCGAGCAGCGGCATCGCGATGGCCACTAGGCGCAGAGCCACCGAATTGATGACCGTTAGCGACCAGTTGGCAAGCCAACGACGGATGCGTGTTTGAACACGCGTACGTCTGGGGAATACGGCTTCCAGGCCAGCGAACAGCAGGAATAGCCCAATAAAAAACCCAAACCTGACGACCACTTCATTTTCCATTTGCGACATGTATTACCGAATACCCGCCGCAACAAGTCAGCCGCGAATAAGCGAACCCGCGCCGTGATCAGTGAAAAGCTCCAGCAAACAGGCGTTCGGTGCCCGACCGTCGATAATGACAACCGCCCGAACCCCGCCCGCAAGTGCGGCGAGCGCGGTTTCCGTCTTTGGGATCATGCCGCCCGTGATCGTGCCATCGGCAATCATCTGGCGAACCTGGTCGGCGCTAAGCGCGGTAAGAACCTCATCATCCGCGCCCTTGACGCCGGCAACATCGGTTAGCAGCAGCAGGCGGTCGGCATTCAGGGCAGCAGCAATAGCACCGGCAGCGGTATCGGCGTTTACGTTGAAACTCTCGCCGTTTTTACCGGCGCCAATCGGCGCAATGACCGGAATCATTCCAGCGCCGGCTAGTTCGCGCAGAACCTCGGGGTTCACTTCCTTTGGTTGCCCGACAAAACCAAGCGCCGGGTCCGCATAATCGCAGATCATCAAATTGGCGTCCTTGCCAGACAGTCCGATGGCTTTGCCGCCCTGGCTATTGATGGCCTGGACGATTTGCTTGTTGATGCGCCCCGAAAGGACCATTTCCACAACTTCCATTGTGGCCGCATCGGTGACGCGTTTGCCATCCACGAACTCGGACTTGATGCCCAGCTTGTCGAGCATGGCATTGATCATCGGCCCGCCACCATGCACGATCACCGGGTTCACACCGACCTGTTGCATCAGCACAATGTCACGCGAGAAACTTTCCGTCGCCGCGTCGCTGCCCATTGCATGGCCGCCCAGCTTGATGACCACCGTCGCGCCGTCATAGCGCTGCAAATATGGCAGTGCCTGCGACAGGGTCCGGGCTGTCGCGATCCAGTCGCGGTTCCTGGCGGTCTGCTTTTTCATGCCTGGTCCTTTTCGTCACGCCCTGTTAGTCGATTGCGCGCGCGTCGCGCAAGGTTTTAGCGATCCATCCAGCTATGCAGGTGTGGCAAACGACGCGGTTATTCCAGCCCGGCGATGATGGCGCGCAAAATGTCAATGCCGTCACCCTTGGCGGACGATGTCAGCACCAGTTCCGGAAATGCGGCCGGGTGATTTGACAAATCGGCTCGGATTTGGGCCAGGACAGTCGCCAGGTCGTTCGGCTTGACCTTATCGATTTTGGTCAGGACCACTTGAAAGTTCACCGCAGCATTGTCCAGCAGATCCAGAATTTCGTCGTCTACTTT
>Ga0114949_10002638_pt1 | contig 11238 bp, 7 predicted proteins | sample N074metaG_FD_83505 | JGI IMG/M metagenome (GOLD analysis project Ga0114949, IMG submission 83505) | Deep subsurface microbial communities from Kermadec Trench to uncover new lineages of life (NeLLi) - N074 metaG | ecosystem: Environmental > Aquatic > Marine > Ocean trench > Sediment | place... | reverse complement strand
TGTGCGGCTTCGAGAAGCTTCCCTATAACAGTTTTGCCGGGGTGGGCCGGATCGCGAATGCCGACGCCGAATCGATTCTTCCCGGCGCAGCGAGCCTCGCGCCCGACCCCCGCGCGATGGTGCGCGGCGCGCTCAAGAAGGGCCTCCTGCTCGAGCAGAAACTCGGCGTGAACCCGCTCAAATACGGAATCATCGCGAGTACGGATACGCATCTCGGAACGCCAGGCCTGGTTGCGGAAGGCGATGCAAAGGGGCATGGCGGGGCGGGCAGCCGCAAGACGGTGGGCTTGCCCGACGACCTCGAGTTCAACCCAGGGGGCCTGGCCGTATTGTGGGCGGAAGAGAACAGTCGTGATTCGCTCTTTTCGGCGATGCAGCGACGCGAGGCCTACGGCACCAGTGGGACGCGGCCCGTTGTCCGCTTCTTCGGAGGCTGGGGCCTCGACGAGAGCCTGTGCGAGGGAGACGATTTTGCCGCCCGGGGCTACGCACAGGGGGTACCGATGGGCGCCGACCTGCCGGCCCGTGGCAAAAAGGACGGGGATCCGAGCTTCGCCGTCTGGGCGCTGCAGGATCCCGGGACCGACGATGCCCCGGGTACGCCGCTCCAAAGGATCCAGATCGTGAAGGGCTGGGTCGAGGACGGGGAGGCGCGGGAGAAGGTCATCGACATCGCGGGTCGAAAGAATCGCGCGAGTGTCGACCTCGAGACCTGCGAACCGAAGGGTGACGGAGCGGCGCAGCTCTGCAGCGTCTGGCGAGATCGCGATTTCGAACCCGACCAGGGCGCCTTCTATTATGCGCGGGTGATCGAGAATCCGACCTGTCGTTGGAGCCAGCATCTCTGTGTCGATGCGGGCGTGAATTGTGAAGACCCTTCCACGATCACGTCGGGCTTCGAGGGCTGCTGCAGCCCGCGGCACGAGCCGGTGATTCAGGAGCGCGCTTGGACCTCTCCCATCTGGTATTCGCCCTGACCCCCGATTTTCCGTACCGCGCTTCAGCGCGGCGTCACGCGTTGATCCCCTGCCTGCTCATGGGCGTGGCGGTGATGGGTGCGGTCGTTGGTTGCCAGGGCGAGCACCAGGTCGCCGGCACATCGACCGACGTAAAGATCCCCGCTTCGATCGTCACCGCACGTGCGTCGCGTCAGGCGACGACTCGCACGGCGGCGACCCTCGGCGACCGGAAACAGATCCTGTTTGGTGATCTGCACGTCCACACGACGTTCTCGCCCGACGCTTTCATAACCAGTCTGCCGATGATGGGCGGAAGCGGTTTGCATCCGCCCGCGGATGCCTGCGACTTCGCGCGGCTGTGCGCGGATCTCGATTTCTGGAGCATCAACGACCACGCCGAGGGGATCAGTCCGCAGCATTGGAGCGAGACGATCGACTCGATTGCCGAATGCAACGCCCGCGCGGGAGACCCGGAGGATCCCGACTCGGTCGCGTTCCTCGGATGGGAGTGGTCGCAGGTCGGCGGGACGCCCGAGGAACATTACGGGCACAAGAACGTGATCCTGCTCGAGACGGATCGCGACCGGGTTCCGCGCCGGCCGATCGCGGCGCCGCGCCCGGAGTTCCGCGTCGCCGCGATTCCGTTCCTGGGTCGAATGCTCTTCTCGTTGGCGGATTTCTCGCAGCGTCAGATCTACGCCGACTATGCGCTTTACGCCGAGGAGGTTTCGTCGGTGCCCTATTGCGAGCCCGGCGTCGACACCCTCGATCTCCCCCTCGACTGCCACGAGGTCGCAGCGCATCCGAGCGAACTCCACGCAAAGCTCGACCGATGGGACACGCCCTCCATCGTGATCCCGCACGGAACGAGTTGGGGATTGATGACGCCCCGCGGCTTCTCCCTCGCGCGAGAACTCGAAACCGGTCAGCACGATCCGAATCGCCAGTTGCTCTTCGAGATCTACTCGGGTCACGGCAGTGCCGAGCCCTATCGCGATTGGCCGGGGGCGTTCGCGACGGGTGAGGATGCGCTGATCTGTCCCGAACCGAGCGCGGAATATCTGCCCTGTTGCTTTCGGGCGGGAGAGATCATTCGAGCCCGCTGCGAGCAGGAAGAGATCTCGGATCCCGATGCGCCCGATTGTGAGGCGCGCGAAGAAGAGGCGCGCGAGCTGTATTTGAAGGCGGGCGCGGCGGGCCATCTGAGCGTGCCCGGTGCGGACGTGGATGATTGGCTCGACTGCGATCAGTGTCGTGACTGCTTCAACCCGGCTTTCTCCCACCGCCCGGGTGGATCGGCACAATCGGCCCTCGCGCTTCGCCGGACGGACGAGGACGGCGCGGAGCAGGCCTATCGTTTCGGGCTCATCGGCGCGAGCGATTCACACGACGCTCGGGGTGGAAACGGGTTCAAGGAGTTCGCGCGGCTCGAGAACACCGAAGCGATGTCGCGGTCGCCGCTCGCCCAGCGCTTTATGGCTACAGACACCGAGCCGGAGGCACGCAGCCGAGAGATCAAGCTCGCGGACATTCCGCTTGCAGGCCGCCGGGACCTGGAACGAGGCGCGTCCTTCTTGTTGACCGGCGGGCTGACCGCGGTGCATTCCGAGTCGCGCCGACGACAGGCGATCTGGTCGGCCTTCGAGGCGCGCGAGGTCTATGCGACCTCGGGTGATCGGATTCTTCTCTGGTTCGATCTGCTGAATGGTCCGGCCGGTGAGGCGCCGATGGGTTCGATCGTGACGCGGCAAAGGGCGGCTCCGGTCTTTCGGGTGACCGCAGCCGGTGCCTTCGAGCAGAAGCCCGGCTGCCCGGACTTTGTCGGGCAGGCGCTCGGGCCGGAGCGGCTCGAGGCCGTGTGTCTGGGCGAGTGTTATCACCCGAGCGATCGGCGGCGCGCGATCGATCGTCTCGAGATCGTTCGGATTCGGGCGCAATCCGCATTGCGGGAGCCGATCGAGACGCTGATCGATGATCCTTGGCAGGTATTCGACTGCGAGGATGTGGGGGAGGGCTGTCGTGCCGAATTCGTCGACCCCGACTTCGACCCGGAGGATCCCGAGGGCGGCGAGGTGATCTATTACGCTCGCGCGATCCAGGAACCCACTCTGGCGGTGAACGCTGGCGGTTTCCGGTGTACCTACGACGCCGAGGGGAACTGTATCGACGTGAACCCCTGTTATATCGACGCGAGGACCTCGCGCGAGGACGATTGTCTATCGGAAAACAACGAACACGCCTGGTCCTCGCCGATCTTCATCCGCGCCGGCGAGGACCGTTGAATCAGCGCGCCCGGGCAGTTCGGACCGGAGGCCCTCCGAAGCCCACGGGTCCAGACGATCCGTCAGGCTGGCCGACCGGACGCCCGGGCCGAGCATCTCGGCCGGGTGCCTTGCTCCGGGCGGACTGCGGGCTAGCCTTGGGTTCTGAATGACGACTCAAGGAGCCGCCAGATTCGAACGCGCCCGACGTTCGTGATCGAAACATCGATTGACGAATTCCTCTCAGTCCCGATTCGCAGAGAGATCAGACCCGGTCCCGTCTATCGATGGCATTGATAGATAGACAGATAGATGGATGAACGGGAGATTCGCGTGATGGGCGCCCGATACTCCGGATGATCGTGATCCGTGGGGCGGGTGGGGAGAGGACCCTCAGGCATGTTCGAGTTCAGTCTGGTCGATCTCCGCAGGTCGGATCGAATTGAATGTTTGAGAACGTCAGGAGGCGAAACCCGTGCGTGGCAGGCGAATGCGCGAATCAGCGCAGAGTGAAGTGAACATGACCCCCATGCTGGACGTCGTGTTCATCATGCTGATCTTCTTTATCGTGACCGCCTCCTTCGTGAAAGAGGCCGGCGTCGATGTGATTCGACCGCCCGCCAAGACGGCGATCTCCAAGGACAAGGGCAATATCCTGATCGCCATCACCGAAAACGGCCAGATCTGGCTCGATCGCCGACAGGTCGACCCCCGCGACTTGCGTGCGAATATCGAACGGCTGCACGGTGAGAATCCCCAGGGCGCGATCGTCGTTCAGGCGGATCGGAAGTCCCAGAACCACCTGCTGATCAAGGTGATGGATGCGGCGAAGGCCGCAGGCGTCAACGAGATTGCGATCGCGACCGAGGGCTATTAGCGACGCAGGCCTCCACGTATCCGGCTTCTGGCTAGGCCGGGCGTTCGCCCGCGATCGTCACCCGGTACATCAAGCGCTCGAAGTCGGCGTAGTCGTCGATGGCGTAGTGCTGGAGCCAGCGATTGTCCCAGATCGCGACGGTGCCATTCTCCCAACGCAGTCGACAGGTCAGCTCGGGACGCGTCGACAGGTCGTAGAGCATGCTGAGCAGGCCGTCGCTCTCGGGCTTCGAGAGGCCGACGATCTGCTGCGTGAACATCGGATTCACGTAGAGGCTCTTTCGGCCCGTGACGGGGTGGGTACGGACGACGGGGTGTTCGATCTCATCGTAGATCGCGTCGCTGTAGGTGTACTGAATGGCCGCTCCGCCCTCGTATTTCGCGCTGCCCGTCGTCTTCGGGTCGTAAGCGGACCGTGCGCTGTGAATCGCGCGGAGCGGCGCCAGGAGGCGCTTCAGGGGCTCTGAGAGCATCTCCCAGGCACGCTCCATCGAGGCGAAGACGGTGTCGCCCCCCACCTGCGGAACGCGCTCCCCGTAGAGGATCGTGACACTGCTCGGCCGCTCGAAGAAGCTGTTGTCGGAATGCCAGGACGTTCCGAAAAAGGCTTGTTCGCCCGCGGGCTTGAGCACCCGAATGATCTCCGGGTGCTGCTCCATTCCCCGCGCGATCGGATGCCTGTCCGGGGTTCCAAAGATCTTGCCCAGCGCGAGTTGGCTGTCGTGGGTCAGCTTCTGATCGCGAACGCAGAGAACGCCGTAACGGTGAAAGGCCGTGAGCAGGTCTGCTCGCTGCCGGGTGTCGAGCGGTCGGGAGAGGTCGAGGTTTCGGACCTCGGCGCCCAGCGCACCCGAGAGCCCGCGGATCTGGAGATCGGTCGTCATCGTCTGTTCACAGCCTGCATAAGGGGTGCATTTCTGGGTAGGGGCATTCGGCGGCGGATTCTAGCGTTGGTCGGTCGGCCGTGTGAGTCCCTGGATTTGCAACGCCGGGTCGCGGCGCGAATTCGCGACGGACGGCTTCGCTGCGTATTTCTGCGCGGAGGGCATGGTCTCGCGGATCTGATGGGGTTCTGATAGGTCGTCACGTCATCCTTTCAGGAATCGGGTTCGTGATGGGCCCCATTCATGAGGAGATGACCATGCCGACCGGGGAGTGGATGGAGGGACGGGTCTGTCAGCGCGTCCTGGTCGTGGGTGACGCCGACGGGGGGCAGGGGCCGCTCGGGATTGGCCTCGTCGAGGCCGGCTTTCGAATCCAGGTCGCAAGGGACGCCTCCGAGGCGCTGGCGCGGGTCGTTCGGCAACCCCCTGATCTCGTGGTGACCCTCGACGAGCGAAGCCGGTTGGACGGGATCGAACTGGTACGCCGTCTGCGCGAGACCTCGAATGTCCCGGTCGTCATCGTCTCCGCCGAGGGTTCGATAGCCAAATGCGAAGAGGCGATGCGCGTGGGCGCGAATCGCTTTCTCCAGAAATGCTGTGACCTCGACCGGGTGGGGGATGTGGCGCGTGAACTCGTCCAGCAGATGTCGGGCGGGTCGGCGAGGCGACGTGCGCCGACACTCACCGCGACCGAGGCGCGTCTGATGCGCGACCACGAACTCTTCGAGTTATTACAGCGGTTGCTCTTCGAGACGCGCGGAAACATCGCGGAAATGGCGCGTCGAATGGGCAAGGACCGCTCGACCGTCCGCTATCACCTGAAGCGCTTCGGGATGCTGGATGATCACGCACAGGGGGCGCAGCGCAGGGGCCACTTCGATGCGATGCAAGCCGGCGGAAGAGGGCGGTGAGTTAGGCCGTCTGCGGGTGCGTGACAGAGAGCCGACGATCCCGGCGATGATCCGGCGATGACCGGCGCTTAGCTGCGCTGGCGTCGACTACGGATGGCGATCGCGCTGAGACCCGCCGCGAAGAGAAGCGCGGCACCCGGCTCGGGAATCGCGTCCGTGGGCCTCACGATATCGACGTTGACTCCGCCAACCAGCGCGCCCGCTGTGTTGCCGATATAGGCGTCGTAGAGGCCGATCACCTGCACGCTGAACACGAACTGATTGATCTCCGCTCCGGCATACACACGCTCGAGACCGTCGGCGCTCTCGATCAAGGCCGAGCCGTTCGGATCGGTGAACTCGACGCTGCTCAGCATGACCGGTCCATCATTGAATCGGATCGTCTTGACGCTGACGCTGTAGCTGAAACTGAAGCTCACGGCGCATTCAGCACACCGGACGGTGACGCTTCGAATTTCGTCGATGATCGAAATGGACATGCCATTTACATCGATGTCGACGATCTGTTCCGTTGCGGGACCCATGCTGGGACTGAACTCGACGTACGCCGCCTGGGCGGTGGGTGCGAGGCCAACTACCGCAAGCGATGCGAAGGTTGCGAGGGCGGCACAGGACTTCCAACTCGCACGGATTCGCGTGCTGAGCTTCTGGAAATTCGTGGGCGCTTCGGTCGCGCTGCTCTGCCTGTAAGAGGTCGGTTTCATGAAGTCTGTTGTCCGTTCTTGTCCAGGATTACTCGCTCTGTGGTCCATCGACTGTCCTAATCTAACCGAATGGGGCCTTTCGCCAACACAAAAGAGGTGTCCCGTGGGGCGAATCGGTATTATTTTGACGAAAATCGAGATCCGTAACAAGTTGCGAATCGGCTTCACAGGGGATGCGTTTGACCTGCGGGAACCGGATCCGCGATCCGACACCCGCGCTTGCGAAGGCGAGGCGGGATGGGTTCACTTGCGTACCGGGGGGGAGGATGAAGCCAGCTGAATCGACCGGATCCGAGCAGATAGCGGAGCTGACGCCGCGGGCAATCGTGCTCGGCCTCGTTCTGGCCGCCGTTCTCGGCGCCGCGAATGTGTACCTGGGCCTCAAGGTGGGCATGACCGTCTCGGCCTCCATCCCGGCGGCGGTGGTCGCCATGCTGATTCTGAGGCGTCTGATGCGCGGCGGCACGATTCTCGAAGCCAATCAGGTCCAGACGGCTGCGTCGGCGGGTGAGTCACTGGCGGCCGGAATCCTCTTCACCGTCCCCGCGCTCGTGCTGATCGGGGTCTGGGAGGAGTTCGATTACTGGGCGACCACCCTGATCGCGATCGCGGGCGGTTGGTTGGGGGTTCTCTTCATGATCCCGATGCGGCGGGTTTTCATCGAGGAAAGCCCCGAATTGCCCTACCCCGAGGGTGTAGCCTGCGCCGCGGTGCTCCGGGCGGGCGGAGAGGACGGCGCCGACGGCGACGAGAGTGGCGCGAGGGTACTCCGGGGCGGGTTGCTCGGCGCGGTCGTCAAGCTGCTCGTCAGCCTGTTCGGGGTTCTGAAGGGGTCGATCGAGGGGGCGATCACGATCGGGTCTGGCCGCTCGTTCTTCCTGGGGGCGGATCTCTCACCGGCGCTCCTGGCGGTCGGCTATATCGTGCGCCTCGAGGTGGCGATCCAGATCTTCCTCGGCGGGGCCTTTGGCTGGCTCGTCCTGATACCACTCGCCCCGGAAGTCGTCGGTCTTTTCGCCGCGGATTCCGCCGAGCTCGTGGTGGCCGCCTCGGCGAGCTTCGACGGGTCGGCGACCGAACGTTCCTGGATGATTTGGTCGTTAGGCGTGCGTTATGTGGGTGTCGGGGCCATGTCCGTCGGCGGTCTGGCGGCGTTGTTTCGGATTCGATCGGGGCTGGTGCGGGCGCTCGCCGAATTGCGCCGGGGATGGTCCGCTCGAGATGATGATTCCAGCAATCAGGTAGACCTTCCCGCTCGCCAGATCCTCGCTCTGGTTGGCGTCTCGGTCGTGATGGTGCTTGGCCTCTACTGGCATTTTACCGAGGACTTCGGGATCGCCTCGCTGGCGACGGTGATCATGGTCGTCGCCTCGTTCTTCTTTGTCGGGGTGGCGAGTTATATCGTCGGGCTCGTCGGAAACAGCAACAGCCCGGTTTCCGGCATGACGATCACCGCCGTCCTGATGACGGGTGGGCTGCTGTGGATCTTCGGCTATAGCGGCGTCCAGGGGATGGTGGCGACACTCGGTGTGGCAGCCATCGTTTGCTGCGCAGCGTGCACGGCGGGGGACGTGTGCAACGACTTGAAAACCGGGGCGATCGTCGGGGCCACGCCACGACGGCAGCAGACGATGCAGCTGCTCGGGGTCGTCGTGGCGGCGTTCGTGATGGCGCCGGTGCTCCAACTTCTGCATGACGCCTACGGCATCGGTTCTCGAGAACTCGCGGCGCCCCAGGCGACCCTGTTTGCGAGCCTCGCGCGTGGCTTCTTCGGGGGGGAGGAGCTGCCCTGGGGCCTCGTGGGGGTCGGTGCCGTCGTGGGCACGAGTGTGCTCGCCCTCGATTCTGCGCTCGAGCGTCGCGGTTCCGGGTTTCGGCTGCACCTCATGCCGATCGCGGTTGGGCTCTATCTGCCCTTTGGATTGGCGATCCCGATCCTGGCGGGGGGCTGCATCGAGTGGGCGACGCGGTCCGCAGGTGAGCGAGACGCGGACCGCGGCAGCTCGCCGGGCGTCCTCGTCGCCTCGGGTGTCGTCGCGGGGGAAGCGCTCGTGGGGGTCGGGGTCGCGCTGCTCGTGGGTCTGGGACTCGGCACGCGAAGCGCCGACTATGCGGGGAGTGGCCCGGTCAGTCTCTTTGCAGCCCTCGCGATCGTCTGGATATTTGTTCGCGCAGCGCGGCCGAACAGCGGGGCGTCTACCGATTCGAAGCCTTGAGTCGGTCTCCTACCGGTCGACCCGAAATGGAGTCGACCCGAAATGGAGTCGACCCGAAATGGAGTCGACCCGAAATGGAGTCGACCCCTAGAAGTCGCCGATCTCTCGGTCGAATGCGTATTCCATCGGCTGGGCGACGAGGATGTCGTAGGCCGCGTCGAGGCCTTCCATGCCGCTCGGCGACGCGAGGAGGGCCGCGGGAATCAGCAGGAGAGCACCGATGACGACGCGGACGCTCGCGAGCGGACGCACGATCAGTGCGTCCACGCCCTTCGCGACCGCATCCTCCGCGGCCGAGCCTTCCCACTCGGCAGCCGACGGTGTGGCCGAGAGGAGTAGAGCGGCGACGGCGACGCTGGCGAAGAATCGTGAGGAGCGATGGGCGCGCATGGTTTGTCCTTTTGGAGCAATCGGTTTGCCTTGAGTCATGAATCCTAGCAGAGCTCGGGCATTCCGTGCGAAGGCGGCCGAGCGGATCCCATGAGGCCTCGACCGCCTCGCGCGTGGGCTGAGCCCGGAGCGAGCGAAGCTATCGCTGGTCGCTTCGCTTCGTCAGAACCCGTGAAAAGAGTCGACCGGCGTCCTCGATGACGAGATAGCCGATGGGGACGAGGAAGAGCGTCATGATCGACGCATAGAGGACGCCGTAGGCGAGAGCAATCGCCATCGGGATGAGCGGCGCTGCGGGGACCGCTGCCTCGAACATCAGGGGGACCAGGCCGAGGAAGGTCGTTGCCGTCGTCAGGACGATGGGTCGGAAGCGGGAGGTGGACGCGCTTCGGACGGCCTCGCCGAGGGGGAGTCCGTCCGCCCGACGTGTATTGATGGTGTGGACCATGACGAGCGATGCGTTCACGACGACGCCCGCGAGCGCGACGATTCCGAGGATCGAGAAGAAGACGATATCCCATCCCATCAGCTTGTGTCCGAGCAGCGCGCCGACGGTGCCGAAGGGAATGACGCTCATGATGATGAGCGGCTGTGCATAGGATTTCAGCGGGATCGCCAGCAACACGTAGATGATCAGGAGCGCCATCACGATGCCGGTCACGATTCCCGAGGCCGCCGAGGACTGCTCGCGTTGCTCGCCGCCGTATCGATGCAGGACCTTCGGGAAGCCTTCGTGGAATTCGGGCAGCCAGGCCTCGAACTGGCCGAGGATGATCGCGGGTGTCGTGAGCGTTCGGTTCACGTTCGCCGTCACGGTTACGACCCGTTGGCGGTCCGTTCGACGGATGCTCGCGAAGCCGCGCGAGATCTCCGCTTTGGCGACGGCGATAAAGGGCACCTCGATTCCGTCCTTGGTTCGGATGCGCATTTCCTCGAGCGATCCCAGGGAGCGGCGCTCGGCTTCGGGGTAGCGGACCATCACGCGAACATCGTCGCGTCCGCGCTGAATCCGCTGGGCCTCCTCGCGATAGAAAGCCTGACGCACCTGTCGCGCGAGATCGTTCTGGGTCAGGCCCAGCGGGACTGCGCTCTCGCGTAGCGAGATCTGGACTTCTTGTTTGCCCGCGCGAAAGGAATCCGAGATGTCCGAGACGCCGGCATAGGTCGCCAGAACTCGTTTGACGGCATCGGCCGCGAGGGTGAGCTCCTCGATCGTGTCCGCTCCGTAGAGTTCGATCTCGATCGCCTCGCCCGCGCCAAAGGCGTCCGAACTGAAGTCCAGCTCGATGGCGTCGGTGATCGGACCGGCCAGCTCGCGCCAGCGATCCAGCACTTCATCGGTGGTGATGTCGCGTTCGAGTGCGGAGACGAGTTCGATGCCGACTTCGCCGAGATGGGCGCCGCCGCTCGAGGGTCCCGTCGAATCGGGGGCCGCACGGCCGAGTGGCGCGCCGATCGAGGCGAAGGTGTGGACGACGATCGAGGGCCCCGGGATCTCTTCGTCGAGCTGCCGGATCAATTCTTCGGCCGCCCCTTGAAGCTGGCTGACCGCCAATTCCGTCCGCTCGAGGGGAATACCTCGAGGCATCGTGACCGTCGCGTAGCCGATGTCGCCCGAGATCTCCGGGAAGAACTGGTATCGGAGTCGGCCGGTCTCGACCATCGTACCCGTCAGGATCAGCATGCCGATCGCGAGGGCGATCGTCGCGTAGCGGTACTCGATGGCGCGTTCGAGGACCGCTGCATAACGGACATAGGCGAGCCGGTCGAGGCCATCCGCGAGCTTGCCCTGGAATCGACTCCATCCGGCCGAGAAGCGATTTGGATTATCGCTCGCTGTGGATCGTTTTCGATGCGCCAGATGAGAGGGCAGGATCAAGAGGGCCTCGAGAAGCGAGAAGGCCAGGCAGACGACCGCGGTCTTGCCGACCGTTCCGAAGAAGCCGCCCATTCGGCCGGGCAGCAACATGATCGGCAGGAAGGCCGTCACGCTCGTCAGCACGCCGAAGATGACGGGGACGAAGACGGCCTGGGTGC
>Ga0114949_10002637_pt1 | contig 11239 bp, 8 predicted proteins | sample N074metaG_FD_83505 | JGI IMG/M metagenome (GOLD analysis project Ga0114949, IMG submission 83505) | Deep subsurface microbial communities from Kermadec Trench to uncover new lineages of life (NeLLi) - N074 metaG | ecosystem: Environmental > Aquatic > Marine > Ocean trench > Sediment | place... | reverse complement strand
CCACCGTCTTCCGCGAACGCTCGCTGGGTCAGGACACCGACTATCGGTTGTCATCGATGTCATCGAGCCCCACGAACTCCATCGAAATCTTCCCAAACGGAGCTTCGCAGAATACGACTACTATCACGATCACTCTGGGCAGCCGTACCCGTCAGATCCGGTTTGGCCGAGTCGGGCATGTCCGTATTCTCTGAACCGGGGCACGTCTACGCGCCATCCAGCGGACAGGAGCTCGACCATCGACGCCTGATGCGTCTCGACCCCAGCGGCGTCTCTCTCATTGAGATCATGCTTGCGCTCACGATAATGGCCACGGCTCTCCTGGCCATCGGCGGCATCATGTTCCAAGTGGCCCGTCATGCCGAGCAATCGATGGTGGCCACCTACCGGAGCGCGGCAGTTACGAGCGCCGTAGCGTGGGTGCAAGCGTTGCCCTGGGACAGCTTGGACACGATGGCCGGTTGCACGTCGGACACGATCGGCGTATTCGAGTATGACCAGTGTTTGACCGTGCAGACCTTGTCACCCAGGCTCAAACGGGCGACGGTGGCGATCCAATCTACCGGGAGGCTGACGATCCGACCGGATACGGTGGTGGTAGATCGAAACAAACCGCGCCTCATTTCACCGCTATCGCCATGAACCGCCGCGGCTTCACGCTCATCGAGCTCATCGTTGGCATGACGGTAATGGCCATGCTGGGCGTTGCGCTCACGCGAATAATGATAAGCGATTCGCGATTCGTGAGTCGACAGGAAGCCATGTTGACCGCTCGACAGGTTGCCCGCTCGGGCATGAATGGTCTACTCGCCGAACTTCGTATGGTGTCTGACAGTGGACTCGTATCGGCCACGCCCGACAGCATCACAGTCCGGGTGCCCTACGCATTCGGCATGGCATGCCAATCCACCGGCAGCTTTACGTACGTGTCGCTCGCGCCTCCTGACTCGCTCGCCTACGCGGCCGCCGTTGCCAATGGGGTCGCGTGGAGGACGACGGCGGGATCGTATTCGCGGGTCACTGGCATCACGGTGGGCTCGACCTCGGACACTACTCAGTGCGCGGCCGATGGGATCAGAGTCATCGCGGGCGGCGACGTGAAAACGATCTCCCCGCCAACCACGATCGTTTCGGGGAGCATCATCTACCTCTATCAAGATCTCACCTATCGCTTCTTCGACTCGGGTGAGTTCCCCGGGCGGATTGCGCTGTGGCGTCGCGCCGGTACGGGCGCCTACGAAGAGCTGGTAGCACCGTTCGACACGGCCTCGGGATTCGGGTTCCTGCTCGGCGAGACGATGATAGTATCTGACACCGTGCCAGCGGATCTCGAAACCGTTCGGGGTATCGAACTTCGGCTCATTGGAGCCAGCGAAATGCCGCCGCAAGGATCGAGCGATCACGTAACCTTTTCGTTCGTCACCCGCGTCCCGTTCCAAAACAAATCATGATGGTATCGAGCGAGCGGGGTTTTGCGCTTCCATTCACGCTATTTGTGATCGCGGTGATCACGATGCTGTTGGCCGGTATTCTCGGCCAAGTACAGGTGGATCGTCGAATCGCCGAATCTGTGGGGGATGGCGTCGATGCGACGGCGATTGCGCAGAGCGGGCTTCAGGCCTACCTGGCCACGGTCAATACCGACGCGTGCTACCGGGCGATCAGGCCCCTCGATGGCGATTCGGTGCGTATCAACGTCCCGGGTGGATATACGGACGTCATTGCCCATGTTCTCCAAGAGCCCACCGACACGGTGAATGGAACGTTCACCTATGTGGTTCGTTCGACTGGATTCCTCATCAAACCCACAGCGGGGGCCGATCCGCAGGCGAGACATACCATCGCCCAGTTTGCGAACTGGCAGCGCGGCACGATCAAGGTGCTTGCCGCGTTCACGGCGGCGAACGGCATCGCGGGCGGTTCCACGGGGACCGGCGAATTCCAAGGGGTCGATCTCGCTTCTCCCGTGGCGTGTCAGACGGCCGACACCACGGCGATCCGCGTGTCGGGTGCCAGCCCGAGCCCGTTTCCTCATCTTACAACGGGCTCGATGCCAAACATCAAAGCGAGCGGCTCGGGGCTGGACGTGGCGAACGAAACCGGTATCGATTGGGCGTCGACGATCGGCGGCGGAATCATCCCGGACTACACGACGCCCCAGTCGTGGGACGCGAGTTACCCGGTCATGCTCATCACCGGGAATACGACTATCGCCGTGGCCGATACCTGGTATTACGGGACGTTGATCGTGACAGGAGACCTGACCTTCACGGGGACGAGACTCCAGTGGGACGGTGTCGTCCTCGTTGGCGGAAACATCATCTTCAACAATACGGACGCGCGGTTCGACGGGATGGTTGTTACCGGTCTCAACTACCAAATTGGTGGGACTCCGCCGCAAGTAGTGCTTGGGACCGGGTTAATCGATTTCGATTTCCATTCCAACAAGATCCGACAGGCCCTGCGGTCATTTGCGGGGTTCGTTCCGATCGAGAATGCGTGGGCGGATAACTGGGCGACGTACTGACGGCGGCCGATAGTCGATAGCCAACCCTACGGCTGGGGACGTAAGAAATACCCCATGACGCTCCAACCACCACCTTCGTAAATCAACGCCACAATCTCGTTCACTTTTCCCGAGGCCGTATCGGTGGTGAAAGTGAGTCGCACGTATTCGCCGTCCGGCATGTTCGGGACCGAGGTCATGAACTGAGATTGAACCAACTCGCGGTTCGAGATGGGATCGTAGGGCGCACGTGCCTGCCGCATTGTAGGACCCCATTCGTCTTTGTGCATGGCCCCTTGAATCACAGACGACGCCACATCCCAACTCTCGTCGTAGGCGCCATCGTCGATCAGGACGAGCCAAGCAGCGGCAATGTCGGCGGCGGCCTCGATTTTGAATGTCTGATCTTCCTGTGCCGCGAGTGGATTCGCGACACTCAGGAGCGCCATGACCATCGCTCCCCTCACATCGCCTCCAGGTTCACCGCGTTCCCGGTCGCCAGTATTTCGGCCGCACCTCCCATCACATAGGATGTCGTAAACCGGACGTCCGTGATCGCATCGGCGCCGAGTTCATTCACTTCGGCGATCATGCGATCGATGGCCTGTTCGCGCGACTGCGCCATCATCTTGGTGTATTCCTCGATCTCACCGCCAACGATACTCTTGAGTGCCGCCAGAATGTCCTTGCCGACGTGCCGAGCCCGTATGGTATTGCCGCGAACCAACCCGAGTGCGTGGCGGTATGCCTGCCGCATATGGGTGGTTACCAGCGTGCCAAATGCATCGCGATCACCTCGGCGAGCCCTGACCATCAAGTCTCGCTCGGTCAACTCCGTGGCCATAGTCCAAGGTATAACACGGGACTCTCGGGAGTATTCGCCGAGCTTTCAATGCTACCGCTCGAGGTGCATCTTTCGTCAACCCAGTTCCCCAGGGGTCCAGGAGAAAGCCATGTTCCGACGGTCCTTTGCCACGAGCTGCTTTGCCACAATCGGATTGATCATCACGACTACCGCTGACGCCCAAGAACCGCGGCCCACGACGGTGGCCGGCCGGTCCACGGTCTATGCTCCCTCCGGGACTATCGCGACGAGCCAACCGCTAGCCACCGCGGCCGGGCTTGCGGTGTTGCAGCGAGGTGGAAACGCGATCGATGCAGCCGTGACGGCCGCCGCGGTCCTCAACGTGGTGGAACCCCATATGACCGGTTTGGGCGGCGATTTGTTCGCGATCGTGTGGTCCCACGGGGAGCAGCGATTGGTGGGGTTGAACGCCAGCGGTAAATCCGGATCGCTCATGACGCGCCAAGCGTTGATCGACCGGGGGTATGACCGGGTGCCGACATTTGGGGCGGAGCCGATTACCACACCGGGCGCGTTGTCCGGTTGGGTCGCACTCCTCGATCGTTTCGGGACCATCGGCTTGGCGGAGGCGCTCGAGCCCGCCATTCGAATTGCCGAAAACGGGTTTCCTGTCACCCCGATCATTGCCAGCCAATGGGCGGGCGCCGTCCGCGGTCTCGCGCAAGATGAAGGCGCTCGAAATACGTTTCTGATCGATGGCGGTCGCGCACCGCGCGCGGGCGAATGGTTCACTAATCCTGACCTCGCCAACACGTTTCGCAGCGTAGCAAGCGAGGGACCGTCAGTGCTGTACGGCGGCGCACTGGGCAGCGCGATCGTGGATCACGTGCGTGCTCTCGGTGGCTTCTTGACGATCGATGATCTTGCGAACCACGAGGCGATTTGGGTCGAACCCATGTCCGCGTCGTATGGCAACTACAAGCTGTGGGAACTGCCGCCGAACGGGCAGGGTGTTGCGGCGCTCGAGATGCTGAAGATCCTGGAACCGTTCGATCTCCGAAGTATGGGCCACAACTCGGCGGCATACCTTCACCATCTAGTCGAAGCGACGAAGATCGCGTTCGCAGATCTGCACGAATACGTGGCCGACCCCGACTACATGAGGATCGATCCCGAAGACTTACTCAAAGACGAGTTCATCGATGCGCGTCGAGCACTCATCGATCCCAACAAGGCGCTGGACCGTCTGGCACCTGGCGCAGCGGTCACCGCGAGTGAGACGATCTACCTGTCGGCCGCCGACGAGCACGGAAACATGATTTCCTTGATCAACTCCGTGTACGAGTCTTTCGGCTCGAGGGTGGTCGTGCCGGGAACCGGATTCATCATGCAAGACCGAGGCGCAGGGTTTACGCTCGACGAAAATCATGCCAATACGGTCGCTCCGCAGAAGCGTCCGTTCCACACGCTGATCCCCGCCTTCGTGACGCGGGACGTCGGCAATGGTGACGAACCGTGGCTCAGCTACGGCGTCATGGGCGGATCGATGCAGCCACAGGGGCACGTACAGGTGTTGCTCAACCTCATCGAGTTCGACATGGACCTGCAGGAAGCAATCGACGCTGCGCGGTACCGAATTATGGGCGGCGTCCGCGTTGCAATCGAGCCACCGGTGGGCGATGAGGTTCGGGCGCAACTCGAGGCTATGGGGCACGAAGTGCTCGGGGCGGCAGACTACAACGAATCCGTCCGTGAGTTCGTGTGGCGCTTTGGCGGAGCGCAGGCGGTGATGCGCCTCGCGAGAGGGTGGGCGGCCGGCTCCGATCCGCGTAAGGATGGAATGGCCGCGGGGCACTGATCCCTACTCGAGCTTCTCGAACCACAAGTTGCGGACGCGGCCGTTCGAGACTCGCATCCCTGTGACGTGGCCCGACGAATCACGTTCGAACTTGATCGTGTCCACGAACGAGGGGCCGTCGAACTCGTCTCGCGTGATCAATGTGACCTCGAATGGGTCGTACCGGCGGTGGCTTGCCATCAGTCGGCCATCCTCCACGCTGAACGTGTAGACCGTCTCCAATTCAGGGCTGTAGTACATCCCCGCGTACGCTTGTAGCTCTTCCGGTGTCATGATGAACGGCTGCGCCGCTTTTGGCGGGTCCGGGTTCTCTTGATCGCCGTTATCAGTTGCAGCGGGGGCCAGGCGGTCGCCCAGGACGGCTTCGAGGATCTCGTTTTGTGCCCGACGGTCGAAGTCGGCGAAATTACTGAGTGTCACGATCCCGATGCCAACCTCGGGGAAGTAGGCCAACCATGCCCGATAGCCGGCGCTCGACCCGGTGTGTTGCAGGCGGTGGAGGCCGCGGAAGTCACCGACGGTGATCCCAAAGGCATACGACAACGTATCTCCGTTCGTGAGCACACCGCGTTGTTGGATCTGCTCGATCGTTTGAGCATCACCAACGACGGGGTTTCCGAAATTGCCGATCCACTTGGCCATGTCGTCGACCGTCGAGTAGACCCCTCCGGCCCCTTGAACTGTGCTGTTGTCGTAGATCTGCCTGAATGTCCCGTCTGATCGCGAGTACGATGTCGCAACCTTCGGAATCACCTGCCCGAACTCGGCCATGATAGTCGTATGGCTCATGCCGAGCGGGTCGAACACGTTGACTCGCATCCACTCCGGAAACGGCCGGCCGCCAACTCGACCGACGATTTCTGCCAGGAGCATGTAGGCAGTGTTGCAATAGAGGTATTCACTGCCCGGGCTGAAGTTGAGCTCCCGTTGCCGTGCCATGAGGCGGAGCGCGTCCTCTTGGGCGATGCGGTCTCCACTCTGCCACCCCGCGATCTGAAGCGAGTTGTAGATCTCGCGCAATCCGCTCATGTGATGAATGAGATGCCGGATCGTGACGGTGGCGCCGAGGTCCGGAATCTCCGGCAGGTGCGTCCGAATATCGTCATCTAGTGAGAGCTTGCCTTGTTGCGCCAGCAAAGCGATGGCAAACCCCGTGAACTGTTTGCTGACTGACCCGAGGTCGCTGGCTGTTTCACGCGTCATCGGAAGGCCGTGCTCGAGATTAGCCATCCCGTAGCCCTTCGCGAACTCGATCTGCCCATCTCGCACGACGGCCACCACCACGCCAGGGCTCCCATCTTGTTCGTAGACGGACATGATCTCGTCGATCTGTGGCCCGTACGCATGCGGCTCCTGCGCCTGAGTCGGACGGTGCGGGGCTACGGCGAAGATGGCCAGGGCGGAGAAGACGGTGAGGCAGCGCATGAAGATCCTTAGTGGGCGTTAATCAACAAGCTGGCGCTTCGAACCCAGGTGTGCAACGCTGCAAGGTTGCCGTCACTTAGGCCGATCTGCATCTTCGTCGCGTCGTTGTTGGTTTGTACCAACCCTTGAAGGAGTAGGTCATGAGAAGTCATGTAATATCGGCTGCGGTGCTTGCGGTGGTCACCGGAGCCTCGACGCCAGTGTCCGCACAACGCGAAGATCCAATGAACCCCAATTGGGGTGAGTACCATACGACCGAACGCGCCTACGCGTTGCTCGAAGGATGGGCAGCAGCGTTTCCCGATCTCACCCGCCTGTACGCGATTGGCGAGACGCTACAGGGTACGCCGCTCATGGTCTTGGAGATCACGAACAAGGAGACTGGACCGCCGGATGTGAAGCCGGCCTACTATTACGACGGCAACATCCACGCTGGCGAGTTGACGGGGGCCGAAGTGGCCCTGCACTTCGCATGGCATGTCCTGTCGAACTACGGTACCGACCAGCGAATCACCCGGTTGCTCGACACGCGAACGCTGTACGTCCGACCCAAGTTCAACCCCGATGGCGCTGACATCGCACTCACGACCGAGCAGAACCTCCGAAGTACTCCCCGGCCATACGATCAGGACGCGGATGGCCTGTTGGACGAGGATCCCGGGAATGATCTCGACGGTGATGGACACATCACGCAGATGCGCGTGCCGAATGCGAACGGGTTGTGGAAGATCAGCGCCACGGATTCGCGGGTGATGGTGCGCCGCGGTGATGGTGACATGGACGGGCCGTTCTATGCGTTGTACTCCGAAGGCATCGACGATGACGAGGATGGGCAATTCAATGAGGACGGAATCGGCGGGATCGACATGAACCGCAACTTTCCCCGCAACTGGGGGCAGGAGTTCGAACAGAATGGGGCCGGTCCGTTTCCTTTGTCGGAGCCCGAAACGCGGGCCACCATCGAGTTCATCAATTCACACCGTCACATCACCGGGGTGTTTCACGGTCATACTTCGGGTGGGTTTCTGTTTCGACTCCCTTCTACCACCTCGTGGGACAACTTCGACGTGGGCGACCAGAACCTCATCATGGAGATGTCGCGGAAGTACGAAGCGACCACCGGCCAGCGCGCGATTCCGAGTTACTCGAACCCTCGCGTTCACCGTCATGGCACGCTCATCTCGTGGTCCTATTGGGATTTCGGGGTTGTCGGGTTCGTACCGGAGTTCTGGGGCGGATTTGGAAGCGACTATGACGGTAGCGGTGGCGTGAGCGAAGCCGAGCGGCACCGGTGGAACGAGGAAGAACTCTCCGGCGCTGGGTTCGCCGACTGGACGCCTTACGATCACCCTCAACTTGGCCCTCTGGAGATAGGGGGATGGCGCCGGAAGTTTACCAGCCAGAATCCGCCACCGCACCTGTTGCAGGGCGAGGTGGAACTCTACGTGCCATGGATGCTGTGGCTCGCCGAAATCAGCCCGCGCATCGTGGTTCGCGATCTCGAGACGACATCGGTTGGGTCGGGGGTCGTTCGGGTCACCGGGATCGTAGAAAACGAGGGCTACTTGCCGACGTATATCACGAACCGGGCACTGGAAAACGAAACGGCCGTACCGGTTCGGGTCACACTCGAGCTGACCGATGCCGAGCTAGTGACGGGGTCGCTGCGTACAACGCTCGGTCATCTGGTGGGATCGCGGAATGGTCAAGGGTCCACCGGAAACAGTTCTACGCGCGCCGGATTCGAATACGTGATTCGGGTCACTGGGGGCAACGCGCGTGTGGTGATTACCGTTCGATCGGAGAAGGGTGGGGTGGTTCGTCGAGAGATCGAGTTGCGTTAGGGCCGGGCGCCGTTCTTTTCCTCGAGGTGTGGTCGCTTCCGGAACAGGTTCCGAATCCATCGCACGCCGGCCGGGCGTTCAGCGTATTCGTACTGACAATTCGGACAGCGAATCAGCTTACAGTGGGCGCCTAACGGACACCCGTGGTGGCACAGGGTGTCCTCCGAGTCGAACTCGAAGCCGCAAAACGGGCACGTCAGATATTGAGCCATGCGCCCACGTGATTGATCACCCCGCCAACGAAGAACGCGAACGGGAAGATGAACGCTGCCATACTCCACGCGACCTTCTGCCCATGCTCCTTGGCGATCATGAGCAGGTTCGCGATGCATGGGATGAACAGCGTGATCGTGACCATGGCCACGAGAATCTGGTGTGGCGAAAGAATCGCATCGGGTCCGGTCGCCGCATCGAGGATATACACCGCGCCGAAATCTCGTCGCATGAATCCGATGAGAAACGCGTTCGCCGTCTCCGCCGGGAGCCCCAGCCATCCCGTGACGACGGGTTCGCCGAGTCGCGCGATCCGGCCGAGCAACGTCAGCTTGTCGAGCAGGAAGAGGATCGCGGTGCCCACCACGAAGATGGGGATCACCTCGCGGAGATACCATCCAATCCGGCTGAACGTTTTCATGAGAACGTTCGACATCTGCGGGCGGCGCATTGGTGGGATCTCGAGAATGAAATCACTCGGCTCACCCGGAACGACGCGGGCCGTCAGCCACCCAACAAGCATGAGAACGCCAAGGACCACACCTACCCACACGAGAGCACTTAACGGTGCGAGGGTTGCCATCATTGCCAGTAGCACGCCCAACTGCGCCGAACAGGGTACGGCCAAGGCCAGCAGCATCGTGGTTATGATGCGCTCCTTACGCGTTTCCAAGATGCGCGTGGACATGGTGGCCATGGTGTCGCAACCCAGGCCGAGGATCATCGGCAACACGGCCTTGCCGTTCAGGCCAATGCGCCGGAACGCGCGATTCACGAGAATCGCCATCCGGGGGAAATAGCCGGAGTCTTCGAGAATGCTGAAGGCGAAGAAGAACGTCGTGACGATGGGAAGCACAATGGCAAACGCGTAGCTGAAGGCCATCGTGACCGCGCCATATTCCCCGACGAAGAAATCGTGGACGAATCGAAACCCGGGTTGGAACCAACGGAGCGGCCCATCCGGCATTGCATAATCCGGAACGATGACCTCCCGGTTGAACGTGCCGATGGTGACGTTCGACACGGGCGTGATCGGGAGGCCGACTTCTTGGCTGATCACCTCGGTGAGGTGCGTATGCGGGAACGAGAGCACGGCATCGGTCAACCGAATTGCCGCCGGATTGATGTGCTGTTGAAAGAGGCCGGTTTCGATGCCGTCGACCAGCGTGCCGGCACCGAACAAACCTACGAACCAGAAGACCAGGCCGACCACGACGGTCAAGACGAGCATACCCCTGATCGGCGCCATCGCCCAGAATCCCAGGCGGACTCGAAGTGAAGCGTGGCGCGGTTGCTCGATGCTGTAGATGCCCGCCAAAATCTCGTTCACGCGTTCGAGTCGAGCCCGGTTCATCGCGTAGAGATTATCGACGTCACTCTCGCTGATCGCCTGTGGTGTTGGGGGTCGGGCTTCACGGATCGCATCGATCAACGTGTCCATCCCGCGCCGGCTCGGTGCGACGGTACCCACGACCGGGATGCCGAGGATCTGGCCGAGCCGTTCGGTATCGATGACGCCGCCGCGTTCTTCCAGTTCGTCCAGCATGTTCACGGCCAGGACCATCGGCCGCCCGAGTTCCGCCAGTTGCATCGTGAGCAGCAATGCGCGTCGCAGGTTCTTTGCGTCGGCCACCTGGATGATCGTCGCATCGGGATCGTCGTCGATTAGACCACGTGTGACCCGCGCATCGTCACTGCGAGGTGTCAGATCGTTGATCCCCGGCGAATCGACGATCTCGTGCCGTCGGCCATTGAAGCTGGCGCGGGCACGCACCACCTCGACCGTGGTCCCGGGATAATTGGAGACCGTGACGTAGCGATTGGTGAGGTTTCTAAAAAGGAGGCTCTTCCCAACGTTGGGGTTCCCAACGAGGAGCACCCGCGACGTTACCCCCTCACTACCGGCTCGGGAGGAGGGGGCCTCTGCTTTGACTGGTGAAGAATCGACGAATGCCACGCATAATCCTTAATTAGGCGTAACATTGTCGGGTTTAAACTAGTGTGAAGATTTCTTAATAACTGTAATGCTCGTGTTTATACGGACCTTCGACTTTCACTCCGATGTAGTCCGCCTGTTCCTGGGTGAGTGTCGTCAGTTGCGCGCCCAGATGGGCGAGGTGCAGCCGGGCGACCTCTTCGTCCAGTTCCTTGGGAAGGCGGTAGACCTTCCGCTCGTATTTGTCAGGGTTCGTTGCCAGTTCGATCTGCGCCAGCACCTGGTTCGCGAACGACGCTGACATGACGAAACTCGGATGGCCTGTGGCGCAGCCCAAGTTCAAGAGCCGCCCCTCCGCCAGCACCAGGATGGAGTGGCCATCGGGAAAGCGCCATTCATCGTACTGTGGCTTGATGTTGTGTCGTTCGACGCCGTGTTTCTTCAGGCCGGCGAGATCGATCTCGTTGTCGAAGTGTCCGATATTCCCGACGATCGCCTTGTCTTTCATTCGTGCCATCATCTCGTAGGTGATGACGTCACGGTTGCCGGTCGTCGTGATGAAGATGTCGGCCTTGTCGACGATGTTTTCCAGCGTGTTGACCTCGTAGCCTTCCATCGCGGCCTGGAGGGCGCAGATGGGGTCTATCTCCGT
>Ga0114949_10002636_pt1 | contig 11239 bp, 10 predicted proteins | sample N074metaG_FD_83505 | JGI IMG/M metagenome (GOLD analysis project Ga0114949, IMG submission 83505) | Deep subsurface microbial communities from Kermadec Trench to uncover new lineages of life (NeLLi) - N074 metaG | ecosystem: Environmental > Aquatic > Marine > Ocean trench > Sediment | place... | reverse complement strand
GTCCGAAAGCCTTGGGAAGCCGCCGTTCCGGTCGGGCAGGCGAACCGCCGGAGTGCGTCGGAAAGCCTTGACGATGTCCCCGCATCGCCCGCAGCTTCCCTCCTGCCCGGCGGATCGCCTGCCCGATCTCTATGGGTCATTAATAAGGACCTTTGGTATCGATCGCCTGTATGGCCTTATAAAATGGCGTGAGCTTGAATAGCGCGACCCCCGGCAAATCGGCATCGCCGAGACAATACCTGGGGATCTTCAAGGGGCTCGCCATAGTCGTCGTCGGAGCGGCATCCAACGTGCATGCAGACGAAGCGCCACAGTCTTTCAATACAGACACCACCCGTTCATCGTATTCGCCGTCAGGGTAGGCGAAGTGCAATGGGAGCGCATCGTTTTCAGTAATAGAGCGGAGTCGCTTGAGACTCTCGATAACCTCGTACCGGATCTCTTTATCGCTGAGGTTCGTGAGAAAGGGGTGGCTTTCTGTGTGAACGCCAATTTCGTGCCCTCTTTCCAAGAGGGTCCGTACGTCCTCCGACCTCAGTCCGAACCGACCGCGAGCCCGGGAAGGCGCGGTCAGCCCCATCTTATCTATCGCGGCCAAAAAGCTCGAATAATCCAAGTCCTTGAGCTGGCTCTTAACATCCACCTGGTCGGCATCCAGGTTCATGAACCATAATGGATTGTCGCTATCGATGGCGCCGGTACTCAGGAAAAAAACTGCTTTGCAATCGTACTCGTCCAGTACCTCGAGTAGTTCCATGTTTTCCCTGTAGCCGTCGTCGAAGGTCAGGACGAATCCAGGCGGTACCGGTCGAGCCGCTTTGACCGCCTCGATCATCGTCGAATAGCGTACGAATGGACCGATCCTACATAGTAGGGCGAGAATCTCCTCGAGTGTGTTTGGGCATGGATTATGGAGTAAAATAATCCTGCATTTTTTCTTGCTGAAGAAGACGGACGTATTGTTGAATATCAGATGCGTAAAATATCTTACGTCCCAATTCTTCCGTGCCCTGGCGGGGTGAGGATCATTCATTCAGGTGCGCTTAGGTTGCCGGACCGGGCAGCGGTGTCCCGCAGGGGGGCAGGGTACCCCCCTGACGGCGCGAAACGACCTCCGGCGGATTTGGAACGGCAAATCAGACCGATGAAGGCACAGATCGCGACCCGCCGTACCGACTTAGGGCCGGACTCATTCTGAGGCGCCGCTCGTGTCGAGTTCGTCGACAACCAGCGGGCGCCACCTCGGAAATCCCGGCTAAGATTTACTGCCGGGCGTCCGCTGAGCACCCGATGGAACATTCCATCTGTCCGGCTCCTTCTCCGCCGTGGCTCCGGCTTGGCCTTTCTCGGGCGCTTCGGCATTCTCGGCCACAACGGCCAAACGCGCCGTCGTCGTTGCTTCGGTTGGAGTGCCGTCCGTCCGATCCGTCTCGAGTATTGCGTTCATCTTTTCCGTGACGCCCTGGAAGGTATCGGACAAATCGGAAAATCGACTATCCTCCACCGCCGAGATCAGGGATGTCAGAGATGCTTTGAGCCCCTCGTTCTCGCGAGCGAGACGATCGTTATCAACTCTCAGATCTTTAACCACATCCCCGATACTGTCGATCTGCGTATTTACTTCGCCGGTACGGAATTCGGTTTGGATCAGGCCGATCTGCCGCGCTAGTTTATCGGCTCTCTCCTTCAGTTCGCTTATGTCGTTCATATCAGCTCCCCAGTGCTTTTAGCGGTCTAAATTCTGCCGATTATCATCCCATAAAATAGAGCAAAACGAAAGTCGAATTGTGTTAATGGCGGGTCGCGGCGCCGGGATACCGTGGTTCGCGAGTCTTGCCATAGCGGTACATTAACCATATACCTCGTTAATGCTTGGTTTAACCGGTTGATTACTCTGCAATATTTTTCGAGTTGCGCGGCAGTGATGATCCATGGTCGGCGCCGGAGATACTCGGGCGGTCTGTGAAATGAGATGCGGCGACGCTGGTGGGGCGCGGATCGTTTGGTTCCCGGCCGGCCGTTTGGTTCCCGGCGAGCGTTTGGTTCCCGGCCGGTCACGTGAAAATCTCCGCTGTCAGCAAATTATTACCATTGTCACGATTTTCGCACAGCGCGGGCTCTCCCGGCGCAACCCAATGACACCGCCTCGGATCTTGGTTAACGGGCTCAGCCCTTTCCGCGCCATGCGGCTACGCCACCTTCTCGCCACGAAGCTGCCTCGCCTTCGACGCGCCGCCCGCAGACAACGCTCCTTGATATAGCCTCACCAGGGAGCACCGAATGAATGTTTTGCAGTTTCCAGTAAAGGGCCTTACGCCGACCGATATTCGGGTCGTCAAAGTGGTCTCGGCGGCGCTGGACTGGGAAGTCGAGATCGCTCAATGCGCGGACCGTGAAGCCTTCGCCCTAATCATCCCAAGCTATTGCGGGGACTTGGTGTTCACCTTGACCAACGAGCTGGGTGCGTACGTCTTAACGAAATATGGCTACTATCCGGAACCCCCTTACGAAGTCGTGAGAGGCTCACTGGAGGCCGCCATGGCAGCTCTGCGCCGATCCCTCGTGCCGAAGTCCGATGCCGTTTAGGGCCTCGGATCTGCAGCAAAGGCGGCTCGCATCGACCCAGCCTGCGACCGAACTCACTTTCCAGCCGGGCAAGATTATGTGACAAAGCCAGAATCGACGATGCGGGCTCAGAGGTGTCTTTTCATGAAGAACAAAGCTCCAATTGCCGTTACGTCCCGTTCTTTTTCGGCCCATCCGATTTTGCGTACCGAGCTATTGGAGCGCTATCCAGATGCCCTATTCAACGATCGGGCGATTTCATTGTCGGGCGAGGGGCTGGTCGAGTTCGCCCGCGGGCGCCGCAAGCTCATCACCGCGTTGGAGCGGCTGGACGAAACCGTCCTGGCGGCGCTGCCGGACTTGGAGGTGGTCAGCAAATTCGGCGTCGGCACCGACATGATCGACATGGCCGCCATGGCTCGCCATGGGGTTCGGTTGGGTTGGACCGCGGGGGTCAATCGGCGCTCGGTCACGGAATTGGTCGTCGCCTTCATGATATCGCTTCTGCGCCATGTGCCGCTGGCTCACCGCGAAATCCGCGACGGCATCTGGAAGAACCGCAAAGGGCGGCAGATTTCGGAGCGCACGGTCGGCATCATCGGCTGCGGCCATGTCGGCAAAGACCTGACCCCCATATTGCGGGCATTCGGATGTCAGGTCTTGGCTCACGACATACTGGATTTCCCCGAGTTCTATGCCGCCCACCAAGTCGAGCCGGTGGGTCTCGAGGACCTCTTGCGCCGCGCCGACATCGTGAGCCTGCATGTGCCGTTGGACGAGAGCACCCGGAACATGCTGAATGTCGATCGATTGGCGCTCATGAAACCGGATGCGCTGCTGATCAACGCTGCGCGCGGAGGGTTGGTCGACGAAGACGCGCTGAAGGCCATGCTGAGGGACGGCCGGTTGGCCGGTGCCGGCTTCGATGTGTTCTCTCCGGAGCCACCGGACGACCCGGAACTGCTGCGTCTGCCCAATTTCCTGGCAACGCCGCATTTGGGGGGGAGCACCGAGGAGGCAATCTTGGCCATGGGGCGCGCCGCCATCGAAGGCCTGGATAAAAATGCTCTGCCGGCACCCGGCTGATCGCCGGCGGCGAGACCGCCGTTGCGAAGCGGAGCGGACACCGGGCACAGGCACTGCGTCGATATGACCGTCAAGGAGAGGACCTTCGCCACCGTCGATGCCGCCGCACGCGCATTGGCGGACGACTTGGCGGAGGCTCTGCGCCAGGCGATATCCGCGCGAGACCGGGCCTTATTGGCTGTCTCCGGCGGCCGTACGCCACGTCAGGTGTTCGATTGTCTGAGGCGACTAGACGTGGATTGGCCGCGCGTTACCGTAACCCTGACCGACGAACGCTGGGTTCCGGCCGACCATCCCGACAGCAACGAGGGGCTCGCGCGCTCGTTTCTGCTGCGCGGCCCAGCCGCGGCGGCAAGGTTCGTCCCCCTGTACGGCGGCGAAGTTTCGCCCGAGGCCGGTCAGCCCGCATGCGAGGCGCGGCTGGCGGCCCTGGCAAGACCGTTCGATGCGGTCTACCTGGGCCTGGGCGGTGACGGCCATTTCGCCTCGCTGTTCCCGGGCGAACCTGCGCTCGATGTCCGCGATCGCATTTGCGTCGCGGTGCCGGGAACCGAGACCCGGCAACCCCGAATGACCCTTACCGCGTCGGCGATCTTGGATGCGAGGGAGGTGTTCTTGATGTTTTCCGGGGCCGATAAGCATGCGCTATACGCCGAAGCCAGAAAGGCTGGGCCCTACCAACATATCCCGTTGCGCCTGGTCCTCGGCCAAGAGCGGACGCCGGTCAGCGTGTTGCGTGCGCCATAGGATCCAGCGCGCTTCGCCAAGAGGCTCCTCCTCCCCCCCGCACTCGCAACGACTTAGAATTTGCGCTGCCCGATGACCTCCTCGCTCATATGGGCGAGCCGGACGTACTGGGCCAGGATATGCATGAGCGACTGGTGAACGTCCTCGATGACGCCGTAGTTGTCCGCGTTGACATGCAGATTCACATCCGCGATATCCGCCGACCGGCCGCCGGAGAAACCGGTCATGGAGATCACCGGGAGCCCGTTTTCCTTGGCCCAAAGGGCGGCCCGGACGATGTTTTCGGAATCGCCCGAGGAACTGATGGTGATCAGCGTGTCGCCGGATTTTGCCATGGTCCGGAGTTGATAGATAAAGACCTCGTCATAGGAGATGTCGTTGGCAATGGCCGTGATCATCTCGACCGTGGAGCTGAACGAAACCACCCGCGGGGTGAGGTCCGTGTCCGTCTGCACCAGCTTGGAGTGATCGCAGACGAGATGATTGGAGATGGCCGCCGAGCCCCCGTTGCCGCATGCGTAAACCATGCCGCCCGAGGTGTAGGTCTCGGTTAGGATGCGCGCGGCCCGCTCGACCTCATCCTTATCCACCGAAGCGGCGGCGGCATTGACTTGAGCGAAGTAGGCACCGGCGTAGCGGCCGGCGTGGGTGAATTTTTCGTCGGGAAAGGTCATGGCAAGTCTCTCATTTTAAGGGGCGTGCCGTTGCGACTCCTCAAGAGAAAGTCCCGTGCATCGCCGGTCGAACCATGAGGGCCCGTCAATATACAGGTAAAACTTGGGGTACAGGTGAAACTTGGGATAAAATTAATACAATGCTAACGACCCCAAGGAAAACTACGTCCCGCTGACGAAACGGGGGCAACCTCGGGGTTATTGAAGTCCGTTCGAGGCATCATAGAATGTCCGTTATCGCGCTCGACGAGCTGACCGCGTTCGCCGCGGAAATACTGGTCGCCGCCGGCGCCGACCGAGAGCAGGCGGCCGCTGTCGCCGAGGTCCTTGTGTGGAGCGATTCGGTCGGGCGTCCCAACCAAGGCGTATGGCGGCTGCCCATCTTATGCAAACGTTTGTCGGCCGGGCTGTTCCACTGCCCCTGCCGAGTGCGCATCGACGACCGCGCAGCGGCGGTCGCCGTCATCGACGGCGACAACGGCATCGGTCACTACGTCGCTCGGGTGGCGGCCGACGTGGCGATCGAGCGCGCGGCGAAGAACGGTGTAGCGGCCGTCGGCGTGTCCAACAGCAATTTTCTCGGCGCCCTTGGGTACTACGTGCAGCGGATCGCCGCGCGCGGCATGCTCGCGATCTTGTTCAACAACTCTTTTCCCAAGGTGGCCCCACACGGCGGGACCAAGCCCGTGCTCGGAACCAATCCGCTCGCCTTCGCCGCACCCCGGCGCGACGGCAAGAGTATCATCGTCGATCTCGCCACGGCGGCTAGTGCTGGCTCCGACATCACCAAGGCCGCAGAGCTCGGGAAGCCATTGCCTGTAGGAATCGCGATCGACCGCGAGGGGCGGCCGATCACCGACCCATCTAAGGTCAACGAGGGCGCGTTGCTGCCGGTCGGCGGGGCTAAAGGCTACGCACTTGGGTTGGTTGTCGAGATCCTGGCTGGCGTTGCCACAGGCGCCGGCATCGCTCACGGCGTGCGCTCGATGTATAGTGACTTCGAGAACCCCGGCAACAGCGGCCATTTCTTTGTCGCGATCGATATAAACACGCTCATGCCTCTGGACACATTCTACGAGCGCATGGAAATCCTGGTCGAGGCGATCCGCGATTGTGAGGGCGTGTTGCTTCCGGGCGAGGCGCGATGGCGCGCACAGGCCGAGACTGAAGCGGCAGGCGGCGTCACGCTCGACGAACAGACCACCGCCGCGCTCGCGAAACTCGCCGAGAGCTTGAAGGTTCCGATGCCCCGGTAGCTGGCGGCGAGGACGTGCGCACACGGCCGCGGGAAGATCCCACGCGCCACAAATTTGACGGCCGGGTGGGTGGAAAGCTAATCCTGCTCGAGCGCGCTCTTGACTGCGGCGACTTCGGATTTAGCCATCGTCATCAGGAAGCGGTCGTCGCTCGAGAGGGTCACCAACTGATATCCCTCGGCGATCATCTTGAGAGCGACTTCGGGCGACGGGGTATGGATGCCGGCCGGCACCCCGTGGCGCTTGCACGTCTCGACGATCTTCTTCTTGGCCTCGACGACGACAGCGTCGTTCTGCCCGGTACGCGGCTGGCTGCCGAGCGCCATGGCCAGGTCGGACGGTCCGACATAGACCGCGTCGATCCCCGGTACCTCGAGGATTTCATCGAGATTCTCGATGGCCTCGGCGGTCTCTATTTGCGCCATGACGATGGTCTCGTCGTTGGCGTACTCGTGGTAGTCTCCACCGCCGTGGGTGCCCCCCCCTGCATAGTACTTCGCCCGGATCGGTCCGAAGCTCCGGATTCCGAGCGGCGGGTACTTGCAGGCGCTGGCCAGGGCTTCGGCCTGTGCCCGGTTGTTGATCATCGGGCAGATCACCCCGTAGGCACCCGCGTCCAGCATCTTCATCAACTGGGCGGGATCGTTCCACGGCACCCGGACGATGGGGATCACCGAGGTCGTCGATATCGCCTGCAGCATGGTCACCGCAACCTGGTAGTCGATGGCACCGTGTTGCATGTCGATGCACAGGGAATCGAAGCCCTGGTGGGCCATCACCTCGGCTGAGAACGAGCTGGGGATGGAGCACCACCCATTGACCACCACTCCCCCACGGGCCCAGATCTGCCTTACCGTGTTCTTACGCACTAGCCTCTCCTCGATTAGGTGATTCGAGCGCCTCGCCCGTCCCATCGCCAATATAGCATATTCGCGTTTGACCAAACAAAATCAAAAGACCAAACGTAAAGTAAAGTTAACGTTTACCTTTGTATAAATACGATTGCGCGCGGATCGGGCAGTGTCGCAAGCTATGTCGCACGCTATCGAAGCGGCGGTTTCGTGCACTTCGGAAACGTTAAGAAAAGCGAGGGACAAGAGGCCGGTGCGAATCCTCGCCCAAACATACGCCGGAGCTCGATCCGGCCGGCGTCCCGGTCGGAAACGGCGCCGTCCAGGCAGCGACCGCAGCCGATGTCAAAGGACCGAAAGACAGTGACTGAACCATTGCGCATAGGGATCGTTGGCCTGGGAAAGATGGGCAAGATCCGCTCCGAGACCATTCGAGAACACGACGACACGATTCTGATCAACGCCACGGACCCGAATCCGCCGACGGGTGGGTTCGAAGGCGTGCAGCTCTACCCCGATTTCGACGCCGTCATTCATTCCGAAATCGACGCCGTATTCGTTTGTACGCCGAACCGCTTCGCTCCCGATGTGGTCGTGGCCGCACTCAATGCCGGCAAACACGTGTTTTGCGAGAAGCCGCCTGGGCGCACCATGGACGACATCGAGCGGATTCTGACCGCAGAGCGGGCCAATCCCGGATTGACCCTCAAGTTTGGCTTTAACCACCGCTACCACTTCGGCATCCAGGAAGCCAAGCGAATCGTCGACAGCGAGCAATACGGCAAGATTCTCTGGATGCGGGGCATCTACGGCAAGGGCGAAAGGCCCGATCAAACCGAGGAGTGGCGCGACGATCCCGAGATCGCCGGTGGTGGGATCCTAATGGATCAAGGCATACACATGCTCGACTTGTTCCGTTTCTTCTGCGGCGAATTCGTCGAGATCAAGAGCATGTGCACCACGGCTTATTGGGATGGCGACTTGGAGGATAACGCCTTTGCCTTGTTGCGAGACGAGGCCGGGCGCATCGCCATGCTGCACAGTTCGTTTACGCAGTGGAAACACCGCTTCACCCTCGAGATTTACATGTCGGACGGTTATCTGGTGGTGGACGGGATGCCCTCGACGACCCGCAGCTATCGGGACGAGTGGATCACTCACGCCCGCAAGCACACGGGCTTTGCCGTCGGCAATCCGCCAGAGGTATCCACGTTTTGCAACACCGACCCATCGTGGGAGATGGAGCTCGCAGAATTCGTCAATTGCATCCGTAACGGCGTACCCGTCCAGAACGGCACCTCCAATGACGCCTATGAGACGATGCGTATGGTCTACGCCATCTACGATGCCGACGAGTCGTTCAAGCAGCAACAGGCAGGCAAGAGGCGAACCGCACGCGCGGTGGGAAGCTAGTGGGTTCTATCCACTAGAAGCATTGGAAAAGAGCTTCGCAACGTATAAAATCGTTTCTCGACTAGTTTGCAAATAAAGGGAAAGGGAATTCGGGTGAAAATTCGAACTCCGAAACTCCGAGAATTTCGACTTGTCGCCGGTTTCCTTGCCGCGGCCGCAATTCTTGGTGCCCTGGGAGCATGTGGCGACCCGGCGGATCGCGCGGAGAAGTACATTGAGCGAGGGAAGAATTTTTTTGAAGCCGGCGATTACACGCGCGCTCGGCTCGAGTTTCGCAATGCACTGCAGATCGACCCAAATCGTGTTGAGCCGTTATATTATTTAGGCGCCATCTATGATGCTAATGGAGATCTAAAAAACGCCTACAACAAATTCGTCCTGGTAGTTGATAAGGACCCGAAACACATCCGTGCATTGATCAAACTCGGGCACTATTTGCTTCTCGGCAATCAACCAGACGGCGCGATGGAAAAGGCCACAGCCGTTCTGGAGCTGGAAAACGACAATGCTGAGGCCAACGCCCTGCGCTCGGCAATTTTCCTTCGACGTGGCGAGTTGACGCTTGCCGAACATGCCAGCAAAGCCGCCCTTGCCAAGGATCCCGGCAACGTGCGCGCGGCTTCGGTTTTGGCCGGTTTGCGGCGCGAGCAAGGGCAGATCACCGATGCCTTGGCGATCCTGGACCGGACTATCGAACTCAATCCGGGTGAAAGGGCGTTGCGCCTAATAAAGATCAACCTGCATGCCGAGCGCGGCGAATACGCTGAGGTCGAACAGCTGTACGGCGAACTCATTGGAATCTCGCCGGCCAATCTTCGGTTCAGAAATGACCTCAGCCGGTTACTCCTCAAGCAAGGTCGCATCGACGATGCCGAGGCGCTATTCCGCGACGCGACAGAGAAACTCCCGGGCAACACTCAGACCAAGCTTTCCCTGATCGGTTTTCTGACCGACCACCGTGGTTTCCGAGCCGCGAAGCGCGAGTTGCTTGCGTTCATTAAGGCTGAGCCGGCGAACTACGATCTGGTGTTTCACTTGGCCTCGTTATACAGCAAGAATAAGGCCGAAGACGACGCCAAGAATGTTTATGTGGCGATCATTGAAGATTCTGATGTTGCGCCTGCCGGGTTGAAAGCTCGCTACCTATTGGCACAGCATTTTGTACGGCGCGATGACCTAGAGCGTGCCATGCAACTCATCGAGGAAATCCTCGAGGAGGACCCGCTGAATATCGCCGTACTGATATTCCGTGGCCGTCATAGACTAGTCCAGGGCGCCTATCAGGACGCGATCGTTGATTTCCGCAGCGTCTTGTATGGCGAACCGGAATCCACGGAAGCCTTGGGATTATTGGCGCAGGCCCAAATCCATTTGGGTCAGATCGATCTCGCCATCGCCAACCTGCAAGCGCTGTTGGAGTTGGACCCGCTCAACGGAAGCGCACGCCGGAAATTTACACAGCTGCTGGCGGAAAGGCAGAACTTCGACGCCGAGCTTAATTCCCTCGACGACATAGCCGACAGCCTTCCAAGATTGCGTTCGACGGCGGAGATCCTCATAGCGCGCCGGTCTTGGACCAGCGCCGAGGCCGTGGCTCGACGCATTATCGACCACCCGGACGGGCAAGTCTTGGGCCATAGGATACTGGGCGACGTCTACCATGCGGCGATGCGATATGCCGAGGCGCTTCGGGAATATCATAAAGTGCTCGATCTCGATCCAAATTCGCCCGGTATCCTAAGGGCCCTGTTCAGAACGTATAAGTCCAACAACGAAGTGGAGAAGGCGGTCGAATTTTTCGAGAATCTGATAACCGAACAACCTGACGGCGCGGTCGGCTACAATCTTCTCGGCGAGCTATATCTCGAGCAGAAAATGGCTCCTGAAGTCGTGGAACGAGCCTTCCGTTCAGCGCTACGGCTCCAACCCACCTGGGCGGTTCCGCATCTGAACCTGGGCCGGTCGTTCATGATCTCGGGGCAGCAAGAACGCGCGATCAACGCCTTTCAAGCAGGTTTGCAACAAGTCCCCGGTCATCTTGGTTTAAGATTCGCATTGGCCAAAGCCTATCAAGACGGTCAAGACTACAATGCCGCGATCGACGTCTATGAAAGTATGTTAAACGATGGAACCGGAGGGCTTACGGCTGCCAACGACCTGGCATCTTTGATTGCGGATTTCCGATATGACGACCGGTCTCGACTGGATCGTGCGTTGAGATCCGTCGAGTCGTTCGGGCCGACATCCCACCCGGCCTTTCTCGATACCATAGGTTGGCTGCATTACCGGCTTCGCAACATCGACGAGGCGCTGCGATACCTCGAGCGGGCTGCGCGCGGACTGCCGGACAATCCTCAGATTCGCTATCACCTCGGAATGACATACTATGAAGGCGGCCAGATCGAGCGCGCCATGGAAGAGTTGGGAGCGGCCATTTCGGGCGCCGCAAATTATCTGGGAATCGAGTCGGCCCGGACGGCCTTTGCGAAATTGTCGCAGTAATACCAAAGGTCCTTATTAATGACCCATAGAGATCGCGCGGGCGATCCGCCGGGCAGGAGGGGAGCCGCAGGCGATGTGGGTCATCGGCAAGGCTTTCCGACGCCCTCCGGCGGTTCGCCTGCGCGACCGGAGGCGGCTTCCCAAG
>Ga0114949_10002632_pt1 | contig 11247 bp, 12 predicted proteins | sample N074metaG_FD_83505 | JGI IMG/M metagenome (GOLD analysis project Ga0114949, IMG submission 83505) | Deep subsurface microbial communities from Kermadec Trench to uncover new lineages of life (NeLLi) - N074 metaG | ecosystem: Environmental > Aquatic > Marine > Ocean trench > Sediment | place... | reverse complement strand
CACAACAAGATCGGCGACGTGTTCGTGGCGCGAGGCGATCTGGGCCAGGCCCTGGAGAGCTACCAGGCCGGGATGGACATCCGGGAGCGCCTGGCGCGGTCCGACGAGAGCAACGCCGGCCTCCGGCGCGATCTGTCGGTTTCGCACAACAAGATCGGCGACGTGTTCGTGGCGCGAGGCGATCTGGGCCAGGCCCTGGAGAGCTACCAGGCCGCCATGGACATAGCGGAGCGCCTGGCGCGGGCCGACGAGAGCAACGCCGGCCTGCAGCGCGATCTGTCGGTTTCGCACAACAAGATCGGCGACGTGCAAGAAGCACGAGGCGACATCGACGCGGCCATCGAGGCCTACGAGGCAAGCCTCATCATCGCTCAATCGCTCGCGGATCGGTTTCCGGATCACCCGCAGTTCAAATCCGATCTGGCGATCACCAAGCGAAGACAGGGTAAGCTGCGGGCCAAGCTAGAATAGCGATGCCTATTTTGCGAAACCCAGCGCGAGCGGTAGCTCCTGGCTGAGCGCCGAATTCAGGAGCGCTGGTCAAATCCCCACGCGAGGTCTCCGCACGGAGCCCCTCATCCGCCTCGGTTCAGGCACTCGTTCAGGGCGGGGAGGGCGCGGGTGACGCTGTTGCGGCCTTCGGTGATGGCTTCGTCGGCGCGGTTGAACTCCAGAAGCGCGATCTCGCGCAGGCGGGGCTCCAGGAGCACGTCGGGGGGGTTGCCGGCCATGTGGCTGCGGGTGATCTGGTCCTGCATGATGGCGATCGCGCCCAGGACCACGTCGAAGTAGCCGGGGCGCTCCGGGCCTTCGCCCAGGAGCTGGATGGCCAGCTGGCCGGCGCTGCCGAGGATGCCCCCGGAGAGCCCGCCGGGAATCTCCTTGGCGATCCGCTCCAGCAGCTCCGTGGGGATCGGCAGGCGCTTGCGCCGGCTGCGCCGCCGGGCCTGGCGCCGGCCCACCAGGTCGCCGTTCAGGTTGACCGCGATGATCACGTCCGCCCCCAGGGCCCGGCACAGGGTCACCGGCACCGGATTGACCAGCCCGCCGTCCAGCAGCCGGCCCTGGTCGGTCTCCACCGGGGCGAAGATCCCCGGCAGGGCGACGGAGGCATGGACCGCGTCGATCACGCTGCCCGATCTCAGCCAGATCTCCCGGCCGCTGGACAGGTCGGTGGCGACCGTGGCGAAGGGCTGGTCCAGGTCCTCGATCGCCCGGTCGCCGAAGAGATCCCGAAAGAAGCTCATCAGGCGCCGGCCCTCGATCAGCCCGCCGGCCGCCAGGCGCACGTCCAGGAGGCGCATCAGCTCGATCCAGGTGATCCTGCGGGCCCAGGTTTCCAGGGCCTGCAGGGACCCGGTGACGAAGGCCGCGCCCACCAGGGCGCCGAGCGAGCTGCCGCAGACGATGTCCGGCTCGATCCCGGCCTCTTGGAGCGCCTGGATCACGCCGATGTGGGCCCAGCCCCGCGCCGAACCGCTGCCCAGGGCCAGGCCGATCCGTGGTTTGGCAATTTTTTCGTCGGACACGTTTCAGATCCCGTTCACTTGGCCAGATCCCGTCCACTTGATGAGACAGATTACCGAAATTTAATCCGGCCGTCAGGCGTCCTTAACCCCCGGACCCGAGATGACTGGAAGCGGCGGGACCATTGGAGCGCTTTCCCGCCCATAACCCTAATGTCAGGAGAAGGGCAAATGACAGTTATGAATCTAAGACCGGGCATGAACCTAAGATCGGGCATGACCTTAAGATCGGGCCGGGGATTGTCTCGGGCTCTGCTGATCGGCGCCGTGGCCGGTGCGATTCTGGCGGGGCCCGTGGCCTCGGCCTGGGCCAGGCCGGCGCCGGAATCCTTCGCCGACTTGGCGGAACAGGTCACGCCGGCGGTGGTCAACATTTCGATCGAGCGGGATCTGGCCAAGGCCGAAGGGTCCGGCTCGATGGGCGAGCACGGCATGCCCAACATGCCCAACATGGAAGACCCGAGCGTCCAGGAGTTTTTCGAACGCTTCTTCGGCCGGGATTGGGCGAAGCGGATGCCGGGCCAGCGGCGGCCCGGTCATCGCGGCCCGGCGCGGGTGCTGGGCTCCGGCTTCATCATCGATGCCGAGGGGTTCGTGGTGACCAACAACCACGTGGTCGAGGACGCCGCCAAGATCACCGTCACCCTGACCGACGGCCGGTCCTTCGAGGCCGAGCTCATCGGCCGGGACCAGCGGACCGATCTGGCGCTGCTGAAGGTCGAGGCCGAGGCGCCCCTGCCGTTCGTCAAGTTGGGCGATTCCGACGCGGTCAGGGTCGGTGACTGGGTCATGGCGGTGGGCAATCCCTTCGGCCTGGGCGGCACGGTGACCGCCGGCATCGTCTCGGCCCGGGGCCGCGACCTGCAAGGCGGCTCGTTGATCGACTTCCTGCAGATCGATGCTTCGATCAACCGGGGCAACTCGGGCGGTCCGGCCTTCAGCGCCGAGGGCGAAGTGATCGGCGTCAACACGGCGATCTATTCGCCGACCGGCGGCAGCGTGGGTATCGGCTTCGCGATTCCCTCCAACGTGGCGAGCCAGGTGGTTGCCGAGCTCCGGGAGCACGGCAGGGTCGAGCGCGGCTGGCTCGGCGTGCGGATCCAGCCGGTGACCCCGGAGCTGGCCGAGGGCCTCGATCTGGACGAGCCTCGGGGCGCGCTGATCGCTTCGGTGCAGGCGGACAGTCCGGCGGCGGCCGCGGGCCTGGAGACGGGCGACGTGGTGCTCGCCTGGGACGGCCAGGAGGTCGAGGCGTTCAAGGACCTGTCCCGCCTGGTGGCGGCCACGACGGCCGGCGAAACGGTCCAGGTCGCGCTCTGGCGCAAGGGGACCGAGACCAGCGTCTCCGTGGTGACCGGCGAGCTGCCCGAAGAGGCCAAGGTTGCGGCCTTGGACGACGAGCCCCGCCCCGAAAAAGATGGCCTGCAGAGACCGGCCGGCACCGGCCTCACCTTGACCGACTTGAGCCCGGAGCATCGCGAGCGCTTCCGCCTCGAGGAGGGTTTGGAGGGCGCGCTCATCGTAGAGGTGGACTCCAGCAGTGGCGCCGCGGAGCAGGGCCTGCGGCCCGGTGACGTGATCCTGAGCATCGCCCAGGAGACCGTGGAGAGCGCGGCGGACGCGGCCGAGGCCATCGACGAGGCCCGGGCCGAGGGCCGCAAGGTGGTCACGCTCCTGGCCTCGCGCCAGGGCACCACCTCGTTCTTCGCCCTGCGCCTGGAAGAGGTCTGAGCGCTTCGGACCGCCGGGACTCGGCGGGCTCGAGGTAACCTGCGGTCGTTCAACAGCTGCCGCCCGATCTTGTAGACTCGGGCGGCAGCCCCGACATGAAGGTCCGCCATGCGTGTGCTAGTGATCGAGGACGACGCCGAGACGGCGCGCTACATCGCCAAGGGACTGAGCGAGTCGGGCTACGCCGTGGACGTGGCCACCGACGGCAAGGACGGCCTCTTGATGGCGGTCGGCGAGGACTACGACCTGGCGGTGATCGATCGCATGCTGCCAAGCGTGGACGGCCTGTCGATCGTCGAGACCATGCGCGGCGCCGGCCGGGAGACCCCGGTTTTGTTCCTGAGCGCCATGGGCGCCGTGGAGGACCGGGTCCGGGGCTTGAAGAGCGGCGCCGACGACTACCTGATCAAGCCTTTTGCCTTTGCCGAGCTCCTGGCCCGGGTCGAGGTGCTGCTGCGCCGCCGGCGCGGCAACCCGGTCGAGACCATGCTGAGAGCCGGCGATCTGGAGATGGACCTCCTGGCCCGCAAGGTGACCCGCGCCGGCACCGCCATCGAGCTGCAGCCCCGGGAATTCCGGATCCTGGAATATCTCCTGCGCAACGCCGGACGGGTGGTGACCCGGACCATGTTGCTGGAAAACGTCTGGAACTACCACTTCGACCCCCAGACCAACGTGATCGACGTGCACATCAGCCGGCTGCGCCAAAAGATCGACCGGGGATTTCCCACGCCGCTCATCGAGACGGTCCGTGGTTCGGGGTATCGGCTCCGTGGGTCTGATTAATTTCCGGCTGCTGCGCTCGACGGTCTTTCGCCTGGCGCTGATCTATCTTTGTTTGCTGAACGCCGCGGTCCTGATCCTCTTCACCATCGTCTACTGGTCGACCAGCAGCTTCACCACTCGCCAGATCGACGCCACCATCGAAGCCGAGATCAGGGGCCTGGCGTAGCAGTACGATCAACGGGGCGTCTCGGGCCTGGTCCGTGCCTTGGAGCGGCGATCGACCGGCGCGAGGGCCAGCAGGGGCCTCTACCTACTCACCGACCAGCGGGCCCAGCGGCTGGCCGGCAACCTGTCCCGCTGGCCCGACGTGGCGCCGGACCCGGACGGTTGGATCACCTTCCCCCTGGAGTTTCCCGAGACCGAGGGCGGCGGCATCAACTTCGGCCGGGCTCGGGTGTTCAACCTCCGTGGCGGCCTCCACCTCCTGGTCGGCCACGACATCCGCGAGCGCACCCGCATCGCCACCCTGATCGGCGAGTCCTTGATTTGGATCGTCGCGGTGATCCTGGGCTTGACCCTGCTCGGTGGGCTGCTCATGAGCCGCTCGGTCCTCCGCCGGGTCGACGCCATCAATCGGACCAGCAAGGAGATCATGTCGGGCGACCTGAGCCAGCGCATCCCGGTGAGCCGCCGGGGCGACGAGTTCGATCAACTGGCCGAAAACTTGAACGCCATGCTGGACCAGATCGAACGGCTCCTGGCCGCCATGAAGGAGGTGTCCGACAATATCGCGCACGACCTGCGCAGCCCGCTGGCGCGCCTGCGGAGCCGGCTGGAAGTCACGCTCATGGAAGACCCGGACGGCGCCGACTACCGCCAGGCCATCGGCCAGACCATCGAGGAGGCGGACGGCCTCCTGAAGACTTTCAACGCACTTCTGAGCATCGCTCAGGCCGAGGCCGGCGCCGCCCGGGCCAGCTTCGCGCCGGTGGATCTGGCCATCCTGGTGGCCGACGTGGCCGAGCTCTACGAGCCCCTGGCCGAGGACCTTGGACTCGCGCTGACGGTCGAGGTCGATCAGGCCGAGACCATCCGAGGCGACCGGAACCTGCTGTTTCAGGCCCTGATCAACCTGGTGGACAACGCGCTCAAGTATTCACCGCCCGAGGGCCGGGTGACCCTGCGGCTCGCGGGTGCGGCCGACCGGGTGGCCTTGTCGGTGAGCGACAATGGCCCGGGTATCCCGGCCGAGGCGCGCGCCAGGGTCAAGGAGCGCTTCGTTCGGCTGGAGTCCAGCCGCAGCACGCCGGGCAGCGGTCTGGGTCTCAGCCTGGTGGCCGCGGTCGCCGAGTTGCACGGTGGCACCTTGGACCTGGCCGACAACGGGCCTGGACTGGTTGCGCGCCTGGTGTTTCCAAAGCCCACCTCGTAACTGCCCCGATCTTGACCCCGGAAGGGTCTGGCACCCGTTGGCACGGTCGATAATGTCCGCTCCCCAAAAGGGGGTGGGTCTTTATCATCGAGACTTGGTCTTAAGTTTGAGCAGGCCGTGCTTTTTCAGCGCGTTGCGCAGCTGATGATAGGTGAGGCCCAGATGGCGGGCGGTGGCCCGCTGATTGTGGCGCTTGGCGGCCAGCGCGGCTTCCAGCCAACGTCGCTCCAGGGTGGCCATGCGCGCGCGCAGGTCGAAGGGCGTGCTCGGATCCAAATCCGGCGACCCCTCCCGAGGACCCCGCTCCGGCAGCGGCGCGGCGGTCTGGCGACGTGCCGGCTCTTGGTCGGACGTCCTTGGAGTGATGGGCCTGGGCCGATAGGGCGAGGCGAAGGGATCGAAGACCATCTGGTCGATCGCCGTGTCGGCGCCGCGGGCGGCGGCCACGGCGCGCTCCACCACGTTGCGCAGCTCGCGCACGTTGCCGGGCCACCCATGGCCCTCCAAGGCGGCCAGGGCCGCTTCGCCGAAGCCCGCGAAACCGGCAAAACCCAATTCTTGGGCCATGGCCCGGCCGAAATGCTCGGCCAGGAGCGGGATGTCGTCCCGGCGCTCGCGCAGGGGCGGCAAGGTCAGCACGTCGAAGGCCAGGCGGTCCAGCAGGTCGTGGCGGAAGCGCCCGGCGGCGGCTTCGCTGGGCAGATCGGCATTGGTGGCGGCGATCACCCGCACGTCGACCTGGATCGTCTCGCTGCCGCCGATCCGCTCCAGCTCGCCATACTCGATCGCCCTGAGCACTTTCTCTTGCACGGGCTTGCCGGCGTTGGCGACCTCGTCCAGGAACAGAGAACCGCCGTCGGCCAGCTCGAAGCGGCCCTTGCGCTGGCGGGCCGCCCCGGTGAAGGCGCCGGCCTCGTGGCCGAAGAGCTCGGTCTCGATCAGGGTCTCGGGCAAGGCCGCGCAGTTGAGCTTGATGAGCGGCCCATCCCAGCGCCCGGACAGGAAGTGGAGCCGCTCGGCCACCAGCTCCTTGCCGGTGCCCCGCTCGCCCACCACCAGCACGGGCCGGTCCAGGGGCGCCACCCTGGAGACGTGCTCCAGAAGCTCAAGAAAAGGCCGGGATTGGCCGATCGGGGAGGGCAGCTCGCGCAGCATCCAGGGAATCGCCTAAATTGTCACTTAATAGTAAAATATAGTGATAGTTAGTGGATTATGCAACATCCGTGTTTGGGTCATCGACTCGGCGGAATCAAGTTTTAATTCAATATATCAATGAGTTACTAAATATCCAACGAAGTTGGCATGGGTCGTGCATAGGAGGTTATGAAAACATGAGCCCTGTGCAACATCCAACTGAGAGAGACCTATGACCCATGACTATGAGACCTACGGTCCTTCCGCGCGCCGAGACCACGGGCGACGCCCCTTTCGAGACGACGTACAGTCCTACGGCGAGCGTTTCCTCCGCTTCTTGCGCACGCGCACCACGGAGCAGTGGTTTTACGTCCTCGCCGGCTTCTGCCTCGGACTACTACTGGGATGACCCACGAATTCGCAACGGAATTGGGAGTGGCGTGATGAGCATCTTTTCCCGCCTTGGCGACATCATCAATTCGAACATCAATGCGATCCTCGACCGGGCGGAGGACCCGGCCAAGTTCATCCGCCTGATCATCCAGGAGATGGAGGACACCCTGGTCGAGGTGCGCGCCAGTGCCGCGCGGTCCATCGCGGAGAAGAAGGAGATTGCCCGCAAGCTGGAGCGCCTGCAACAGGCCCAGGCCGGCTGGCAGGATCGGGCCGCTCTCGCCCTGGTCAAGGACCGGGAGGACCTGGCCAAGGCCGCGCTCCTGGAGAAGACCAAGCTTCAGGAGACTGGCCAGATTTTGGAGCAAGAGCTGGGCCACCTGGAGTCGGCCTTGGTCCAAGGCGACGCGGACATCTCCAGGTTGGAGGCCAAGTTGATCGAGGCCAAGACCAAGCAGAAGAGCCTGGCGGCCCGCCAGGAGACCGCCGGTGCCCGCCTGCGGGTGCGCCGCTCGCTCCATGACCCCCGGGTCGACGAGGCCCTGGCGCGCTTCGAGCAGGTGGAAAAGAAGCTGGACGAAGCCGAGGGCAGGGTGGAGGCTTACGACCTGGGGGCCCCCAAGACCCTGGCCCAGGAGATCGCCGATCTGGCGTCGGAAAGCGCGATCGACGAGGAGCTGGCCGCCTTGAAGCGGCGCCTGGCCAGGGCCGGCGGCGCCCCAGACCCGTCCGCCGGGGACGAGTCCAAGGAGTGATGGGATAAATCGATGACCGGCTTGGAAGTTCTCGAAGCACCCCTGATCATCCTCTTGGCGGTGGTGGCGCCGGTGTGGATCATCGCCCACTACGTGACCCGCTGGCGCACCGTCAAGTCGCTCACCTCGGAGGAAGAGACCATTCTGTCCGACCTGTGGGAGAGCGCGGCCAAGATGGAAAGCCGGATCGCGATCCTGGAGCAGATCCTGGACGCGGAGGCGCCCGGCTGGCGGACCAAGCCATGAGGCCCGGGTCCGGCGCGCCGCCCTGGCCGCCCCGGCGCAGCCGCCTCTACCGAGACCCGAAACAGGGCCGGGTCCTGGGGGTGTGCCGTGGCCTGGCGGACTATTTCGGGTTCAACACGGCGCTGGTGCGTCTGATCGCGGTGGTCGGCCTGATCTTTTTCACGGTGCCCACCCTGGTCTGCTACTTCCTGCTGGGCTGGATTCTGGACCCGGTGCCGGCCGACCTCTTCCATACCGTGGAGGAGGAGGATTTCTGGCGCAAGGTGCGCACCGACCCGGGCCAGACCTTCGCCGGCCTGAAGCACCGCTTCCGCGCCATGGAGCTCAGCCTGCGCGCCATGGAAGCCCACGTCACCTCCCGGGAGTTCCAGATGGACCAGGAGCTGCGCGGCGGCAATGGCGGTGGCGGAGCGCAGAGCTAGCCGGCTGGCACGATGTTCTGGTTAAGCCGGAAAAAGTTTGCAGGGTCGTACGTCGTCTTGATCTCGACCAGACGATCGTAGTTGCTGTCGCCGTAGGACGCCCGCAACAACGCCTCACCTTCCTCGCCCTGGCCTGGGAAGTTGAGATAGGCGCCGCCGCGCGAGAAGGGTTTCATCTCGGCCCAGGCGTCCCGTGTCCAGGCGATGGCCCTGTCGTTGTCGGCCGGGTCGGTCCACGAGGTGTCGAGGCTGTATAGATAGGGCGCGCGCCGTTCGCCCAACGCAGTTGTCCCGGGATCCACACGGTTCATGGCGCCGCCCAGATGCCAGACCGCGATCAGCGACCAGGGCGAGGGCCGGTCGTTTCCCCGGGCGATGATAAGGTCGATCGCCTGGTCGTCGAGGCTATCCAGATAGAGCGATTTCCAATAGTTCAGCCGCTCGCCCTTAACGAACAAGGGGTCGAAGGCCATTTGCACACTGGTGTAGGGTGCCGGCCCAGAGAGATCGAGCACCGGGTCTCCCAGCTCGCGCAATGGCTGGATCACCCGCTCGCCCTCCTCCAGCGTGCCGCTGTGCACCCCGGCGGTTATGATCACCGGCGTGCCGTGCAGCTCGGTCGGGAAGTTCGGGTGGGCCGGGATGCTCCAGATCAGCAAGTTGGAGGAAAAATCCTCGGGCGCCTCGGCCATGAAATCGCGCCAGCGCCGCAGGATGTCGGCGCCGTACTCCAAAGGATAGAAGGGCGCGCAGAGCGTCACCATGGGTCCCACCGGGTGGAGCGCGTATTCGAACGAGGTGACGACGCCAAAGTTGCCGCCGCCGCCGCGCACGGCCCAAAATAGATCGGAATTCTCGGTCTCGCTTGCCGTGAGAAATCGGCCATCGGCGGTGACCACGTCGACAGAGACCAGCGCGTCACAGGCCATGCCGTGCTTACGACGCAGCCAGCCGATCCCGCCACACAGGGTGAGGCCGCCGATGCCGGTGAGCGACACCACGCCAAGCGGGGCGGCCAGGCCAAAGGCCTGTGTCTCGCGATCGACATCGCCCAAGATCGCACCGCCCCCGGCGCGCGCCCGTCGGGCCGTCGGGTCGACCCGCACCCCATTCATGAGCGACAAGTCGATGACGATCCCCCCATCGCAGACGGCGTTGCCGGCGACGTTGTGTCCGCCGCCACGGACCGCGACCAAGAGTTTGTTCTCGCGCGCGAAATTGACCGCATCGATCACGTCGGCGGCGCCAACACATCGGGCGATGATCGCGGGGCGCTTGTCGGCGCTGCCGTTCCAAATCACCCGAACCTCATCGTAGCTCGGGTCAGCCGGCGTGATGACCGGGCCGCGCAGAGCCTCGGCCAAGGTGCCTATGGCGTCGAGCCCCAACGACATGTCTTGCCCCGTGGTTGACGTAGCGGCATCCGACATTGTTGCCTCCTCGATCTATCGTCGCGCCTCATGGGTGACCTTGAGCGAAAGCCGGCATGATCGGGCACCGGAATTCCATCATCAAGTACAGGAAATGTACTAGAATGCGGGGCGACGCCCAGCTAAGCTCTCTCACATCATGCCAAGTTACGGACAATATTGTCCGGTCGCGCGGGCAGCGGAAATCCTCAATGAAAGGTGGACGCTGCTGATCTTGCGCGACATCCTGGGCGGCGCCCGGCGGTTCAATGAAATCCGCAAGGGCGTGCCCCGAATGTCGCCGACCCTGCTCTCCAAGCGGCTCAAGAGTCTGGAGGCCTGCGAGCTTATCGTGCGCCGACGCGCGCCCAAGACCGGGGTCGTTGAGTATGTTCCGACGCCGGCAGGTCTTGAGGTGGGACCCATCATCGAGCTTTACGGCGCGTGGGGCCAGCGCTGGATCCGCGACCCGCTTGGCGACCATGAACTCGATGTGAACATGTTGATGTGGTTCCTGCGCTGTGGGATCGATCGGCAACACTTCCCGCTTGGGCGCAGCGTCGTGTGTTTCGAGTACACCGACCGACCGAGGTTGTCGAAAGGCAATTGGTGGACCGACAAGTGGTGGCTCATTGTCGCCGAAGATGAGATCGATCTTTGCGTTCAGGATCCGGGATATGAGGTCGATCTCTATGTGGTCAGCGACCTGCGGACCATGACCAAGGTCTCCTTGGGTGACGTTGCAGTGCGCGCGGCGATTCGCTCGCAAGCGATCGAGCTACACGGCTCGCGGTCCCTAGCGAAAAGTTTCGAGCGCTGGCTGCCGCGTTCTCCTCATGCCGATGTGGCGCGGCCACCGGCGCCGCTGGATCTCCAGCAGATCGTGGGGTCAATCGACGCTGACGCTGCCGAGTGAGGAAAAGGGGAGCGCTGCGCCGGTGACTGTGTGTCGGCGAAACTCGGTCGGCGTGAAAGATCGATGTACTCGCGGTGCTTGCATGACCGTCATTTCAAGCCTTGCCAAATCGGGGCCGTCCACACACAGCCAAAACCGGCTGTTGAGGATGCCCAGTTCCTACTTCGGCTTGACCCTCAACTGCGGACATCCTGGCATTCTATGCCGACCTGCTGTGCCGGGGCGTCCTACTGGTGCGGCTGATAGCTCACTTGGGCGCAGACTTTGGGACCGAGGTACTGGACCTGGCTCGGATTCGGTGCGGCCAAGCTACCGGGTGACGCACAAAAACCTGTCGCATGGTGCGACATGATTAAGCCCCGCCCCGGATGTTCGGAGCGGGGCTTTCTCTAAGTCCCTCGAAACGCCTAGTCCGCTTGCCCAATGGACTCCGGGCGCCGGCCGAGCCTAACATCAACTCACTGCATGATTGCCTAGCAGAATGGACGGGGGCACGTCTCATCTCCGATGTGGGCATCTGTCCAGAGCATGCAGGATAGCCCCGCCTTGGATTTCTT
>Ga0114949_10002630_pt1 | contig 11253 bp, 9 predicted proteins | sample N074metaG_FD_83505 | JGI IMG/M metagenome (GOLD analysis project Ga0114949, IMG submission 83505) | Deep subsurface microbial communities from Kermadec Trench to uncover new lineages of life (NeLLi) - N074 metaG | ecosystem: Environmental > Aquatic > Marine > Ocean trench > Sediment | place... | reverse complement strand
GTCATGGAGAGCTTGACTCATATCCGCGCATCCGATGCAAGAAAATTCTTCCAAATCCACTGCCGTATATACCGCGCCCGCACCCGTCACAGGGTGGGTTGAGCAGTTACAAACAATCACGACTCCCGCAAGACCCTGGAGTAAACCGGTATAGTCAGCCTTGTGCATTCCTGCCTCCTCTGAAATCGCCGATCCATCTTCAATTTAAGAAAATCTCTATGCTCGTCAAAGACCCTAGCAGACAACAATCCGCTTAGCGAGAGCCGACTGGCCGAAACGTACCATGGCCGGCCTAGCAGCGGACCCATCGGGAAAATGGCTTGACGCCATCAGCGAAATTGCCCTAACTGGAGTCGGTCTCGAAGTGATTTGCCCAATTTTTGATCCAACCGATCCGCAGATTTCCAGAGATTGGACCGGACCATGCGCGTAGCCAAGATCCGCCGATTGCACGCCCGCCGGACCGCGGGAAACCTGCCTATGGGCGGTAGAGATCGTGGCGTGGCGTCGGAGCCGTCCTTGGCGTCTTCCACGGCAGGTCCGCCGCAAAACTCCGTAGATAGCAGTGATCCTCCCGACGGATCGCGGCGGCTGGAAAGCGAGTTGCGCCAGGTGCCGCTGTTCCTGCGCCGACGGCGGCTCTAAGGGTTCGAACACCTTACGACCCCACCCAGCATCCAACTGAGGCCCGCCACGAACGCGGCGGGCAGGCACGTTAGTTCGGCGGCGGCTCGGCTTGCCGGGCCAACTGGATCACGGGTTTCGCCTTGCGCAGTTCCTCGATCGGGATGTGGCAGGCGATGAAGTGGCCCGGCCGGTCCTCGATCTGGGGCGGCTCCTCGGTTTCGCAGATATCGCCCAACTTGGACGGACAGCGGGTATTGAAGGGGCAGCCTTTGGGCGGGTCCATGACGCTGGGCAGGTTGCCCTCCAGGATGATCCGCTTCTTCTCGATCGAGGTGTCGGCGATCGGGACCGCCGACAGCAGCGCTTCGGTGTAGGGGTGGTAGGGCGGCGAGAACACCTCGTCGGTGGTGCCCTGCTCCACGATGGTGCCCAGATACATGACCACCACCCGGTCGGCCAGGTAGCGAACCAGGCTTAAGTCGTGGCTGATGAACAGCAAGGTGGTGCGGTAGGTGCGCTGAATATCCATCAAGAGCCCGGTGACCGCCGCCTGGACCGAGACGTCCAAGGCCGATACCGGCTCGTCGGCCACCACCATGGAGGGGTTGCCGGCGAAGGCCCGCGCGATGCCGACCCGCTGCTTCTGGCCGCCCGACAGCTGGCGCGGCCGCCGATTGGCGAAATCGGCCGGCAGCTTGACCAGGTCAAGGAGCTCCAGGACCCTCTGCTGAATCTTGTCCCTGTCGCTCTCGACGCCGAACTTCTTGATCACGCGGGCCAGCTGGGAGCCCACCGAGTGGCTGGGGTTGAGGGTGTCAAAGGGGTTTTGAAAGATCATCTGCACCGAGCCGATCTGAGCGGGTGAACGGTCCTGGACCGGATGGTTGGCAATGTCTTCGCCCCGGAACATGATCTCGCCGTCGGTTGCGGTCTCCAGGCCCATCACGACCTTGGCGAAGGTCGACTTGCCGCAGCCGGACTCGCCGACGATGGCCACGGTCTCGGCCTCCCGGGCCTTGAAGGAGATGGACTCGTTGGCCTTAACGTAGCGGACCCGATCGCCTCTGATGATGGCCGCGATCGAGTTGTCGGTGATCTCGTAGTACTTGCGCATCCGGTTGATGCTGAGCACCTCCTCGCCCGGCTCGATGGCCTCGCCGCTCAGGCCCTCCGGCCGGTAGGACGCCCAGTCGATCTCGTCCCAGCGCCGGCAGCGGACCCGATGGCCATCCTGGCCCGTGACGTCGACCATCTGGATCCGGTCTTGGGTGCAGGTCCCCTCTATGACGTGATCGCAACGCGGTCCGAAAAAACACCCCTGGGGGCGCTCGTGCGGCAGGGGCAGCTGGCCGCGGATCGGCACCAGGGGATGGGCGGTCTTGTCGGCGCCGGGCAGCGGGATGGCGCTGAACAGCCCCTTGGTGTAGGGGTGGCGCATCTGATCGAAGACCTGGCCGACACGGCCCTCCTCCACCACCACGCCGGAGTACATCACGTTGACCCGGTCGCAGGTCGCCAGGATCAGGCCCAGGTTGTGGGAGATGTAGATCATCGAGGTGTTGAAGCGCTCGGCGATCTCGGCGATCAGCTCGATGATGCCGGCTTCGACCGTCACGTCGAGCGCGGTGGTCGGCTCGTCGAGCAGCAGCAACGTGGGGTTCGACAGCAGCGCCATGGCGATCACCACGCGCTGCTGCTGGCCGCCAGAGATCTGGTGTGGATAGGACTCCATGATCCGACCCGGGTCGGGCAGGTGCACGTCGCCCAGAATCTTGACCGCCCGGTCATAGGCTTCCTGCTTGCTCACCGCCTCGTGGCACAGGGGCACTTCCATGAGCTGGCGGCCGAGCGGCATGCTGGGATTGAGCGAGGCCATGGGCTCCTGATAGACCATGGCGATCTCGTTGCCGCGCAACTGGCGCAGCTCCTCCTCGCTCAAGGTCGCCAGATCCCGGCCCTTGTAGATCACCTGGCCGCCGACGATGCCGCCGTTCTGGCCCATGTACTGCATGATCGCCATGGCGACGGTCGACTTGCCGCAGCCAGATTCGCCCACCAGACCGACGCTGTCGCCCCGGTTCAGGGTGAGGTTGAAGTCGATCACGGCGGGGATCTCGCCGGCCCGGGTGAAGTAGGAAATGCAAAGGTTCCTGCACTCCAGGATCGGTCCGTCGTAGTCCTGTCCGTTGGTGGTCATGGGGCGAATCCCTCAGTCTCGCAGCGCGACTTCGCGCAGGCCGTCGGCCACCAAGTTGAATCCCAGCACCAGCGAGGAGATCGCCAGGCAGGGGAACAACACCATGTGAGGGAACGCCATGGCCATCTGGCGGCTATAATTGATCATGCCGCCCCAGTCCGGGTCGGGTGGCGGCAGGCCCAGGCCCAGGAAGCCGAGCACGCCGATGGTGATGATCACGTAGCCGAGCCGCAAACAGCTGTCGACGATGAGCGGACCACGGGCGTTGGGCAGGATCTCCACCACCATGATTCGCCAGGGCGGCTCGCCCCGGGTCTGTGCGGCGAAGACGTACTCGCGATTCCGCAGGTCGAGCACCAAGCCGCGCACGATGCGAAAGATGCCGGGCGCCGAGGCAAAGGTCACGGCCAGCACGATGTTGATGCCCGAGGCGCCGAACTTGGTGATCACGATCACGTAAAGCACCAGGACCGGGAAGGACAAGATGATGTTGGCGACGAACGACAGGGCGTCGTCGGTGAGACCGCGCTTGTACCCGGCCCAAAGGCCCATGGGGATGCCCACCGCATAGGCGCAGAGCGTGGCGATCGGAGCGTAGAACAGCACCTGGCGCGAGCCGTGGATGACTCGGCTGAGAATGTCGCGGCCGATTTGATCGGTGCCGAGCCAGAAGGTGCCGCAGTGGTACTGCCCGTCACCCATCAGGCTGCAGAAATCTTCGACTTTCTTGTTGTCGAAGCTCTGCCCGGCGGCCAGGATGAAGTCCGTACCCGGCGCGGCGATCGGCAACAAGTTGGCGATCGGGTTGAACGGCGCAAGGCCGAACTCAATCGGACCGATGATAAAAGGACCTTCCGCGCCGCTAAGAAACGGAATCACTATCGGTCCAATGGTAACCTGGGCGAAGATCGCCACGATCACCCAGAAGACGACGAGGGCCGCACCGATCATGCCAACGGGGCTCTCCCGCAACAGGGCGATCGCCTTCAGGGTGCGGATGACTTTTCCCTCGCGGGGCGGCACCTCGACTGCCAAGTCCGTCATGTCCCGATCCCCTAGGTGAAACGGATGCGCGGGTTAAGGTAGGTGTAGCCCACATCGGCGATCGTCTGGGTGCTGACCGCCACGAAGACCGCCACCATGGCGCAGGCCTCGATGAGGAAGATGTCCTGGTTCAAGGAGGCCTCGAGCAGAAGGGCGCCGAAGCCTTTATAGGCGAAGAAGAACTCCACCACGATGACACCCGAGAGCAGCCAGTTGATCTGCAGCATGATCACGGTAAAGGGCGCGATCAGGGCGTTCCTCAAGGCGTGGCGTATGATCACGGTCTTGTAAGGCAAGCCTTTCAAGATCGCGGTGCGGATGTAGTGGGTCATCATGACCTCGGCCATGGAAGCGCGGGTCATGCGCGTCACGTAGCCAAAGTCGTAGAGCACCAACACCATCACCGGCAGCGCCAGCTGCACGATGTCGAAGCCGTCGGTCATGCTGCTGGTGCCCGGCAAGAGTCCCAGATAGAACACGAAGATCGCCGACAGGAGCACGGCGCTCGCGAACTCGGGGACCGAGGTGGTCACGATCGAGGAGACCGAGATGATGCGGTCCAGGCGCGAACCCTCGCGCATGCCGGCCAACACGCCGAGCCCCAGGGAGAGGGGGATCACCACCGCGAGCGTGGCCAGGGCCAGGATCCCCGTGTTGCCGAGCCTGGGCCACAAGATGTCGCCGACGGGCACCTTGAAGCGGATCGATTTCCCAAAATCACCCACCATGGCATCGCCCAGCCAATCGAAATAACGCACGACGACAAAATTATCGTAGCCGTTGGCGGTGAGCCAAATCTGTCTTTGCTCGTCCGAGGAATAGGGCCCCAGGACCTTGATCGCCACCGCTTCCACGTTGATCTCGAGCAGCAGAAACAAGAGGATCGAGACCACGACCATGGTGAGGATCATGGTGCCCAAACGTCGCACGACGAAGATCAGCATGGCTTACGCGTCTCCATTGCCCGCGGTCGCCCTCGGCCGCCCCTATTGGACGGTTCCCCAAACCCCGAGGGGCCTAGGCCGTCCGATCCGCCGGAATGCCGCTAGCAGCTTGATGTGGTTCCCTGTTTCTTTTTTTGGTCTTGTGCCCGAAACTTAACAAAGTTTAACGGCCATCGTCACCCGCTAGTTGTCAGGTCCCGACGACCTGTGAGCCGTGGGCGACGCCCCCAGGGGGGTTCGACTTAGGCCGGCTTGGTCTCGATCAGCACTTCGCTGTGCAGGGTTCGGTGCACCGGGCATTTGTCGGCGATCTCCATCAGCTTGGCCTGTTGGGCCTGGTCCAGGGCGCCGGTCATGGCGATCCGCCGCTCGATGCGGTCGAGCTTGCCCTCCGTGGTTTCGCACTGGGCGCAGTCGTCCGCGTGGATCTTCTCGTGGCTGAGGGTGACGGTCACCTGATCCAGCGGCCAGGACTTGCGCAGGGCATAGAGCCGCATGGTCATGGAGGTGCAGGCGCCGAGCCCGGCCAGCAGGAGATCGTAGGGCGTCGGTCCCGTGTTGGTGCCGCCCACCGACTCCGGCTCGTCGGCCCTGAGCTCGTGGCGGCCGGCCGCGATACGCTGGGTGAAGCGCCCTTCTCCGGTCTCCTGGACCACCACGGTGTTCGGCTTGGCGGTGAGCGCCTGATCGGACTCCGCGGCGCCCAGGTATCCATCGGCCCAGGCCGCAAGCACGGTGGCCACATAGTTGGCATCGGCCTTGCGGCTCAAGAGGTGGTCGGCCTGGTCCAGGGAAACGAAGCTCTTGGGGTGCTTCGCCGCAGTGAAGATCTTGGCCGCGTTCTCGATCCCCACCGTGGTGTCTTGTGGCCCGTGGAACACCATGAGGGCCTTGCCCAGGCTCCCGAGGTTCTCGGTCAGCTTCTGTGCGGAGATGTCGTCGAGGAACTGCTTCTTGATCCGGAACGGGCGGCCGGCGAGCAGCACCTCGGCCTCGCCTCGCGCTTCGATCTCCGGCTTGGCCTCTTGAAAGAGACGGACCACGTGGGACGGCTCGGCCGGCGCGCCGATGGTGGCCACCGCCACCGCCTCGGGGATGCGGGGGGCCGCGGCCAGGATCGCCGCACCGCCCAAGCTATGGCCGACCAGGAGCTTGGGCGCTTCGCGGGTCTCTCTGAGGAAATCCGCCGCCGCCACCAGATCGCCCACATTGGACGAGAAGTTGGTGTTGGCGAACTCGCCGTCGCTATGGCCGAGGCCCGTGAAATCGAAGCGCAGCACCGCCAGACCGGCCTCCGCCAAACCCGCGGCGATCCGCGAGGCGGCAAAGATGTCCTTGGTGCAGGTGAAGCAGTGGGCGAAGAGCGCCGTGGCCCTGGGCCGTCCCGCCGGTAGATCCAGTCGCGCCGCCAAGGTCTCGCCGCCGGCACCCGTGAAGCTCAGTTTCTCGCTGCGTGTCGCCATGATCCCGTCCCCCGATGTGTCGTGCCCAAAGCCATGGCATCATAGGCTGGCCCACCAAGCAAGCGCACGGGCCACTGGCTTCAGCCCATGACCTCCGCTAGTCTCTGCCGCCGTCTTCCAGGGAACCTACTCATGAACGAAACCACTCCGTCCGAGAGGGCCGTCGAAGTCCTCGAAAAGACGACGCCCTATCGCGGATTCTTCCGCATGGACGTCTATCGCTTGCGCCACCGCACGTTCGACGGCGGCTGGACCCAGGTGTTGTCGCGCGAGGTCTTCGAGCGGGGCCATGCGGTGGCGGTCCTGCCCTACGACCCGGAGCGCGACCGAGTGATCCTGATCGAGCAGTTCCGCATCGGCGCTTTTGCCGCCGGCCTCGATGCCTGGCTGTTGGAGACCGTGGCGGGGATCATCGAAGCGGGCGAATCCGCGGAGGAGGTCGCCCGACGCGAGGCCCAGGAGGAGGCCGGCTGCCATATCACCGACTTGGCGCCGATCGCCGAAGTGATGCTGTCGCCCGGCGGCTGTTCGGAGACCCTGTCGATCTATTGCGGTCGGGTCGACAGCCGGGGCGCCGGCGGGATCCACGGCCTGGCCCACGAGGGCGAGGACATCCGGGTCCTGGTGCTGCCGCCGGAGGAGGCCCTGGCCCGGGTCATGGCGACCCGCGGCGCCAACGCCAATGCCATCATCCCCCTGCAATGGCTCCTGCTGAACCGCCGGGAGCTGCGGGAGCGGTGGTCGCCATGACGGCGACGAACCCCTTGTCCACCAGCCTCTCTTGATCCAAACACCCCTGGACCGCTAATCTCCCAGCGCTCCCCAATAGGACTCTCGTGCATGGACTTCCGCGACGGCTTCATCGGCACCATCGGCAACACGCCACTCATTCGCCTGCACCGGCTTTCGGATGAGACCGGCTGCGAGATCCTGGCCAAGGCCGAGTTCCTCAACCCCGGCGGATCGGTCAAGGACCGTGCCGCCTGGGCGATCATCAAGGACGCCGAGGAGAAGGGCCAGCTCCGGCCCGGCGGCGTAATCGTCGAGGGCACGGCCGGCAACACCGGCATCGGCTTGGCCTTGGTGGGCCGCGCCCGGGGCTACCGGTCCGTGATCGTGATCCCGGACACCCAATCCGAAGAGAAGAAGGACATGCTCCGCTTGTGCGGGGCCGATCTGCGCCAGGTGCCGGCGGTGCCCTACAAAGACCCCAACAACTACGTTCATGTCTCCGGTCGTCTGGCCGAGGAGTTGGCCAAGTCCGAGCCCAACGGCGCGATCTGGGCCATGCAATTCGACAACGTGGCCAACCGCCAAGGGCACTACGAGACCACCGGCCCGGAGATCTGGCATCAGACCGACGGCAAAGTCGACGGCTTCATCTGCGCGGTCGGCACCGGCGGCACCCTGGCCGGAGTTGCCACCTACTTGAAAGAGCGCAACAAGGACATGGTGATCGGACTGGCCGATCCCATGGGCTCGGCGCTCTATCACTATTACAAGCACGGCGAGCTGAAGGCCGAGGGCACCTCGATCAGCGAGGGCATCGGCCAAGGCCGGGTCACCGCCAACCTGGAGGGGGTTGAGATCGACGTTCCCTACCAGATCACCGACGAGGAGGCGATCCCGATCACCTTCGACCTCTTGAAGCACGACGGCTTTTGCGTCGGCCTGTCCAGCGGCATCAACGTGGCCGGCGCCCTGCGTCTGGCCAAGGAGCTGGGCCCCGGCCACACCATCGTCACGGTGCTGTGCGACTATGGCACGCGCTATCAGAGCAAGCTGTTCAATCCGGCCTTCCTGCGCGAGAAAGGCCTGCCGGAACCGGATTGGCTGGTTTAGGGATAGGACCCATGGAAGAGATCTTTCGCGAAGACGCCTACCGGAAATCCTGCGAGGCCACGGTGGTGGCGGCGGATTCCTCGGGCATTCAACTCGACCGCACGGTGTTCTACGTGGAAGGCGGCGGTCAGCCGGGCGACACAGGGGTGCTGTGCTGCACGGACGGCCGCGTCATCCCCATTGTCGACACGGTGAAGGGCGTCGGCCCCGATGCGATCCTGCACGTGCCTGAAGACGGCGCCGCGCCCGTGGCACCGGGCACGATGGTGACCGCCGAGATCGACTGGGACCGACGCCACCGCTTGATGCGCATGCACAGCTGCCTACACTTGCTCTGCGCCGTGGTGACCGGCGACGTGACCGGCGGCCAGGTGGGAGACGGCAAGGGCCGGCTCGACTTCAACCTGCCGGACACCAGTCTCGACAAGGACCAGATCACCGCGGACCTCAACCGGCTGATCCAGGAGGACCACCCGGTCACGCTTCGCTGGATAACCGAGAACGAACTGGCCGCCAATCCGGAGCTGGTGCGCACCATGTCGGTCAAGCCGCCCATGGGACGGGGCCGGGTGCGCGTGCTGGACATCGAGGCCGTGGACCTGCAGCCCTGCGGCGGCACCCACGTCGGCCGCACCGGCGAGATCGGCAAGGTGCGGGTCCGCAAAATCGAGAACAAGGGTCGCCAAAACCGACGAGTGAACATTGTCTTCGATGAATAATCTCAACTGTTTATATCGGATCACTCATGGTTGACTCCAAGACAGATGCCGTGGTGGACACCGCCTGGCTGGCGGACCATCTAGGCGCCCCGGACGTCCGCATGGTGGACGCCAGCTACTATCTGCCGAACGAGGGGCTCAACGGCCGCGAGGAGTACGAGGCTCATCACATCCCCGGCGCGGTGTTCTTCGACATCGACGAGATCGCCGATGGCACCAGCCCCCTGCCCCACATGCTGCCGCCGCCCGAGAAGTTCTCCTCGCGGGTCCGCAAGCTCGGTCTGGGCGACGGCGTGCGCATCGTGGTCTACGACCAGCGCGGCCTGTTCAGCGCGGCCCGGGTCTGGTGGACCTTCCGGGCCTTCGGTCATGGCGACGTGGTGGTCCTGGACGGCGGACTGCCCAAATGGCTGGCCGAGGGGCGCCCGGTCGAGGACGGCGCCGTCAGTCCCGACGAGCGGCACTTCACTGCCCGCATGAACAGCTTGATGGTGCGCGACAAGGCGCAGCTCACGGCCAACCTGTCCAGTGGTCGCGAGCAGGTCTTGGACGCCCGCTCCCGGGGCCGCTTCGAGGGCCGCGACCCGGAACCGCGAGAGAGCCTACGCTCCGGTCACATTCCGGGCAGCCTCAACCTGCCCTACACCGATCTGCTCGACCGGCAGACCCAAACTCTCCTGCGGCCCGAGGCGCTGGCGGCGCGCTTCGCGGCGGCCGGGATCGATATGGCGCGTCCCGTGGTCACCACGTGCGGTTCCGGCGTCACCGCGGCGATCCTGGCCTTGGGCCTCCACATGGTCGGCCACAAGGACGTGGCGGTCTATGACGGCTCCTGGGCCGAATGGGGCCTGCCGGGCGACACCCCGGTGGCGACGGGCGCCGAGGGCTGAGCCATGGCCGCGCCATCGAGCCGACCGGGCAAGCTTGCCATCCGACCCTATGGGGAGGGCGACCGGGACGCCGTGGTCGCGCTGTGGAAAAGCTGCGGCCTCACCACATATTGGAACGACCCGGACCAGGACATTGCCCTGTTCCGGAACACCGCCTCGGCGGAGATCTTCCTGGGCAAGCGCGGCGAGCGTCTGACCGCCGCACTGGCCGTCGGCCACGACGGCCACCGCGGCTGGATCTACTATCTGGCCGTGGACCCGAAGCTGCGGGGCCGGGGTTATGGCGGCGAGGTCATGCGCCACGCCGAGCGCTGGCTGGCCGACCAAGGCGTGGCTAAGGTCCATGCCATGGTCCGGGAGACCAATCAGGGGGTCAAAGCCTTCTATGGGCGGCTCGGCTATCAACCCAATTCCTGTGACATCATGCAGCGTTGGCTCGACGGGCGCGAGGCACCGGGCATCGATACGGAGCGCGACGACGGCCGGCTCGATCTCACCATCACCTATCTGGAAATGACCGAACGCCCGCCCCATCCTCATGTGGTGCCGCCCCATCGTCTGAAGCTATCGCTCCTGCGCGCCCACCGACCGACCGTCGGGTTCTACCGCTTCCTCTACAATTCCGTGGGCGAGCCCTGGCTGTGGTATGAGCGGCGAGTCATGAGCGACGACGACCTAGCCCGCATCATTCAAGATCAGCGGGTCGAGATCTACGTGCTCTACGTGGACGGCGTCCCGGCGGGCTTCGCGGAGCTCGATTTGAGGGCGCCACCGGACATCGAGCTCGCCTATTTCGGCCTCATGCCGGATTTCATCGGCCGGGGCCTTGGCCGCTACCTCTTGACCTGGGCCATCGACACCTCCTGGGACCACGAGCCGGAGCGCCTCTGGGTCAACACCAACTCCTTGGATCACGCCAAGGCCCTGCCCCTTTACCAGCGCTGCGGCTTCAGCCCTTACAAGCAGGAACAAGTGGTCATCGACGACCCGCGCATCCTGGGCGTGATTCCAGCGTCGTAGGAACCGATCGATCATGGCCTTCAGCCGAGAGCAGCTTCGCGATGGCGTCTATCATCGGATCGCTGTCGACGAACTCAAGATGCGTGTTTTCACCAAGGCCGAGCGCGACGTCTCCCGGCGCGCCTTGCTCGGTTCGCTCGGGTCCGGCGAGGATGTCTGGGTCTTTGCCTACGGCTCACTCATCTGGAACCCGGCGTTCCGTTTCGTCGAGCGGCGGCGGGGTCTGATCCACGGCTATCACCGCGCATTTTGTTTCTGGAGTCGCTTCGCGCGCGGCACGCCCGAGGCGCCCGGCCTGGCGCTGGCGCTCAGCCGCGGCGGTTCCTGCACCGGCGTCGCCTACCGCATTGCCGCGTCGGATGTGGAAAGCGAAACCGAGACCGTCTGGGCCCGAGAGATGTTCATGGGAGTCTATAGCCCCCGATGGGTCACGGTCAGGAGCGAGGACGGTCCCGTGAGGGCGATCGCCTTCGTGGTCAATCGCGAGCACGAACAGTTCGCCGGACG
>Ga0114949_10002627_pt1 | contig 11255 bp, 7 predicted proteins | sample N074metaG_FD_83505 | JGI IMG/M metagenome (GOLD analysis project Ga0114949, IMG submission 83505) | Deep subsurface microbial communities from Kermadec Trench to uncover new lineages of life (NeLLi) - N074 metaG | ecosystem: Environmental > Aquatic > Marine > Ocean trench > Sediment | place... | reverse complement strand
GGGCGACGATGGGTCGCATTAGTCTCGCTCTCGTTCTCCTCGCCCTTCCGTTGGCGGCGACGGCCGAGCCCGAGGAGAAAGTGACCAGCGAGCGGATCGAGGCGCTGGAAACTCGGATCGAGGAGCTCGAAGCAGGTGAAGCGGAGCCGGCGGGCACGCTTGGGAACTGGACGCGCCGCGTGAAGCTCGGAGGCAGTGCAAATACCGGCTACTACTGGGGCCAGTCCAACAGCGTCTTTCGTGATGACAGCTTTCAGATCTGGGACGCCCGCATTTTCATCGACGCCGAGCTGGGCAACGCGGCTCGCTTCGGAGAAACGACAGTCCTGCGCAACATTGGTTTCAGCTTTGAGTGGAACCTCGTGCGCCTTGGCCATCTTGAGAACGAGGTGGGCGAGCTCATCGTCGACTTTCAGGGCATCGCGGACTCCTCCTGGTTCAATCTCCAGGTCGGACGCTTTCAGATTCCGGTGGGCGAGAACTACCTGCGCTTCAGCCAGGGTTATTCGACGAATCCCTTTATATCGAATACGGTCGGGGGCCCGTGGTTCTGGGACGAGGGAGTCCGCTTCTACGGAAACGACTCCGAGAGTCGCTTCGGCTACGTGGCGTCGCTCGCCGATGCGGAAAACGCCTTCAATCTCGACCAGAATGGCGACTTTCAGTACACGCTCAAGCTCTTCGCCAACCCCACGAGCTGGCTCCACCTGAGCGTGAGCGCCCTCTACACAGGAGAGATGGGATCCTCGACGACGGCCGCTGAGGGTTCTCTATGGCTCGGCGAGGCGTGGGCGCGCGCCTTCGGTAGCGGCTCGATCGTTCCCAACTACGTAGACGGCGTTGCGGTTCCCGACGGCCCGAAAGAGATCCGGGAGACCTATCTGGTCGGTGCCGACGCCATCGTCACTCTCAGCGAAATCGGACGATTGTGGCTCGCGTACGGGATCTATGACATCGACCAAGGCACCCGACTGTACAACCGCCGTCTCCACTACTGGATCGCAGAGATCTTGCTTTACGGGAGTCTTGTGTCGCCGGAGCTGGCGGATCTGTATCTGGGCTTTCGAGCGAACGGTCTGGGAACCTACGACTCGGGTGAAGGCTATCTCCTCGACTTCCGCTTCGCGTCTACGATTGGCTACAACATGGAATCGCTCACGGCCTACTCCACCGTGCTCGGTTGGCGCATCTCGCAATTCGTGACCCTTCGTGCCGAGTACACGCATCAGGACATGGATCTCGTGCGAGGCGTCAGCGCGGTCGTTCGCGAAGCCGCTCGCGAGCTCGATTCCTGGGCTATCGAAGTAGGAGTCCACTTTTGATGCGGTTACGCGCATGGGCGGGGCTCGTCTCGTGTGTGCTCTTGCAGCTCCTCGTCCCCTTCGCTCGTGCCGGGGCCGAGACGGATACTGCGACGGTGCAGGGCCGCGTGACGCTCTCGGTTTCGGGCGCAAGAGTTTCGCAGCTCGGTCCGGTGGTCGTCTACTTCGACGCCGTGGACGGGAAACTCGAGTTTCCGGTTCCGCGTGAGGTTCCGAAGGTCCGGCAACGGAACGCGGAATTTTCACCACGCTTTCGCGTCGTTGTTGTGGGACAGACAGTCGAGATGCTGAATGACGACGCGATCTATCACAACGTCTTCTCCTATTCACGGCCTAACGACTTCGACCTGGGGATCTATCCGGCGGGGCAGTCCCGATCGGTCACCTTTGCGTATCCCGGCGTAGTCAAGACCTATTGCTCATTCCATGAAAGCATGAACGGCACCATCTTTGTGGCCCCGACGCCCCACTTCGACATCGTTGGCCCATCCGGCGCATTCGCGATTCGCGGCGTTCCGGCAGGTCGTTATCGACTGAAGACGTGGAACGAGAGGCTCCCCGAGACCTCCAGGGAGATCACGCTGGCACCCGGCAGCACGATCTCTCTCGAGATCTCGCTCGCTCAGACGGGGCTCTGAGGGGCGCTTCAGCCGCGATCGCCGAAGCGCTGCTGCAGCTCGTCCGCTGGTAGGGGCTTGCTGAAGAGGAATCCCTGCATCTCATGGCAGCCCCACGCAGCAAGTAGCTCGCGCTGCTCCTCTGTCTCTACACCCTCTGCAATGACGTGGAGGCGAAGCGCCTTCGCCATCGACACGATCGATGCGGTGAGCGCCGCGGCGTCGGCGTCGCTCGTGATCTCGGTTATGAAGGAGCGATCAATCTTGACGGCATCGATCGGAAGGCGGCGCAGGTAGCTGAAGGACGAGTATCCCGTTCCGAAATCGTCGATTGAGATTCGGACGCCAGCCGCTCGCAACTCTTCCAGGTCGGAGACCACTGCCTTGTCGTCGTGCATGAGTGCGCTCTCGGTGATCTCGATCTCGAGCAGCGCCGGATCGACCGAATTCTCCTGCAGGACGCCGATGATCTTCTCGGCCGTGCCGCCGCGGCGGAATTGCTGAGTCGAGAAGTTGACGGACACGGGCAGGGCATGTCCGGCGTCGCTCCAGACTGCGATTTGCCGGCAGGCCTCGCGAAGCACCCAGTCACCCAATGGCGAGATAAGACCCGTCTCCTCGGCGATCGGGATGAACACGTCTGGGGGGACGAGACCTACTTCCGGCTCCCGCCAGCGCACCAGCGCCTCGAAGCTCGTAATTGCGCCGGTCTGTAGTGAGACCTTGGGTTGGTAGTGAAGTTCGAACTCATTGCGATCGAGCGCCCGGCGCAGTTTGCTCTCGAGAATCAGCCTTCGCAGAGCGACTTCGTTCATCGACGCGGTGTAGAATTGGTAATTGTTTCGGCCCTGGTCCTTGGCGTGGTACATCGCTGCGTCGGCGTTTCGCAGCAGGCTCTCAGCATCCTCGCTGTCGAGGGGGTAGGTGGAAATGCCGATACTCGCGGAAACGACCACCTCATGTCCGCCAACATCGAAGGCTTCTGACAGAGCGCTGAGTATCCTACGAGCGATCACCGCCAGGTTTTGAACATCGCGAAGCTCGGTCACGAGGACGGTGAACTCGTCCCCGCCCAGCCGCGAGATCGAGTAGGTGAGCGCTTGCCGACTGACGAAGTCGCTCTCGCGTACACACTCGGCCACGCGATCAGCCACGCCCCTGAGTAGCTCGTCACCAATCGAATGCCCCAGCGTGTCGTTGATACGCTTGAACTGGTCGAGATCGAGAAAGAGCACTCCGAGGGTGGTCTGGTTGCGACGGGCCTGAGCGACCTCGATCTCAAGGCGTTCCGTGCACTGCAGGCGGTTTCCCAGGCCTGTGAGATGGTCATGGTATGCGAGATATCGGATCTGTTCCTCGGAGCGCTTGCGATCGGTCACGTCCTGGACGGTTCCCTCAAGACGCACGAACTTATCCTCCGTGTCACCGCGGATCTGTGCGTGTACGTGGAGGATCCTCTTCGATGCGCCGCGCAGTGAGATGCCGCAGTCGAGGCGCATCGTCGCACCCTCGTCCACGCACGCAGCGATCGCGCTCTCCAGCCCGAGACGGTCGCCTGGGTCGACGAGGTCGAGCACGGATTCCGGTGGGATGGGCTTGTCGTCCTGCGAAAGCCCGAAGATGGAACGGAATTCGTCGGAGCCCCAGAGCTCCCGGCTCTCCAGATCCAAGTGCCAGCTCCCGATGCGCGCGAGCGCTTGGGCGTTCGCCAGCTGCTCCTGGCTGCGTTGAAGCTCTGTTACGTGATCCTCGAGGGCGTCACGGTGGCTGTCCACCTCATCGCGATAGTCGCGCAGCCGTTCGAGCATCTGATCGAAAGCTCGCGCGACGTCGCCAATTTCGTCGCTTCGCCGACTCCGGATGCGGACGTTGAAGTCTCCCTGCCCGATGCGCACAGTCGCGTTTTGAATTTCCAGGATGGGACGGACGAGGCCGCGCGAGGCGAAGAGGCTGACCACGAAGGCCAACGCCAAGGCGACTCCCCCCGCAGTAATCAGCTTCTTGCGAGAGCGTATGAGCGCAGCGCGTTCTGGTTCCGTCGAGGCCGAAACGAGAAGCTGAAGCCCCGAGAGTTCGCGCACGATCCTGTTGAGCTCGTCTGGGCGCGACTGTTCAGGGGGTCGTAACGAAACCTCGGCGCCGCATAGATTCGACCAGCGAGCGAGGAGCTCTGCGTCGACCGTTTCGACTGCGACGAGGCGCCCGATGAGCTGGTCGTCCGACAGGAGCGGAATGGCGACGACGGCGAGGGCTTCGCCCTCATGGGCCATCAGGGAAGCGTCCGGCTCATTGAAGACTACTGCGGTGAGCGTCTCATCCCCCGCCACGACGACGAGTCGGCCGTCGCGATCGAAAAAGCCGATCAGGGCAGCATCTTCTCGAGCCGCGAGCTGACTCGCGTAGTAGTGAAGTGTGGCGATATCGTCGACTTCGACATTCGCTCGGAACTGGGGAGTTCCCGAGACGGCGCGATAGCGCTCGCGGAGAGCTTCGAGGTGAGTCTTGACCAGAAGATCTGTCGCGTGAGCCGCTCCCTCGAGGCGCGAGAGTGCGGCTCTTTGAAGATCATCCGACAGACTCTGGCCCTGAACGACGAGCGCCAGGCCGGTAGCGAACGCCGCAATCCCGGTCAGCATAAGCAAAAGGCGAGTGGCGAGGTTGAGTCGATAAAGCCGTTTCACCCCAGGACTTTTCGGCCGTCTCTGCCGGCGACTTGAGAAGCTCCGACCTCGAGGTTGGTTGGCAAGAGGGCGCGGAGCGTTGACTGGGACTGTTGGCCTTTGGCGCATCTCCCACACTCAAGCTCAGAGGTTGGGTAGCCGATACTCAAAATTCTAGATGCCAGAGGGTGGTGTCGAGTCCGGAGCTGCGCTGTTGAACCTCCCCACTCTTTCTCATGTCGTCTGGCGCGCGACTTTTGTTCTCTTGGCGACTGTCAACATCGCCGCCGCCGATTTTCACGCCTGGACGATCAACGAGATCTACTCGAACGCGGACGGCAGCGTCCAGTTCGTCGAGCTCTTCAACACCACGGATCGTGAGGACCTGCTCGCGACTCACGGGGCGACGATCTCCTCGTCACTGAACGTCTACACGTTCGATGTCGACCTCCCCGACTTCCTGACGGCCAATCGTTTCCTTCTCGTGGGGACTGTGAGCTACGCCTCGGCCCCGGGCGCGGTCACGCCAGACTATACGGTCGAGGACAACTTCTTCTCAGTGAATGGTGACACCGTCATCTTCGCCTCAGTCGATGCCCTCGACTTCTCGATGACCGAGCTGCCGGTCGATGGGGTGCTTTCGATCGACCCGGACCTTATCTCGAGCCCCAACTCTCCCACAAACTTCGACGGTGAGATCGGCCTGGTGCTGCTGCCGGAACCCGGTGGGCTTTTGCCACTCGGAGCGGGTCTAGGCTTCCTCGCGTTGATCCCAAGGCGGCGATACCGGGTGCGAGGATTGCTGGGAGTCGTTCCCAGGCTCGCGTGGGGGACGCGTCTTGCTTCCCCGCCGCGAGAGTGACCACTGCGTTGCCGTCCCGCTCGACGTGATAGCCGGAGGATTTTTGGGGACGGCGAGTGACAGCTTGAATTCGAGCCCCCCGATCCAGGCGAATCGAGACAGGGCTATTCACGCGCACCCCACGCGAGCGCCGGGGGTGGGCATTCCGATCGATTCAACTGGATTCGGTGGAACGATGGCGAGGTGCTTTTCGTCGCTATGCGAAGCGCGAAACCCGTCCCGAAAGGCCTTGGAAGGCGGCGAACCGGGTCTGAAGTGGTGGAGCCGGCGGGGATCGAACCCGCGACCTCTTGAATGCCATTCAAGCACTCTCCCAACTGAGCTACGGCCCCAACGGGAGGCGGATCCTACCGAGGGGCTGGGCCCCTGTCAAAGCACGAACCAGGTCAGGATGGGTCTTGCGTACGTTCGAGGACGGCCGGGTGAGGCGGGAAGTCCGACTTGCGTGGTATGCTGCGCGGCCGCTGCCGGAGTGGTGAAATTGGTAGACGCAGGGGACTCAAAATCCCCCGGCCGCAAGGCCATGCGGGTTCGATTCCCGCCTCCGGCACCACCGCCATCCTCAAGACCGGTTGTGCTTGGGCTGTCGTCGCGCCCAGATTGACTATCGAGTTTCCTCGATTGCTTTACCGCTTCGATCGGGAGTCGTGAATCACTCCTCCGCCGACGCCGCATTATTGGTGTGGGCGGCCAATCGTCTGGGCACACGCGTTACTCTTGTGGGTCCCCAGCTGGAGTGCATTCCGATGACGGACCGTTCCGCAGCGCCCCTTCGCCCGGATCAATTCGACCGCTACCGGCGACATTTGTCGCTGCCGCAAATAGGGCTCGAAGGGCAGCGGCGGCTGCTCGACAGCTCGGTCCTGGTGATCGGTGTCGGCGGTCTGGGTTGCCCGCTGACGCAATATCTCGCGGCGGCCGGTGTCGGGACGATCGGCTTGATCGACGATGATGTGGTCGATGCGTCGAATCTCCAGCGACAGATTCTGTACTCGACCGCGGATGTGGGTCGGCCGAAGGTCGAGGTGGCGAAGGAGCGGCTCGAGGGCTTGAACCCCGACGTGACGGTTCGCGCGATCCAGACGCGACTCGATTCGAGCAATGCCCTCGAACTCTTTGCCGATTACGACGTGATCGTCGACGGCACCGACAATTTCCCGACCCGTTACCTGACGAACGACGCCTGCGTCCTGCTCGGGAAACCGAACGTGCACGGGTCGATCTTCCAATTTGAGGGCCAGGCGAGTGTTTTCGATGCGAGGAGTGGGCCTTGTTATCGATGTCTCTATCCGGAGCCGCCGCCGCCTGGGGCTGTGCCCTCGTGCGCGGAGGGGGGGGTGCTCGGCATCCTGCCCGGGACGGTGGCACTCGTGCAGGCGACGGAGACCTTGAAGTTGTTGACGGGAATCGGGCAGACGCTGTCCGGTCGTCTGCTGCATTACGACGCGCTCGAGATGAGCTGGCGTGAGTTCAAGCTGCAGAAGGATCCGGATTGTCCGGTCTGCGGTGAGAATCCGACGCTTCGGGAATTGATCGACTACGAGGGGTTTTGCGGGATGCCGGCGCGTGAAGGCGAAGCGACCGATGAGATCCGGCAGTGTTCTGCGAGTGCGTACGACGTTCGGCGCAGGGGCGGCGAGACGATTCTCCTGCTCGACGTGCGGGAGGCCGGCGAGGTCGAGACGGCAAGGATCGAGGGGTCACGCTGGATTCCGCTCGCCGAATTGGAGGCTCGGATCGGCGAGCTGATTCCCGCCAAGGACGGCACGATCGTGGTGCACTGTCATCACGGCGGTCGCAGCGAAAAGGCCGTTCGCCTTCTGCTCGAACGCGGATTCGCAGGAGCCGAAAATCTCGATGGCGGAATCGAAGCCTGGTCTCTGACCGTCGATGCAGCGGTTCCGCGTTATTAGCCCGCACGGGGCAAGGTGTCGTCGCGAGGGCGCGCTCGTCGACCGAGGTCGTTGGCCCCCGCGATCGACAGCGGGCGGGGGGTGTGATTTCGTTGGGCTGCGCCGACGCCCTTTTGCGCGGCCGAGTTTCGATCTTCGGAGAATCATTTTGGCTGATCTCGAATTGCCCGATCCACTCGCTCGACGTCATCTCATGGAAGGTGGTCTCGACCCCCAGAAGGCGCTCGCGTATGGTGAGGCCTACCTGGCGGAAGGGCGTGAGGTCGAAGCGATTGATTTCTTCGCGATGGCCGATGCGAAGGAGCCGCTCGCCGCGCTCCAGGCCTTGGCGGTCGAGCGCGGGGACGTCTTCCTGATGCGCGCGGCCTGCGATGCGTTGGACGATGAGCCGTCTTCTGCGACCTGGGTCCGACTGGCCGAAGCCGCAACCGCGGCCGGGCGTGTGCGGGATGCCGAGGCGGCTCAGCGTCTCGCGACCGTGAGCGAATAGGACCGCAGCGACAGTCCCGCCGGAGCGAGCCGAGCCGCTGCGGGTCGAGGGCTCGAAACAGGGGGGGCAGGGTGTCGCAGCGCGTCATTCGGATCGAGAACGCGCGCTCGCATAATCTTCGTGGGGTCGATTGCGAAATTCCCCTCGGTGCGCTGACCGTGATCACGGGGCCGTCGGGCTCCGGAAAGTCGACGCTCGCCTTCGACACGCTTTACGCCGAGGGCCAGAGGCGTTATGTGAGTTCTTTGTCGGCGTACGCGCGCCAATTTCTCGAGCGCCTTGCGCGCCCCGAGGTCGACTCGATTTCGAACCTTCCGCCGGCGATCGCCATCGAGCAACGCAACGGGGTGACGGGCTCGCGCTCGACCGTGGGGAGTGCCACGGAGGTTCTCGATCCTCTCCGATTGCTCTTCGCGCGGATTGGCGAAACGATTTGTGCGGATTGCGGTCTTCGCGTCGATGCGGGCGGGATCCTCGCGACGGCGGATCGCATCGCGGTCGATCATGCCGGTGAGCGGATCGCGCTGGTGGCGCCGATCCGCGGGGGTGAGGGGCGCGCGTCGCAGGTGCGCGACGAGCTGGTCAAGGACGGGTATACGCGGCTGCTCGACGAGGCCGGCGACATTCTCGAACTGCTGGAGACCACACCGCGTCGCAAGCCCTCGAAACGGGCCCCCTGGTGGTTGTTGATCGATCGGCTCGCCTTGCGCGGCGAAGAGGGCGAGCGCACCCGATTGGCGGAGGGTGTGTCGCAGGCTTTCGCGCGGGCCGACGGCGAGCTCGTGGTGCGCCGCGCCGGGGAAACCTCGGGCGGCAGGATCTACCGAGAGGGGCGGACCTGCGACGGCTGCGGCCGTCGCTTTCCGGAGCCGAGTCCGGGACTCTTTTCGTTCAATAATCCCCTTGGCGCGTGTGCGACGTGTGAAGGATTTGGTCGTATTGCCGAGATCGACTGGGATCGCGTCGTGCCCGATCCCTCGAAGAGCCTGGCGGGTGATGCGATCGCGCCCTTTGCGACGAAGACCTCACGCCGGCTCAAGCAGAGGCTGCTCGAGGCCTGCGAAGAGTTCGACCTGGATGTGGACCGTCCCTTCGCAGAGTTGACCGCCGCGGAGCGCCATTTTGTTTTCGAGGGCGACGCGGGCCACTGGGGCGGAGTGCGGGCCTTCTTCGATTGGTTGCAGCGGCGTCGCTACAAGGTCCAGGCGCGGGTGTTGATCGCGCGCCATCGCCGCTTCGATCCCTGTCCGGATTGCGAGGGCACTCGTCTGTCGCGGGACGCGCGTGCGGTCTCGATCGAATCGAAGACGATCGCGGACCTGGCGTGCTCCACCCTCGCGGATCTGCTGGGCTGGACGGAGGATCTCGCGCAACGTGAAGTGGGCGGGGCCGCGGCGGCCCGATTGCTCGAACTCGTGCGGACGAAGCTGCGCACGATCCACGCCGTCGGGCTTGGCTACCTCACACTCGATCGGATGGTACGCACGCTCTCCGGGGGGGAGGCCCAGCGGATCCAACTCGCGACGGCGCTCGGTGGCAGCCTGACCGCCTCACTCTACGTGCTCGACGAACCCTCGATCGGATTGCATGCGGCGGATCTCGAACGGCTGCTTCGCGTGCTCGAGGCCATCCGTGACCAGGGCAATACCGTGGTCGTCGTCGAGCACGCGTTGTCCGTGATCGAAGCCGCGGATCACGTGATTGATCTCGTGCCGGGAGCTGGCAGGCACGGCGGCGAGATCATCGCCGCCGGTTCGATCGACCAGATTCGTGATCATCCCGTGTCGAAGACCGGAGCGGCCCTACGCGGTGAGTTCGTCGACGGGCGGCGGGAACCCCGGGACCTGTCGCGAACACCGCGTCTCGAGATTCGCCACGCGACGGTGAATAATCTGCGGGATCTGAGTGTCGCGATTCCGTTGCATGGGCTGGTTGCGATCACGGGTGTTTCGGGAGCGGGCAAGTCGACGCTGGTCCACGAGGTGCTCGTGCCGGGGTTCGTGTCGCGGACTTCGCTCGATCCCACTCGCGTGGTGGCTGCGCGCATCGAAGGAACGGAACGCATCGACCGGGTGATCGTCGTCGACCAATCACCATCGACCCGCAGCGGGCGTTCGAATCCGGCCACCGTGACGAAGGCCTTCGATGGGATTCGAAAGCGCTTCGCGGCGACTCGGGAGGCCCAGGCGCGCGGCTTCTCCGCGGGAACATTCTCCTTCAATGTGGCCGGCGGACGCTGTGACGAATGCGAGGGCGCCGGCGAAGTCGTGATCGACATGCAATTCCTGGACGACCTGCGCGTGCCCTGCGATGGCTGTGGGGGAAAGCGCTACCGGAGGGAGGTACTCGATATTCGCGTCGGGGGTCGCTCGATCCTGGATGTCCTGGAGATGAGTCTCGAGCAGGCCTGCGAGGTCTTCGCCGCGGATCCCAAGATCGCAGGCCGATTGGAACCGCTGGTGCGCGTCGGGCTCGGATACCTGACGTTGGGGCAACCCCTTTCCACGCTTTCGGGTGGGGAGCACCAGCGCCTGCGGCTCGGTCAGGCGCTCGTCGAGGGCGCCGAGCATTCGCTGTATATCTTCGACGAGCCGACGACGGGGCTGCATCCCGCCGATATCGCGGTGTTGCTCGGTTGTCTCAACGAGGTCATCGATGCCGGATCGAGTGTCATCGTCGTCGAACACGACCTGGACGTGATTCGCGCCGCGGATTGGGTGATCGATCTCGGTCCCGGCGGGGGACCCGAGGGCGGATTACTGGTCGCCGAAGGCCCCCCCGCCGCGGTCGCGCGGGTGTCGGCCTCGCTGACGGGCCGCCTCCTCAAGGGTGTCCTCCCATGAGGCGATCCTCGGGTCTGGATTTTTCCTAGAAGAGAATTCCACTCAGATCGCGGTGGCGGCCCTCCGATGGAAAGCCCGTGAGTGTGGATCTTTTTCTAGAAGAAGAGAGCTCGGATGCGCCCGGGCACTACAGCGAGCGAATCGATGAGATCGGTTCGGCCCTGGCTCGCGATGGCGCGCTCGCAGTCATCCTGATCGACGCGGCGCCACTGGCTCGGATCGAGCGCAGCTATGGCGTCCAGGCGCATCGCAAGGCGACGGAGATGCTCGGGACGCTGGTACGGGAGGCTTGCCGCCAGGATCTCTCCGAACACGACCTGATACTCGGAGGTTCTTCGAGCCCCGACGAATTGGCCATCTTCTTTTTTCGAGCGCGCTCCGACGACCGTTTCTATCGAGAACGTCTGCCGGAAATCGCGAACCGATTGCTCGAGCGGATCGCTGCCGATGGCCAGAAGATCGTCTACCCCTACGATCGCGATGCCCCGTATCTGCCGATTGGACATTCGACGATCTTTCACAATCCGGGTCTCCGCCACGAACGGCAG
>Ga0114949_10002626_pt1 | contig 11255 bp, 10 predicted proteins | sample N074metaG_FD_83505 | JGI IMG/M metagenome (GOLD analysis project Ga0114949, IMG submission 83505) | Deep subsurface microbial communities from Kermadec Trench to uncover new lineages of life (NeLLi) - N074 metaG | ecosystem: Environmental > Aquatic > Marine > Ocean trench > Sediment | place... | reverse complement strand
CCGCCATAGACTTGCCGCTACGCCAGTTATTGAATTTCAACAGTATCGCGGCACCCTGGCTGAATGTTGCCCGGCTGGCCCTGTTGAGAATCGATGAAACCCAAACACTGCAGGTTGTCGCCATGAAAGAGCCCATGGATGTGGACAGTGACTGGCGCAGCAACCAGCAGACCCTGCCGATGCGGGATATAGACGAGCAAATCCTGGCGGCGGCGCAAAATCTCGAACGGGGCGAAAGCCTGGAATTTGACCAGATCATCATCAACGATGTGTCCTACAGCGTTGCGCTGACCGCCATGAACGACGAGGCCAGCGCGTGGCTGGCCTTGCTCTCACCCCACAGCGCCGTTGAGACCGCCGTGGCAAACGCCCTGGCCGTCGTGGAATTGCAGCGCCGGCAAACCCTGCGGCATCATCTCATCGGTGCACTTGTGCTGACCCTGGCGGTTATCCTGATAGCACTGTATTTCGCCAATCGTGTCACAGCTCCACTGATCCGTATGAGTGCCACCGCCGAAGACCTCGCCAAAGAAACAGGGGGTCAGGCCTTACAAGTGACAAATCATCATAAGCCCGATGAGGATTTGTCACTTGTAAGGCCTGACCCCTGACCTGAGCCCCCGTTGACCCCCCGTTCCGCCTGTCTTTCACATTTTTCTGCGTTGCACTTCACACTTTCTATCAGCGGGCCTGCCTAATTGCACGGAATGTGATGCCCCAGTCAGTTTTTACAATCCAGATGTGACCCGGGCCACAGTTCTGCAGCGGCGAGCTTTGGCTGTGCTTATTGGCCGGATACCATCGATTCATACCTGCACATTAGTGCGAAACGATAACTCATTCACGCTAGCAGCAGGCCACACGTGAACGGAATCATAAGGAGTAACTGGACGGAGAAGTATTGGTTGGTATGACCAGCCTCTGGTCGGCGGACCCCAACGCGGACAGCGAAGATGGCCACGGCGATCAAGCCGAGCCCTTTTTGAGGGAGGTGATTTATGAACGAAATGCATTTCTGTACGCGACTGGTGAGATACCTGCTTCTCATGCTTTTGTTGGCTGGCTGTGTCAACCGGCAGACCTACCAGGAATCGAAGTACCAGTTTATCAAACCACTGGGCGTTCTGCCGTATCAAACCGAGTGGATCCCGCCGGAAACAATGGAGATTCACAAAGTTTCCAGTCGACAGGCTATTTGCGAGATCTGTAACATCAAGGGAGCCGGCGGCAAGGGTTCTCACTTCAAAATTTTCGGCTTACACAAGGTCGCCATCCAGGACCGGGGTTGCTACATCCACAGCGATAGTTCTTCAGTGGGGCGCGTGTATTACCTGGCCGGAGACATGGAGGCGAAGACCCATGAAATTGCACACCATTTTCAGGGGCCCAAGCATGAGAGCGTCCGCCTCCGGTCAAAATGGCGTCGCTCCTTCTACGGGTCCGGCAGCCAGATGGTGGGGATGACCGGGTCGCGAATACAGAAACCATTGCGGTTGCAGTAGTCGTACCTGGTTTGTCAGCGCGCCATCGGATCGAGCTTATCCGCGGTGATGCCCAGGGCGGCAAGTTGTTTTTTCAACAATGCCTTTTTCAGTGTGCCTTGCCGGTACATCGACACCAACGCCGCCTGCACAATATGCCGCGAAGATATTTCAAAGTGGTCGCGCAGGTCGGGCCTCGATTCACTCAAGCCAAAGCCGTCGGTGCCCAGGGTCGTATAGCTCGTCGGCATCCAGCGGGAGATGCCATTCGGTAGCGCCTTCATAAAGTCAGTTACCGCAATCATCGGCCCCGACTCGTTTTCAAATAATGCCTGCACATAGGGCACCCGTTGTTGCCGCAACGGGTTCAACCGGTTGTGGCGCTCACAGGCCTCCGCTTCCCGCGACAATTCGGTAAAACTGGTGACGCTCCAGATATGGGCAGCGTAGCCCTGGGCCTCCAATATTTCAGCCGCTGCAATCGCCTGCTGCATAATAGCGCCACTGGACAGCAGATGTACCGGCTCGCCCTTGCTAGTACTGCGCTGCCAGCAATACACTCCCTTGAGAATGCCCTCGACAAGCTTGTCATCCTTCGGCATCGCCGGCATAACATGGTTTTCGTTGTACACAGTGATGTAGTAGAAAATGTTTTCCTGCTGCTCGTACATGCGATAAATACCGTCACGCACAATAACCGCCAACTCATAGGCAAAGGCCGGGTCGTAGCTCTTCAGGTTGGGAACGGTGGTGGCCAGCACATGGGAGTGACCATCTTCATGCTGCAGGCCTTCACCGTTGAGCGTGGTTCGCCCCGCAGTGCCACCTAGCAGAAAGCCCCGGCACATCATGTCGGCACAGGACCAGATCATGTCTCCCACTCGCTGGAAACCAAACATGGAGTAGAAGATGTAAAAAGGTATGGTCGGCACGCCGTGCACGGCATAGGCGGTACCGGCGGCCTGGAAGGAAGCCATGGCGCCGGTTTCACAAATACCTTCCTGGAGAATATGGCCGTCGATGGCCTCCCGGTAGGACATCAGGCTATCCGCATCCACCGGGGTGTACTTCTGGCCCTCTGAGGAATAGATACCCGCCACTTTGAACAAACCGTCCATGCCAAAGGTGCGCGCCTCGTCGGGCACAATCGGCACCACCAGATCACCGATTTCACTGTCTTTCATCAACTGGCCCAGCATGCGCACCATTGACATAGTGGTAGACGCCTCGCGCTCACCACTGCCTTCCAGAAATGTCTTGAAAAATGACAGGGCAGGCGTTTTCAGTATCGGGCAATCAACGACACGCTCTGGCAAAAAGCCACCCAGTTGCTCGCGCCGGGCCTGGAGGTACTGCATTTCCTCACTGTCTTGCGGCGGCCGATAGAAAGCCGCTCGTTTGATTGCCTCTGCAGCCAACGGAATGCCGTAATTCCGGGCCAGTTGCAGGCGCTCTGCTTCATTGAGATTTTTCTTCTGGTGCGCCGTGTTACGACCCTGGGCTGAGTCACCCATGGCATCACCTTTTACGGTTTTCACCAGAATGACCGTCGGCTTGTCGACGGTATCGAGGGCGCGCTGGTAGGCGGCGAATATTTTCTTGGGGTCCTGCCCGCCGCGCTTGATCTGCCGCAACTCGTCATCGGTCAGGGAGTTCATCATGCGTTCCAGCTCCGGGTCACCGTCTACCCAATGCTCGCGCTGTGCCTCCCCCGGCAATATGGAGTAGCGTTGGTAGTCGCCATCTACACACTCCTCCATGCGGTGGCGCAGAATACCCTTGTCATCCTGGGCCAGCAGACCATCCCAGCCACTGCCCCAGATCACCTTGATCACGTTCCAGTCGGCACCGCGAAAACTGCGCTCCAGCTCCTGGATGATTTTGCCGTTGCCACGTACCGGTCCATCCAGGCGCTGCAGGTTGCAATTGACCACCAGCACCAGGTTATCCAGCTTCTCCCTGGAGGCGATATTGATGGTGCCCAGCACTTCCGGCTCATCGGATTCACCATCGCCGATGTAACACCAGATCTTGCCACCGTTTTTCGGCTTGAGACCGCGGTTCTCCAGATACTTGGCAAACCGTGCCTGGTAGATCGCCGCCGGAGTTGAGAGGCCCATGGACGCGTTGGGCATTTGCCAGAAGTCGGGCATGGAACGCGGATGAGGATAGGAACTGAGACCACCTCCCGGTTTGAGCTCACGGCGAAAATTTTTCAGCTGTTGCTCGTTCAGGCGCCCTTCCACATAGGCGCGCGCATAAATACCCGGTGCGGCATGGGGCTGGGGCAATACAATATCGCCACCGTAATGCGCGGAGCGCTTGCGGTAGCAGTGGTGAAAACCCACTTCCATCATGGTCGCCGCGGAGGCGTACGTGGCGATATGCCCGCCGACCCCGGTGCCCTCGTCCGCCGCCTGCAATACCATCGCCATGGCGTTCCAGCGGATAATATTTTCAATACGCTTTTCCAATTCGATATCGCCGGGATAGGGAGCCTGCTCCGAGGGTGGAATAGTATTGACGTAGGGCGTGTTGAGCGTGGCCTCGCTGAGGGGAATGCCTCGTTGGAGCACATGATTTTGCAGGCACCGCAATATATCACGCACCCCCGGCTCACCGTATTCCCGGTAGATAGCCTCCAGCGCATCGATCCATTCCTGACGGTCCTCCGCCAATTCATCGATAAAGCCGGGAAGTGGGTGTACAGGCATAGGGATTACCTGAAGCTAATTCGTATTCCCTGAGTATACCCCCGCAGGCAGGGGCAGGGCAGAAAGCAGGCGGGATCAGGCCATCAACCGGTCCAGTTCATCGATGTGGTCATTCTTCTCTGCGTCGCTCAGGAAACTGGCGGCAAAGCTGTTCCTCGCCAGGGCATGGATATCGTCGACACTCAGGTCGAGGGCCTGTTGGCTCTGCCGGAAATTCTCGCCGATGTAGCCGCCGAAATACGCCGGATCATCGGAATTGACTGTCACACACAGCCCGGCGTCCAGCAGCTGTTTAAGATTGTGATCTTGCAAGGTGTCGAAAACACGCAACTTCACATTCGACAACGGGCAAACGGTCAGCGGGATCTGTTCTTTGACCAGTCGCTCGACCAGGGCCGGGTCCTCCAGGCAGCGGACGCCATGATCGATGCGCCGGACCTTCAGTAGATCCAGGGCCTGCCGAATGTATTCCGGCGGGCCTTCTTCGCCGGCATGGGCGACGGTGAGGAAGCCTTCTGCCCGGGCCCGGTCAAAAACGCTGACAAACTTCGACGGCGGGTGCCCGACTTCGGAGGAGTCGAGGCCGACCGCATGGATCCGATGCTTCCAGGGCAGCGCTTCCTCCAGCGTGGCCACGGCATCGCTGGCGCTGAGATGTCGGAGGAAACACATTATCAACCTGGAGGTGATCCCAAGTCTCGTCTCGCCATCCTTTAATGCACCGTAGATGCCATCGATCACGGTGCCAAAGCTGACATCCCGTGCAGTATGGGTCTGCGGATCGAAGAAGATTTCGACGTGACGAACATTGTCCTGGGCAGCGCGTTCGAGATACGCCCAGGTCAGGTCGTAGAAATCTTGCTCCATTCTCAGCACTTGTGCGCCGGCGTAATAGATATCCAGAAATGACTGCAGATTGGAGAAATCGTAGGCGTGCCGGATGTCATTCACGCTGGCATAGGGAAGTTTAATCCTGTTTCTTTGCGCCAGCGTCATCATCAACTCGGGCTCAAGAGTCCCTTCAATGTGCAGATGAAGTTCGGCCTTCGGAACGCGTTGTATGAGTTCTGTGAGATTCATGAGACACAGGAGTACTCGCCGGTGGGCGATCAGGATACCAAAAAGAGTTTGCAGGAGCCCGCCCCGATTGAAGATCACGTGCGTTGTGCCCTCCCTCCCTTTGATGACCGACCTAATACCTCAACCATCTTACGGACCAATGGTTTCATAAAAAAGGAGCTGTCTGGCGTTATCTCCACAGGGATTCCTGCGTCAGATAAGGTTTTCTTCACCACGGGACCAACGGCAGCGATTGTTGTATTGACGAGTGATTGGTGCAATGAATCGGCTCTATCATGAGCTTTCGCAACTGCGGCCAAGCGCCGGTACTGTGGTTGACTGGTAAAGGCAATAACATCGATCTCGCCAGCCTGCAGCGAATCGATGAGCGACAATACCGCTGCTTCCTCCGATTTCGGCGCATAGATATAGGGTGAGACGGGTAACACCATCGCTTCCCGGCTACGAAGATAGGTGACAAGTTTTTCGTTGGGATCAGTACCGTAAAGCTGGACACCTATCCGTCGATTTTTAAGGCTCTCTTTCTCCAGGCTCGCAATAACCCCACCGGTAGTGGGCGCCTCAGCCAGTAAATCGGGCCTCAAATGTATCTCCTTCAGTGCTCTGCCGGGCTTGGGTCCCCGGGTGATGGTACGAACCCTCTTTATCGCTTCAATAAAGTCATCTTTCAAGCCCGCTCTCTCAGCAAAACCCACTAATCGGCGCAGGCCTTCACCCGTTAGCAAAATGAGGTCATCACATGGTTGGGCAATGAAGTCTTTCAGCCACGCTTCTATAGGTTCGGGATCTGGCGCATCGAGTATCGCCACCAGCGGACAGCGGATAACGGCGGCACCTCGCTGCTCCAACATATCGGCCAACAGATCCAATTGCCGGGTTTCCGGAATGGCTACCGTTCGATTGGCAAGTGGGCGCATGGATTCATTCATGGTTATCACCCCGGGGGATTGCTCCGCCCTACTCCGTCTGGTGTAACGGCCAGCGTTAGCGAAAATATCTGATGATTGCCGCCAGAGCATCTGTCCAGACACAGCTTATTATAGCTATCTGGCCAAGATCTTTGGGTAGATAATGGCACCCTGCTCCTGTTCCCGGCTTGCCTGCAGCACTCCGTTGTCGCGAATAACAGCGAGAAAGGAAGAGTCAGCGTTAGCTTTAACCTGATGTTCTCATCTTTTACCGAGAACCTTGGCAGGCCACTGTGGTAAGCCTGTCTGAGAGCGCCGCCGGACAGCCAGGCATCTCATATCAAAACCGGTCCTCGGCAGTACGTGAAACACGCACTCGGTGCGCCGTATCACCCGCAGACCGAGGACAAGATCGAGCCCGTGTCGTTAATAGAGGTTGGCTGGTCTATGCGTTCGCTAATTGTCGCCCGGCGGTACTGTGCTGTCAGTGACCTATTCAGAGCATCTCATCCGACCCGAGCCGCCAAAAACTATACTCTTGACTGAGCCTGAGTCACGGCTTACCCCTATGTCGAACAGGAGCTACCTCATGTCAAATCAGCAATTGCCAGAGACTTTTCGAGGTCTCGGCCAGCGGCACAGAGCCTTGCTGGATGCCGTTGAATCACTGAGACGGGCGGCCAAACAGTCGGGGCCGATCGATGAAAAAACCGCCCAGCTAATTCAGCTTGCCGCTGCAGCCGCTATTCGTTCCGAGGGGGCGGTGCATAGCCATGTCAGACGGGCTCTCCAGGCCGGGTCCAGTGCTGAGGAAATCGAACATACCATTGTATTGTTGACCAGTACCATTGGCTTTCCGGGTGTTGCCGCAGCCCTGAGTTGGGTCGACGATATTGTCAGCCCTGATCCATAGCGCCAGTGGCGTATTGTTCCTCCCAGGCTGTTTGCCAGAGCTTACGAATGGATTCCTCATGGAGACACACCGCCAGCCGCTGAGACGCCCTCCCCACTGCTCGACCAATACAGCCTGGTCACCTCACAATAGCCCACAGCTAGATAAAAAGTCTTGTGCCCCTGGCCCCAACGGCTGTCCATAACTGAATTCTACCGCGTTGCCATCAGGATCATACACCCCGCAGTAGTAACCCACGGGGAATGGCTCGCGCCGCGGTTTCCACAACAAACATTTCTCCTCCTCTGCGCGGTCGGCAATTTCATCAACCTGGCGTTCTTTTTCCACGGCAAATCCGAGATGACTAAAATCATCGTCGGGCTGCTTGCGAAGCCGGCCACCGGGAATAATTACCATTACGATTTCTTCTTCGTGGCCGGGACTCGCCATCCAGACTATGCGCCCTAGTTTGTGGGGCCGTTCATGAACCACAACCAGATCACAGTAGTTGCGATAAAAAGCAATACAGTCTTCCAGTTTGTCGACATGCAATGCAATGTGGGTTAATTGCAAGGCCATAAAACAACCTCCATACCCTAAGCTTAGACTACGTATCCCGAGTACCTGACGCGACAATACTGCTAATCCAAATGTAATGCCATGAAGAGGTGTAGTACAAGGGTGTAGCGCATGAGAAACCGGCCGGCCAGACCCAGGCGCCCGGCAAATTCCTGTGGGCCAAGGACCACAGGCCTTGTGCCGTGAGCATAGAGCTTCTGCAGTTGATAGATGACATTGACGTTATTTGCTAGTGACAGTCGTTTGCCGGTAAACAGCTGACAGTTGCTTCTGTGCAGAGACAGGCATACGCTAGTTAGGCGTCAGGCTTGAAGCCGACGCACAAATCATCGGAGGCCAGACCCCGATGCTGTTCCCCAACTACTGGAGGAAGTCCCATGAGACATTTCGATCACCTGTGCTCCTGGTATAGGCGTCCCGCTTACGCAAGCGGATGCGCCGATAACAGTTCCTATTATGAGACCCGCAAACACCGGGGCGCCCACTTTGGCGTGCGCCGGCCATTGCGCTATCTCAGCTATCAACTGGACCTGAGCGAAAATCAAATGCGGCGCATGAGTTCGGTTCTCAATGCAATCAAGAACGAGCGTGAACAATCTACCCTTGATGAAAAACGCACGGTAACGGCAATTGCTGACCTGATGGCGGAAGGCACGCCAACGCTGGAGGAGTTCAGCGAGGCGTTACAGCCCAGAACCAAAAACGCAGAACAGTTGCAGACAGAGATCGCGCGGGGGCTGGTACAAATATCCGACATATTGGATGAGGACCAGCGCGAGCAGTTTGTCGGACTGCTATTGAGTGGAGCGATATTATTATAGGTAATACCACTGGGGACCGGGCGTTGCGGTACACCGCGTCATATGTGCTGCGCAACTCACCCAGTGGTAGGTTCTCACCTACTTTGCCGTTGACCTTGAATTGCACCACTTCAGCAGCGAGTTAATTGACTCGACGCTGCACCTGGTACTTTGTAAATTTGAAATCGGGGATGCCGTAGGTCATCAGGCCACCGACGGTATATAGCAATATTTGATATCTTTATTGGCCTAAAATGAAATAATATTGCGCGATGAAGCTCGACCGTACCAATTACCGGATTCTCCATCACATCCAGTACAATGCGCGGATCAGTAATGTTGAGCTGGCCGAGGCGGTAGGGCTTTCCCCTGCTCCCTGCCTGCGGCGGGTCAAGGCATTGGAGAAAGCGGGTGTTATCAAGCGCTACGCTGGAATTGTCGATGCCGGCGCCGTCGGTTTACCGATATCTATCTTTGTGAATGTGTCTCTGGAACGCCAGGAACCCAGCGGGCTGGAGGAATTCGAGACAAGAATCCGTTCCTACCCCGAAGTCATGGATTGCTACCTGATGACGGGCGCATCGGACTACCTGGTGCGCATTGTCGTCCCCGACTTGCAGGCCTATGAGCGTTTCCTCGCTGATAAACTCACACGGATTCCCGGCGTCGCCAACATCCAGTCCAGCTTTGCCCTCAAGCAGGTGGTTTACAACACGAAGTTGCCGCTGCAGGAACGCATCTGACCCCTGCACCAGGCTATTGCAGGGCGCGCAGCCCCTCAACGATCAGCACGCCTCCCAATACGATGAGGAAAAAACTGATGATGCGGTAGTACAACTGCGGATCGGTACTCTTGACCAGCCGGCGCCCAATCGCCACACCCAGCGGCGCCAGCGCCATCATCGGCACGGCCAACACCGCCACCGGACCGGCAAAACCGCCCTTGGCAATGCCGTAAAGCATCACGCCGGGAATGGCGACGAGGTAGAACAAGGGGTCAGTGAGCATCGGCGCCTATTTCACGCCCATCCACTTTAAAACACAAGGGGGGCGGGGATATCTGCCGGTGAGCAGTGCTCGAGTGGCCACATCGGTGAACGTCGGTGCTCGAAAGGCAACCGCAAACATCAATGGTGCGCGAACAAGGTGTATCACAATAGATAATCTTGCGGGCCAGCGGCGCGAATGTCCGATAGAAATGCTTATCCCCTGATTCAACCGCTGCAGGGCAAACTGCAATTTCGAACAGGGATCGTATGCGTATTCAAAATAGCTAGACCGGCTGTCTATTTGAGCTCAATCGAGGTTCTGCCCGACCTTGTATTTTTCCGCCCGACAAGACAAGCTTCGGGCTATGAAAACCTTACCCACCTTCTTTTACGCCCTGGTGGCAGCCTGCTCAGGCCTGCTGGTGGCCTGCGGAGGGGGCGGCGGGGGCGGCTCGGCAGCTATAGGCGCAACAGCCATGGACACGCCACCAGCGGTCTTTCAGGCATCCACCCTGCAAGAGGCACTCGATCACGGCATTGATCAGGGTGTAGACGCCCTCTTTCTCCATATCAGCCGTGCGGATGGAAGCAGCGTGTCTGCCGCTGCCGGGGTGCAAGACAGTAACAATGCTACTCCCGCTGATCCTGCGGCCCTGTTCAAAATAGCGAGTGTCAGCAAGATGTTCGTTGCCGCTGCCGCCGCCCAACTTTCACATCAAGGGATAGTGGGGCTGGATGACACGCTGGCCATGTGGCTGCCCGAGATTGCCGCGAGAATAGAAAACAGCCAGTCCATCACCCTGACAAATATGTTGCAGCATAGAAGCGGCATTCCCGATTTTGACAGTCACAAAGGGTTTAGCTGGGACAGCTCTCACTCCGATATTGATCAGGTACTGGAACACGCCCTGGATCTACCGGCGGATTTCGCGCCCGATGCGCGCTATGAATATTCGAATACCAATTATCTGCTAATCGCCAAAGTTCTCGATAAGGCACTGGGCTACAGCCACCGCGTGCATATCCAGAACTTCATTCTCGACCCGCTGGGCATGACAGATACCTATCACCAACTCAGTGAGATAGATGTCGACCGCCTGGTCCGGGGTTACTGGGACGGCAGGGATAAAACACTGCAGGATTACACCGTCCCGGGGGGCTCGATGATCTCCACCGCCGCGGATGTAGCGGTATTTCTGAGAGCCCTGGCGGGTGGCGACCTGCTGAGCGCAGAGGAGCAGGCTACCTATACCAGCCTCTACTGGTATAGCCATTCGGGCTGGCTGCCTGGATACCAGAGCATAGCCAACTACGAAGACAGCATTGATGCGGTTGTTGTCTTGTTCTTAAACAACACCGGCGGCAACAGCGAAAACATTATCTCTGCCACCTACGACAGCGTGCTCAGCGTGCTGCGTCGAGAGTAGTAGCGGTCCCCGTATTATGACAACAAACCACAAAATAGCAGGCATACTCGGTGGCCTGGGCCCCGATGCAACCGTCGACTTTATGGCCAGGGTTGTTGCGGCCACCGAGGCCGAGTGTGATCAGGATCATATCCGTATGCTCATTGATCACAACCCGACCGTGCCCAATCGCCACGATGCTATTGCCGGCATCACGCCCAGCGTAGGCCCACAATTGGCAGACATGGCGAAAGGCCTGGAGAGTGCGGGCGCTGATTTCCTGGTGATGGTGTGCAACACCGCCCATGCCTACGCGGATGAAATTCGCGGGGCGGTGAATATTCCCTTTATCAGTATTGTCGATGTCACCGTCGAGGCGCTGGCCGATCAATCCGTTAAGGCGGTT
>Ga0114949_10002625_pt1 | contig 11260 bp, 6 predicted proteins | sample N074metaG_FD_83505 | JGI IMG/M metagenome (GOLD analysis project Ga0114949, IMG submission 83505) | Deep subsurface microbial communities from Kermadec Trench to uncover new lineages of life (NeLLi) - N074 metaG | ecosystem: Environmental > Aquatic > Marine > Ocean trench > Sediment | place... | reverse complement strand
GCAGCAGGCCAGACAGCGCCGATGCATCGCCGGCGCCCAACCCGTGGCCGAGCGCGCGCTCGAGTCTCGCCGTCAGCGCCGGCGCGCCGTCGACCACGAGGTCGTACAGCAGCTCCTTGACGCTCCACGCGAGATGCTCGACGGCGGCGATTTGCTCGTCGCTCGCCTCCGACAAGTCATACAGGTCGACACCGTCAAGCGCCGCGCGGGCAGCCACGAACGTGTCGTCGTCGGCGAGCAGGAACGCCATGAAGGGCGTCAATTCCTCATCGGCGTCCTCGGGCCATTCGCCGATCGCGGCGCTGCGATCGCGCAGACTCTCGATGTCGAGTCCGGGGACGGCGAACACCGGCACGCCCGCAGGCCCGGCGAGACCCTCGCCAGCGATCTGACCGGCGTGACAGACCTGACAGGTGCGCTCGAAGTCGTCGATGAGCATGGCTTGTCCGGTGATGTCGGGCTGGTGGCAGCTCTTGCACTCGGTCGACGCCGCCACGATGACACCCTTCTCGGCGCTCTCGGGAAAGTGTTTTTTCAGGTGACTGACGTGGTCGAAGAACAGCCGGGTCCTGCGCTCGTGGGGGTACGCCGAGAACTCGGGATGGCCATCCGACAGGCTGGCGAACTTTTGGCTGTGGCACGCCATGCATCGCTCGTCCGACATAGCCTTCAATTCGAAGCCGCGACCATGATGCTCGCCGTGGCAGGTGCCGCAGGCCAGCGGGCCCTCGCCACCGCTCGGCGGGCCGACGACGAGCGACGCCAGGGTGACCGACAGCGGCGCGCCCGAGCCGGCGGATCGCTGCGCACGCGCGCTCAGCGGGGCGAGCTCGGCGCGCGACTGGCCGTGGGCGCTCAAGCCGTTCGGGCCGAGTTCGTGACACGCCAAGCAGCGTCCGCTGTCCTCGACCGCCGCCGAGGTGGCGAAGGCGGCGTGAAGCCAGCCGGCGGGCCCGGTATCGAAGGCGCTGTGGCAGCCGCTGCAGGTCGCGACGTCGGAATGCTGAAAGGTCACCGGGCCGGGCGAAATGAAGCGGGGGGCGGTGCGCGCCCCGATCAGCAGCATGAGGACACCGACGGTCACGACAGCGACCCAGCGCGCGACGAGGCCCCGCTTGGCCCGCCAGCTGCGCACCGGGTGGCACCGGGCGACCGGCCGGCAGCAGGCGCCGTCGGCCAACGGCCCTTGCGCACAGACGCCGCCCGAGACCTCGGACCTCGTACAATACCAGCGGTCCTCCTTCCCGACCGGCTGGCACTCGAAGGTGGCTCGGCAGCGACCCTTGGTATCGGGCCCAATGTGGCAAGGCTTGCCGTCCGCCGCCCAACCGCACACCCAGGGCTGGTTGGGCCGCAGGTAAAGGCTGCTACGGTAATCGAAGTCCTGGAGCCGCTCGATCATGACACGCCGCCCGTAAACGCGTAGGCCAGAACCAGATGCGCGGCGGCGACGATCAGGAGGCCGTAGGTGAGCGGCACGTGGACGAAGAGCCAAGCCTTGAGCGTCGCCTGATGAGCGTAGTGATAGTCGAGCGCGTCCTTCTTGCGGACCAGATCGAGAAGCTCGGCCGACACCTCGCGCTCCTTGGGGCTCAGGTAGCGCTCGATGTCGCCGATGCGGGTGAGCAGGGTGAACAGCGCACGGTTCGATTGGCCGAGATGGCGGACGACATTCCTGGGCCCGTCGAAGAACGCCTTGAGGTGCGTGGCGTAGAAATCGGCGATCGTCGTCGAGCCGATCTCGGCGACCGATCGCACGACGAGCGCGTCGGCCTCCTCGCGCAGCGTGGCGATGAACACGGGGATGCGTTCGAACACCACCTCCTCACCGTGCCGGGTCAGGCGCCGCGCGTTGATACGCGAGAGTGCCAGACCGACGGCGCCACTTCCGACGACCAGCACGAAGAGCCCGGCAAGGATCGTCTCGAGCCAGCCGTCGGGAAATCGAATGCCGATATGCAGGATGAACAGCACGATGCTGATCCAGCCGGCGTAGATGTGCCATTGGAGCCACGCCGACGCCGAGACGACGGGCAGCATGGGTAGCTTCTTGCGGATATTCAGAAGTGCCAGGAACAGCACGGTGGCGAGCAGCAGCCAGCCCGACAGGAAGGCGCTGTCACGAAGGGCGGCGGTGTACACCGCGTGAGCCCCGATGAGGATCGCGGAGACGGCGATGGTGATGGCGAGGTTACGCCGCCGACGTGCCGCGAATTTCATTCGCGGTTCAGCCAGTCGGCCAGCGCGGGCAGGTCGCGCATATCGACGCGCTCGAGCGCATCGTGGGGACACGCCCGCTGGCACGCCGGTCCGCCCATTTGGTCGATGCAAAGATCACATTTGGTCGCCTTGACGATCGGCCTGTTGGTGTCTTCGTCGAGAATGAACGCGCCGCGGTCGTTGCGAATTTCAACCATGCGGATGTTGTCGTAGGGGCAACTGTTTGCGCAGGTCGCACAGCCAATGCATGTGTCGTCGTTGATTACCACCTGCCCGCCGAGCGAGCTGCGGCTGATGGCGCCCGTCGGACAGCCGATCATGCACACCGGATCGACGCAGTGCATGCAGGCGTTGGCCACCATGTAACGGCCATAACGCCGGCCGTGACGGTTGAAGCGGGGGTTGCCACCGTGGGTCGCGGCGCACGCCTTTACGCAGTCGTCACAGCGCACGCAACGGTCGAGGTTGATGAGCATCGTGGCGGTGCCGTTGATGTAACGGTTCTCGACCAGAAACTCGAGCATGCCGGGCTTGATGCCCGACGCCTCGTCACTCACGTCGGCCACCGAACCGGCCGCGCCGCGCGCCTCGATCGGCGGCGGCAGCTGATCGGGCGGCATGTTGGGCAGTACGTACTCTTCCATAATCGATGTCGGCACGCGCAGCACGTCGACGTAGCCGACCGCGCGCAGGGTGCGCTGGTACGGCACGGTCTCGTCGAAGCGCCAGTTGTGGGCGATCTCCTCGAAGCCGAAGGCTTGCCCGCGGCCGAGATAGCTGATCGTGCGGTGGCCGTTGCCGACCTGCACGCTGACCCGCGCGAAACCCGAGCGGATCAACAGCACGCCATCGGGGTAGCTGCCTTCCTGGGCGATCACCGGCTCCTCCGCCAATCGCTCGGCGGCGCTCGCCTCGGCGAGCTTCTTGTACTTCGTGTGCCAGTCGAAATCGCCGTATGTCTCGAACAGGGTCTCGTCGGCGATCTTCGCGAGGTCGCTGGCGCCGAGACCGCGGAACAAGGGCGTGCTGCGCAGATATTCCTTTTGGCCGCGTTCCCGGTAGAGGTGGTCGACGTGCTGGCGGAATTCGTCGTCCCGCCTCCGGATGTCCCGCAATCCCTGCCAGCGGAGCTCCAAAAGCTCGACGTCGCCGTCGGCGAACACGGTGGCGGTGCGCGGCGTCCGGCCGAGCGCGGCGATCTCGCCGAACATCTCGCCCGCGCCGAGCCGCACCGTACGGTGATGTTCGAGCACCGCTGGAACGTCCTGCAGAAAAACGTGGGTTTCGTCCGTGCCGTGCTGCCGGCTGCCCGTCTCGCGGCGCGCACCGTAGCGCGTGGGATCGCGCACCTCGGGATCCCGAGGGTTGCTCCACAACTGCCGGAGCACCTCGAAAAACCCCTTTTTCTTCGTTGTCGTACGACCCAGGAGGCGCTCGGACAAGCCCGGCCGGGTCACCACCTGCACTTTTCCCTCGATGACGATGAATGCCGAATCCCCGTAGTCGTCCGCGCGGACGATGATATCGCCGTTGCGGTAGTTCCGGATGCGTGTGTCGTTGCGGATGATGTCGGCAAGCGGCGTCGCGCGGGAGAACTTGTCGGGGTCCATGTTGCAGAAAGGTTCGAGCTGCAGAACTCCCTGCACCTGCACCTCGCTCATTTTCGGGCCGAAAGGCGCATCCCAGCGTTGCGGCCGCTGTATGAGGACAGGTTCCGTCATGCTTGCCATCGCGCCTGGTGTCCCCTGCCGGATCCCTACGAGGGCGGCTGCCCCTTGTACTTGTCGGGCGCCGGGATCAACGCATCGACCGCGCCGAAGGTGCTGCCGTCGTAATTGGCGTCGAACGCCTTGGCCGCCGTCGCGATGCCCTCGGCGGCGGCGGTGAGCTTCGTCTCGTTGTTGAGCTTCAGCTTCGCGGTCGCGGCGATCGCGACGATTTCGTCGAGCTCGGGCGCCGACACCATCGAGGCGATCTTCTTTATTACCTTCTTGGCGGCGGCTGCGCGCTTGGCCATGCGCACCGCGTATGTCGCCTTCTCGGTCGCCTTGGCGACGCCGCGCAATGCGTATTCGAGGTCGAGCGCCTTGCCGATGATGAACATCATGCGCTTGCGCTCGGCCGAAGCCTCGTCGTTCTCCTTCGTGTACCAAACGTTGTGACGGACCTCGCCCTGCGACCACGAGACCAGCTCGAACTTGCTGCCCGCCGGATGGCCGCCGACGTTGACCAACCTCTCGTTGGGGACGGTGTGGCAGCCGTAGCAGTTGGCGACGACGGCATAGAGTCGCGCCGGACGGATCATGCCGGCGGCCTCCGACTTGGCGTTGCGTTCTTGACGGTGGTCGGCGGTCTCGGTCTCGCGGGTGACGTCCTTGCCGCCGTAGTCACCGTGTTCGTTGATCCAGTTCTTGCCGCCGCCGTGGCATGACTCGCAGGCGATCCCGGCGATCGGTTTGATCTTGCCGTCGACATCCGCCGAGGTGAAGTGGCAGCTCAAGCAGTCGCTTGCTGATTTGATTCGCTTGAGGCCCAGGTTCTTGATGATCTCCTTGGACTTATCGCGCCGCGGCAGCTCCTTGAAGGTCTTGGCGTGCTGGGTCTGTTTCCACGCTGTCAACGACAGCTTGTGGCACTCACCGCAGGCGTTGGGGCCCTTGACAAGGGCAGGGTCGACCTTGTACGCGCCGCCGCTTTGCGCGACCGCGGCATTCGGAACAGCCAACAGGCCGAAGCCCAGGCCGATACCAAGCGCGAGAACCCGCCAAGCGCGACTCGATGCCAACGTCAATCTCGCGTGACGCATGATTTCTAACCTCCCCGATGCCCCCTCAACCATCACCCCAATACCAGCACGTAGGCATGTCCGCGTCCAGCACGTGGTGCAACCCTTTAGTACGATACGCATATAGCACGGCAAAAACCAGCATGTCACCGATGGACGTCGCGCTAAATGCTTGACGCTTGGGATGCAAAAAGTATTGTACCATAGAGAGTTGGAGAAATGACACTGTTTTGCGGTAGGTTGGTCGCTTGAGGACGACTTCAAAACGGTCGGACGCGCAGAGATCGAACGGTGCTGCACTCTCGGAGTGGGTTTGCCGGTAATCGCATGAACATCCGTCTGATGGAGACGGCGATGAAGTCAATGAAATCGGACACGCGGTGGGCTGAACGTCTCGTCGTCTTCTTGATCCTGGTGTTCGCCGGGGTCGCGTTCACCGGCTTGCCCGCTCCCTCGGATGCCGGCTACGCGGTCGGCGGCGCCACGGTCGAAACGGCCGCCGGCGTGCGGCTCGCCCAATCCTCCGACGACGAGCTTCTCGTCGAGGAAGGCGACGAGCTGCTGACCGACGATGACGAGCTGCTGATCGACGATGACGAACTCCTGACCGACGACGACGAGCTCCTGACCGACGACGACGAGCTCCTGACCGACGATGACGAGCTCCTGACCGATGACGACGAACTGCTGACCGACGACGACGAGCTCCTGACCGACGACGACGAGCTCCTGACCGACGATGACGAACTGCTGACCGACGAGGACGAGCTGCTGACCGACGAGGACGAGGCGGTCGAGGAAGCGGAGGAGGTCGAGGTCGTCACCGAGGACGCCCACGAGGCGCTGTTCGCCGAGACCCAGTACCCGTCGGCCGGAACCTGCGGCACCTGCCATCCCAAGCAGTACGGCGAATGGTCGGTGTCCCAGCACTCCTATGCGCAGCTCAGCCCTGTCTACCTGGCGCTCAACAACCGGATCAACGAACTGGCGAACGGCTCGAACGGCGACTTCTGCCTGCGCTGTCACAACGCAGTGGGCGCCAATCTGGGCGAGAACTCCTTCGTTTCCAACCTGGAACGCCACCCGACGTCGCGCGAAGGCGTCACCTGCGTGGTGTGCCACCGCATCGACAAGGCCTACAACAAGGTCAGCGGCCGCCTCGCGCTGGTCGAAGGCGGCTTGACTGAGGCCATCTACGGCCCGCTCGGCAACGCCGAGCTCGAGCGCGTCCTCGATAACACCGACGTCTACCGGGTGGTCACCGACCCCGAGGAAGCGGGTCGTAAGATTCACAAGGAGATCAAGCAGTTCACCACCATCTCCGACCCGGTCTTCTGCGGCGCCTGTCACGACGTGACCCTGTTCAACGGCTTCCGGCTGGAAGAGGCGTTCAGTGAATACCGGACGTCGCCGGCAGCCGCGCGCGGCGAGACCTGCCAGGACTGCCACATGGGCAAGGTGCAGGGCGTGGCGTCGGGCTATGAGACCGGGCCGGCCGCGGTCGTCGGCGGCGTGCCGACCGAGCCGCGCAAGCTGACCAACCACTTTTTCGCAGGCCCGGACTACTCGCTCATCCACCCCGGGATATTCCCCCACAACGCCGAGGCGCAGCAGATGGCGACGCTCGCCGAATGGCTGCAATTCGACGTCGCGGCCAACTGGGGCACCGACGCGTTCGAGGACAACGTTTCGGAGGACATGGTATTTCCCGATCGCTGGCAGGCGATCGACGACCGCTACGACGCGCGCGAGATCCTGAATACGCAGTTCGAGCGTCTCGAATGGGCGACACAGCAGCGCCTCGAGGTCCTGCGCATCGGTTACATCATGGGCGACATCGTGACCGAGCGGGCCGACAGCGGCGGCATCGAGTTTCGCGTCCAGGTGAGGAACGGCACCGACGGCCATAACGTGCCGACCGGGTTCAGCGGCGAACGACTGGTCTGGCTCCAGGTGACGGTCACCGACCGCGAGGGCGCCGTCGTCTTCGAGTCCGGCGACCGGGACCCGAACGGCGATCTGCGCGACGGCCACTCGGCCTACGTCCACGCCGGCGAGATCGAGCTCGATCCTTACCTGTTCAGCCTGCAGTCGATATTCGTTACCCAGAACGGCCGCGGCGGCGAGCTCGAGCACGTCATCCCGATCCCCTATCCGGTCACTTCATTGCCGCGGGTGCTACCGTCGCCGATCTCCCTGGTGTTCACCGGCGAGCCGCCGACCGAGCGCGTCCACAAGATGGGCATCGAGCCCAACGGTGAGCGTTGGGCGGCGTACGAGATCGACGGCGACGCCCTGACCGGCAGGGGCCCCTACCGGGCAGACATCAAGCTGATCTCCCAGCCGGTCCCGATCAACCTTCTGGTAGGCATCCAGAGCGTCGGCTTCGACTATGGCCTGACCCCACGCCAGGTGGGCGACGCCGTAATCTCGGGCGCGCAGGTCTTGTGGCAGCGCGAGCTCGTCTTCGACGTCGAATAGGAACACATCGATGATGGTAAATTTTCGCGTGCGTAGGGACGCCGACAACCGGGCGTCGGGACGACGGCGTCAGGTGGGCGGCCGGTTTCTGGGCGTGACCGCCGCCTTGGTTGTCGGCGTGGCGCTGGCCGGCACGGCGCGTGCCTCGGAGGACGAGTCGAAGTGGTACAGCGCGTTCTGGCCGCTCGGCGAGCCGGTCCACGTCGAGGCGCTTAAGGACGAATACGTGCCCTTCAAGTCGGTCGGCGAGATCCCCGCCCGGCCGGCCTTGTTCTTGGAGCTGGGCGATCCGTTCCTCGACACAGGCCAGCTCGACAAGGGTTTCGAGGTCCCGGTCATCGGCGCCGTCTGGCAGCCGCGCCTGTGGTCGTACTTCATCCATCGCACCGCGCTGCAGAGCTTCGACAACGAAGTGCCGGGCCGCAAGCGCGATACGGAATGGGCGAACCGGATGGATCTTTATGCCAACCTGCAACTGACCGGCACCGAAAAGATCCTGCTCGGCCTGCGCCCGGTCGACAACAACCTGCCCGGTCGGTTCACCCGCTACACCTTCGAGGGCGCCGACGACGGTTTCAAGAACGAGTTCAACATCGACGTCGAGACCTTGTTCTTCGAGGGTGACTTTGGCAGCCTGGTCCCCAACCTGGACCCTGCAGGCATCCTGCCGATTGACTTCGGCTTCACGGTCGGACGCCAGCCGATCACCTTCCAGGAAGGCATCTTGATCAACGACACTGTCGATTCCTTCGGCCTCGTCCGCAACAACATTCCCTTCCCCGGCACGTCGAACCTCAGAATTGCCGGGATGTGGGCGTGGGACCGCCTGGACCGCAACGACCGCCTGCGTGGCGCCGACGAGAACATGTACGCACTGTTCATCGCCGCCGACGCGCCGGTCAGCACGTACAACCTCGACCTGATCTATGTCGACGACAATACCGACGACGGCGACGCCTTCTACGTCGGCGTCTCGGCGATCCAACGGATCAAGGCGCTCGGCGGCATCAGCACTGCCTTCCGCGTAAACAGCTCGTTCGCGCTCGAGGATGAAATCCCGGGCAACGTGATTGGCGACGGCACCCTGTTCACGGCGGAAATCTCGGCGGTGCCGCACGGCTCCGACGACATCGTCTATTTCAACCCCTTCGTCAGCGTCGGCAACTTCACCCAGGCCGGGCGCGAGCCCATCGTCGGCGGTCCGCTGGCCAACACCGGCATCCTGTTTGCCTCGCCCAACCTGAGCACCTATGGCTCGGAAATCCGCAATTTCGTCGACGACACCGTCGGCTTCGCGACCGGATATCAGGCGTTCTGGGACAACAAGAGGCGCAACCTGATCATCGAGCTCGCCGGGCGCGAGGACTACGGCGGCGCCGGCGAGGGCATCGACTCGCTCAGCATCGGGTTCCAGCTTCAGCAGGCGGTCGGCCAGCACGTTCAGCTCCAACTCGAGGCGTTCTACACCGTCAACGACGGCCTGCCGGATGGTAGCGGGGCGCGTTTCGAAGTCTTGATCGTGTACTAGCGGGGCGGCCCGGGGGTCTGCCGCGGATCTCGACCGGTTTAACACGGAGAGCGGTTCCGGAAATGGACGCGTTATTGAGCCAGACCATCGTCCAGGGCGTCGGCGCGGTCATCGTCACCCTCGCGCTGATACAGGCGGTGCTTATGCTCTATTCGGCATGGCGTGGCGTTGGCCATAGCCGCACCCAGTCGGCGCTCACGCTCGAGCTGCTGCGCAAGCGCGTCGAGGGCGCGACGGCGCATCAGCAGTCGGAGCAGAACCGCGCGACCTTGGGCTGGACCGGCGTGCGCAAGTTCCGAGTCCAGCGAAAGGTCGACGAGGGCGGCGATGTCTGTTCGTTCTATCTGGTGCCACATGACGGCAAGCCGTTGGCGCCATTCCAGCCGGGCACCTATCTGACCTTCCAGCTGCGCATCCCGAACCGGCCGAAGCCGCTGATCCGCTGTTATTCGCTGTCGGAAAGCCAGTACAAACAAGACTTTTACAGGGTCAGCATCAAGCGCGTGCCACCGCCGCGCGACCAGCCCGACGTGCCGCCCGGCCTGTCGTCGTCGTTCTTCCACGACCAAGTCAATGAAGACGACATACTCGACGTCAAGGCGCCCAACGGACAGTTCTTCCTCGACATGTCGCAGTCGACGCCGGTCGTACTGATCGGCGGCGGCATCGGTGTCACGCCGGTGCTCAGCATGCTCAACGCGATCTGCGATTCGGGGTCGACTCGCGAGACGTGGTTCTTCTTCGGCGTGCGCAACTCGCGGGACCACATCATGAAGGAGCACCTGCAGCAGATAGCGAACGAGCACGAGAACGTGCATGTGCGGGTCTGTTATTCGAACCCGCTCGACGGCGACACGCCGGGCCGGGACCACCACCACGACGAACGCATCAGCGTCGAGCTCTTGCAGCGCGTCCTGCCGTCGAACAACTACGACTTTTTCCTCTGCGGGCCGCCGCCGATGATGAACGGACTCGTTCCCGATCTCGAGGCTTGGGGCGTACCCAGGCAGAACATCCACTTCGAGGCGTTCGGCCCGGCGACGGTCAAGAAGGCGGCGTCGGCGCACCCCGCCGAGGCGACGCCCTCGGACGAGCCGATCGACGTGACGTTCGCCAAATCAGGCAAGACATGTATCTGGGACGGCACTGCCGACTCGCTGCTCGACTTCGCCGAGAACAACGGCGTCAGCATCGACTCGGGGTGCCGCGCAGGCAATTGCGGCACCTGCATCACCGCGGTCAAGGAAGGCGAGGCGATCTATCTCTCGGAGCCCGGCTCGCCGCCCGAAGAGGGCTCGTGCCTGACCTGTATCTCGGTGCCTAAGACCAACATGGTGCTCGACGCGTGAGACCAAGCGCCACATTCGAGACTGCCATGCGGTCGCCTGACCGGTTCTGCCCGCGTTACGCTTTGCCGACCGACAGATGTCGGGTGACGTCTAGGGCCAAGGTGGCCTGGTCTGTAACAACTTGGGCACGGTCACCAATTCCACGCTGTTCGTGAACGGCCAACCCTGCCCCTAGCCATTGGGGAAGTCCTGCAGCGGCTCTATAGCAACGCGCTATCCTCAACGCCCTAAAGAGATGACGGCGAGGACATCCCATGACGAGACCGATCTTGGTGTTGGCGGTCCTCTTGGCGCTAACCGGGACGGCTTGCGTCGGTTTGGATGACGCTAAGAAATGCGCCGAGGGTACAGGCGACGCGGAGCTCGACATCGACTACTGCACGCGTGGAATCGACTCGGGCAATTTGTCCAAGAGGGACTTGGGCGCCACCTTCAATAACCGGGGCAACGCGTATGCCGACAAGGGCGAGTACGGCTTGGCGATCGCTGACTTCGACCAGGCGATCCGGCTCAAGCCCGACTATGCCTTAGCCCTCGCCAACAAAGGCATGGCCCTTAGCCGATGCTTTCCTGCAGAACTTGGTTCATCGGCAAACGGATCGCGTACAGGAAGCCCTCGGCTCCGAGGTATTCGTGTCCGTCGTCAAAATAAATGGGCCTGCTGGGGCTGTTTCGTAACTGAGGATCTGGCTCACGTTGGTTTCATGTTAAGCCGCTTTTTGCCGATGGCTCAAGCGGCGGTTTCGGATTGTGAGTTTCTTGATCTTTCCCCTCCTTTTGATGATGGCTGCGCCCCGCCCGAGGTAGACGTCGGCGGGGGTGAGATTGCCGAGGCTTTCGTGGTATCGGCGATTGTTGTAATGCTCGACGAAGGTGTCGATATGGCCTTGAAGGTCG
>Ga0114949_10002623_pt1 | contig 11265 bp, 11 predicted proteins | sample N074metaG_FD_83505 | JGI IMG/M metagenome (GOLD analysis project Ga0114949, IMG submission 83505) | Deep subsurface microbial communities from Kermadec Trench to uncover new lineages of life (NeLLi) - N074 metaG | ecosystem: Environmental > Aquatic > Marine > Ocean trench > Sediment | place... | reverse complement strand
TCCAGTAATCTCGCACATTTTGTGCTAGAGCATTAATATAGCCAGGATGATCGTGATAATGTTTAACTGTGCGGATGGCCGGAGTATTGCGCATTTTTCTTAACTGTTCGAACACTGCATCGAATGCTACAGCGGTGCTGCTGGCAGCGTACTGGGGATAGAGTGGCAACACCAGAATGCACTCACAACCATGTTGTTTCATGCGTGCTAGAACCTCGGAAATAGAGGGATTGCCAATACTCATGGCGTACTCTACCAACGGTACTGGCTTAATGCGTTCTCCAATGAAGCCCAGCAGCAATCTGGTCTGGCGTTCAGTGTGAACTTTCAGCGGTGAACCTTCTGGTGTCCAGATTAGCGCATACTTTTCTGCCGATTTCTTTGGACGGGTGTTAAGAATGAAACCGTTAAGGACTGGCCACCAGAGCCATCGTGAAATTTCAATTACCCGAGAATTTCTCAGGAATTCCTTAAGGTACGGCCTCAGCGCTCGGGGAGTAGGCGCATCTGGGGTGCCAAGATTGACTAACAGGATACCAACCCTGCTAGAAGAGCCATGCTGATAAATAGGTTCGGGGGACATTTGTCTAGTTTTTATTTCTGCTGCGGCAATTAGACTGTCTTTCCTAGATCAACGACGGGTATAGCGTGGTGGATCGCGTCCAACTAATCAATGATGCGACAGCGCGTTGGAGAGCAGCTTGGCGGTCGCATCTACAATCGGAATGACACGTTCGTAGGCCATACGTGTGGGGCCGATCACGCCAACAGTGCCGACAATTTCTCCATCTACCACGTAGGGCGCAGTGACAACGCTGAATTCATCCAGTGTTATCGCGCCCGATTCTCCACCAATGAATATCTGTACGCCTTGTGCCTGGCGGCTAAATTCTAGTAATTGCAGTAATGCGGTTTTTCGCTCGAATAGGGCGAATAGCTTCTTCAAGCTGTCCATGTTGCTTGATAGATCATCTACATCAAGCAGCCTGCGTTCACCTGCTACTACCATGGTCTCACCACACTCATTGATTGCCTCGCTGCTGGCCTCGATAGCTGCGGTCATGAGGCTGGTCATATCGTGATGCAATATTTTTAGCTCTTTCCGAAGACGGCTGCGGATTTCCTTGAAAGTGCAGCCAGCATAATTCTGGTTGATGAAGTTTGTCGCTTCAACTAATTCTGATCGGCTGTAGACTCTGTCAGCGGAGAGTACTCGGTTTTGCACATCACCCTCAGGCGTGACAATGATGAGTAGAATGCGTTTCTCAGACAGAGTCATAAATTCGATATAGCGAAATACTGTGTTGCTACGCTTGGGAGTGGCAACTACGCCCACAAAACGCGTCAATTCAGACAACAACTGTGAAGCTAAATTGATCAAGCGTGACGGATTATTCGGAGGCAACTGATTTTCCAGATGACGGATCTCGATTGAGTCCAGAGGTTTTACAACCAGTAGTGTGTCCACAAATAAACGGTAGCCTCGCGGAGTAGGGATACGTCCAGAGGAAGTGTGAGGACTAGTGACAAAACCCATTTTCTCAAGGCCAGCCATCACGTTGCGTATGGTAGCAGGGCTCAGATTCAGTCTGGAGAACTTAGAGAGTGCGCGAGAGCCTACAGGCTGACCTTCACTGATATAACGTTCAACCAGTGTTTTGAGTAAGATTTGGGCACGCTGATTAAGCATACGATCATTCTACACTAGGACAAAGGATTTTGGACCTAGGAATTAGCAAAGCAAGTGTGATTCGGCGGAATCTGGAATCCTTTGTCACTTGTTGTCCAATATGGTTTAATCATGAAAACGACACCACTACAATTCAGTTCAATGGTTTTTTAGGTTTAGTCCAGTGATGAGTTCTCTATTCAAAACCATAGCTTTGATTGGCAAGCACGATAATCCAGAAATCATGACGCCACTACTGCGACTGGGACAATATATGGAAAGTCGCAATCTTGGTGTAGTGCTGGACTGTCTTACTGCCCAACATGTTGCAGGGAAAGAATACCCCATCCTTACTCTCGACGAGATCGGTGCGCGGGCTGATCTAGCCATCGTTCTGGGGGGTGACGGCACCATGCTTAATATTGCACGTAGGCTTGCACCTTTCGATGTGCCGCTAGTAGGCATCAACCAGGGTCGGCTTGGGTTTCTCACCGACCTTTCTATCGACACCATGCTAGAAACCCTTGGTTCCATTCTCGATGGCAAGTATGTTACCGAGCGGCGCATGTTGCTATCAGCTGAGGTGATACGCAACGAAGCTAGTTTGTTTAGTGCCCTAGCGTTCAACGATGTAGCAGTAAACCGAGGGATTGGTGGCGGTATGATTGAATTCGAAGTACGCATCGATGGAGAATATGTATACTCTTTACGTTCAGATGGCCTGATTATAGCTACTCCTACTGGTTCAACAGCATATGCGTTGTCATCGGGTGGCCCGATTTTGCATCCTAGTCTCAACCTGATTGCGCTGGTACCGGTTAGTCCCTATACCCTGAGCAACCGGCCCATCGTGGTGGGGTCCGACGCCACGGTGGAAGTATTGATGCATCGCACTGAAGGTGCGCGTGTTCATTCTGACAGTCACTCTCATTTTGACTTGGATGAGAGGGATAAAGTTGTAATATGGCGCTCTCCCCACTCGGTGAGATTTCTGCATTCTTCCAATCATAGCTACTACCGTATGTTGCGAGAAAAGCTTGGTTGGAGTGGATTTCCCTAAAAAAGAACTGTTAACCTACCATCATGTTAAGGTTTTTGAATATTCAGGATTTTGTCATCATTGATCGGATGGAAATGGAGTTCGTCCCTGGTTTCACCGTTCTTACCGGAGAAACTGGAGCGGGGAAGTCGATCTTGATCGATGCACTCTCACTTGCATTGGGTGAGCGTGGTGATGTGGGGGAGGTGCGTAATGGCTGTAAGCGTGCCGAAATCAGTGCAGAGTTCGACGTGAGTAAATCACCAGAATTAGTAGACTGGTTGCGCAAAAATGATCTAGAAGGACACGGTGATGACGACAGTGTGTGCCTAATGCGTCGGGTAATAGAAATTGGTGGGCGTTCCCGCGGTTTTATTAATGGTCGCCCCGCTACCTTGCAGCAATTACGAACGGCGGGGAAGAAACTGGTGGATATTTACGGACAGCAAGAGCATCAATCTTTATTGCACAGTGAAGCTCAACGTGATTTACTTGATTCGTTTTCAGGTAGTCGCGAGTTGGCGCAGGCAGTAGCCACAGGCTATCGTCGTTGGCAAAGTTTGCTGCAGCGTCGCATGACTTGGGAGCAGAATACTGCCGCATTTGTGAGCGAGCACGAACAGTTGGAGTTACAAAATCGCGAACTCTCCACTTTGAATTTTTCACCTGATGAATGGCAGACCCTTCAAACTGATCACAGCCGTCTATCGCATTCTGCAAGCTTACTAGAGACTGTGCAGGCGTGCCTAGAGATTATGTCAGAGGGTGAGTCGGCTTCCCTGACGCAAATCAATTTTGTGACTTCGCGTCTGAATGGGTTGCTTCAATACGATACCAATCTCAAAGGCATGCTAGACATGCTAGAGTCGGCACAGATCCAGCTGCAGGAAGTAGTTTACGAATTAGGGCATTATCAGCAGCGCCTTGATCTCGATCCGCAGCGCCTACAGGAAATGGAAGAGCGGTTGTCCGTGGTTCACGCTGCCGCCAGAAAGTATCGCGTTGTTCCGGATGAATTACCGAATTTGTTGAGAACAGTGAAGGAGCGGTTGGAAGAATTCAGCCAAGGTGGCAATGGTGAGGCGATGGCGAAGGAGGAGGCAATAGCGAGAGACGTATATTTAAAGCTTGCAAAAAAATTGAGTGTGGTGAGAGATGGAGCGGCCAGGAAGCTTACTCAGCAAGTTACTGCTGCGATGCAGACTCTAGCAATGGAGGGTGGGAAGTTTGCCGTGATACAAATATCTCTGGAACAAGGCAATGCCCACGGTATGGAACAAATTGAATTCCAGGTTTCCCCCCACCAGGGATTGCCGCTACGCCCCTTAGCAAAGGTTGTCTCTGGCGGCGAGCTATCGCGCATTAGCTTGGCGATACAGGTTATCACCAGTAAGGTTGGCGTGGCACCGACGCTGATATTCGATGAAGTGGATGCAGGTATCGGTGGGCGTGTTGCGGAGATTGTTGGTGGATTATTAAAAAAATTGGGTGCAGAACGTCAAGTGATGTGTGTTACACATCTGGCGCAAGTTGCCTCGGCAGGAGATCAGCAATGGCAGGTTGTTAAATCAAGTGATCGAGCCAATGGCGGAAATATTTTGAGTCGTATTACTGTACTTAAGAATCAAGAACGTATCGAAGAAATTGCCCGCATGCTAGGTGGCGTGGAAATAACCGAAACTACCCGCAAGCACGCGGCCGAAATGCTACGGGTGGGTGAGGATTAGAGACGAATTTTTAGAGTTATCTAACAATCCAGACATGTTTTCGTATCGCATACTTATGCGAATATTTCCACACAATGGCTGAAACTCATCGTTAGCTGTATTCTCATACGTTAGTAGTAAATTTCGGATGATGGATGGGTAGGTATCATGCGTTAACTGCAATGGGGGTGGGCGCGGCATTAGTAGCATGGCTGCGATGGGAATTCTGCATGATGTTTAATTCTGTTTTTCCGTGCTTCCCTTTGGTACTCTGGCGGAAAACCTGGTTGGCCGCTATCTTGTCGGCATCGCGGCCGAATATTTCTTTTACAACACCACACTCCCACCTGAGGTGCGGCTGTTTGTTATTACAGGATTTCTGGGTGGATTGACTACTTTCTTCACATTCTCCGACGAAACCGTTATGTTGTTATTACGTGAGCAATCTAGCTGGGCTTTCGCCATAATTTCTTCTCACCTGTTTGGTTCTCTGGCGATGACAGTGCTGGGAATGCTGACTATTAGATTACTTGTGCAGCACAAACCTGGTATCAATTGGAAGAGGGGAAATAGTGTTTAAAAAAATATCATAGGTTCTTGTGGCTGCTACCACAGAACGATGCGTTCCCATTATTAGGCGTCAGTCTTTTTTCTCATCATCTTTTTTGCGCGGCAGAGTCCACCATATGATAAAGACTAACAACGTCAGTGCAACGCTCACTTCTAATAGTATTACCCACATATTTTAAAGGTTACTGTATATTTACAAAGAACAACTTTAACCAAAATTCAATGAAAAAACAATTAAGTTTTCTTAATGTTACGCTAATATTGCTGCTTAGTGCCTGCACAATTGAGCCGATTGTTCCTTCAGTTGTTCCTGAGAAACCACCGGTATCTATTGTTCCACCACATATTGTTTCACCTGACGTGGCCACGCTCAGGGTGACGAAATGGGGCGCACTAACTGGCTGGGCAACTGACGATATGCGTCCTGCTTGGGATGCGTTCCTGCAGAGTTGTACTGTTTTGAAAAATCAGCAGTTATGGGAGGAAATCTGCGCCCTAGCGGACTTAATGCAGAAACTGGATAGCGTCACACTACGTCAATTTTTCGAGCGTCATTTTGTACCATATCAGGTGTTGAATTCCGATGGTGGCGGTGACGGTCTTATCACGGGATATTATGAGCCATTGTTAAAAGGCAGTCGTAAACCATCAAAGCGCTATCGTTATCCACTTTATACCACGCCCGATGAACTTCTCATTGTTGATTTGGGAGAGGTTTATCCCGAGCTTAAGAGTCTGCGGCTGCGTGGACGTTTGGAGGGACGCAGGGTGGTGCCTTACTACAGCCGCTCAGAGATCGAGAAGGATGTGGGCAATGGTGCACCACGGTTACAGGGACACGAACTTCTGTGGGTTGAGGATGCCGTTGAATTATTTTTCTTGCAAATTCAAGGGTCAGGACGAGTAGAAATGGAGGATGGCGAGATCGTGCGGGTAGGTTACCAGGAACAAAACGGTCACCCCTATAAGTCCATTGGAAAATTGCTGGTTGAACGTGGAGAATTATCGTTGGATAAGGCCTCCATGCAAGGAATCAAAGAGTGGGGCAGACGAAATCCAGGCAGATTGAATGAGCTACTATATCAGAATCCGAGTTATGTTTTCTTTCACGAGCGACCCACCGACTCGTTGGGTCCGTTGGGTGCACTTGGTGTACCCTTAACTGCAGGTAGGAGTCTTGCTATTGATCCTCGTGCTATTCCTCAAGGTACTCCCGTATTCCTCTCTACTACTTGGCCTAACAGCAGTAAGCAACTTCATCGGCTGATGATGGCGCAGGATACAGGTGGTGCCATCAAGGGTGGCGTACGCGCTGATTTTTTCTGGGGTTTTGGTGAAGAGGCTGCGAATCAGGCAGGAAAAATGAAACAAATTGGCAAGATGTGGGTGCTGATGCCTAACGGTTATGTGCCGCGTATTAAGGCCTCATCGGGAGATAATTAGGTGCGTCAATTTGTGGATGCACTTAGTTTCTTCTCGATCATTTCGGCAGACATCATTCCCGCTACAACCGTACCATCGGCAAAAATTATCGTTGGGGTACTCATGAATCCGTATTTTTTGCCTATCTGGAGGAAAGTATCAATTGGCGTTTTACAGTTTGTCTCGGTAGGTCTGATAGCTTTTAACATAAAATTATTCCAGGTCTTGAGCCGGTCGTCGGAACACCAAATTGTTTTGGCAACTTCTTTCGAGCCATTGAGTATCGGGTAGAGTAGTGTGTAGATAGTGACATTGGTAACATTGACCAACTCTTTTTCCAGACGCTTACAGTAGCCACAATTAGGGTCGGAGAAAATAACCAGCTTACGTTTGCCGCTGCCTTTGACTTCTTTGATGGCAAGTCCTAGAGGCAGAGAATAAATGTCTACTCGCCGTGCATTTATTATTTCCTGCAAGCGCTCTTCAGTTATATTTTTCTCTGTCTTCAGATCAAATATATGGCCAGTAAAAATATAATTCACTTTTTCGTCGACATAAAAAAGTTGATCCCCAATCACGACTTCGTATAGCTCCAGAAAGGGAGTCTTTTTTAAAATCTCAATTTTCTCGTTGGGAAAATAAGCTTCGAGTGATTTTTTTAGTGATGCTTCATCTGCATGTGCCGCACTGGAGAGGAGGTACATTAACAAAGAGAGAAAAAATGGTTTTATGCACATGGTGATAAGTATTTTAGTTAAAGAATTGTGGCGGTATCCTCATACTAATTCGAGAAATCCGTCATTTTGATAACTTAGCTTAGTGCGTGCTGCATAAGGTATTTTTTTATTAGCGGAAGTTGGTTGGTGATTTCCAAACCTAAATTTCGCAAGCGAGCAAGTGTTGGATTTTCGTTGTTGAATAATTTTTGCAAGCTGTCTGTGGTAAGTTCCATTGCTAGAATGTCTTCCTTGCGTGCCCGTTCGTACCGACGTAGCAACGGATAGTTTCCGCAATCTGACTGAGAGCCCCGTTCAATAATGGTTGTAGCTAGCTCGTGTGCATCACGTAAACCCAGGTTTACACCTTGCCCGGCAAGAGGGTGGATGCAGTGAGCAGCGTCGCCGATGAGAGCGAGACGAGGTTTTATCAGATTCTTCACGTGTACGAAATTCAGTGGAAAAGCAGCGGGCCGCGTAATGAGTTGTAACTTTCCCAGCACATGGTAGGATGCTTCATCTACCTGCTGGCAGAGATCTGCCTCAGGCAAGGTGAGTAGTGTGTTAGCTTGTTCTTCGTTGGCTGACCACACCATGGAGACCAATTTGTTAGGTAAGGGTAGCAACGCGAGCACTCCATCACGACGAAACCATTGGCGTGCAATATTCTGGTGAGATTGCTCGGTGCTGAAATTAGCTACCACACCACTCTGCTGATACGAATGCTGTGAAACTTCTATTTCTGCTTGTTCCCGCACCCAGGAATTTAGACCATTTGCACCGACGATCAACTTTGCTTGCAATACTTTACCATTCGTCAATCGTATATTAGCGTGAGATTCCTTCCATTCTATTGAGGTACATTGCATAGGACAAAAAACTTTCACTTTAGTTTTCTGGTTCTTAAGTGCGCTCCATGATGCTGCTTGAAGTTGACGGTTTTCCACAATGAATGCTAGCTCTGTCATTCCGGCATCGTAGGCGCTAAAATCAAGGCGTGCAGAACTGTCATCGCCGAACACTGCTATTTCGTAGACCGGCGTTACGCGGTTTCTATCAATTGTTGGCCAAACGTTGAGGTTTTCTAGAAACGAAACACTACCTGGGCTAATTGCATAAATTCTACTGTCCCAGCTTTGATCGTCAGGAGGGGAGGTGGGCAGGCACGATTCTACCAATGCTGTTTTCAGGTCGCTGTCTTTGAGGGCTAGCGCTAGACTTACTCCCACCATTCCACCACCAATAATCACGACATCAAATTTCATAGAAGGATTATACAGGTGCTTGGTATCTGGCGCGATAAGGTATTGTCGTTTGACAAAACTTGAAATAAATATAAAGAGACCGGAGGAGAATCTTGCATGCAAAAGAATTTATACGCCAGATCGAGAGTCTCATTTTTCCTGGTGAGAATCGATTGTAAATCCTTGTATATCTTGACAGAGAATTTGTCCAAGGGGAAAATGCCATCTCATTCGAGTGCTCCGTGGCGAATTAGCTCAGTGGTTAGAGCAGCGGAATCATAATCCGTTGGTCCCCAGTTCGAATCTGGGATTCGCTACCATTAATTAAAGTGGTTAGCTATTACGCTAATCCATTTTTCTTTCTGGGGTAACACTAGGGTAACTTTACACTAAGGATTTAGATAAGAACCACACATGCAATCTTAATGAAAGAATCGTGTATTTATGGTAGTAGGGGGGTTACACCTAGTCCGGAACTGACCCCACTCCTCATCAATGTAGTACCCCCTTACCTTACTCTTAATTTTGGTTCGCCATTTTACTCAACCAGCACGTAAAGCCTCAATAGACTTTCTTTTACCCTCAGGTGTTCTAGGTCCAGCAGACACTGGGTCGCCATTTTCATATATTCATAATTTTGAAGTTATTATTTCTTACCCCACACTTCTTCCAAGCGTCCATCCCTACCACAACCACTGCGGTAGAATGCATAGCGAATTGGATTCTTGATGTAATAATCCTGGTGATACTCCTCCGCAGGATAGAATTCCGTTGCAGGCCATATCTCGGTCACGATCGGTTGACTAAAACGGCCAGAGGCAGCTAGTACAGCCTTGGATGCTTCGGCTTTCTTCTTTTGGTCAGAATCATGATAAAAGATCGCGCTTCGATATTGCAGTCCACGATCGCAGAACTGGCGATTGGGCGTAAGTGGATCGATCGTCGGCCAGTATGCAGCCAACAGCTTAGCAAAATTAGTTTTGGCAGGGTCATAACGTACTTGCACCGCCTCAATATGGCCAGTTTTGCCAGAAGATACCTGCTTGTAGGTCGGATTAATTATTGCGCCCCCAATGTAACCGGATGTGGTGGATATCACTCCCGGTAATTTATCGAAATCCGCCTCAGTACACCAGAAGCAGCCACCAGCGAAAGTAGCAATACCCATCTCTGAATCAGCTAATTGGCTATCGGTTGTAGTCATGCTTTGCGCACCTACTTTCTGAGTATCTATCTGTTCGCACGCGGCAAACATGGTAAGAACCACCACGCCGCCAAGTACTACACTGGCTCTTTTTAGAATCATCATCAACTCCTAAGTGCTGGCAGTGGTTTTCCCTTTGGCACGAATCTTAGTGCTACGCCATTGTTGCACCAGCGTTCTCTATGAGGTGGTGGGCCGTCATTAAATAAATGACCTTGGTGTCCACCACATCGTGCGCAGTGGTATTCGGTGCGTGGTATGATCATCATAAAATCGCGCTTAGTTTCTACGTGACCTGCAATAGGCTGGGTAAAACTAGGCCAACCGGTACCGCTTTCGTATTTATATGCACTCTCAAACAGCGGCAGATAGCATGCGGCACAAATAAAGACACCATCCCGATCCTCATAATTTAGCGCGCTGGTACTTGGGCGTTCGGTGTCCTCCTCAAACAGCACCCGATAAGCCTCAGGTGAAAGCAATTCGCGCCATGCCTCATGTGGCTTGTTTAGAGAGGTAACCGTAATTGTACTGGTGATGCTTGCGATCGCTCGCCCTCGAGAACACGCCGCAATTAGGGGCAAGATAGCGAGCGCAGTGAAACTTTTTAATAGAACTCGTCGTTTCATGAAATCTTCTCCTAAATATCAAAAACTATGATCATTGGGGCACGGGATAGTTCATAGATAAACCTAGTTATCATTATCTGGGTGAGGGACTTGTTGTAAAATACACTCTTTGGGTTCTCTCTTACGCAGGTAGCATAGATAATGATACCTTTATATGACGTCAAACGGGAGCTTTGGGGGAGATAACGGGTAGAGAGACCGTACGATCGCCCCAAGGCAAGCTCTAAAAAGAGAAACCAACGTTTTATTAAAATGCTGAAATTGAAGGACGAAGGAGAAACAAAAACCCAAAAGAATCTACATACCGTGATCTAGAAAACGTGTAGGAGGATTTATAAGGTGAATGGGTCATCGGTACCTGATTCAGACAAGCCAATCTTCTCATGTTGCAAAACTTTAGTTTTGAGTGAAAACACTTTCAGTGAGTTTGCGAAGCTTATCTCCGAGATCCACAGCTATGGCTCTCCAGAGTCGAGGGTATTTATCAGCCAGCGAACTGAAGGCGAGCTCTGTCACGCGCGCCACAATAACTTCATCAATTGATACTACATCTGCCGATCTGAGACAGGTTGGGTCAATAACTGCCATTTCGCCGACGTATTCGCTAGAAGCCCGCTGTGCAATTTCTTTGCCATTGATTTGTATAGATACATGTCCGCTGATAATAAGACAAAAATCGTTATCAGTTCCATTATGAGAAATGATTGTAGAATTCGGAGCGTGATTAAATAGGAAACACGACTGTGCCAAAGCATTGGCTAGTTCTTCATCATCATAAACAATCTTTTGTTTAAGAATTTCTTCAACTAGCCTTTTAAATCCTTCGTCACCCCGGAAGCTTTCAAGCATAGTAGTCACCTTTTAATTAGGTTAGCAACAGGACCTCGTTCAAGTAACATCGGAAGTTAATAACCTAGATTAGATCATAATTGCCACAACCCAGATACCGTAATATAGAAAAACTAAAAATGTCGACGTATTCTGTATTGTCAAATTCTAACTTGAGTCTAGGCTACTGAGTTGGTTATTTGAATATCAATGAAATCATATGGTATAGAGATAGCTT
>Ga0114949_10002620_pt1 | contig 11270 bp, 9 predicted proteins | sample N074metaG_FD_83505 | JGI IMG/M metagenome (GOLD analysis project Ga0114949, IMG submission 83505) | Deep subsurface microbial communities from Kermadec Trench to uncover new lineages of life (NeLLi) - N074 metaG | ecosystem: Environmental > Aquatic > Marine > Ocean trench > Sediment | place... | reverse complement strand
GATGATGTCAATGTGAACGACGCCTCGCTGATTGAGTACCCCTCCGCGGAGGGGCACTCCAACGAAGAGGGAATGCCGACGTTGCCACTCATCGTAGCCGAGCGAGATCCGCCCGCCTACCTGATGTAGGGCGAAAACGGGGCGAAGTTGAGGTAAAGGTTTCGCGCTTATCCAAGCAGTGCGTGAAAACGAACCTGACGCCAATATTTGACACTGCTAGTCCGTGACATCGGGCTCGATAAAACACCATTTCAGAGTTGGGATCTCTTCCTTGAGACGCTGCTCAAGGGCATTGATGACAGCGACCGCGGTCTCGATATCGATCCCGGATTTCAATTTTATTTTGGCAGCCAGCATCGTGTAGGGACCCATCTGCATCGTAATCGTATTGAATACGTGTTCGATATCCTCGTCATCGAGAATCACCTTGTCGATGGCTTCCCGGACTATGGGGTCTGCTGATTTGCCAACCAGCAATGACTGCACCCGATGGGACAGGAAAATCGAAATGACGATAAGTACAACTCCGATGCACATCGATCCAATGGCATCGTAGAGTGGATCGCCGGTGAACCCGGCCAGCCCGATGAACACAAGGGCCAGGCTGAGCCCCAGTAGCGCCGCGATATCTTCGCCGAGCACCACCACGAGTTCTGAGTCTCGCGTGTGCTTGAGCCATTCACGGAACGGTCGCGCGCCTCGAATTTCGCGAATTTCTCGCAGGCAACCCAGCAGCGACATGGATTCGAGGCAGATGGCAACGACCAGTACGCCGATCGCTACCCAAACCTGGTTAAGGGGCTCGGGGTTTTGAAACTTGTGGATGCCCTCGTAGATGGAAAACAGGCCGCCAACGCTGAATAGCAGCATGGCGACCACAAAGCTCCAAAAATAGCTGAGCATGCCGTAGCCAAGCGGATGCTCGGCATCCGGCTGTTTCACTGACTGCTTCAGGCCAAGAAACAGGAGCACCTGGTTGCCCGTGTCGGCATAGGAATGAATGGCTTCCGCGAGCATGCTGCCGGAACCGGTCAACCATGCCGCCCAGGTCTTGGCAATAGCAATGCCGCCGTTAGCCAGGAAGGCGTATAAAATAGCTCGTGCGGTAGAGGATTGTGATGGGTAAGCCACGAAATGTCAGTCGATTGTCAACCAAATAGGGACGGAAACGTTGTGATTACGGGTTGCTGCGCAAGGGTGCCCTAGCTTACCCGCGCCGTTGTCTGAAGGCCATGTATCTGCCGCCGCATGTTCATGTGCCGTTCAGCCAGGGGCTCTACAATCCATAGATCACGGACGACGGCGAGGAAATGAGATGAACAAAATGATTGCAGCCGGGACCGGTATTTTGTGCATCATCCTGGTTGGAGGATGCTCATCACATCCGGAACCCATCATTGACATGCAGGGCGTGGACGAAAGCGCACTTGCGGCTGACTGGGTCGATTGCGAAGGGTATTCAGACGAGGTCATCATTGCCAAAGGCGCTGCGAGAGGCGCAGCGGGCGGTGCTGTCGCCGGTGCAGCAGCGGGTGCAATCGGCGGCAATGTCGGTTCCGGAGCCGGCTACGGCGCGGTCTGGGGCGCCACCCGTTCCGGTTCCCAGGGCGCACGCGAAAAAGAGCGGGTCTTCAAGCGCTGCCTGAGAGGCCGTGGCTACCGGGTATTGAATTAGGAGTCCGCGCGGCTATACTGTATGCATATACAGTTATTGAAGCAGGAAATGCCTCCGCAAGCCTACAAAGGACGCGGCGCGTTGTCGCGCCCGGCAGGTCGATACGCCGCTCATATTGTCGAGTCCGTGGACGGCTGCGAGGAGTCGATGAGTCCTCCGCAAACCGTCTTGCGCGCAATCACGGCGCGCAGCATCATCAGCAGCAACAATTCACCTGACATTCCATTCGATCGCTCCATCAATCCGTACCTGGGGTGCGAGCACGGATGTGTGTATTGTTATGCGAGACCGAGCCACAGCTATCTGGATTTGTCGCCGGGGCTGGATTTTGAAACGCGGATTTTCTACAAACCGAACGCGGTTGATTTGTTGGTCGCGGAATGGTCCAAACCCTCCTACGAATGCAAACCCATTACCATCGGCTCAAATACAGACCCCTATCAACCGGCAGAAAAGAAACTTGGCCTGACGCGAAAGCTCCTGGCAGCCTTTTTGGAGCACCGGCACCCTGTCAGCCTGATCACCAAGGGCGGCCTGATGTCGCGAGACCTCGACCTGCTGTCTGAACTGGCTGATCGCGGCCTCTGCTCAGTGGCCGTCAGCGTGCCAACAATGGACGACAGGCTCAAACGCCTGCTCGAACCGCGCGTTCCAGCAGCCGCTGTGCGCTTCAGGCTCATTCAGGATCTGAGTTCGGCCGGCATCCCGGTGACGCTACTGATGGCGCCGATCATACCGGCCGTCAAAGATGCCGAGATCGAATCGGTCATCGAAGTGGCTGCGAAATCCGGAGCCGGGCATGCCGCCTGGATCCTGCTGCGGCTGCCGCACGAACTGAAACAAATATTCGTCGAGTGGCTCGATACCCACATGCCGCAGCGCTCCGGACATGTGATGAGCCTTCTGAGACAGGCCGGCGGAGGCAAGGATTACGACCATCGGTTCGGCATTCGCCAGCGTGGCCGCGGACCTTACGCGAGCATGATCAATCAGCGCTTTAGAGCCGCCTGCGCCCGGCATGGAATTGCCTTTGGAGAATCCCGGACGGGGCTCGATTGCAGCCGTTTTCGGAAGCCTGGCGGCCGACAATTGGCACTTGGCATTGACTGATATTGTATAGTGGGCTGAAGGCCGGAAAGGTCGTTGGACCAGAACTAATTACCATGGCGCCAGTCTTAAAAAAGGGTTCACAGAATAATCGATTACTCATGAAATCCCTGCGACTGGAAATTCTCTCGGCATTTGTGGCGTGGGCGTTTGCCCTCGGCTACAGCGGTGCGTCGATGGCGCAATCGGAGCCTGAAGAGGAACTGGAGCTTATCCAAATCGGCCACTTCGATGATGACGAAGATGCCGCCGATGACGACGAGATATTTGACGGGCTGATCTTCGATCAGAATTCACAACAGTATCGGCTGATTGAGGACCCCGAAGAAGAGGGCCTGGTGGAGCCGCCGTCTCAACGCGAGACAGACACCCGGGAAATCGTCCGACTCTTCAAGATTTACAAGGCAGCCATTGCCAGCAGCGACTACCTCGAAGCCGATACGCTCGCCAAACAGATTGTCGAATTGTCAATCAGGGTGTTCGGCATAGAAAGCAACGAATCGGCGAAGTCACTGACCAATCTTGCGATCGCGCAGCATGGCAACAAGGAATATGAGGCAGCGGAGCGCAACTATCGGGCCTCGATAGACATCATCGAGCGCGTCTCCGACAGGCTCAACGAGGCATTGATCAATCCGCTGAAGGGGCTGGGAGCCACACAGTTGGCGATTGGCGATCCGGTTCTGGCGCAACAAACCTTTCAACGCGCAGTACACATTAGTCATGTCAACAATGGACCGCACAACAAGGGCCAGATTGAAGTGCTGGAGTCGATGGCCGAGATCCATATTGCGACCGGCGAACACAAAGATGCACTCGATGTTCAGGCAAAAATGTTTTCAATACAGGCGCGGAATCTTGAACCGTCCAGCCTGGAGATCCTGCCCGCACTGAAGAAGCAGGCACACTGGCAGCATCGCCTGCAAATGTACGACCGGGAACGTACGAGCTGGCGTAAGGTAATCAACGTTATCCAGCGCCACTACGGCAAAGAAGATCTTCGTCTAATTCCACCATTGACCAGCCTTGGCACGTCGTACTTGTTCATTACTCCGGCCGAGTACGACATGCAGCCGGAAGTTTCGGTGACGTCCGGCGAATCCTACCTGAGGCGAGCAAACAGAATCGCCGACAAGAACCCTGACGCGGACTGGCGGATTCTCCAACAAACGTTGCTGGCCCTGGGTGACTATTACGTTCTGTCAGGCCGCCCGAATCGTGCGTCGAGAATTTATTCGGAACTGTGGAAGCTGTTGTCTGACGACGAAACAAGGCTCGGCAGTCGACGGAATCACCTTGAAAGACTGAATGTATTACAGGATATATACCCACCCAAATATTATCGCAGCGAGCAAATGAGCGAAGTCGCTGCAAACAGCGAAGACTTCGAAACGGGCACTGTGAGCTACCAGTTTACGGTTAATTCTTCCGGGCGGGCGATTGACATAACGCACATTGAGACCCAGCCGCCGGAATTCGACGATATGCGGGCTCGTGTACGGCGAAATTTGCGGCGTATTATTTATCGGCCTCGAATCGAAGACGGCAGGATGGTCGCGAGGACGGAGACGACTTACACCCACGAGTTCTACTACCGGACGGCGGACATTCCGGTCACAGAGGAAGATGCCGATCCGGGGTCACGATAACAAGGCACGTAACCGGGCCGCGTTCGATGGCTTCCTCGAACGGCACAATTATAAACGGAATTTTCCGTAGGGACAGGGAATGACAACAGGAACGAAGCAATTTCGGGTCGTCTTTCTCTCGGTGCTTGCCGCATTTGTGACTTTGATTTTCCAGGAAACTGTCATGGCCGCCTGCGCTGATGACTGGCTTGGTGTCGACGAGGTTCGCGACGGCAACAACATCAGGTTGAGCGCGACCAATCTTCGCGAGTTTCCGATTACATTCACCATCAGGGTGCGAACCAGGAACCTGGTCAACAATGGACCGCGGACGATTACCGAGACATTGGAGGCGCAACAGTCGCGACTCATATTCATGCTGCGGGAGAATGGTGGCGACCGCAAGGGTAGTTATAGAATTTCCTGCGACTGGACCATCGGCGATAAGGATGCGCTGCATGACGATGAACAACTGTACCTGTTGCCTTACGAATCCGGCAAATCCTACCGGGTCCTGCAGGGATACGGCTCACGCTTCAGCCACCGGGGACTGGAACAGTATGCCGTGGACTTCAATATGTCCGTCGGCACCCCGGTCCACGCCGCAAGAGCCGGTGTCGTCGCGAAGATCGTAGAGTCCAATGACAAAGGCTGCTGGGACGACGGCTGTGGCGCGTTTGCCAACTATGTCGTCATATTGCACAGCGACGGCACGACCGGTGAGTACTATCAACTGGATCAGAATGGCGCCCTGGTGGAGGTTGGCGACAGGGTAGCCGCCGGGCAAAAAATTGCCCTTTCCGGTAATACCGGGCATACCACGATGCCACATCTTCATTTCGCCGTTTATCGCGCGGCTGAATGGGGCAATACCCAGTCAATTCAGGTCCGGTTCCTGAGTTCGGCGGGTATCGTCGAAAAACCACGACGTGGTGGCCGTTACCAGGCCACCCTGGACCAGCAGTTGCGCAACGGATCATGAATAAACCGATGCAGATTTCCGGCGCCCATTTTGTCAACGGCAATCCGCTAAAGAGTCCTTTCCCGGACGGTCTGGAGCAGGCCGTATTTGGCATGGGATGCTTCTGGGGTGTCGAGAAACGGTTTTGGGAAACGCCGGGGGTCTATTCGACAGCGGTTGGCTACGCCGGCGGCGCCGTCCCCAATGCCACGTACGAGCAGATCTGTCACGGCGACACCGGTCATGCGGAAGTTGTGCTGGTCGTATTCGATCCGCAAACCATCAGCTACCCGGAATTGCTCACGATGTTCTGGGAAAACCATGATCCAACCCAGGGCATGCGCCAGGGCAATGACAGGGGAAGTCAGTACAGGTCGGCCATATTCACTCGTTCGGAGAGCCAGCATATTGACGCACTCGAGTCGCTGGATGCCTACCAGGAAAGACTCGGCGCAGCCGGCCATGGCGCGATCACTACTGAAATTTCGCCGCTTGGTGAACTGTACTATGCCGAGGAATATCATCAGCAGTATCTCGCAAAAAATCCGGGCGGCTATTGCGGTGTCGGTGGCACCGGTGTGACTTGTCAGGTCGGACTGGCAGGAGTCGTAAACCACTGATAAAGAATCCCCGAACTCCCCGACATCAATCTCTATGTCGAGAAAATCGAAGAGCGTATCCGCGGCCAGCATCTCGAAAACATTTGCATAAGCAATTTCTTCCTGCCCCACATGTCAGACCGGTGGACGGCTGCTTGCGGATCGCTCACTGTCAGGGCTGCTGATAGATGACTGGCTGGACGCGCTGTAGCCTGAAATGCTTTGAGGTAGTATGGCTGGTAGTCAGGTATTTAAAGGCGGAAATCCTTGTCAGACCATAAATCGGAAAACGGCCGCCCGAGCCGCGAAGAAGCAGAACAGGCGGTTGAAATACTGCTGCGCTGGGCTGGCGACGACCCACGGCGCGAAGGATTGGCTGACACGCCGAAACGGGTCGCACTGGCCTACGAAGACTGGTTCAGCGGCTACTCCGAGGACCCCGTCAAATTTTTGCAAAGGACATTCGAGGAAGTCGAGGGCTACGACGAATTGATCGTGTTGCGGGACATCACATTCGAGTCGCACTGCGAGCACCACATGGCGCCGATCATTGGTGTTGCACACGTCGGCTATTTGCCGGACAAGAAAGTCGTTGGCATCAGCAAACTTGCACGAGTTGTCGAAACATTTGCACGCCGCCTGCAGGTTCAGGAGAAACTGACAGCACAGGTTGCAAATTGCATCGAGGACGTTTTGAAACCGAAGGGCGTCGGCGTCGTGATCGATGCGTCACATCAATGCATGACCACCCGCGGCATCCACAAATCCGGCGTTTCGATGGTCACCAGCCGGATGCTTGGATCATTCCGCAAGGATGCGCGGACCCGGTCAGAGTTTCTGCGAATGATCGGCATGGGCAGCTGACGGATCAGGCTACGCCCATCTACCGCTCCGGCAACCGGTGCGATCTTCGGGCTAGTTGGATTTGACCAGGAACGGTGGGGCCTGTTGCTGATCCTGCGGAGGCAGCGGCAATAACTCCTGGGTATCGTCTGCGTGACGAATCATGGCGCCATATATATCAATCATCTGGTGCGCGCACTCATCCGCTTCCTGGATCGACATTTTGCGAACCGACGCACAAATCGGTCCCTCGCCGTTCAGCGGGTCTACCTGGCTCATCATTTTTGCCAGGTTCGCGAATGACTTCGTAACCGCATGCGGCAAATCGACTTCGTCGATGCCTGCCAGATTTTCTTCGAACGCCTGTATAAGTCTTTGTTTTATATGGCCATGACCAGCCAATGCCTTTACGGCGGCATGAAACCGATTGACGTGGTTGGACATTTCCACTCCGGCATTATTCTTCTAATTGGCCGCCATTCACCTCTCGGCGGCTATTTTGCGCTCTTGAGTCGACTACCTCCTGTGGGTCGCGGGTGTTCCCCCGCTCACGCCTTCCCTGTCGTACTCCTGTTCTATCAACTGCCTGCGTCGTATTCTTATATCAGATAGTTGGAACAATGCGCAAGCCAATCCGCGAATCCGCCTACTTTTTTGTGATTTCGATGGTCCATTGCTCATTATCGAGGGTCCGGCTGTCCCGAAACAGGGGATTTTCCTGTCCAAGCTGCCACTCGGTCGCGAGCGTTTCTGACATCAGGTAGTCACGATACTCGCCAAGTGCCGCCTCGATCCCGGCCGACCCGGAAACGCCCAGCACGATTCGATCGGATACCTCGAGCCCCGCCAGCTTGCGCGATTCCTGAACCGTGCGAATGATCTCGCGCGCCAGACCCTCGCGAATCAAGGCATCGGTGAGTGTCGTATCGAGCGCGGTCAGGAACCCCCCGTCCTCGCCGCAGGCATATCCTTCGGCCGAACTGGTCTCGATCAGCACATCCTCCGCGGTCAGCAAAATCTCCTCGCCACCCACCGTGATCGAGAAACTCTCCTCGCGTGCCACGGCGCCCGCTATTTCCGCGCCGTCGAGTTCATTGAGTGCCTGCTTGATCTGCGGTAGCAACTTCCCGTACAGCTTGCCGAGTTTGGGCAGATTCGGCTTGATCCGGTAGTTGACCAGCCCGGCGTCCCGCGCGATGAATTCAATCGACTTGACGTTCAGTTCCTCGAGGATTTGATCCTGGTGACCCGCCAGCGCCCTGGCGGCCTCGTCATCGGGCGCACGCACCAGCAATCGCGACAGCGGCTGGCGCGTCCGTACCCCGGACTGGCCGCGGGCGGCACGCGCCAGGCTGACCACTTTCTGGACCACCCCGATTTCGTATAACAACGCTTCATCGTCACGGGCCTCATCGATTTCCGGCCAGGTGGTCATGTGCACACTGATGGGGGCATCCGGGTCGACCTCGCGCACGAGGTTCTGGTAAACATGCTCCGCCAGGAACGGCACGAACGGCGCCATCAGCCTGTGAACGACGTTCAGACACTCGTACAGCGTCAGGTAGGCATGGTGCTTGTCCTCGGCATCCGTCGATTTCCAAAAACGCCGCCGGTTACGCCGCACGTACCAGTTGCTCAGCTGGTCGATAAAAGACTCCAGGGCTTCGCCCGCCCGTTTCGCGTCATAGTCGTCGAGCGCTTCCGTACAGGTTCTTATGGTCTGGTTGAGCAAGGCCAGCACCCAGCGGTCGATCTCCGGCCGGTCCGCGACGGGCGCCTCCTTGCCGAAGTCCACGTTGTCCAGCCGCGCGTACAACACGAAAAACACATAGGTATTCCAGAAAGTGTTGAAGAACGAGCTTGCAACGTCCTGGACAATTTCGACCGAAATGCGTTTCAGGACTTCGGGCGACAGCCGCGCAAGGAAATACCAGCGCAGCGGGTCCGCGCCGACCGTGTCGAATACATCGTAGGGATTGACGATATTGCCGACAGACTTGGACATTTTCTTGCCGTCCTTGTCGACGATCAGGTTCAGGCAAACGCAATTCCTGAACGCGACGCTGTCCGACACCAGTGTGCCGATGGCGTGCAGTGTATAGAACCAGCCGCGTGTCTGATCGATCGCCTCGCAGATGAAATCTGCCGGGAATTGGTCGTCGAAGCTGTCTGCGTTCTCGAACGGATAATGCGACTGGGCATAGGACATTGCGCCCGAATCGAACCAGCAATCGATAACCTCGGGCACGCGCCTGAACAATTTGCCGTCTTTTTCAAAGCTGATCTCGTCGACGGCCGGCCGATGCAAATCGAGTTCACTGAGTTCGCGGCCGGTCAGTTCCTCCAGTTCGCGGACAGAACCGATGCACAGGTACTCGCCATCGCCATCGGTCCAGACAGGCAGCGGCGTACCCCAGAATCGTTCCCGTGACAGCGCCCAGTCGACATTGCCTTCGAGCCATTTGCCGAAGCGTCCGTCCCGGATGTTTTCCGGAACCCATTTAATCGTCTGGTTCAGCTCAACCATGCGATCCCGGTAATCCGACGTGCGAATGTACCAGGCGTTCTTTGCGTAGTAGATGATCGGATCGCCGGTGCGCCAGCCGAATGGGTAGCTGTGGAGGTGTCTCTCCGAGCGATAAATCAGGCCACGGTCCTTAAGGATCCGGATCAGCGGTTTGTCCGCATCCTTGAAGAACATGCCGGCCACCGGCTCGATCTCTGGCAGAAAATGTCCGTCCTGGCCGACGGTGTGAATCACAGGCAGCCCGCACTCGATTCCGAGTGCCAGATCGTCGACACCGTATGGCGGCGCGGTATGCACAATCCCGGTGCCGGCATCGGTGGTCACGAATTCCGCCGCAACCACGCGGAACGCGTCACCATCCAGTTCAAGATACTCGAACAGTGGCTCGTATCTCATGCCAACCAGTTCCGAGCCCTTGACACGTCGGACGACCTTGTGTTCGAGGTCGCCGAGTACGTCGTCGCGCAACGCATCTGCGAGGATCAGGGTTTCTTCACCGGTCTCGGCGAATACGTAATCGATGTCCGGATGTACCGCGAGCAACAGGTTCGCCGGCAGCGTCCACGGTGTAGTCGTCCAAATCAGGAAAAACGTATTGCTTGCTCCATCCAGCCGGAATCTCACCGTGATTGACGGATCTTCGACGTCCCTGTAACCGAGCGCCAGTTCGTGCGATGAAAGCGTTGCACCAATGCGCGGGTCGTAGGGCACGACTTTGTAGCTGCGGTAAATCAGGCCCTTGTCCCAGATGGTCTTGAGCAGGTGCCAGACACTCTCTATGTAGCTGTTATCGAGTGTGTAATAGGCCTCATCGAGATTGACCCAGAAGCCCATGCGCTCGGTCATTTTCTCCCAGTCACCGATATAGCGCATGACCGATTCACGGCAGCGGCGCGTGAATTCATCGATGCCGACCTTCTCCTCGATTTCCTTCTTATCGAAAATGCCGAGTTCTTTCTCAACCTCGTGTTCGACCGGCAGCCCATGCGTATCCCAGCCTGCTTTTCGTGGCACGTGATATCCGCGCATGGTTTTGTAACGCGGGTACAGATCTTTGAAGCTGCGCGCGAGTACGTGATGAATACCGGGTTTGCCATTGGCTGTCGGCGGCCCTTCATTCCAGGTGTACAACGGTCGCCCCGCCGACTGCTCGAGCGTCTGTTCAAAAATCCTGTGCTCACGCCAATACTCCAGCACCTCTTGTTCCAGCGCCGGACCGTTGTATCGGCCAGAGACTTCATTAAAGCTCATTATTCAGTTTCCAAACAAAAGCCCCGAACGCAACCCAGGCGTCCGGGGCGATTAGAAAATTCGCGGTACCACCCGGCTTCACAAGGGAGACTCCCTTGCCTCAATTAGCGCCTGATATCGGGGGCCGGCCGGCTACGTCTACTGGGCGTGAAATCCACCGTTCGGGCAGCGACTCCGGGGTGATATTCGGCGGGCCTCGATCCGGGGCTCACACCATCCCCCGTTCGCTGCATCGATTGAGCCGCCTGTTTGTCCCCGTCAATGTCCTTGGGGGAAACTAGCTGCGATAAGGATAAAATACAAGGTAATTCCGGCGTAGTTTACTTATTTGCCGGCAACTGCCGGTATGCTCCGGACTATGGATCAAACGCAACCCGATAAACTGGTCCCTGGCTTTCCCACACCGCGAACCGTGGACACCGGTGATCTCAACCTGGCCGTGTACGAACTGGGAGATGGCCCGCCCGTAATCCTGGTGCACGGCTTTCCCGAACTGGCGTATTCATGGCGGCACCAGTTGCCGGCACTCGCGGCAGCCGGCTACCGTGCGATCGCCGCCGACATGCGTGGCTATGGCGGCAGCGACAAGCCACCAGGCGTGACCGACTATTCGATACAGAAGCTGATCGGGGACCTGCAGGGATTGTGCGCAGCATTGTCGATCGACAGCGCCGTTTTC
>Ga0114949_10002615_pt1 | contig 11273 bp, 10 predicted proteins | sample N074metaG_FD_83505 | JGI IMG/M metagenome (GOLD analysis project Ga0114949, IMG submission 83505) | Deep subsurface microbial communities from Kermadec Trench to uncover new lineages of life (NeLLi) - N074 metaG | ecosystem: Environmental > Aquatic > Marine > Ocean trench > Sediment | place... | reverse complement strand
TTTCGTGCCCATTTTGCCAAGGTCTTCGCGCAGGTACTGCAGAACGGTTCGTGTCGTGTCAACCTGCGGCAATTCGATCACTTCGCCATCAAGCACGAAGCGGATCGAGGACTGCGGCTCGTTATTCATGCCGATCCGGGCTAACTGCCGCGATATGTCGAGTAGCTCCACGGCGAGACCAGGAGCGGCACATGATAGTGGCTATCTTCTGCCAGCGACACGCGGATCACCACATCGTCAAGAAATGGTGGATCAGCCAGCCGGGCGCCTGACGCCACGAAGTACTCGCCAACGGAAAATTCGAGTTCGTACGGCCCGGCTTTGAATGCTTCTTCGTCGAGCAGCGGGCTGTCAGTCCGGCCATCGTCGTTGGTAACCGCGGTCGTTATCAGCTTGCGACCGCCCTCGAGTGAAAAAAGACTTATTTTGATGCCGCCGCCAGGCACACCATTGGCTGTATCGAGTACGTGAGTTGTTAGTCGGCCCATCATTTCCCCTGACGGTAGTGTTTGCGCCATATTAGGCGATTCGGGCAATTCGGAATAGCCGGTGAAAAACCGCCGCGTTTCTCTAGAATGCAAGATCTGCCGGCTAATGTTCAATAATATCAGCAAATTAAGCGATTTCGGTCGGCTTCGCTCAGGCATCTGCCAGCAGTTGAACTCTGGAGGTCGATTTTTACAAGGAACCGGTAGAGCGATCGCTTACCTTCTATGCTAATTTGCCTGTCCTGATTTCGAGGGGGAGACCAATGATCAGTAAGGAACTAACCCGGCGTTTTTTTCTGCAGGGGTCCGGGACCGTTGCCGGCGGCGCACTACTGAGGGCCGGTGTTCCCGCCTTTATCGCGCTATCGCAGTCGGCTTGCTCAGCAAGAGACGCGGGCGCTGCTTTTGAAACACTCTCCGTTGGCGAAGGGCGGGAGCTGGAAGCGATCGGGGCGCGTATTTTACCAACGACCGATACCCCCGGTGCCCGCGAAGCCGGCGCAATATGGTTCATCGACAAGGCCTATGGCTCAGTTTATGCGGATTCCCTTGCGGCCGACCGTGTGCTGCTCGCTGACTTTCAGTCCGGTATCGCTGCCGCATATCCGGGTGCCGAATATTTTTCCGACCTCGATGAAGCTGACCAGGACGCGTACCTGACGAGCCATCAGCACACGGAATTTTTCAACAATATTCGCTTTATGACGCTGGCCGGCGTCTTTGGCATTGCAACCTGGGGCGGCAATCGAAATGACATAGGGTGGAAACTGGTCGGCATGGACGGTCCACCCCATGCCTGGACGCCACCGTTCGGCTACTACGACGCCGAGTTCATGGAGGCACAGAAAGATGGCGAATGAAAACCAGGTGACATTCCCCGTCGATGAGCCGGTCGATTTCGTCATCGTAGGATCAGGCTCGGCCGGCGGGATTATCGCAAAGGAACTTTCTACCAACGGGTTCAAGGTCGTCGTGCTCGAACAGGGGCCATATCGCCGGGCGACAGACTTCACCCATGACGAACTGTCGGTGGAGAACCTGGGCGAGCTGACCGGTGGCGACCATCGAGTGAATCAGCAAACATTCAGACAAGACGCAAACGAGGTTGCTGAAGTTCGGGCAACTCAGCCCGCCTTCTACGCACAAACTGTCGGCGGTAGCAGCGTGCATTTCACCGCCAATTTCTGGCGTTTGCGTGAACTGGACTTCAAAGAGCGCAGCATGCTGGGTTCAATCAGCGGTACCAATTTTGCGGACTGGCCGATCAGTTACGCAGATCTTGAACCTTATTACGCCAAGGTCGATTGGGACATTGGTGTTTCAGGCGCGCCCGGACCGAACGATTCGTTCCGATCCAGGCCGTTTCCGATGCCGCCCATAGCCATCAAGTCGTCGGGCGTGCTGATGGAGCGTGGCGCGAGTAAGCTCGGCTGGAATGCGCAGGTGGAACCGCTTGCGATTCTTTCAAAACCACACAACAGCCGACCGGCATGCATTAACTGTGGTTTTTGCATGGGCTTTGGTTGCGAAGTCGGCGCGAAGTCGTCGACGCTGGCGGCAATGATTCCGCTTGCACAGGCAAGCGGCAATTGTGAGATACGGGCCGAGTGCGCTGTATTTCGGGTTGCGTCCAATGATCAGGGCCGTGTAGATGAAGTGTTTTACTACGACCCGGACGGCAACGAGCGCTCCCAACAAGCGCGTGCGGTGATCCTGTCAGCAAATGGTGCGGAAACGCCGCGGTTACTTTTGAATTCCGCAAGTGACGCGCATCCGGACGGTCTCGCCAACGCTAGCGGTTTTGTTGGCAGGAACCTGATGTGGAACAGTCATTCAAACGCGCGTGCATTGTTTGAACATCCACTGAACGATTTCAAAGGCGTGCAGGTCACGCGTATCGTTCATGACTTCTACGAGACGGATACGGCGCGCGGATTTTACGGTGGCGGCGGCTTCGATGGACGACCTTTTTCGGCCGCGGTCCCGATCAAATATGCGGACAGTGGTGGAGCACCCGATCAGCCGAGATGGGGTACTGAATACAAGGCAAACCTCGAGCACAACTTCACACGCAGCATGTCCATTTTTTGTGGCGCCACCTCGTTGGCCCAGGATCGCAATAATGTAACCATCGACCCGACGCACAAGGATCGCTGGGGAAGGCCTTCCCTGCGCATCACTTACAAAGACCACGACGACGACATGGCTATCGCGAAATTCCTGCAGGACCGCGCAGTGGAATTGCTGGATGCGGCAGGCGCAGAAAAATACTGGCGAATACCGATCGAATACCAGAGCCGTGGCGCGCATCTGCTGGGGACATGCCGCATGGGGAACGATCCGCAGACTTCCGTTGTCGACAAGAATCACCGCTCCCACGACGTGCCAAACCTGTTCCTCTGCGACGGTTCAAGTTTTGTCACCTCCGGCCGCGGTCAGCCTACGATGACCATCATGGCGCTCGCTTTCCGCGCCGCAGAGCACATCGGGACCGCAGCAAGGAACAACGAAATTTAGGCACAGCGCCCGCCGTCTGACTGTGTTAATTTTCCGGTCCGGAATATTCAGGGGAAACGTAATGATCAGTGAGGAACTGACCCGGCGGATTTTTTTGCGGGGGTCGGGTACTTTTGTCGGCAGCACGTTGATGAGAGCAGGTGTGCCAGCCCTTGCAGCAGTGTCACAAGCCGCCTGCTCGGCAAGAGACGAAGGTGCCACGTTTGAAACCATCACCACAGCCGAGGCCAGAGAAATCATTGCGGTCGCGGCGCGAATTTTGCCAACGACTGATACGCCAGGCGCGACCGAAGCCGGGGCTGTGTATTTCTTCGACAAGGCTCTGGGCAGCTTCTTCGCCGACAGCCTTGAATATGGCCGGATGCAACTGGCCACGTTTCAATCAGGCGTTGCGAAAGCCTATCCGGGCGCTGAACGTTTCTCCGATCTCGATGAAGTTGACCAGGACGCATACCTGAAAGCGAATGAGCAGACACCTTTCTTTCAGGGTGCAAGGATACTCACGATTTTCGGCGTTTTCTGCCTGTCCAAATACGGTGGAAACCGGGACGACATGGGCTGGAAGCTGGTCGGCATGGACGGGCCGCCACATGCCTGGTCCTACCCTTTCGGTTACTACGATGCCGAGTACATGAAGGAACAAGAAAATGGCGAATGAAGACCAGGTTTCGTTCCCAATCAATGAACCTGTCGACTTCGTCATCATTGGTTCCGGCGCGGCCGGTGGAATCCTGGCGAAGGAGTTGTCAACAAACGGCTTCAAAGTCGTCGTCCTGGAACAGGGTCCGTATCGCAAGGCGTCAGACTTCACCCATGACGAATTGTCCGTGCTGGTGTTTGACGAGTTGGGTGGCGGCAATCAGTTACATCAGCAAACTTTCAGGGCCGACGAAAATGAGGAAGCAAAAGTCGCTGACAGGCAGCCAGTCAATTATGCGATGACAGTCGGTGGCGCCAGTGTGCATATGTCTGCCAACTTCTGGCGCTTCCGCGAATCAGATTTCAATGAATACAGCGTCCATGGGTCGATCAGCGGCACCAACTTTGCCGACTGGCCGATCAGTTACGCAGAACTCGAACCCTACTACACGAAAGTGGATTGGGATATCGGCGTATCCGGGACGCCGGGACTTAAAGACTCTTTCAGGTCGAAGCCCTTTCCGATGCCGCCCATGCCCATCAAGTCGTCTGGCGTACTGCTGCAACGCGCTGCGAAAAAGCTGGGCATTTCATCGCAGGTCGAGCCGCTCGCAATCCTGTCACAGCCGCACAACGGCCGGCCGGGATGCATAAATTGCGGATTCTGTTCGTTCTACGGCTGCGAAGTTGGCGCCAAGTCCTCCACCCTGGCATCAATGATCCCCCTGGCCGAGGCGAGTGGCAATTGTGAAATCCGGGCGAGATGCGCGGTTTTCCGGATTGACACCAATGCCGAAGGCCGGGCAGATGAAGTGCTCTACATTGACCCGGACGGCAACGAGCGCTCGCAAAAAGCACGTGCTGTCATCGTGTCGGCAAACGGCGCCGAAACGCCTCGGCTGCTTCTAAACTCGGCAAGTGACGCTCATCCTGATGGCCTCGCCAACTCGAGCGGCTTTGTCGGCAGAAACCTGATGTTCAACAGCCATTCGATGTCGAGCGCAATATTCAGGCATCCGCTGAATGACTTCAAAGGCGTTCAGGTCACACGCATGGTTCATGAATATTACGAGACCGATCCTGCGCGCGGTTTTTACGGCGGCGGCGGCATTGATGCCCGATCAGCCCTTGCAGCAATGCCGATGGCCTATGCCGCGTTTGGAACAGAGCCGGGCGGCCCGACCTGGGGTGCGGACTACAAAGCGAATCTCGAACACAATTTCACGCGCACCATGGGCATATTCTCTGGCGCCACGTCTCTCGCCCAGGATAGCAACAACATCACGATTGACCCGACGGCCAAGGACCACTGGGGACGACCATCAATCCAGGTTACTTACAAAGATCACGGCGACGACATTGCGATTTCCAGCTTCCTGCAGGATCGTTCGATGGAATTACTTGATTCAGCGGGTGCGGAAAAATCATGGTCATTCCCGGTCGAACAGCAAAACGGCGGCGTACATCTTATGGGGACCTGTCGCATGGGCGACGACGAACAGACCTCAGTCGTCGACAAGTATCACCGCTCGCACGACGTGCCGAACCTGTTTCTTTGCGACGGTTCGAGTTTTGTCACCTCGGGCCGAGGCCAGCCCACGATGACAATAATGGCGCTTGCTTTCCGCGCCGCAGAGCACATCGGGGCCGCAGCAAGGAACAACAACATCTAGGTGGAACATGAATAATACAAAAGCAGTTATGCTTGCCATCGTCAGCGTCTTGATCGCTGGATGCCAGCCGTCTGCAACCGACGCTACGCGAGCGGACATCCAATTCCTACATATGCCGGGCACTGAAGGCATTGGCTTGCCATTCTCTTCGGCGGTGCGTGTAGACAATACGATCTACCTGTCCGGCGTCATTGGGTTGGAGCCGGGGACCCAGCGACCGGCTGAGGGCGGCATCCAGGCAGAGGCCAGGGCTGCGATGGAGACGATCCGGGAGACCCTGGAAGCCTTTGGCTCATCCATGGATCGAGTGGTCAAGTGCACCGTATTTCTTGCCGACGAAAGTGACCGGGATGCGTTCAACGAAATTTACATGTCGTATTTCGACACGTTGCCCGCTCGCAGTGGTGTCACTGTAAAAGGCCTGGCCCTAGGTGCAAGAGCAGAAGTCGAGTGTATTGCGATTGTTAATTAAGGGTAACTGCCCCTTAATTATCGTGTCTCTTTGCATAGTCCGCCAGTAATAGGTCCCGGCGTTTCGCAAGCGCCTTGATGCGGCGCTCGTCGAGTATGTCGCCAAAAGTTTCAGCTAGGGTCTCGTCATCCAGGCTGGACAATGCTTTGTTCCAATAAGAATTGACTTCCAGGCGTATTTTCTCGAGGTATGACGGACGGCCGCGCCGTGCGTCAAACGAATTGCTGTTGTTCGGGAGTATCAGCTGCCAGTTCTCCAGGTTGTACAACATACTGGACTTGCCCCGGCCCCGGTTGTAAACGAGGGCGTCGTAGACGTACATCGCACCCCACTGATCAGGCAAGGGGCACCAGGCGCTGGATCCTCCACCGTTGGCTATGCGATGCTGCTCGGTTCGCGTATTGACCGGTACGAACTGCAGTGAGCCCTTTGCACCATCAAACTCCCTGGCAACTGTTACCGGAACCATGCCCAGGTTGAGCAGCCGATCCAGCCGGTAAGCGGCGAGCTCCGGATTCAATCCCTTGCTATTTTCGTCTGCGTTGAACACGGCAGAAATTGCCGTGTCCTCGATTCTTACCTCGACAACTTTCCGACCTCCCTTCTCGATCCTGGGCGACAGGATCTCGCCATGCGCCAGCAGGTATTCCAGGTTTGCTTCACTCAGGTTGTCAGGTCGAAATCCGACGCGGCGCGGATGCTCGACAACTCGTGTTAAATCAGCCGTTTTTTCGTTGGCGACCCACAAATCGCCATTCTCGATGATCAACGCATTGCCCGAGCCGTGATACGCGGATTCGAGCATTCCGGTATCGATCTCAATGACACGACCATCATGCCGCGAAAGCACCTGCCTGCTCTGCGTTGGCGTGTGCCCGATGACAACTCGCTCTGCGCCGACTGCCCGCAATGCGTCGCCAAGGCGATCGCCTTCGATAAGCGCGCTGCATCCCACGGTGCCGCGATACCACAACGGACTTTTGTTACCGTGCACGCTACTGTCATTCAAATCAGAAATTGTATGCAGTGCATTACGAATCTCTTCCGAGAGCGAGGTCACCGACCTAAGCGATTTCACCAGCTCCGCATGCTTATAAAAACTCATGGCAGGATCCAGAAGCCCCGCCTCATTCAATACATCGATTTGTGCGACGTAATCCGAGACCTGCGCCCCCAGAATGTCGTTGAGCCCACTGAGGCCGAGCTCCGCAACCAGCGGTGGCATGCCTCCATGCACGAATGCATTGCCATTCACGACGACCATCAGCGGTTTTTCCATCAACCACTGGCCATATTTGCCTTTGCTGCTAAATGCCTGGCGGTGGCCGAAAAATCCCGGTGGACGGTCCTTGTCAAATTCGAGGCGCAGCGCTGCCTCATCCGGTTTGCCAAAACTCAAGCGCTGAGCAACGAAAATGCGAAACCAGCGTTCGCGTTCTTCCGCTGATTCATCTTCCGCAAATGCGGCGTACTCACCAGCCGCCACATAGCGCAAATCTCCGACGAGATTCATGACTTCATGATTACCGAGCAACAAATGCACCATGCCGCCGGCCGCATCAGCCTGCGCTTCCAGCTGCATGACCAGGTCCATCACTTTGCGTGAATCGACGCCGCGATCCAGCAGGTCGCCAGTAATGACCAGGTGCGTGTCTCCGCCCGACCAGTTGCGGTCGCCGTCGATAACATCGGCATTCTTAAGCGTTGTCACCATCGCCTCGTACGCGCCGTGCGGGTCGCTGATTGCGACGATTCGGGACACATCTGACCATGTGTACTGTGCCGCGCCCGCATTGGATGGTGCGCAGGAAAGCGCCAACAAATATACCAGGCCAAGGGCCTGCGATATCCTGTTGATACTTGGATGAAGGAACAATGCTTGTTTCATGTCAGATTCCGTTACGGCCGGCCGCTAGGGGTCTGCGCGGTAGAAATATCCGTAGCGAGAAAGTGCCACAGCCAGAACAGTTTTTCGATCTTTTGAGGAGCATACGCCTGCAGGGATGCAGGCGCTAGAGCGAAGCAGGAGCCAGAGTCCAGTGGTTCTACGTAACGAAAAAGATCGAAAAAATGGGCCGCTGTGGTGCCTTCGCACGACTACAGGGATGTAGGAGTTAGAGTAACGCACGGAGCAGTTACCGACGACTGCAGGGATGCAGGAGGTAGAGCGAAGCAGGATGCCAGAGCCGAGTAGGAATACTTTCTGCCGCGCAGACCCCTAGTGTAAACGACAGGGATGCGGACGCCCATGTTAAGATAACCGTCCCGTGGCGGGTAGTCATTCCATAAAGGCCGTCAAAGCTATGAAAAACAAAATTAAGCATAGTATTTTGACCGCACTCGCGGTCACATTGTTCCTCGTGCTCAGCCAGGTGGTGGTCGCACAAACTGCAGCAGACGAGGTCGAATTCCGACCCTTGTTCCAGAGCCATGACATCCTGCATGTACGCATCGAAGCACCAATATCAACGCTGATGAAGGAACAACCGGATGAGGAGTACCTCGACGGTACTTTCTCATATACGGATTCCGCCGGAATGGAACACAAGCTCGATCTTAAGCTCCAGACTCGAGGCAGGTTCCGGCGCAACAAGAGCACCTGCAGTTTTTCACCAATACGGCTGAATTTTCGCAAGAAACAGGTTGCGGGAACGGAGTTCGCGGGTCAAGACAAGCTAAAGCTTGTCACGCATTGCAAGTCAAGCAAGAGTTATGAGCAACTCGTATTACGAGAGTATTTGACGTATCGGATGCTGCAGACGCTGACCGACAATAGCTTTGGTGCCCGCATGATGCGAATCACCTATGTCAACACCGAAAAAAATGGCGACTCGATTACCAAGTACGGCTTCGTTATCGAGGATGAGGACGACATTGGCGAGCGACTCAACCTGATTGCCTTCAAAGAACGCAAGATCGCATCGGTGGATCTCAATGGCAGGCAGGCAAATCTCGTGTCTGTATACGAGTACCTGATTGGCAATACTGATTTTTCCCTGATTCTTGGGCCCGAGCATTCTTCCTGCTGTCACAACGCTGTGCTATTCAGCAATGGGGCTGCCCCGTACACGCCGATTCCATACGATTTCGATTTTGCGGGTTTCGTTGACGCGCCGTATGCAACAGCGAACCCGCGTTTCAAACTGCGCAGCGTTAAAAACCGGCTCTACCGGGGCCGATGCCGGAACAATGAGTTGCTTGAGGACACGTTTGCGTATTTTGTGGATAAAGAACCGGACATCAGAACGCTGGTCGCAGATCTCGAGGGGCTCAATAAACGTAATCGAAAAGAAGTTAATAAATACCTGGACAGTTTCTATAAGGACATAGCGGATCCGAAAAAGAAGGAGCGCAATTTTATTAAGAAATGCCTCTAGGCATTTGCGCGGACGCCCTGTTGCAGCCATTCCGAAACGATCTGTGCAATACGCGGGTGAATCAGGTAACCCACTGAACTGTGCGGATTCGACTTGCCGTAACGCACCGCAAGGTTATACACGGTGTAGTCCCTTATACAACTGACCTGTTTTTGCTTGAGCATGTGTTTGAAATCATCGGCGACCGTATTGTCGTGGCATACGTAGTCGTCCTCCGCGGATATATTATGCCAGGACACGATGTTGGACGGATACCGTTCTAGTCTTGTCTGTTTCGCACCAAGCAATCTATGCCTGGTGCTGGTGTCGCCCAGTGGCGCGCCGAGTGTAATCCACATATCGATCTTCCGGCCATCGATTTGCTCTTTGTATTTCGGATCGTGAGATAGTTGCCACAGAACATCGTAGGCAACGATGCACCCGGTGCCATGAGTAACAAGTAGCACCCGGCTTTCACCGTCCAATACCTCGCAGATTGCGGTCCTTACACGATCGCGAATTCGCGAGGCGAAATCACTTTCGCCATCCCAGTACTCGCCAAGATCAGCAGCTATTTTTGAAATTACTGCCTGCGACAAACCGAGTGTATCGAGCACCGGGCCGGCAACGTCGGCTGCGAACTCATTCAGGGCAGTCTTTCCCGGAAGCCGGTCATAGCGGCCAACGCCGAAATTTTTTCTCTTCTCTATTGCACACAAGTGCTGTAGCGCATTGCGACGATCGCCGACATCGAGTTTCTGGTCATAACGCTGACCATCGTTCTCAAGAAACTCGTTACTGATATCACCGTAGTAGGCGATGCGTTTGTGCATCCCGTGAAACAGATCGATTACTTCCAGATAGTCGCGTTCCATCGCCGCTGTCAATGCCGCCATGGAAATGTCCATCAACTCATCTGCGGAAGGCTTGAAATGCCGGCTATGCACGTACAGCAAGGTGCTCCCCGAGTAATGACCAGTGCGTTTGTCCTCATTCATTATTCTGGATTCCTGGAGGCGCTGAATAGACGGCGAGCCTGGCCCGGCCGTCGCCGCCCTCATCTGCAATCAATAGTCGTCCATCCCGGGTCATCTCAATTCCCTCGGCCTGCTTGTGCCGGCCCTTCTTTTTCAGAAGTATAGCCTCTGACAGGACGCCGTCTGCTGTCAATCTGACCAACACGCCCTGGCGCGCCGCCACCAGGACTCGTTCGCCGGTTTGTGGATCGACCGCAATTCCTGACGGGCTGATCCGCTTCTTGTCGACTATGCCGATAATCAACGCTTCCGGCACGGCGACGTCGCGATTGTGTTCGATGCCATCGATCGACGCAGACCACTCGAAAATCATCAGATCGTCGTGCTTCGATTTTGTTTGCTTGCAAACCAGGAGCAGCGTGGTCGTTGCCCTGTCCTGGGCAAGGCCTTCAAGCTCGCAGTAATCGCCATGGTCAGTGTCATATTTCTGATATGGCACGCTGCGCCCATCGGCTCCTTCCGTGGCAGCGAACAACAGGCCATCGCTGGTCATGAGCCAGACCGTGTCACCAAGGACTGCAATGCCTTCAAAATCGGCACGCACTGGCGGATCCCCGAACGCAAAGGATTTTATGATCTTTCCTTCCTGGTAGTCGAGCTCGTAGACGATTGCTTTTTCATCGGCGACCGCCAGCAGTCGTTCGTCGGGAGTAAGTGCAAGACCGGAGATTTCCCGGAGTCTTTTGGGAAGTTTCCACTGTTTGAAATCGCCCTGGTCCGAGCCGTCAGACTCAGGCGTCTCCGGTGTTTCCGCACTGCAGGCAGAAACCATGAGCGTCAGCAGAATTGCCGCCACCAAAGAATGGATAGTCCTGCTAATAATCGTCCTCTGTGCGGTCGCGCCTTGTCATCATCGCAAGAAAGCCGCCGGACAGCAGCTTGCCGTACTCGAGTTTCCAGATAATCAGCGTGGAGTAAACAAAGGCCGCAGAGATAACCATGGCGATGCCAAGCGCCCCGATACCGGCTGCGAGGCCGATGCTAATTGCCACGAATATGTACATCGCGTGTGAGGGCTGGTCAAGGGTAAAACGAAAGCGGACTGCGGCGACGATTCCGGCCAGGGCGAATGCCAGGGGAATGCTATTCAT
>Ga0114949_10002614_pt1 | contig 11275 bp, 10 predicted proteins | sample N074metaG_FD_83505 | JGI IMG/M metagenome (GOLD analysis project Ga0114949, IMG submission 83505) | Deep subsurface microbial communities from Kermadec Trench to uncover new lineages of life (NeLLi) - N074 metaG | ecosystem: Environmental > Aquatic > Marine > Ocean trench > Sediment | place... | reverse complement strand
GAGGGGGTTGTCGGGACAGAACCAATCGGCGTGATAAATCTCCCGAACTTTCCCCAAGGTGATCATCGGCGCCCTTCCGGTGATCGAGCCGATGGCGGTATTTGCCACGGCGGCGGCCTGCAGGACCATTTTGGGGATGTGCAATCGGCGAACATCCACCTCCAATATGCGTGCCGCCTGATCGGTAATCAAGCGCCAGGAATACCCGGTGGTCGCGCCGTCATGGATCTCGAACGTCGATGCGTTCGGGACCGTGTCGTCGATCGCCGCGATCGCCGCCGCGGCCAGGTCCTCGACATATATCATCGACAACCTGGCGCCGGACACGCGCGGCACCGGGACCAGGCCGCGCCGGATATGGCGAAACAGCGGCACTATCGCCCGATCGCCGGGACCGTAGACCGCCGCCGGCCGCAGCGTTATCCAGGACAGCCGGTCGTCTCGGCGGGATAGCTCGATCTCGGCCCGACGCTTGCTTCCCGCATAGGGGGACAGGCCCGGCTCGCGGGCGGCGAGGGAGGAAATAAACACCAGCCTTGGCGCCCGCGCCGATCGCGCCACGACGGCGGCGAGTCGCGCCGTGCCGGCGACGTTGACGGCCTCGAATTCGGCTGTCGAGGAACCCCGGATCAAGCCGGCGCAGTGAATCACGGCGTCGGCGCCGTCGATCAGCTCGGCCAGAATGGCGGAGTCGTCGAGGGCGCCCGCGATCGGTGTAACACGAGCCGTTACCGGCACCGCCCCGGGCCGGCGGGTCAGCGCGCGCACGGCGAACCCATTTTCAGAAAGGCAGCGGACGATATGCCCGCCAACAAAGCCGGTCGCCCCGGTCACCGCGACCGTTGGCATCGTCACCGGATCGTTCCGGGCGAGCACCCTATTCGGCGCTGGCCGCGCAAGGGGAGGAGGTCACCGCCGCGCCACCGGCCGGGCGGCTGGCTTCGCCGACAAGGTCGGCGAACTGGCCGGCAAGGTAATTTTCCCGTGCGCCGGCGCGGCTGATCTTTCCCGACGAGGTCACCGAAATGCTGCGCGGGGGCACCAGTACGATCTTGCAATCGACACCGGCCGTGGAGCGGACGATGGCGGCGATATCCCGCTTCAGATTTGAATTCGCCTCGGGTGATGTCTTGCGGCTTTGCACCAGGACGACGACGGCCTCGGCGCCGTCCTGTCCCGGAACCGAAAAGGCCGCGGCATCGCCGCTACGAAGGGCGGGTAACCTTTCGATCGCCCATTCGATATCCTGGGGCCAGATATTGCGGCCGTTATGGATGATCAGGTCCTTACTGCGCCCGGTGATGACCAACGAGCCGTCAAGCATGTAGCCCATGTCACCGGTGTCGAGCCAGCCGTCGGCATCAAGGACGCGGGCCGTTTCCGCGGCATCGTTGTAATAGCCGGTCATGATGCTGGGGCCGGTGATAAAAACGCCGCCGATGCGTCGATCGGGCAGGATGCCGCCTTCTTTGTCGCGGACCTCGATCTTGTATCCCGGCATCGGCCGGCCGCAAAGGGCGAACGACCGGGTGTTGGCCGAGGACGGCGATGCGGTGTCGGCGACCGGTTTGGCGTGGTCGCCGAGGGCGTAGGCCATCTTATCGACCCGATCGACTTCGATCGCCTCATCGCGGCTGGCAAAGCAAACGGCCAGGGTCGCTTCGGCCAATCCATAACTGGCCATGAAAGTGGTCCTACGGAAGCCGCATTCCGCGAACCGATCGGAGAATCGACCGAGTACGTCGGCGCGGATCATGTCGCCGCCGATGCCGGCGACCCGCCAGGTGCTGAGGTCGATGTCGGAAATCGTCGAATTTTCCGCCCGCCGCCGGCACAAATCGTAACCGAAGGTCGGACTGAAGGAGGCCGTTCCGCCGTTGGCCGAAATGATTCTCAGCCACAACAGCGGCCGCCGCGCAAAATCGGCGGTCGCGATGAAGTCGACCGACAACTGCGTCAACGTGGGCACGAACATGAAGCCGACCAAGCCCATGTCATGATACAGCGGCAACCACGACACGCAGCGGTCATCCCGGCCAACGCAAACGCCATGTTGGGCGATGGTCCGGGAGTTGCTGGTGGCCGCGCGTTGCGAGATGAAGACACCGTGTGGAAAGCGTGTGCTGCCGGAGGAATATTGAATGTAACATGGGTCGTCGGCGAGGAATGGGCGGAGGTCGGCGCCTTCGCCCGGCAGGTCATAGAAATCCGCCGGAGTGCCGACCAATTTCAGGTCAAGGTCGGCCACGGCCTCGCGCACATCGCCGATCGTCTCTTCCGATGCCACCGCGCCCTCCGCGCCGGCGCCGGCGATCAGGCCCTTCAACCGCTGCACGTACGAATCCCTGCCGCCCAAGTTCAACGACAACGGCAGCGGCACCGGGATCAGCCCGGCATACTGGCAGGCGAAAAAGACGCAGGGGAAGTCGGGCGTCGTTTCGGCCATGATCACGACCCGCGCGCCACGTTTCAGGCCGGCCCGCACCATGCCCTGTGCCAGCGCGATGGCGCGCTCGCGCATCTCACGATAGGTCAGGCTTTTGGCGAGGTCCCCGCGAAACGAGTAAAAATTGCACCCGGTTTCGCCCTTGGCGGCGTAATCGAGCCCTTCGCACAGGGTCTCGAAGGTCGCCCTTTTTAATGGCAGATTCGCGTTCGTGGTCGTCGTAATCGCTTCGTGCATATTTGAAACTTTGTCAATGAAGGCAGCTCCCGTCGCCCTACTTACCATAAACCGATGCCAAGTCAACGGTGCCGGTCCCCGTGCCGGGGCCAGCGCAGACGGGAATTTCCGCCCTCGGCGGACGCTCGTGGAGGGTGGAATCAGCCCTGAAGGATTTTGCGCATTCGCGCGATCAATCCGTCCAAGCCTTCACGGCTGAGCACGGAGCCGAATTCCGACCGCTTGGTGACGAGCAAGCTGATCCCTTCGACGCTGGCGTCCTTGATTAGGTATCCGCCATCGGGCTTTGAGATTGAAAATGCGGCCTCGACGTTGGGTCCGTCGTTACGCAGGATCAGGCCCCGGACATACGCCCCATCCCCCTCCTCACGCTCCAGGACGACCTCGAAGCCGTCGCCTTCGTAGCTTGCGAACAAGGCCGCGTAAACGGTCGCGACATAGGTCGGCATAAGGGTCATGAATTCTTCGCGCTGCGCGGGCGTCGCCTTTCGCCAAAAGCGGCCGATCACGAATTGGGCGATAAAGTCGACGTCGAAGGAAACGAGAAAAATGTCCCTGAGCCGGGCCTTCCGCTCATCGGGCTGTCCGCTGGTGGAGATAAGAATATCGACGACCTTGTTTCCGAGGTCGTGGACCCATGCACCGGCGGTTTCCTCGGCGCGCGCGGGCGCGGTGGCGCCGACAACAAGGATCATCAGGGCGAAAACAGCGTGTCTCAAAATCATCATCGCTTTGGTTTTCCCGTTTTCGTCTTTAGTCGTGCGGTCGCGCACGCGCGTCCATTCTACTCTTGAAACCGAAGGGGCCCCTTGGCGGCGACAGGCTCATCGCCTCCTATCATGTAATCTAAAATGGCGTCCATCGATTTTCCAGCACCTTTAAGTCATAATTTGGACGCTGCAAATGACTTTACCGTGACATCCATTCAATCCGGCCCAGCGGATTGGCCGCTATCTTTCGGCTGCGGCGATTCGCCGCGCATTTCACCCGTAAACAAGACCAAATTCGTCTTGATTAGAGCATAAACAGGACTAAATTAGTCTTGATTGCGGCGCGGACGGGTCGACCAATCTAGAAAGCGGACAGAGATGATACGCCTTAGTCGATTGTCGGATTATGGAGTTCTGTTGATGACCCATGTCGCCCACGCGGCGGCGGAGACCCATAACGCCCACGACCTGGCCGAGAAAACCCACCTTCCGCCGCCTACCGTGAGCAAGATCCTCGCCACATTGTCGCGGGGGGAATTGCTCGAATCGGTACGCGGGCGGCAGGGTGGCTATCGTCTGGCGCGCGATCCGTCGGATATCTCGGTCGAGGACATCATCGCGGCGGTGGACGGACCGATCGCCCTGACGCAATGCGTTGACCAGGGGCCCGGGGCGTGCGACGTCGAGGCGTTTTGCCCGTCGAGCGCCCATTGGCATCGGATCAATGAGGCGATCCGGCGGGCCTTGAGCGAGGTTACGCTGGCCGAGCTGGCGGAACCGATGGCGTTTCCCGAACCGCGATTCGAAGACCGCCCGGCGATGGCGGCCGCCGGCACCAATTGAACGACGAAAACAGGACTTGAGCAGATGGCAATTTCGGCGGAAACCCTCAAAACGGTCGAAGATGTTTCGGACCGTGAATATAAGTACGGCTTCGTCACCGATATCGAATCCGAGTTCGCGCCCAAGGGGTTGAACGCCGATATCGTCCGCTTTATTTCGGCCAAGAAGAAGGAGCCCGATTGGCTTCTGGAATGGCGCCTTCGCGCCTTCGACCTGTGGCTGAAATCGGCCGCCGAAGAGCCGCGCTGGGCGAACGTGAAGTATGCGCCGATCGATTTTCAGGACGCCTATTACTACGCCGCGCCGAAACTGGGCGAGGCGCCGAAGAGCCTCGACGAGGTCGACCCCCAGCTCCTCGAAACCTACGAGAAGCTGGGTATCCCGTTGAAGGAGCAGGAGATGCTGGCCGGGGTCGCCGTCGACGCCATTTTCGACAGCGTCTCGGTGGCCACGACCTTCAAGAAGAAATTGGGAGAGGTCGGCGTCATCTTCTGTCCGATCTCCGAGGCGGTGCGCGACCACCCCGAGTTGATCCGTAAATATCTCGGCAGCGTGGTCCCCGCCGCCGACAATTTCTATGCGACGCTCAATTCGGCGGTCTTCAGCGACGGCTCCTTCGTCTACATCCCAAAGGGCGTGCGCTGCCCGATGGAACTGTCGACCTATTTCCGCATCAACGCGGCCGAGACCGGCCAGTTCGAGCGCACCCTCATCGTCGCCGACGCGGGCAGCTATGTCAGCTACCTCGAAGGCTGCACGGCGCCGATGCGCAGCGAACACCAGCTTCATGCCGCGGTCGTCGAACTGGTCGCGCTCGAGGATGCCGAGATCCGCTACGCCACGGTGCAGAACTGGTATCCCGGCGATGCCGAAGGGCGCGGCGGTATCTATAACTTCGTCACCAAGCGCGGCATCTGCCGCGGCGCGCGCTCGCGCATTTCCTGGACCCAGGTCGAGACCGGTTCGGCGATCACCTGGAAATATCCCAGCGTCATCCTGCAGGGCGACGATTCGGTGGGTGAATTCTATTCGGTCGCCCTGACCACCAACTACCAGCAGGCCGACACCGGGACCAAGATGATCCATATCGGCCGCAACACCCGCAGCACGGTCATCTCCAAGGGCATCTCGGCGGGCCACGGCCAACAGACCTATCGCGGATTGGTGCGGATCCAGGGCGGCGCCGACAATGCCCGCAACTACACCCAATGCGATTCGCTGTTGATCGGCGACAAATGCGGCGGCCATACGGTGCCCTATATCGAGGTCAAGAACCACCGGGCGCGGGTCGAACACGAGGCGACGACGTCGAAGATCGACGACGACCAGCTTTTCTATTGCCGCCAGCGCGGCCTGTCGGACGAGGAGGCGGTATCGCTGATCGTCAACGGCTTCTGCAAGGAGGTGATGCAGAAGTTGCCGATGGAATTCGCCGTCGAGGCGCAAAAGCTTCTCGGTATCAGCCTCGAGGGCGCGGTCGGCTGACCAGCCCGCGAAGGCTTTATTTTTTTGGGAGCAATGTGACGACCCATGCTTGAGATCAAAGACCTGCACGCCACCGTCGACGGCAAGGAAATACTGCGCGGCGTCGATCTGACGATCAACGCCGGCGAGGTTCACGCCATCATGGGCCCGAACGGGTCCGGCAAGAGCACCCTCGCTTATGTCCTCGCTGGGCGCGAGGGCTATGAGGTCACCGCCGGCGAGGTCATTTACGATGGTCGCGACCTGTTGGCGATGGCGGCGGAGGAGCGCGCCCAGGCCGGCGTCTTCCTGGCCTTTCAATACCCGGTCGAAATTCCGGGCGTGGCGATGTCGACCTTCCTGCGCACCGCCGTCAACGCGGTGCGTAAGGCGCGCGGCGAGACCGCGCTGGACGCGATCAAGTTCCTGAAATTGGCGCGGGCCAAGATGAAGGACCTGAAGATGGACGAGCAGTTTCTCGGCCGGGCCGTCAATGTCGGCTTTTCGGGCGGCGAGAAGAAGCGCAACGAGGTCTTCCAGATGGCCATGCTCGAACCCAAATTCGCGGTTCTCGACGAGACCGATTCGGGGCTCGACATCGACGCCCTCAAGATCGTCGCCGACGGGGTCAATGCGCTGCGTGGGCCGGAGCGGGCGATGCTGGTCATCACCCACTATCAGCGCCTGCTCGAATATATCGTGCCCGACCGTGTCCACGTCTTGGCCAAGGGCCGAATCGTCAAGTCCGGCGGCCACGACCTGGCGCTCGAGCTCGAGGCCAATGGCTACGCTGAATTCGATAACGCCGCGTAAGATCAGGGAACATCCGACGATGAGTGTAGAAGGGTATCGGGAGCAGTTCGCGGCGGCGCGGGGTGACCTCGCCGGCGCCGATCTTGGCTGGCTCGCCGATTTGCGGGGCCAGGCGTTCGACCAGTTCGCCCGCGACGGCTTCCCCTCGATCAAGGTCGAGGAGTGGAAATACGCCAATCTGAGGCCCCTGGCCAAGACCCAATACCGCCCCGCCGGCGGTGGCGCGGCCGGGCTGGACGCGGCGTTGAAATTGGCGGCGATGCCCGCCGACTCGCACCGCATCGTTTTTGTCAACGGACGCCTGCGTCCGGATTTGTCGGCGCTTGGCGACCTGCCCGCGGGGGTGACCGTGACCGGGCTGGCGGCGGCGGCGGCGGACGATCCCGACCTGCTGCGGCGATGCCTGCCCAGCGCCGCCGGCCTGACCGAGGACCGCTTGTCGGGAATCCGCGACCCGCGCCCCTTCGCGATGGTGGCGATGAACACGGCCTTTGCCGGCGACGGGGTCGTCGTCCATCTGGCGCGCGACGCGTCGGCCGAACTGCCGATCCATGTCGTCCATCTGGCGGCGCCCGAGGGCGCGGACGAAATGATCCAGGTGCGCAACCTGATCGTCGCCGAGGAGGGATCGGCGGCGATGATCGTCGAAACCTACGCGGCGGCCGGTCGCGGCGGCTATTTCACCAACGCCGTCACCCAGGTCTTTGCCGCCAAGGACGCCCATATTCGCCACCACCGGCTCCAGACCGAGGCATTTGACGCGTTCCATATTGCCACCACATTGGCCCACCTCGACGAGGCGGCGGCCTATGACAGTTTTGTGCTTTCGCTCGGCGGCGCCTTTGCGCGCAACGAGATCCGCGTCGCCCTCGACGGCGAACACGTCCACTGCCGTCTCAACGGGGCCTATCTCGGCCGTGGCAAGCAACATCTCGACAATTGGACCCGGGTCGACCACCTGAAGCCCAACGGCACCTTCAGCGAGACCTATAAGAGCGTCCTCGACGACTCGGCCCGCGGCGCGTTCCAGGGCAAAATCCGGGTCTGGCCCGGCGCCGACAAGACCAACGCGACACAGCTCAACAAAAATCTGCTGCTGTCGGCCAAGGCCCGGGCGGACAGCAAGCCGGAGCTTGAAATCCTCGCCGACGACGTGCGCTGTGCCCATGGTACGACGGTCGGCGAGATCGACGAAACGGCGCTGTTCTATCTTCGCGCCCGCGGCATCGACGCCGCCCGCGCCCGCGACCTGTTGATCGCGGCCTTTATCGGCGACCTCATCGACCATATCGGTTACGGCACGGCGCAGGATTACTTCCGCGCCGCGGCCACCGGCTGGCTCGATCACTTGCATGACGGGGCGGCGGCATGACCGCGTTGGCCGTCGCGGCCAAGGCCGAGCCGCTCGATGTCGCGGCGATCCGTGCCGACTTTCCGATCCTTGGCGAGAAGATGGACGGCAAGGACCTGGTCTTCCTCGACAGCGCGGCCAGCGCCCAGAAGCCGCGGCAGGTGCTCGACGCCATGCGCCATGTCTACGAGACCTCCTACGCCAATGTTCACCGCGGCGCCTATCGGCTGAGCGCGCTCGCCACCGACGCCTTCGAAGGCGCACGCGAGACCGTGCGCGCCTTCGTCAACGCCGAGCGCGCCGAGGAGATCATCTTCACCCGCAACGCGACCGAGGCCATCAATCTGGTCGCCGCGACCCACGGCCGGGCGTTCCTGAAGGAAGGCGACGAGGTGCTGCTGACCCATATGGAGCACCATTCCAACATCGTGCCCTGGCAGCTGCTTCGTGACGCGACCGGCATCGTGATCAAGGTCGCGCCGATCGACGACCAGGGCAACCTGGTGATGGCGGATTTCAACGCCCTGGTCACCGAGCGCACGCGGCTGATCGCGGTGACCCATGTGTCGAACGCGCTCGGCACCATCGTGCCGGTCCACGAGATCTGCCAGATGGCGCGCGAACGCGGCATCGTCACCCTGATCGACGGCAGCCAGGGGGTGCCCCATTTGCCCGTCGACGTCCAGGACATCGGCTGTGATTTCTATGCCTTCACCGGCCACAAGGTCTATGGCCCGACCGGCATCGGCGTCCTCTACGGCCGCGCCGAACGGCTCGACGCGATGCCGCCCTACCAGGGCGGCGGCGAGATGATCCGCACCGTGACCTTCGAGACATCGACCTACGCCGCCCTGCCCCACAAATTCGAGGCCGGCACCCCCAACATCGTCGGTGCCATCGGGCTCGGCGCGGCGCTCGACTATGTCAGTGCCATCGGCCGCGAGCGCATCGCCGCCAACGAGGCCGACCTGCTCGCCTACGGCATGGACCGGCTGGCCCAGGTGCCGGGACTGCGGCTGATCGGGACCGCGCAGCGCAAGCTGGCGGTGATGTCCTTTGTCGTCGACGGCGTCCATCCCCACGATGTCGGCACCGTGCTCGACAGCGAAGGCATCGCGATCCGCGCCGGCCACCATTGCGCCCAGCCGGTGATGGATCGCCTTGGCCTGACCGCGACCGCGCGGGCCTCGCTCGGCATTTATTCGACGCGTGACGATATCGACGCCCTGGTCGACGGGCTGGGCAAGGTGCGGGAGGTCTTCGGCTGATGTCGGATCTGCGCGAACTCTATCAAGAGGTCATCCTCGATCATAACCGCAGCCCGCGAAACTTCGGCGCGCTCGATCCCTGCGACCACAAGGCCGACGGCCACAATCCGCTGTGCGGCGACACTGTGACGGTCTATCTGACGATCGCCGACGGCATCGTCAGCGATGTCGCCTTCGATGGCCGCGGCTGCGCGATTTCGGTGGCCTCGGCGTCGATGATGACGGAAATGGTCAAGGGCATGACGGTCGCCGACGCCGAGCGGCTGTTCCAGTCCTTCCAACATCTCTGTACCGAAGACACCGAGCCTGAAGTGCCGGCCGGATTGGAGGACGAGATGGACGTTCTGCAAGTGCTGTCCGGCGTGCGGGCGTTCCCGATGCGGGTCAAATGCGCGACCCTGGCCTGGCACACGATGAGCGCGGCGCTTCACGGTAACCGCGAGACAAGTACGGAATAGGACGATGACCGACCACGAACCCACATTGCGCGATTTCATGCCGGGCGCGGCGGGCGGCGGCGAAGACGCCGTCGGCAGGGCCGGCGAGCCGTTGGCGGAGGGCGCGACGGCGGCCACCGAGGATGCGCTTTTCGATGCCATCCGCACCGTCTACGATCCGGAATTGCCGGTTAACATTTACGATTTAGGTCTTATCTATAACCTTGAGCCCGGACCGCGCGGGGCGGTCAAGGTGGAGATGACGCTGACCGCGCCGGGCTGTCCGGTGGCCGGCGAGATGCCACAGATGGTCGCCGACGCCTTGACCGCGATCGACGGTGTCGGCGCCGTCGAGGTGCATCTGGTCTGGGATCCGCCATGGACCCAGGAGCGGTTGTCGGAGGCGGCGAAATTGGAATTGGGCTTGGTCTAGGCTTTGAGGATTTAAGGTAATGGTGGAACATTCGAATATCGTATCCCTGACCGCGGCCGCGGTCACCCGGGTCCAGGCCATCCTGGCCAAGTCCGACGCCGCCCATGTCGGGCTTCGCGTCGGCGTGACGTCGGTGGGCTGCTCGGGCCTCAGCTACAAGGTCGATTTTGCCGATGAGATCCGCGACAACGACATCGTGATCGAACAGGACGGCGTGACCATCGTCATCGAACCGTCCGCGACCCTGTTCCTCTTCGGCAGCGAGATCGATTACCGGGAAGACAAGCTGCAATCCGGCTTCGTCTTCTCCAACCCCAACGAAAAAGGCCGTTGCGGCTGCGGTGAATCGTTCCACGTCTGACCCCGCCACGTGGGCGCGTAAAGCGTTGGGCGGATCTTGAGATTGGAATTTCTAAACTAAACGCCAAATTTTCTCCTTTGATATCAGGAAATTATGAGACCAGTATGGGATCAATAAGCCTGTAAAAATCCTATCGAATCCTGCGATGAACCGCACCCCCGCCTCCGCCGCCGACCGCACCGCCTGGCTGGTCGTCGGAATCTGTTTCCTGGCCTTGAGCCTGTCGTTTTCGGCCCGTGCCATGCTCGGCCTGTTGATGCCGACATGGGAAATCGAGCTCGGCTGGTCGCGGACCTTCGTCTCGACCGCGGGCGCGCTGGCCCTGGTGGTGATGGCGGTGGTCGCGCCGCTGGCCGGTAATTTGGTCGACCGCAACGGTCCGCGAGGCTTGTTGTGTTGGGGCTTGGCGGTGCTCGGCGCCGGCGCGCTTTTGGTCTCGATTGCCGACAGCCGGTGGCTGTTCCTGCTCGCCTTCAGCGCGGTCTCCGGAATCGGCTTTGGGATCGTCGCGGTCCATATCGTCTCGACCACGGTCGCCAAGACCTTTCGCGACGGGGCCGGGTTGGCGATCGGGGTCGCGACCTCGGGCGCGACCGCCGGCCAGTTGCTCGTCGTCCCGGCCCTCGCGCTCGTGGTCACGACGATGGGTTGGCGGCCGACCCTGGCGGTGCTGGGGATCGGCGCGCTGCTGTTGATCCCGGTTATCGCCGGCTTCTTCGGCGCCGGGCGACCGGCGTCGCCGGCGGCGCCGGCCCAGGCGGCCGACCCGCTGCCGGCGCGCCTGGCCCTGCTGCTGCGAAGCCCGGTATTCCACGCCCTGTTCTGGAGCTACATGATCTGCGGCTTCACCACCAGCGGGGTGATCGAGACCCACCTGCTGCCCTATGCGACGGCCAGCGGGTTCCCGCCCCT
>Ga0114949_10002612_pt1 | contig 11276 bp, 8 predicted proteins | sample N074metaG_FD_83505 | JGI IMG/M metagenome (GOLD analysis project Ga0114949, IMG submission 83505) | Deep subsurface microbial communities from Kermadec Trench to uncover new lineages of life (NeLLi) - N074 metaG | ecosystem: Environmental > Aquatic > Marine > Ocean trench > Sediment | place... | reverse complement strand
CCTATAATTACCTATATAAGTATTATATAGGTATGACAATAGAATAAAGAAGAGCAAATGATTTCTTGCGCCATATCACAATATTATTTCTAATATTATTTTCCTTGCTAGACAGATCAGACAAGGATGAAAAAAACAGATAAACACCTGAGAAAAATATGGTGTTTTAGGTATAATTTCCAACGTACTGTAGACTTGACCGATTAAAATGGACTTGATATTATCCGTGTCGGATTAAGTAATATGTTTTCCACTAAATCTCCTGAACGCCCGATTGCATAATTGCCTTTCGAAAAGGCCAGCTAATTTTTCTCGTTGATTTATAATTGGCTTTCAAAAAGTCACTGGGTATAATTAATTTGATGTATTGTAAATTTCTGTTCAGGGTTCCTTCACTTCTAAAAGTTTTGCGCACGATCGTGCTCCTGCCCTGGCTGGTGGCGATGTTTGTTTTGCCTGCACATGCTGCTCCCTTAGATCCCGAATTGGTGGCTCAACTGAATGCGGATGGGAACGCGGCAAAAAAAGCAGCGATTATAAAATTTGCACTTTTAGCATCTCCTGAGGCAATACTCTTACTTAAGTCTCTAGCTAATGATTCATTATTCATTGCTGGTGAGAATGGAGAAATCATTCTTCGGATGGAGGGGGAGCGGGCTTTTGATGCTGCCACTGGGGAAGAAGTTACACCAGTACCCGAAGACATGGATCAGTTGTATCCAAATAACCGCGTACGTCGTATGTTACACACCAGCTTGTCTGTGTTGAAATTATTCGACCCCGATCGTGATGAGCGGCTCGAAGCGGCGAAGAAAATTGAAGATTCAGGAGCAGATGTTGCCTTTTTGCCTGTTTTGGATAAAGTTCTAAAAGAAGAATCGGATTCTGAAATCAAACAAACAGTCACGTTTATACGTGCCATGATTGGCCTCAACAGTAAAGATTCAGCCATTCGTTTGACTGCAGTGAAAGACCTTGGAGAAAGTGACAACCCCGACATTAAATTAAGGCTCACCGAGCTAACAGACCCTGCTATTGAAGTGAATAGTGAAGTACGGGAGGAAGCTAAAAAGTCGTTAGCTTCGCTTGAGCGACGACTCGTAATAGGGGAGAGCATTACTCGTGTCTTTACTGGTTTGAGTTTGGGTAGCATACTTTTGTTAGCGGCACTTGGGCTTGCCATCACTTATGGTGTTATGGGTATTATCAACATGGCTCATGGTGAACTGCTAATGATCGGCGCCTTCGCGACATTTGTAGTGCATGATATATTTCGTGATCATTATCCCGAGTATTTTGATTGGTATATAGTTGCAGCCGTTCCGGTAGCATTTTTCAGTGCGGCCATAGTTGGAGTCATTATGGAACGTACGGTTATTCGTTGGCTCTATGGCCGAGCGCTTGAAACGCTGCTTACTACCTGGGGTATTTCGCTAATTCTGATTCAAACAGTACGCACTACCTTTGGTACATTTAATCAAGAAATTGCCAATCCATCCTGGCTATCGGGCAGCGTAGAATTGATGAGTAATGTGGATCTGCCTTGGAACCGCATCATAATTATCGGGTTTGCAGTGTCAGTACTTGTTCTGGTGTGGTTATTGCTTAATCGCACACGGCTAGGATTATTTGTGCGTGCGGTGACGCAAAATCGTGCTATGGCCGGTTGTGTGGGCGTGCCCACAGCACGTATAGATACGGTAGCGTTTGCCCTTGGTGCGGCGATCGCTGGCTTAGGCGGCGTTTCTCTATCACAAGTTGGCAACGTGGGTCCGGAAATGGGCCAAGGTTGGATCGTCGATTGTTTCATGACAGTGGTACTAGGTGGCGTGGGTCAACTTGCAGGTACGGTATGGGCGGCAATGGGGATAGGTGTGGTCACTAAATTGGTTGAAGGTGGACTAGGCGCAGTAATTGCCAAGATTGTGGTGCTGGTCATTATCATCATAGTGATTCAGAAGCGGCCACAGGGAATCTTTGCACTTAAAGGTAGGGTTGCTGACGACTAAAATTATTATGTCTACTACGCATACACCATTTGTAGTTCGTTTTTTCTCAGCTACCGGCCGTAAGGGTTGGGTAGCTTTGGCTCTGTTCGCTCTTTTAACAATTGTAGCAGTACCCTCATCTCACCTCTTGTTACCCGTGGATCATGCGCTGCATATTCCTACTTTTTACGTTACACTCCTTGGCAAGATTATGTGTTACGCCATTGTTGCTGTGGCGATGGATTTAATCTGGGGGTATGCGGGCGTCCTTTCTTTAGCACAGGGCCTATTCTTTGCGCTGGGCGCCTATGCCTTTGGCATGTACTTGATGCGTGAAATTGGTCTTGATGGCGTGTATCAATCACATTTGGCAGATTACATGGTATTTCTTGATTGGAAAGAATATCCATGGTATTGGAAATTTACTGAGCATTTTCTCTATTCGATGATGTTGGTAATTGTTGCACCAGGGCTGTTAGCTTTTGTATTCGGTTTCTTCGTTTTTCGCTCGCGTGTCAAGGGTGTTTATTTTGCTATCATCTCCCAAGCGATGCTGTATGCATTCTTGCTGTTATTTTTCATGAACAACTTTGGTTTTGGCGGCAATAATGGTTTTACCGATTTCAAGCGTATCCTGGGATATAGCATTACTTCTCCAGAAATGCGAGCGACGTTGTTCGCGCTAAGTGCAAGTATGCTTATGTTTGCACTCTTGTTGGGACGTTATTTGGTTACATCAAAATTTGGCCGCATACTGACGGCGATTCGTGATGCCGAAATGCGTGTCATGTTCTTAGGTTACAATCCATTGTGGTATAAACTTTTTATTTGGACACTCGCAGCCATAATATGTGGAGTTGCTGGGGCGCTTTATGTACCGCAAGTTGGCATCATTAATCCTAGCGAGATGGCAACCGCTAATTCTATTGAAATTGCAATTTGGACCGCAATTGGTGGACGCGGCACCCTGATTGGCCCGGCGATAGGTGCGGTAGTAGTCAATTTATCTAAGAGCTGGTTCACGGTGGCATTCCCCGAATATTGGTTGTACTTCCTCGGATTAATGTTTGTGTTGGTTACCCTGCTTCTACCCCAAGGTTTAGTAGGTTTGTACCAGCAGTTGCGAGCACGGATGGTACGATGAGTGATACAACATTAGAAGGCAACACCAGTCACGTGCAAGAGAAAGGTTTCTCTAGCTCTGAAACGAAACCAGGCAACACTATTTTGCAAATATCAAACATTACAGTATCATTCGATGGCTTCAAGGCGCTCAACGATCTTAGCCTTAATTTCGAACTTAATGAGCTACGTTGCATCATTGGCCCCAACGGTGCGGGCAAGACAACGATGATGGATTGTATTACTGGAAAAACACGGGCTGATGAAGGTACCGTATTATGGTATCCAGAGGTTAACAAAACAGTTGATCTATTAAAATTATCAGAAGCTGAAATTGCTCTTATCGGTATCGGCCGAAAATTTCAAAAACCTACAATATTTGAAAGTCACACCGTATTTGAGAATCTTGAGCTTGCGATGAAAACTGACAAGCGGGTTCGATTCAGTTTGTTCGCTGTAGTCGATGATGTTACACGTGATCGTATTGCAGACATTTTGCGCCTGATAAACCTCAACGAGCATGCCGATCAACTTGCTGGACGCTTGTCTCATGGTCAGAAGCAATGGTTGGAAATTGGCATGTTGCTAATGCAAGATCCAAAGTTATTGTTACTGGATGAACCAGTTGCGGGCATGACCGATGATGAGACTGAACGTACGGGTGAATTATTTAATTCTCTAAAGGGCAAACATACATTAGTTGTGGTCGAACACGATATGGCTTTTGTTGAGCAACTTAAGAGCAAAGTAACCGTACTTGATCAGGGCTCGCTATTATGTGAAGGCCCTATGGCTGAAGTGCAGGCTAATCCAAAAGTTATTGAGGTTTATCTGGGACGTTAATTATGCTGAATATTGAAAACCTTAATCAGAAATACGGTGGTAGTCATATCCTACGAGATTTGTCGTTTGAAGTAAAAAAAGGAGAAGTAACTTGCTTGCTTGGTCGCAATGGAGCAGGTAAAACTACATTACTCAAATGCCTGATGGGTGTTGTGGCCTCGGCATCAGGGAAGATAACTTTCGATGGAAGGGATATCACCCACGAACCTTCGCATATTCGTGTGCGTCATGGTATTGGTTATGTGCCACAGGGGCGTGAAATTTTTCCTCGACTTACAGTTTATGAGAACTTGATAATGGGGCTTGCATCCAGGCCATCTGAAACACCTTTGCCCAAACAAATTTATGAGATGTTCCCGATTCTCAAAGAATTTCTTAAGCGTCGAGGTGGCGATCTATCTGGAGGGCAGCAACAGCAACTCGCGATTGGTCGTGCCCTGGCAATCTCGCCACAGCTCTTGTTATTAGATGAGCCAACTGAAGGTATACAGCCTTCGATCATTAAAGACATCGAGCGTGCTATTCGTAGCTTAGCTGAACAAGGTACTATGGCTATACTACTGGTAGAGCAATATTATGATTTTGCGCACTCTTTAGCAGATCAGTATCTACTAATGGAGCGTGGTGAATTTATCAAGCGTGGCTCAGGTGAAGATATGGAAAAGGATGGTATACGTGAGTTGCTTGCAGTTTAATAGTTTTTTGTAAATTCTTGTTTTGAAGCCAAGCTTTATAATCCCCATATCTACAAAGTTTCTATTTCCCTTTTTGCTTATCTTGCTTAACCTTAATGTACTTTGGATTACTTAATTTGGAACTAAAATTAGGAATATTTTATAGACTACAGAAGAGGAGATGTTTTCTCTATAGAAATTAGTACTATATACAATATTCATTATGATTTACTTTACAAATAGAAATTGCATAAATCGTAATTACTACATAGGGATGAACTGTATAATTACATGTTTATCGTAACTGCTGGACAGAACGTTTGGATTCCTGTATGTTTTAATTGTAAAGGACGACAGAGGGCAGCGAGAAACATCAATAATTATATGTGTCACGTCAACCAGAGTCCTTGGCGTCTCGTTACAAGTATACAGTTGTAGAAGTTTGTATTTTAGATTCAAGTAAACAATCTAGTTTGCTTAACTCTCAGGGAGGAGTAACACATTATGATACGTCGCCATTTTATTAAATCACTTGCCATTGCAGCCTCGCTTAGCGTGATAGGTGCTAATGCTTACGCTGCTGATACTATCAAGGTAGGCATTTTACATTCGCTATCAGGTACGATGGCCATATCTGAAACTGCGTTAAAAGAAACAGCGCTCATGACCATCGCCGAAATCAATGCTAGTGGCGGCGTACTGGGCAGGCAACTGGAAGCTGTCATAGTTGACCCGGCTTCGAATTGGCCTTTATTTGCTGAAAAAGCACGTCAGCTTTTGTCAGTTAACAAGGTCGATGTAATATTTGGTTGCTGGACTTCAGTTTCACGCAAATCAGTGCTGCCTGTATTTAAAGAGCTGAATGGTTTGCTGTTTTACCCGGTGCAATACGAAGGTGAGGAACTGGAATATAATGTGTTCTATACCGGTGCTGCGCCTAACCAGCAAGCGATCCCGGCTGTAGAATATCTAATGAGCGAGGATGGTGGTGGTGCTAAACGCTGGGTCTTGCTTGGCACCGATTATGTTTATCCTCGTACTACTAATAAAATCTTACGTGCGTTCCTAAAATCGAAGGGTGTTGCGAACAAAGATATTGATGAAGCATACACTCCGTTCGGTCATAGTGATTACCAAACTATTGTTGCCAACATCAAGAAATTTGCAAGAGGCGGTAGGACTGCGGTGGTCTCTACCATCAACGGTGATTCCAACGTACCTTTCTATAAAGAGCTGGGTAATGCTGGCTTGAAAGCCACCGACGTACCGGTAGTCGCTTTCTCGGTGGGCGAAGAAGAGCTGCGTGGTGTTGACACCAAGCCGCTGGTAGGTCACCTTGCTGCATGGAACTACTTCCAAACGCTGAAGAACCCAGCGAATAAAAAATTCGTCAAGATGTACAAAGATTGGGCTAAGAAAGCCAAATTGCCGAATCCTTCTACTGTTGTGACCAATGACCCGATGGAAGCTACATACATTGGTATGCACATGTGGAAGCAAGCTGTGGAGAAGGCTGGAACCACTGATGTTGACAAAGTGATTGCTGCTGTAGGTGGGCAAGAATTTGCAGCACCAAATGGATTTACGATTAAGATGGATGAAAAGAACCATCACTTGTGGAAACCGGTCTACGTCGCTGAAATACGCGCTGACGGACAGTTCAATGTAGTGTGGAAAACCAAGGGCCCTGTTAAGGCCCAACCATGGAGCCCACACATTGCAGGTAACGACAAGAGAAAGGGTTACGCAACAAAGCCGTAATCCATTAAGTAATCATGTTAAAACGCCTCCAGTAAAACCGGAGGCGTTTTTTATTTTTTGTTTGGGAGGCTATTACCTCTAGCTGATTATGTAGCAAGCTAATTAGCGTAAAGTTGTGGCCGAATATGTTACGGATCAAGTTGACTGGGACCTCCTGTATCTGACAGGATGCGGTTATGCTTGAATATCTTTAATCTCTCAGTTAGTGCTGCTGTAGATTTACCTGATACAAAAGGATTGGAAGTGACAAATGGGTAATAGTTCTTTTGTCAAAAATATCAGCAAATGGAAGATAGTAAAAATTATGTATCTTTAAACTAATAGCGCTGCTGCTACATTTCGCCCCTCTGCCATAAGAATATTGTAGGTGCGACATGCTGCATTGGTATCCATCACCTCAACACCAATTTTTAGCGCTGTTAACTCTTTTGTTATTGATGGGCAGGGAAAGCACAGTGTGGTGCCGGTTCCCAATAACACTATTTCAGGTTGAAACGGAAAAAGGAGCTCAAAATGTGCTGCGGTAAGTTGTTGAAAAGTTTGTACCTGCCAATTTTCAATAATACGATCTGGCATTATGACCAAGCTATTTTCGTAGCGTGTTTGGTTAACTATGACATATCCAGATCCATAGCCAGTGAAAACATTTTTTTCAGATAATTTGGAAAGATGTAGCTTCAAAAAAGGTCTCCATTTGCAGCAGGTTAGCCAGTCAGGTAACATTACATCTTTTTCGTATAGTGATAAAGCAGAAAAAGTGATAGAAGAAAAATAGTTTTTTAAAATTCATAGACTAGGGTACGTAATTCCTTAATTATTATATAAGTTCTGTTTTTACCACCTCTTCCAACAGATTCGGATTTTTGTTCAACTATGCAACCAATACTAAAATCTAGCAAGTTAGCAAATGTCTGCTATGACATCCGTGGACCAGTACTTGATCGCGCCAAGCAAATGGAAGAGGAGGGGCAACATATAATTAAACTTAATATAGGCAACCCTGGGTCATTTGGGTTTGATGCGCCTGAAGAGATATTACGGGATGTAATTCACAATCTATCTGATGCATCTGGCTATTGTGACTCGAAGGGTTTGTTTTCCGCACGCAAAGCAATCATGCACTATGCTCAAGAGAAGCATATACAAAATGTGGAGATGGAGGATATTTATATTGGTAATGGTGTTTCTGAACTGATTGTTATGGCTATGCAGGCTCTCCTAAACAACGGAGATGAAGTACTGATTCCTGCGCCCGACTATCCTTTATGGACTGCAGCAGTTGTGTTGACAGGGGGGGTGGCACGACATTATATGTGTGACGAGCTATTGGGTTGGTTGCCTAATTTAGAGGATATTCGCTCAAAGATTACACCTAGGACTCGTGCCATAGTCATTATCAACCCTAATAATCCAACTGGATCACTCTACCCTGATGAGCTATTGTACGAGATTATCGAGATTGCCCGTCAGAACCACCTCATTATTTATGCTGATGAGATATATGACAAAGTATTGTATGGTGATGCTAAGCATACCTCAATTGCTTCCTTAGCAAATGACGTTCTTTTTGTGACCTTTTGTGGTTTATCGAAAAACTATCGTGTTGCCGGATTTCGTTCAGGCTGGGCTATAGTTTCTGGGAAAAAAAATCATGCTCAGGATTATATTACAGGACTTACCATGCTTGCTTCTATGCGTTTATGTGCCAATGTCCCTGCGCAATATGGTATCCAAACTGCACTTGGTGGATATCAGAGTATAAATGACCTGGTCATGCTGGATGGAAGACTTATGCGGCAGCGTGATCTTGCATGGAAGCTACTTACAGAAATCCCTGGTATTAGCTGTTTTAAGCCGCCTGCAGCAATGTATTTGTTTCCCCGCTTGGATCCTAAGGTGTATCCAATTAAAGACGATCAGCAATTTGTGTTAGATTTATTGATGGAGGAGAAAGTTTTATTAGTACAAGGAAGTGGTTTTAACTGGCCACATCCGGATCATTTTCGCGTAGTGTTTCTTCCCAATAGTGATGATCTTATCGAAGCAATTAGTCGTATTGCGTGTTATCTTGAGCGTTATCGAAATCTTCATGGAACATAATAATAAGTAGAAAAAAAAGAGTGGAATACATACATGATGTATGTTTACGCTCGTATTGTAGATGCTTATAATGAAATCTATCTTGATCTTACAAAGAGGCGGGCTGTTATATTCCCTTAAATTAAAGATATGAAACCTATAAATGTAGGCCTGTTAGGGATTGGAACTGTTGGTGGCGGTACGTTTGCGGTACTTAAGCGTAATCAAGAAGAAATCGCTCGCCGTGCAGGACGAGGTATTGTTATCATGATTATCGCAGATCGCGAAGTTGATAAGGCGCGCAAGATTGCCGGTGATGAAACTTTGATTACTTCCGATTTAAACGATGTTGTTACACATCCTGATGTTAATATCGTAATTGAATTGATAGGTGGCAATGTCATTGCAAAAGAGTTAATCCTTAAAGCTATTGAAAATGGCAAACATGTAGTTACTGCAAACAAAGCGTTACTTGCCTTGCACGGCACCGAAATTTTTGCTGCAGCACAGAGAAGGGGTGTGATGGTTGCTTTTGAGGCGGCAGTGGCTGGTGGTATTCCTATTATAAAAATATTACGTGAAGGATTAACTGCAAATCGCATTGAGTGGATAGCTGGAATTATCAATGGTACTAGCAACTTTATCTTGTCGGAGATGCGTGACAAGGGATTAGATTTCGATACTGTATTGAAGCAAGCACAGAAGCTAGGCTATGCTGAGGTTGATCCTACCTTTGATATTGAAGGAATTGATGCTGCGCATAAGATTACTATCATGGCGGCCATTGCTTTTGGAATTCCAATGCAATTTGATAAGGTCTATACCGAAGGTATCACTAAGTTAACTGGAGAAGATATTCGCTACGCAGAGGAGTTGGGCTACCGCATAAAGTTGCTGGGTATTGCAAAGAGAAATACTAAGGGTATTGAGTTGCGTGTTCACCCCACACTTATTCCTTTCCAGCGATTAATTGCTAATGTAGAAGGTGTGATGAATGCTATCGTAGTGAAAGGCGATGCGGTTGGTCATACTTTATATTATGGCGCAGGAGCTGGTGCGGAGCCAACTGCAAGTTCGGTAGTTGCGGATCTAGTAGACGTGACTCGTATGCACACAGCAGATCCAAAACACCGGGTTCCCCACCTCGCTTTTCAACCTGATCTGTTGTCGAATATACCAATTTTGTCGATGGAAGATGTTGAAACATCTTATTACCTACGATTGCGTGCAATGGACAAACCAGGTGTACTAGCAGACATTACTCGAATACTTGCTGGGCTTGATATTTCGATAGATGCTATGGTGCAGAAGGAACCTAATGAGGGTGAAGATCAGGTAGATATCATTATGCTCACCCATCTTGCTGTAGAAAAAAATATCAACTCAGCTATTATCAAGATAGAAAAACTTCCGGCTGTGATGGGTAACGTAACACGTATCCGCTTAGAAGATTTAAGCAGTAATCATTCAATAAAGAATAAATAAGGCATATTGGAAGTAAGGAAACACAGTAGTTTTGAAAACATAATATATTTACCTGTTTAAAAGCTGGACTATTCTATTTCCTGTGTTCATGTTAGGTCTTTAATACTTTCTGCGATAAAAACATGCGTTATATATCTACCCGTGGAGGCATGCCCCCAAAAGCATTTTCTGAAGTTCTACTGAGTGGGCTGGCTTCTGATGGTGGGTTAATAATACCTGAAGAGTATCCAAAAATAAGTTCTGCCAAACTAGAGACATGGCGCGGTCTTAATTATCCTGATCTTGCATTTGAAATAATTTCCAATTTTTCTGATGATATTCCCGTAGCTGATTTACGTAGCATTATTGAGAGGACATATACCTCTAAAATTTTTCAAAGCGAGGAGATTACTCCACTAAAGACTTTAGAGCCGGGGCTCCACATTCTTAGCTTGTCGAATGGACCGACACTAGCATTCAAGGATATTGCTATGCAATTTCTAGGTAATCTGTTTGAGTACGTTCTAACAAGAACCGGAGAAGAGCTAAACATTTTAGGTGCAACTTCTGGCGATACAGGTTCTAGTGCGGAATATGCTATGCGAGGTAAGAGTAGGATCCGTGTATTTATGCTTTCACCGCAGGGGAAGATGACCCACTTCCAGACCGCACAAATGTTTTCTTTGCAAGATCTAAACATATTTAATATTTCGATTCGTGGTGTATTTGATGATTGTCAGGATATAGTTAAAACTATTAGTAATGATCCCCTATTTAAGAAAAAACACCATATTGGGACAGTTAATTCGATCAACTGGGTACGTATCGCAGCGCAGGTAGTTTATTATTTCAAGAGCTATTTTGCAGCTACGCATTCAAATAATCAGTATGTATCGTTTTCTGTGCCTTCTGGAAACTTTGGCAATATTTGTGCTGGTCATGTAGCATTTATGATGGGTTTACCGATCAGGCGGCTGATACTTGCAACCAATGAAAATGATGTGCTGAATGAATTTTTCTTAACCGGATGTTATCGCCCTCGCACTACGGCGGAGATACAACACACTAGTAGCCCTTCAATGGATATTTCAAAAGCATCTAATTTTGAGCGTTTTATTTTTGATTTAACTGGGAGGAATGCTGCTAAAGTTAGAGAGTTGTGGCAAGCAGTAGATAGCGGTAGAGCTTTTGATATTGCTGGTACGCTATTGTGGGAAAAGGTAACAAAATCATGTATTACATCAGGAACTAGTAACCATGAAGCGCGCATGGATACCATACGTAAAATTTATGAGAAATACGATGTATTAGTAGATACACATACTGCTGATGGTTTGAAAGTAGG
>Ga0114949_10002609_pt1 | contig 11280 bp, 7 predicted proteins | sample N074metaG_FD_83505 | JGI IMG/M metagenome (GOLD analysis project Ga0114949, IMG submission 83505) | Deep subsurface microbial communities from Kermadec Trench to uncover new lineages of life (NeLLi) - N074 metaG | ecosystem: Environmental > Aquatic > Marine > Ocean trench > Sediment | place... | reverse complement strand
GTCGTTATGAGTAGGCTAGGTTCAGGGTGACTGTTAGCCTAGAACAAAAGCAAGGGGGATGTTCGTGAGAATGCCGGTCCGTCCAACATCAATTCTGGCTTCGGTATGCAGTGTCTTGGTTGCCGCCACTTTTCTGTTGCCGCCCAACGCCTGGGCCCAGATCGAGGAGATCGTCGTCACGGTCCGCAAGAAAGAGGAGAACCTCCAGGACGTGCCGATATCCGTGTCGGTATTTTCGGTTGGGGATATCGAACGCAAGGGCATCAGGAACATCGCCAACATCGCCCGGCTGACGCCGAGCATCCAGTTTAACGAATCATTCGCGCAAAGTGATACGCGCGTGGCCGTGCGCGGCCTGTCGCCGACACGCGGCCGACAGAACCTGGCCTTCCTGGTCGACGGCATCGACGTATCGAGCGAGGCGATCTCGAGTTCCGGCGGTTCGCTGTTGATTAACACACGCTTGATCGATATCGAGCGCATCGAGATCGTGCTCGGACCGCAGATGGCCTTGTACGGGCGCAGCGCATTCAATGGCGCGATTCAGTACATCACCAAGGACCCGTCCGAGCAGCTCGAAACCGAGTTGAAGTTCGACGTGGCCGATTACAACCGGTACAACGCGACCGGAAGCATCAGCGCGCCGGTTTTCGGTGACGCGCTCGGGTTTCGCCTGAACGGTTCCTGGTGGGATGAAGGCGGGTTTTACGAGAACTCGATTACCAATGCGAAAATCGGCGGTGAAAAGGGGTTTGGGCTGGCGCTGACCCTGAAATCGGAAATAGGCGATAACATTTCGTTGAAATTCCGTACCGAGTACACCGACGACGAAGGCAGTCCGTCCCCGCAGGCGTTTCTGCCGTTTAATGCCGAGGCTGCGGTCCCCGTTAATGCCACGGAGTTTACGAATATCCCGCAACCGGACGGCACGATGTTGGATGGCGCCGGGATTTCTGAATGCTTTAACGGTCAGAACGGCAAGCCCAATTTCATCGGCGCAATTTCGGCCGATAACGGCAACGCCCCGACGAACGACGAGGATTTGCAGGCGCGCAGCGACCGCATCATGGATCCGAATTTTATGAACCTGGTGCCCGGTTCGGATCTCGCGCTGTTTCTCGGCATGCCCATCGACGGTGGCTTGGCCGATCCGCCGCCGACGGCCGGCATCAGCCCGTATTGCGAATGGGTCGTCCCGCTTCGGGTCGGCCAGATACCGGATGCCGATGAACTGGTCGTGACGCTCGCGCCGGACCCGGGCACGCCCGGGCGGGACTACCCGGGCTTCGACCGCGAATTGCTGCGGATTTCACTCGTCGCCGCCTGGGAGCTCGACAACTATACCCTGACGTCGTTGACGGGCTTTACCAGGGATGACACGGCCGAGGCGCAGGACGCGGGCGCGTTCGCGTTCCTGTCGTCCGCTGCGGGGCCGTTCCTCGACGGCAACGTGAACACGTTCACGTCGGCCACTTTTAGAGAGACCGAACAATTCAACCAGGAGATCCGCTTCGCGACCAATTTCGACGGGCGCTGGAATGGCACGATCGGCGGCCTGTATTGGAACGAGGACGTCGATACCCAGTCGACCGCGATCACGGCGCAAGCCTCGGGCAGCCACTGCATGTGGAACAGCCAGCTGGCCGGTGGAACCACCAATCCGATCGACATCGACGATGGCTGTACGGGTTACACGGAGACCCCCGTGGCGCCCTATCAGAACGCGGCCACGGCGTTTCGAACGTCAAACCCGGTGAATCGCGAGACCGAGCACTGGTCGATCTACGGAATGCTCGACTTCGACCTGAGCGACACCTGGACGCTGTCGCTCGAAGGCCGCTGGAACAACGAAGACGTTACGGTCGAGGGTCCGGTTTTTTATGATCCGGGCGCAAGCGGTGGACCGGGTGGCCTGAACCCCTGCGGCATTTTCTTCCGTGGCTGCCAGCCGTTCATGGACTGGCTCGACGGCGGCAACTGGTTCGGGGATGCATTCTTCCCGTACACCGATGCAGACTTCGATCACGTCGATTTCACCACGCCACCGGAGTTTATTATCGATCAAGTGGTTCTCGATGCGATTCCGCAGAAATGCTGGTCCGGGGCCCACACGGATATCACACAGGCGCCGGCCGCAGTCCAGAGGTCGATTCTCGAAGGGCCTTTTGAGGTTGAAACGGAAATCAATTCACTGGGACAACTGGTACCCGTGGTGGGGCCAGGCGGCCAGCCGATCGCGGTGCTCGATGCCAACGGCCGGGCGGTTCAGAACCCGGCCGGCACCGACATGTTCAACCCCTGGTGCGTCGATTCCTTGAAAGACAGCGATGACTGGTTCAGCCCGAAAATCAACCTGGACTGGCAGGTCACCGACAACGCCCTGGCCTATTTCACCTGGTCCAGGGCACGCAAGCCCGGCGGATTCAGCCTGCTGACGGTGGGGTCGTCGGGTCTCAATCGCGACCTGACCGAGTTTGCGCCCGAAAAGATGGAAGTCTGGGAGACCGGCGCCAAGACGGCCTGGTTAGACAACACGCTGATCGTGAACGGCGCGTTTTTCTTCCAGGACTTCACCGACAAGCAGGCGTTGACCTCGGCCCTCGGCAATGACGGGCGGCTCGTGTCCAAGGTCGAGAACGCGGGCGCGGCCGAAGTCTGGGGCGCCGAGCTCAGCGTGCAGTGGAGTCCGGAGACCGAGTTTCTGGGCGGACGCTGGAGCCTGAACGGCGCGTATACGTGGCTCGATACGGAGTACACGGATTTTACGGTGCAGAGCGGCAGTTCCACCAACGCCGCGGCCGCCGGCAACTGCACGCCGACGGTCATCGGTGCGGAGTTCGTTGACACGACGCTCATCGGCCCGGAAACCCTGTGCACGCTGAGTTATACGGGCAACGAACTCGAGAACGCGCCGCCGGGCGCGTTTAACGGCTTCGTCAATTTCACGATCCCGATGACTGCCGAAGTGGATGCCTATATCGAGAGCGATTTCATCTGGCAGGACAGCCGCTTCACGAACCTGACCAATAATATCTGGACCGATGCCTACTGGAACTTCGACCTGCGCGTCGGTTTGAACAGTGATCGCTGGGAGGCGCTCCTGTATGTCGATAACGTGCTCGATAACGACACCGTGCAAATGTCGGGTGGCGGCCCCGGCCTGAGTTGCTGCTTCGTGCTCGGCAGCAGCATCGATCTGGCCGCTACCGGCGACTATACACAGGCCGTGCCGACCGAGGGTCCGGACGCTGGGGCCGGGCACTCGGTGCATTTACCAAGAAGCGCCGGCGCTGCCGTCATGGTCGACCTGCCGCTGTTCTCGACCGGGTTCCTGCCGCCGCCGCGGGTGGTCGGCTTCCGCTGGACCTACCGGTTCGGTGGTTGACCGGCAATGAGAGACCTGCTCAAGCAATTTCTCGACCACGATATATCCCGCAGAGAATTTGCGACGGGACTGACTGCTCTCGGCATGAGTGCCGCGGCCGTCTCTTCGGTCGTGACGTCGATGGCCCGAGCGGCCGAACCGCTGCCGCGGGACGGCATCCAGGTCGAGGGCACGGGCGCCGAGATTCTCTGGGAGACGGTTCTCGCGGCCGATACCCGATATGTTTTCGGCACCACGGCGACGGGCATGTCGCCGATATTCGACGCGATGACGGTCAGGTCCGGCGCCGAGTGGATCATGTCGATCGCCGAGTCGCAGGCGACCGCCATGGCGCACGGCTACGAACTCGCGAGCGGTAAGCCCGGTATCCTGTTCGTGCCGGGCGTCGCGATCCCGAGCACGATGAACATGCTGTACAACGCGTGGAAGGATCGTTCGTCGCTCGTCGTCTACTCGGATGGCCCGAGCAACCACATCCCGTTCCGCAACATGTTTCAGCAGATGGAGGACTGGGTCGAGCCCATGATCCAGTTCACCAAGTCGCGCTGGAAGATCGAAGACGAGGCCCATATCAGCGAAATTTCGCGGCGCGCGATCAAGCTCGCCACAACGCCGCCGGGCGGTCCGGTGCATGTGCGCATACCGCTGAATATTCTCGGTGCGAAGAATCTCAAGCAGAGGGTGTATCCGCAAAGCCGGTTTTCGATACCGGTCGAGATGCGTCCGCAACCCGAGTTGATCGAGAGGACAGCAAAGGCTTTCCTCGAAGCGGAAAAGCCGTTGATCACCGTCGGCTCGGAGGTGACGCGCGCGGGGGCGAATGCCGAACTCGTCACGCTCGCGGAACTGCTCGGTATTCCGGTCGCGCAGGGCTACAGTGTGTATGGCGATTTTCCGTTCCGGCATCCGCTCTGGGCTGGATTTCATGGCCTCGGCGTGCCGCGTGCCATAGCACGAGCGGACGTGTTCATGAGCCTCGGCGTCCAGATGCCGGGCCCGGGCATTTTTACGTCACCGCCACGGAAGTCGGCGACGATTATCGAAGCGCGCGTCGAATACCAGGCCATCGGCACGACGCACCCGGTCGATATTGCGATCGCGGCCGGCGTCAAGGAGACGATCGTTGATCTGACCGATGCGATTACAGGCATGGCGACGGCCGATCGCCTCGAGCGGATCAGCGCGGCGCGTCTCGCAGCCGCGCGTGAGCAACAGGCGGCGGCCGATGTCGCGCGGCGCGAAAAGGCTCGCGAAAACTGGGACGCGAGTCCGATGTCCTGGGAGCGAATGTCGGCGGAACTCGATCTCGCGCTCGATGACGATGCGATCATCGTGCCGGAGCTCGATTACCGCACCCCGTTTCGCTGGATGGATTTCGACCTCGGCAAAAAGATGCTGATCGGTCAGACGACGGGGTTTGCCCTGGGCTGGGGCATCGCTGCGGCCGAAGGCGTGAAAATTGCCCAGCCCGATCGGCAGGTCGTGTGTCTCGTCGGCGACGGCGCGTTGCTGTTCGGCGAATTAGAGGCACTGTGGGCCGCCGCGCGCTATGACATCCCCATTATTATCGTCGTGTTTAATAACCGGTGTTACGACAACGAACGCAATCGCCTGCAGGATCGATCGCCACTCTACGCAAACAAGACGACGCGCGACCAGTGGAAAGACATCACGGGTTATCTCGGCGATCCGATCGTCGATTTCGCCGGTATTGCGAAGAGTTTCGAGATTCCCGGCGAACGCGTCGAGACGCCGAAAGCGTTTCAAAAAGCACTCAAGAGAGCGAAGTCGGTGACGCGCGAGGGGCGGCCCTACCTGATCGATGCCATCATCATGCAGATTGAACCGGTTCGCAGCGGACCGAATCGGGGCGACTACGTCCGCACCGAACAGGTCTGGTATCCGGACATCTCGATTGCCCGGGGTCGCACCAGGGACGTGTGAAAAAATGGGGTCTGACCCCATTTAAAATGGGGTCAGACCCCATTAAAACCGAGGAAAAACAATGAAGTATAACTATCTCGGCCAGTCGGGCCTGCAGGTTTCCGAGGTGGGTCTCGGGTGTATGAATTTCGGTATGGTTAACGATGCGGCCGAGTCGGCGAAGATCGTGCACCATGCCCTGGATCTCGGCGTGAATCTTTTCGATACAGCCGATGTCTATGGCGAGCGCGGCAAGTCCGAGGAGTGGCTCGGGCAGGCCCTTGGTGCACGGCGGCCCGAAGTCGTGATCGCGACCAAATTCGCCGGGTCCATGTCTTCCGAACGGTTCGACATGCAGGGCGGTTCGCGCCGTTACATCATGCAGGCCGTCGAAGCCAGCCTGCGACGCCTCGGCACTGACTATATCGACCTGTACCAGATGCACGTTGCCGATAAACAGACGCCCATCGAGGAAACCCTGCGCGCGCTCGACGATCTCATCAGCCAGGGCAAGGTGCGCTACATCGGCTGTTCGAACTATGCGGCATGGCTGATCGCCGATGCGGCATGGACGGCCGGCTCGGGTAACCTCAATACGTTCATCTCGGCGCAGAATCGATATAGCCTGCTGACGCGCGACGTCGAGAAGGAAGTGATCCCGGCTTGCGAAGCCTACGGGCTTGGCATACTGCCCTACTTCCCGCTGGAAAGCGGATTGCTGACCGGCAAATACCGCAAGGGCGAACCGCCGCCCGAAGGTACGCGACTCGCTAAATGGGGCAGCTTCGGCACCGGGGCATTCGCATCAGACGAAAAGCTCGATAAGGTCGAGGTGCTCAATGAATTATGCCGTCGCTACGATCACTCGCTGCTCGACATGGCCGTGGGCTGGCTCGCGAGCCGGCCGGCCGTGGCCAGCGTGATCGCCGGCGTGACCTCAACCGGGCAACTCGAGCAGAACGTCAAGGCCGGCGAATGGCGCGCGACTGATGCCGAACTCGCCGAGATCGATGAAATCACGGCGCCACCGATTGAAACCTTTGGGCCGCCGCGACGTCAGGATTAAATGGGGCGGACCCCATTTCCGTGTTTGCATGCAATGAGGCGCAGCTGATACGTCGAGCGTCGTTGGAGTCGAGCGGCGGTCGCTCACGGGCATCCATGCCCTTCGCGACACTCGCACGTCCTGTGCATTGCAGGATAGCGCAAGCGAGGCGAAACCGATTCGAGGCCCGACAGGACGTCGGGCCGAGATTAAGCGAGAGGCATCAGCTGCGACTCAAGTTGTCTTCATTGGATTCAACGGGGTCTGACCCCATTTAATCCAATGGTGTAAATTCAACCGAATGAAATTCTCTAAATTCGGCAACCGCTTCACGCGCCACACGGGTGCGCGCGAACTCATGGAAGACCTCGGTGCGGCCATGGCCAGCGAGGATCCGGTCATGATGCTCGGCGGCGGCAACCCGGCTCATATTCCCGAGGTGCTCGAGTTGCTGAGTACGCGGATGCAGGAGTGCGCCGCCAATCCGCGCGAATTCAGGCGCATGATCGCCGACTATTCGAGTCCGGCCGGCGAGGATCATTTCCGTGCCGCGCTGGCCGACCTGCTGCGCCGCGAGTACGGCTGGGATCTTGGGCCGGCGAATATCGTGTTGACCGGCGGGAGTCAGAGCGGGTTCTTTCAGTTGTTCAATCTGCTGGCCGGTGAATTCGACGACGGATCCCGCGGTCGTATCTTGCTGCCGCTGACGCCTGAATATGCCGGGTACGCCGATCTGGGCATCGCCGACGGACTTTTCGTGGCGCATAAACCGAAGATCGAGCATCTCGACGATCACCTGTTCAAGTACCACGTCGATTTTGACAGGCTGACGGTCACCGAAGACGTCACTGCGATATGCGTGTCGCGACCGACGAATCCGACGGGTAACGTCCTGACGGACGATGAGATCGGCACGCTGGCCGCGCTGGCCCGACGGCATGAGGTGCCGCTGATTCTCGACAGTGCCTACGGCAGCCCGTTTCCAAACATCGTGTTCGGCGAGGCTAAACCCTACTGGGACGAGAACGTCATTTTGTGCATGAGCCTGTCGAAGATCGGCCTGCCGGCTGTCCGCACCGGCATCGTCATTGCGCGCGCAGAAATCATCGACGCCATGACGGGCCTGAATGCCGTCCTCAGCCTCGCCGTGAGCAGCGTGGGCCCCGTCGTGCTCAGAGATCTCGTCGCATCGGGTGAGATCGTCGGCTTGAGCCGTGATGTCATCCAGCCGTTCTACCGGCAGCGGTCGGAACAGGCGCTTGCATGGATGCACGCGGCGCTGGCAGGTTGTGACTATCATATTCATCGGCCCGAAGGCGCAATATTTCTCTGGCTCTGGTTGCCGGCCCTGCAGATCACGAGCGGGGAACTCTATGCACGCCTGAAACGGCGGGGCGTTTACGTTTTGCCGGGCCACCATTTTTTCCCGGGCCTGAGCGAAGACTGGCCGCATCGCGATCAGTGTCTCCGCGTGACTTATTCGCAGAAAAGCGATGCGGTTCGGGACGGTATCGCGATCATCGGCGAAGAGGTCAGAAAGGCTTGCGGCTAGACCCAAATCTTTTATGCTGCACCATCGAATCGTGCGCATAGAACTCAATCCGACAGACGAGGTATTTTAGTGAGCGACAAGAACGTCATGTTTGTATTTCCAGGCCAGGGTTCGCAATATCGTGGCATGGGCAGCGACATTTACGCGGCTTTCCCGGTCGCGCGGGATGTTTATGGGGCAGCCAGCGAAGCGCTCGGATACGACGTGGTAAAGCTGTCGTTCGAGGACCCGAACGATGAGATCGGACTCACGCGCTTCACGCAGCCGGCGCTGCTGACCCATTCAATTGCCTGCCTGCGTGTGTTCGAGGAACTGACCGATAGCGTCGTCAAGCCGGGTTGCGCCGCCGGGCACAGTCTCGGGGAGTACACGGCCCTCGTCATGGCCGGCAGCCTCACGCTCGAGGCCGGACTGAAGCTCGTGCAAAAGCGCGGTGAGCTGATGGGAGCGCATGGGGAAGGCGGCATGATGGCGTTGACGATGGACGTCGACGCGGCTCGCGCGGTCGCCGACAAACATTATTGCCAGGTCGCCAGTTGCAATCTTCCGACACAGACGGTGGTCGGCGGACGGGAGTCCGATCTGGAATCGCTGGCGAAAGACATCGCGGAGAATTACCCGGGCAAGAGAGCCATCCCGTTGGCGACCGAGGGCGCGTTTCACACCTATTTCATGATCACGGCGGCGCAGTTGTTCCGCGATGTGCTCGATGACGTTTCATTCGCCGTGCCCAGTACCACGGTGCTCGCCAATTACACGGCCGGGGTATACGAAACGGATCCCGAGTGTTTTCGCACCCATCTGTTTTTTCAACTCTTTAATCCGGTGAACTGGGTCGGGTGTCTGCATACGGCTATCGAGCTGGGCGTCGACCGATTCGTCGAGTTCGGCGGCGGTTTGGGGGCCGGCGAGGATCCATCCGGTAAGCGCCCGAATCTGGAAAGCATTATCCGGCGAACCTTGAAGAGTCGGAACCACGCCGCGGAGTACATTGCGGCCATCAACTGCGAATCAATCGAAAGTGCCGCGAAGCAATTTGTGAATTAAGGGGGGTGACAGACGCGACTGTTTCGGTCGATCAGGACTCCTCGCTCTCTTCGGCGGCCCGCATTTTTTCCATTTGCTCGATTGCGTTGAACATGCCGGTGTCGTCGCCGAACACGGTCTCCGCGAAGCGCGCGTCGAGGTCCTCGAGTCGCAGCATGCCGGTCGCGCTCGTGTCTTCCGCGTTCATTTCGGGGACGCCGGCCGGGGGCTTCGCCGCTTCGGCGGGCGCCCCGGTGCCGTTTCCCTGAAGATCGGCCTCGAGGTTTTCGGCAGCCGTGAGTAATTGCTGGGTCAGTTCGCCGGATTCCTTATTCTCGGAGGTGCGGGCTTCAGAGACGGCGTTTCTCACATCCGTGCCTTCGTGCACGGCCTTTTCATTCTCGGGCATGACGTCGAGCGGCTGCTCGAAGATTTCCTCGTCCGTGACCGTTTCGATTTCGACCTCTTTGTCCTTGGTCTTGCCCCCCTTTTTCGACTTGGCCTTCTTTTCCTGCGCTGCGTCCGGGGCAGGATCATTTTTCCGCCGTGCCGGCGCCGCCTTGACCTGCGGTTTCTCCGTGGGTGCCTGGACTGACTCGCCCCGGCTCAGTGGCCGCCAACCGAGATCCTTGGCCACTTCGTTAATCGTGTCGGCGTTCAGGGTATCCAATTTCTGGGCGCTCGCCTGACTCAGAGACGCATCCATGAGCGTATTGATCAGTCTCGGCACGCCACCGACGTACTGGTACACGGTCATGCCGATGCCGTCGGCGAGCACATTGTCGGATTTACCCTTGGTATTGTCGATCTGGTTCTGGATGTATTCGTTGGTCTCGGCAACGGTAAACGGCCGGACACGATAGCGGAACCCGATGCGCTGCCGGATGTGAATCAGCCCCGGCGTATCCAGAAGCCGATGCAGTGAATGCGGCCCCATGAGAATGATATTCAGTTGGCCACCGGTCTGATTGGCTACATGCGACAGGCGCAGGATGTGATTGGCGCGCTCGAGGGTAAACCCATTGATATCGATGACGACCGTGACCTGGCGGCCGCTGTCGTTTATTTTGCGGATGGTGCGACGCAGGCGGTGCAGTGAGTCGGCCACGTTACCGTCGCCGAGTTCGGCGCCGAGGCTCAGCAGGACCATCTGGTAGAGTAATGAGGGGTCGGTCTGACGCAGATCGACGTCGACGAGGAACACGCGATCCGTAATATCCTTCATCGCCTGGTACACGATCGTGGACTTGCCGACGCCCGGTCCGCCGGTCAGCAGGGCGGCACCGTTCCGTGCCAGCATGATGTGGCGGACACGCGTGACCGCATTCTCCGATGAGGGGTCCGATAGAAAGGTTTCCGTGTCGGAGCCGTTTACGAAGGGTCGTTTTTTCAGTTTGAAATGTTCAACGTACATTGGTGCGAGCCGATCCGTGATCCCGTGACCGTGAGATTATGTCGGGTCGAACGTCAACCGGGGTTGACCGACGTCACAGAAATGCCCCGGGAGGCCCCCGGCGGCGGGCCCCGGACAGCGTCAGGCCTGTTCGATTTCGATCAGGGTGCCGTCGAAATCTTTGGGATGCAGGAACAGTACGGGTTTGCCGTGGGCGCCTGCGCGCGGTTGCCCGTCGCCGAGCACGCGGGCGCCTTTGGCGACGAGCCGGTCCCGCGCGGCGACGATATCATCGACCTCGAAGCACAAGTGATGGATGCCGCCGGACACGTGGCGCTCGAGGAAGGTCGCGATCGGGGAATTTTCGCCTAGCGGGTGCAGCAGCTCGATCTTGGTGTTTGGCAGTTCCACGAACACGGTCGTGACGCCGTGTTCCGGTAAATCTACGGGTTCGGAAACGTGCGCGCCGAGCGTATCGCGGTACGTGGCGCTCGCGGCTTGGAGATCCGGCACGACGATCGCGACGTGATTCAACCGGCCGATCATTGCTTCTGGCCCTTTCCCGCCAGGAATGCATCGACGAGTTCGTGGGCGGCCACGGCCGGTGACGTTTCGCCTTTCGCAACGGCCGTTTCGAGCGCCGCGATCCGGTTCCGAATCGTCGGGTTGCGCCGGAGCGATTCGAGCAGGGTCTCGGCGGTTTCACTCCAGAGCCAGGTTTTGGCCTGCGCGGCGCGGGATTTCTCGAACCGGCCATTGGCCGTCATCGTCTCGCGATACCGCTCGATGACCCGCCATATCTTGTCGATGCCCTCGTTCTCGAGCGCGGAACAGGTTTCGACGGGCACCTCCCAATCCGGATAGCGCGGCCGCAGAAACCCCAGCGCGCCGCGATAATCGGCCGCGGATCGGTCCGCGACCGACGCGAGATCGCCGTCAGCCTTGTTGACGACGAT
>Ga0114949_10002608_pt1 | contig 11281 bp, 7 predicted proteins | sample N074metaG_FD_83505 | JGI IMG/M metagenome (GOLD analysis project Ga0114949, IMG submission 83505) | Deep subsurface microbial communities from Kermadec Trench to uncover new lineages of life (NeLLi) - N074 metaG | ecosystem: Environmental > Aquatic > Marine > Ocean trench > Sediment | place... | reverse complement strand
TCTATAACGCCCTGAAAGACGACGGAATCAATCAATGCTTTTTTGAGGGCTGTCAGAGCTTTATCGACATATCCGGTTTTGGCGAGCCCCGGATCAGTGACCAGTAAAACTTTTTTGGCGCCAAGCTCTTTCGTCAATTCGCCGAGCTGGTCAATAGCATTCTCGCCAAAGATTACCCTGGTAGTTGGATTGTAATCGAAATCCTGCATTATTCAGATACTAAAAAGTTTTTGTTGTTGCTGCCTTAGTGATTTGTTCATCAATTTTTTTCAACATTTTGCCGGCGTTGGTATTATCAGGATTCAATTCCAACGATTTCCTGTAGTTTTTTATTGCCAGTCCAAAATCACCGTCAGCCATATATCCTTCGCCAAGACTGTCATAGGGATTAGATGACTCTGGGAAGGCTTCAACATTCAGCTTGAAAACTTGAATTGTTTCGTGAATTCTCTCTTTTTGAAGCAGATGATATCCTAGAGAATTTAATTGCGATTCAGAAAAATCATATTTGTCAAAATGCTGCTTTCTTAAGATACGGTATTGTATGACCGCTGTATCTACGCCTTCATTTTCGATAATTTTGTACATCGTCACCTGAATTTGTTTTTTGGGCAATTCAAAATCCTGACCGAGCAAAATATTTCTAAGGCCTTTCTGAATTCCCAAAAGAGCAGTGGCGTTTCCCTGATTGGTGAGAAAAGCGATGGTGTTCTGCTTCTTCAAATGGCGCTCAATATACGTTCTAAACCCACTCAGTCTTCCGGTATGTGCCACTGTTTTGCCGGTTTCATCTTCACTTATACTCCAACCGTAGCCATAATTCGAAGTGCTATCATTTTTTAAAATAAACGGTTGATATGCTTCTGCGAGTGTCGAGGCTTTCACAAGTTTCTCTGTATAGAGAGCCCTGTCCCACTTGAATAAGTCCTCTATGTTTGAATAGATGCCTCCTGCACCACTGGTCAAAAGTTCGTAATCCGATTTTTCACCATACATATTAAACCCAACCGCGCGCTCCCTTATTTTTGGTTTGGATTCATCATAAACCAAAGAATGGTTCATTTGTAACGGTTCAAAAATATTTTCCTTCATGAATTTATGGAAAGGTTGCCTGGATGCTGTCGCCACAATCATAGCTAACAAAACATACCCACCATTGCTATAGGAATATTTTTCGCCAGGGAAAAAATCGAGGGTATCTTGTTTGACTAAAATCTCAAGAACTTCCCTATTAGTCAGATCCGCTTTGTAAGTGCCCAATCGATAATGATTCGCAATGCCAGAAGTGTGAGTCATTAAATGATGAATTGTCACTTGACTTGCATAAGACGGAAATTGCGGAAAAAATTTTGAAAGCTTATCTTCATAATTAAGCTTTCCGCGCTCTTTGAGAATCATGATGGCCATCGCTGTAAATTGCTTGGAAACTGAGGCGAGATAAAAGGGTGAGGTAACCTGCAATTCTCTCTTTGTTTCAAAGTCTGCAAAACCAAAGGCGTTTATATAAATAAGCGTGCCGTTTTCAGCAACCAGAACAGTTCCGTTAAATAAGCCATTGCTATGGCAATATTTCATGAATTCATCGATCTTTTCTGCCTTGCCACTCGCAAAAACGACCTGAGATAAAAATAAGAGGGAAAAAATCAAACAGAAGCTTAAGCGGAATTTCTTAAAATCAAATTTCATGTACAAATTTTCTCCCATTGGTTAGGAAGTGACCGGATTGAAAGGCTCGCTGTTTATACAAATGCTCAAATAAATTGCCTTCATGCGGTTGATCCCAACTCACCTTGCTCGTTGGAATCGGACCTAAATTTAGCCGATCGACATTTGGCGCAGCCAGGATCCGTTGAATAAATTTCTTATCTTCCGTTAGTGCTGTGAGAACCAGAGTCTGTCCCATTTTTTTTAAAATTTCATTTTGAGGAATTTCTATAACGCTGGCAAAAGGAAACAAAAGCTCGGTATTTGCCAGCGGATGTTCCGGCCTTTCACACCAAATGATGGTCGGTAACAGAAAGGTGCATCCATCGACTGCAACGACTCGATCACAATCGCGATACTTAGCAGTTAAATCTTCAGCCCCGCCTTCGCTAAGTCCGCTTTCAATCAAATTTGAGATACTTTCGGCCACAGCCGGATTTACAAAAGCAGCCAGCTGCGCCTCGGGATCATCCATCGGTTTTGCTTGAATTTTGGCAAGTCTTTTTGCCAGCGCTTCGGCAATCTCGCGGGCATGAGATGGGGCCCAAACGCCGGAGGCATTGAGGCAGGATCTACCGCTATTGATCAAAATAGAATCTACGAGCGTATCCAGGTATTGTTGCCAGTTTTCAGCCTGATCTTCACCGAATAGAACCTTGCTCCATCCGGGTCCGTGAATTTGAACACGAGGATCCTTTTCCCAGGCCTGCACAGTTGATGCACCCCCGAAAAACATCGAACGCCCGCTGCGGAGAAGAATCTCCTTTGCACCCGAATAATCGGTCGGATAAAAACTAAACGCTTCCGGTGGACACCCAGCGGCAATAAATGCCTGAATCACCCGGTAGGGTGTCCAGGGCTCTTGAGTCCCCGGTTTGAGGACCAGCGGGACTTTTAATGGAATGCTGGGCAGCCAAAGAGAGTGCACACCCGGCGAGTTGTTGGGTAGAATGGCTCCTAAAGAGTTGGTGGTACATAAATAACTAAGTGAGCTACCATTTTCACTGCCCCACCCTTGATCGAGGATAGAAAGGTCGAGCCCGCGAGTCAATCCGCTTAAAACTGTTTCCATTTCGTCGAGAACAAAGCTTATTTTGTCCATATTCTTGCGGCACAGCACTTCCGGCATACCCGTCGTTGAAGAAAGAATCCGGATATAGTCTTCCGGTGATTGGGTTGCGCCGTTAATCGGTAGTTCTTCCTTCATGAATAAGGCTGCGGCATTATTGCACATCGTCAGCAATTCATGCACCGGCAAGTCATTTAAAGTCTGCTTATTCTTTTCAGCTTGAGAAAAATCTTTGCGAATCAGTCCGCTATTTGCCTGACTCAGTTCAGCGATCTTCTCACCTGTTTTAAAATTGGTAACGTCGAGAACGGATAGACTTTTGTAAGGTTGCCCCGCGCGCAGGATTGGGAAATGAAGCATTAATAAACCCCCACTACAACAGACTTCTGCAGCGAAGACAATAGCCGCAAATTCGCCACCCCGTCCCAGGGAAAAGGCTCGATGGGTTCGGCGCGCTCCCCTTCATCCCGTTCCAAAAATCGCGGCATAAAAAATTCTTTGGTCAGAGTCGTCAACATGACCCGGCCCGTTTCACCATAATCGACTGATTCTTCTGTGTTTTTTGGATTGACCAGCTCAAAAACCGCGCGCGGGGCTGGTGGATAATAAATAATTGCATAATTATCAGCCGGGTCGAACGGCTTGTTGACAGCCAATCCCATCAGAGTATTTCCGTAGGTCGGCACGAAATCGATTCCCGGTACCAGCTCTTCACGGGCAAACCGATTAAATTGCGCATTCATCTCTGTGCCGCCGCAGAAGATGCCTTTTATTCCCGTTTTCGTTAGATTGATTTTTTCGCAAAGGGCCTCAAGTAGCTTGGGGGTGGTGAATAAGCAGTGAATGTTCTCGTGAACTCTGAGAATGTTCAGGGCCTGTCCGACGACATGATCTGTGTACAATTCCAATTCCTCGTGAGCCCCGCGTTTGATGAGTTTGTTCACCCACCTCGGATCCAAATCAACGAAAAACACCATTCCGCCGCGGTGCTGCGCCAAATGCTCAATCGCCAAGCGTAACCGACGCGGACCGGTTGGCCCGAGCATCAGCCAGTCGGCGCCCTTTGGAAAACCATCGTCCGAAAGTGTCCCGCTGAACATTTCGTAATCGGTTTGGAAGTCGCGAATATTGACCCGTGTCTTTGGAACACCGGTCGAGCCGCCGGTTTCAAAAACATAAATCGGCTCATTTAACAAAGGCTTCGGCACCCATTTACGCACCGGGCCGCCACGCAGCCAGGTATCCTCAAAATGGCCGAGAATTTTTAAATCTGCGTAGCCGCCGATTTCTTTTCGTGGATCGAAGTCGAGTTTGCTGGCATAATCCAGCCAGAACTCGCTGCCGGTCTCCGGGTTGAAATGCCACTCGACCATCTCTCTTACATGCGAGTCAAGTTCTTCTCGCGCTTGTTTTATTTTTTGAGACAGTGAATCTCTCATAATTTCCAGGCGTTCTTTTTATTTAGAGGATTATGGCGTATTTTGGATCAATGATTACCTTGAACAAAATATTTTTCTTCTTCATCTGAAACGCGATTTGACCAAGAGCCGGCTTCTTTTTTCTTTTCGAGGCTTCAACCAATCGCCACCATTTATTTTCTACCTCATAATGTAGCAAAACTATTTCTTGAAACTGTTTTTCAGACATTTGTTCAGTTTCTTTCAGGCCAATCGCTCGAATCTGCTATTTGTGCTCTAAGCTTGAAGTCAATTTTATTTCTTTTATAAACAATCCGCCAGACCAACTTGGAAAGCTGCCTAGCTTTTTGACAAACTTAAGCTTCATGCAACCTCGATTTTTATTACCAAGCTTTGTCTATTCAGCCATATTTCTCTCTTTTGATCCATTAATATTTCATAAGGGAAAATAGAAAAGGATATCTTTTTAGGCTGATGCCGTGAATATTGACGACCGCGCGGAAAGATGTCAGTCGTTTTAGCTTCATCACTTTTTTAAAAAATTGCCGACGATTCATTTAATCGCTCGCTAATTTTTTCTGCAGCCGTTCAAAGTTGTTTTTATAAACTTGCAGATTTGGGTGTGATGTTTCCAGCGCTTTTTTATAAGAAATTTCATAATTCTTTGCCGCCAATATAAATTGCCTATTTGCATCATAGCCGTCACCCAGGCTGTCATATGCATTTACAGACTCTGGGTAGACTTTCACGTTTCGCTTAAAAACCGTAATTGCTTCTTCCATTTTCTTTTCACCTAAAAGTCGATAACCAAGCCTGTTCACCGATCCTTCCGGTGTGATAATTTGATACCCGAATTTCTTGGATAATTTTTCGAAATGCGCATCAAGATCATCGAGGCTAGCGGTTCTTACTATCTCAATGGGTAACCTCCAATCCATGTAAAGCTTCTCAAGTGCATTATAAGTCGTACGGTGCGGAATCGAACCATGGGTTTCGTCTTCCATGTGATCATATTGCCATTCCAGCCCCACCGGCGCATGTTTCTTTAGAACTTGAACAAACGCTTGCGCTGCCGGAAGCATATCTCCACCTTCATTCCCCAAAGTGACAAAAAGAAATTTTTTCAGCCCTGAATTACTTTGAAGGAAAGGTTTTGCATCATCGATAAGTCGCTGGGTGTCCCACCAGAGACTTGGGCTGCTGGCCACATAAGCATCAAAGAAATCGGGATGGGTCAGAAGTGTGTTGATTGCAAACAACCCACCGAAAGAGTGACCGACGAGAAGTTTGTATGGCTGCGTTCGGTAGTTACTCTCAACATGAGGCATGAGTTCCCTGGTGATGAATTTGAGAAAATCATCCGCACCGCCGGCGTTCCGGAGTCGGCTGGAAGTGTCACTGGTTGCCGGGGTTAAATCACGCGTGCGTTGGGTATTGGGAATGGCAACCACAATCATTTGCGGCATATTTCCAACCGAAGACAGAAACTGAATAATTCCAGTTGTATGATGGAAATGTGCGTTGCCATCCAACAAGTACATAACCGGATATTTTGCACTGGATTGATCATATCCGGCCGGTTTTGAAATCAGGATTTGCCGATCTTCATTCAGGATGTCTGATTTCAAAGTGATAGTTTCGCCGATGACAAATGGTTTTGAATCATGGGTTCCGGCTAAAAGTCCTGTAGGTAAAATAAAAAAAATAATGAATACAACTAATTTTCGCATGGACTCTCCTTAAATTACACTTAAACCATAGTTAATTTTTGTGCGCTCCCGACAAAGCGGTCACTGCCCCTAAGGCAATATAGACCGTGCCGGCAAAATAGCGCTGTGCACACAAAAAACGTAAATTACTTCTAAGCCACTTTCCTAACGATCCGGCCAAAAGGGCGTAGAGTCCGTCACTGAACAGCCCCATGACAACAAATGCAGCGCCCAGAAATAAAATCTGAGCGCTCACAGCTCCTTTTGCAGGGTCGACAAATTGCGGTAAAAATGCAAAAAAGAATAGAGCCGTCTTTGGATTTAAAACGTTAACAATTACCCCTGATAGAAAATTTGTAATAACTTTTTGGGCTCTACCTTTTGAATTGACGGCAGTTCCTGTTTCACCAATAGCTTGCGGACCCCGAGATAGATCAAATAGGCGGCTCCCAGATATTTTGCGAAATTAAAGAGCTGGGCAGAGGAAATCAACAGCGCCGAAATCCAAAATGCTGCAGCGGCCACATGAAAGAGTGTGCCAACAGCAATTCCTAACGTCGAGACAATTCCAGCGAGGCGACCCTGATCAATGCTGCGCGTGACGATATACAGAACTGCCGGACCCGGTGTGAGCAGAAGCACCGAAGCAGCAACAACAAAAATAGTGAATGTGGACAACTCTGGCATTAGAATTCCGGTTTACTAAGCTCTTGAACAAATATTTATCTGTACTAAACCTGCAAGATTGTGTTTTTTTAGCAAAATTTTCATGGAGCCTTGGTTATGCAAAAAAAAATATTTTAGCCACAGATTCACACTGATGAAAGACTGATTATTAAAGGTGTTGAGGATAAATGTTGAAAATTTAAAACTGGTCAAAAACAATGTGTTCAAGCCAACTATTTTAGGGCCTGGTTTTTCGTCGACAGTGCATTTATCCGTGTCGAATCAGTGTTAATCCGTGATCTATCAATCTCTTATAGTTTACCCTTGCGGAATGGGTCGCGCTGTGCAATTATTGATCAACATGGACTATTTATTTTTGCAAAGCGGTCGCAAACAACTTCGAGCGATTGGTAATATAAAGCACACCATTCTTAGCCACCGGCGTGGTATAAACCGCGTTATCCATATTGATTTCCGCCAGCAGCTCCATTTCTTTGCCCGCCTTCAAAACAGCAACGTCGCCGTCTTCATCACCGATGTAAACTTTGCCGTCCGCGTAGTAGGGCGATCCCCAGATAGCTGCAAAGGCGTCGTATTTCCAGTACTCTTCGCCAGTGTTAGCATCCCAACAATAAACAAAGCCGCTCAAATCTGCTATGTACATGAGCCCATCATGAATAGCTGCCGTTGACATGGTGCGGTTAAAATCTTCATTGCCCCGATGCCAGACCTTGCCGGATTCGGTAATATCACCACGTTTGGTGGCATCGATGGCATACCAGTGGCCGCTGCTTTCACCGTGTTCCGGATCCTGTCCAACACCGATGTAAACTTTATTGTTCCAGATGACGGGCGTGGAAATAATGTTGTTGCGGGTTCCGGAGCCACCAAGCTCCCAGACGGATTCCTTGGGGTTGCAGTCGAATTTCCATAAAAGTTTTCCAGTCTCTGGAACGAATGCATAGACCCAACCATCGCCTCCCGGAAAAATTATTTGCGCTGTGCCGTCAATGACGCTGTAAGACGGGTTCGACCATTGACCATGCAGAATATTTTCACCGGGTGAAGCATTCTCCCAAACCAGCTCTCCCGTGTTTTTATTTAAGGCGATAAAACTCGGCGCCTCAGGGGAAGGGACGTTGATGTGAGTTTCATCAACGCCGTTCGCTGTAACTACAAAAACCAAATCCCCAACAACCAAAGGCGAGCAGGTCGCGAGGTTATGGGGAAAGGTATCCAACTCATCTATCATGTCATATCGCAAGATGATGTCCTCATCAATTTTGGATTTGTTTTCCTCATCCACGTAAGGACCATCATTTTCGTTGTCATAAAAACCCTCCGTGTCGGCGCAGATAACCTCCGCCCGGTTCGAGACATAATAAAGTCGATCTCCCTCCACAAATGGGCTTGAGCAAATTCCCTGCTGCGGCCAATCGTTTACCCGGCCGGAAGCCAGCTTTGTATGCGCTGATTGCCAGAGAAATTTACCGTCGGATTCGCGAAAAACCATGACCACACCCCGATCGCCTTTGAGTTTTGGGTTTCGTACTGCCTGATTGTTGGTGCCAACAAAAATTTTACCGCCGATTATTACTGGATTGCCGTAAGTCTGCGACCCCAACTGCGCAGTCCATTTGATGTTTTTTCCGGATTCAGGGTCCCACTCTGCCGGCAAACCGGTTTCATCGGAAGCCATATTGCGTCCCGGTGAGCCGCCCCACATGGCGGTCTCGACCAATGTGTAAAATCCGATGGTGGAGAGAATTCCAATTCCAACTAAAATTCGAATTAGCAACAAACCATGTTTCTTAACCATCCTTCGTTCCTCCTCCTCAATTATTTTGAGTAACTTTCACGTTGTCGAAAAATATAGTCGTCTGCGCGTCGCCATAAAGTCCGGGACTGCCATGTCTATTCGGATTGGGATCTTCCGCTGTGATCGTCCAATCCTTGGGTTCTTTTTCATCTCGTGGCCAGACTTTGCCCTTGATCATGGCTTTGCCGTTCTTGATTTCCACTTGCATTATCATGGTGTACCAGATCTCAGGATTCCAGGTAAATGGGATTTCCACCTTCAATCTTTCAAGCTCAGCCGGCCAGGTGCGGATTTGCAAACGCTTTTTCTTGGTCATAAAATCGAGGTAGTAACGGTGCGAAATTAATCCCATATCCGGGCTGCGGCGCTTAATTTTCGTTCCTTTCAAATCAGCTTGAATGGTGTAATTTTTCATTGAGGGTGGACCCAAAATGAGATTGTGCCGCTTCAACATTCGCTTTGAAGGCGGCTTGGCGAGAACTTTGTTGCCGTCCATATCTTTCACCAGGAATTTCCAGGTACCGGGCCACAGCGGCGGATTCTTATCGACTTCAAAATTCTCGAAATCGAACTCCCACGGCAGATTATCCGCAACAGCCACCCGAGCCCGGGTTTCCAAGTCACCCAATTTTGCCACCACATAACCGGCTTGATTACCGGCTTTTTTATCAGAGGTAAATTGGCCGTTTTTGTCGATTTTACCTTGCAGTCCATTGAGGCTGAATTCAACATTGATTGCGCTGGTTCTGCGACCAAAGTCGTCAAAACCACGAACCCCGAACTGGACTTTATCATTCACATTTACCCAAACTTCCGCCGGAACGATTTGCAAATGAGTGGGGTTGTCCAACGTCGGTGCGGCAAGCTCCGGGATTCTTACAAAACTGGGCGGCGTCACCTTAAACTCAGCTTTCTTATCACCCAAACAAAAGAGCCCGGCTGCACTGGTGAAATAAACCCGGCCATAAGCGATGGCGGGTGAGCCGAAAATTTCAGCAAATCTTTTGTCATCAAAAGGGACCTGTTTGCGGTCGAGAAACTTCGCTTCGTTTTCACCCGGTTCGATAATATGAAAGCCGCCGTTCACTTCAGTCGCGAAGATTTTTCCATCCGCCCACACCGGCGAGCCTTTGCCGACTTTGCCGATGTTTAAGACCCATTTTTCTTCACCGGTCTTAGCGTCAAGGGCAAACATATTACCGGAATTGTTAACCAGGTAAAGTCTGCCGCCATGAACAAGCGGTGAGGCATAACCTACTTCGAGGCCGTCCCGACGCCACTTTTCATGCGTTTTGGTGACATCGCCGTTCCCGGTAGCGTCTATACAAACGACACGACCCCAGGTTGTGTTATCGAAATTCTCAACATGGTGTGTTGCGTATACAAACCTGCCATCGACAACAACTGACGCCTGAATAGCCCCTTTACTCAATTGAAATTTCCAGATATGCTCACCGGTGCGGATTTTCATGGCGTAGACCCAACCGGAACCACCGCCTACTATCAGCAATCTTTTGCCGCCTATATTTGTCACGACCGGCACCGAGTAGTTGGTGTTTTTGTTCGGCTCATTAATTGTAGAAATCCAAACCAACTCGCCGGAACGTTTATCATAAGCGAAAAAACGGTGGCGCATAATCAGCAAGTTGCCCCAGGTATTGTTGGCGCCATTGACGATCACCAAATCCTGGTCAATCACCGGGGTGCAGGTTCGGCCGCCATATCCGGCAAAGCGGTTGTATTCCTCCACAAAGGAATGCTCCCAAAGCCGTTTGCCGTCTTTATTGTAACAAACGAACATGCCATCGACACCGAAGTAGTAGATGTTTCCCGTTTCAGGGTCGCCCGCCAGACTCGACCAACCAACGCGTGTAAACGGCACCGTGGCATGGAACACATTGTACTTATCTTCCCAGATGAGCTTGCCGTCTTTGGCATCATAGCAAGCCACGACTCGCTGCATGTTCACGCCTTCCCCGGTGCGGCCTACGACGTAAACTCTGCCGTTGATCACAATCGGGGTCGAGCGGCCGACAAAATCCGCTTTCCAGAGCAAATTCTTGCCCTCCAAAGACCAGTTTGAAATTAGGCCGGTTTCATCTGAGACGCCGTTTTGGTAGGGTCCTCTCCAGCTCGGCCAATCGGAGGACCAGCCTGTTTGGATGTTTAATCCTAAAAGAATTAAACACAGGCAAAAAACCACGAAAGTTCTCTTTTCCATCTCAATTCCCTCTAGTTTTTTCTTTTAAAATTAATTTAGGATCATTAGTTTCCAACAAGTTCATTAAACACCAGGGTTATTTTGAATATTCCATTCTTATTCCTCCAAATAGATTTAATTCTCTAATTTTAAAATCTATCATTTTAACAAATTTTGAGGAAAAAACCTACTGGAAATTTCATTTCCTTAATCTTTCAATTATAGCTAAATATCTTATTGACTATTAGCCACTTCAAAAAGTCACGCCGATTCATAGAGCAATCCTGTAAGATCGATTTTAGTGGTTGTTCATATCAGAGTAAATGAGATCTTCACTAACATTCATTTGATCGTTGGGCTGGCTGCCGGCCCCATTGCCGGATACACCGCCAAGATATTTTTTATAAATTGCCAGCGTACCTCTGGCCATCGCTTCCGCAGTCATGGACTCAAACACACGTCTTTGTCCCTGCCGGCCGAGCTCTTTTCGAGTTGAAGAGCTAGTCATCAGGTGGTGTAAAGCTTGTGCCAAGTGCTCGGGAGAATCCGGGGGTATGAGTTGTCCGCCGCCGGTTGCGTCAATCAATTCCGGGAATGCTCCATGCTCGGGTTGCACCACGGGAACGCCGCAGGCGAGCGCTTCAAGAACATAAAGCCCTTTCGGTTCTTTATAAATCGCTGGCACGGAGAAGAGAT
>Ga0114949_10002605_pt1 | contig 11284 bp, 9 predicted proteins | sample N074metaG_FD_83505 | JGI IMG/M metagenome (GOLD analysis project Ga0114949, IMG submission 83505) | Deep subsurface microbial communities from Kermadec Trench to uncover new lineages of life (NeLLi) - N074 metaG | ecosystem: Environmental > Aquatic > Marine > Ocean trench > Sediment | place... | reverse complement strand
CTCGATCGCAAAGCGGCCGACCACGGCGCTTTACGCTCCCGGCAAGCTTCCCAACCCACGACACTCGGGACGTTCTCGCTTGGAGGTTCCCACCGCCACTTCCTTCCCGGTGTAGTAAGCACGGCAAAGCTTGTCCGGCCCCGCCAACAGGCCAGGCTGTGGAAACCTCGACGCTCATGCGTCCCGAGTGGGCCGGGCGGGGAAGCCTGCTGGGCGCGTCAAGCGCCGTGGACGACTGCTCAATAGACGAGGCATCATGCCGTCCGGTCCCGCCGCTCGCGAGGAATTCGCGCCCAGCAGGCTTCACCGCCCGGCCCACCCGGCACAACCCCTAACAGCCGCCGTTCCCGCTGCCGCCCTCACTCTTCGATGCGGATGGATTTCATCGCGTCGCCTTGCTCGATGGCGTCGACGACGTCCTGTCCTTCGAGTACGGCACCGAATACGCCGTGCTTTCCGTCCAGCCAGGGCGTTGCGATATGGGTGATGAAGAATTGGGAGCCGTTGGTATTCGGACCGGAATTTGCCATCGACAATTTGCCCGGCCCGTCGTGGGGGAGTGCCAGTGCGCTCGCTTCGTCATCGAAGGTATAGCCCGGGCCGCCCGTTCCCTTTCCATCCGGACATCCGCCCTGGACCATGAAGTCGGCGATGACGCGATGGAAGACGAGATTGTCATAGAAGCCTGCCTTTGCGAGCTTGATGAAGTTCTCGGTGGTCTTGGGTGCTTGTTCGGTAAAGAGCTCGACCTTGATGGTGCCCTTGCTGGTCGAAATAGTCGCTGTCGTCATCTTGTTCTCCGTGCGGTCTCGGGCAATATTTGATGCCTCGCCGCTATGCGTGGGGCGCGAAGTGTAACGCGTCGGGCCCGGTCCAAGGGCCAAGGTTGGAAAAGGGATTTGAGAGATGGGCGTGGACATCAAACGGCATTTCGTCGAAGAGCTGAAGCAGGTCTACCAGCAGAGGATCGCGGCCGCGGCGCGTGCCGAAGCGGAAGCCCGTCTCGAGGCGGATCCGGCGCCGGGCGACTCGCGGCGCCGGGAGGACGCGAAGGAGGCAGGGCTTCAGGGGCGGCTCTCGAAGGGGCACAGAAGGCGTCGTCTGCAAGCGGTTTCTGAAATGGAGCGTCTGCTCGCCTTTGCGGAAGGGGGGCTCCCGAAGTTCGGGCCGGGAGATCGGATCGATGTCGGCGCGCTGGTGGATGTCCAGGTCGAGGACGAGGCTGGCGAGGACGAAAGAACGCTTTTCTTTCTGCCCGTCGGTGCGGGTGCCGAGCTTCACGGGCCCGGCGGCGACGGTTTCGTAGTGGTCGTGACACCAGAGTCCCCGGTGGGGCGGGCCCTCTACCATGCTCGGGCGGGCGATTCGTTCGAGATCATTGTCGATGGCCGCGATCGGGAGTGGAAGGTGGTCGATCTGATCTGAGACTGATGCAGCTCGCGTGCAACCCTCGTGCACGAAGCCGTGATGGACTCATGGTTGCGCCGCTCGTCGCCAAGACACCAGAACACACTCTTCGGCTTTGGAGAAATCGCCGTGATCGAGATCGCTGGGCTCTTTGGGATGATTGCATTCGTCGCCACGAGCCTCGCCGTCGGAATTCGGATTCTGTTGCTCGCGGCGAGGACGCGACTCTTTCCCGAAACGACGGTGGGCTTGTCACTCTTCCTGGCCGGCGGTGTGGGGACGGCCCTGTTGATCGCACCGCTCTTCCTTGAGGATCCCGAACCGCAGACGCCCTATTTCCTCTATCAGTTCGGAACGGCGATCTGCCATGTCGGATACGGATTGCTCTTCGTCTTCGTCTGGCGCGTGTTTCGGCGAGAGGAGAAGTGGGCCCTGGTTCTGTACGCGGCGTGCACGGCCGGTCTTTTTGTGGGTGCTGTCGGAATGGCGCTCGAACTCCAACCCGAAGCTGCAATGCTAGGTAATTTCACTTCGAATAGCGTCTGGTTCTGGATCAGCCTTGGCGCTCGATTCGTCGGATACGTCTGGGCCTCCGCCGAGTCGTTTCGGTACTACGGAATGCTGAAGAAGCGACTCGAGTTCGGTCTCGCCGATGCCGCGGTCGCTTCCCGATTTCTGTATTGGGGCGTGTCGTTGTCCGCGGTCGTTGTCATCTGGATCAATACGGCCGTACAACAGCTCATGTCTGGTTCCGAGGACGTTCGATGGGCGAGCCTTCTGATCACGGCCGTCCTCGGTTTACTGGTCGCTATTTCGCTCTGGTTCGCATTCTTCCCGAGGCGTCCCAAGGCTGTCGCCTCCGGCGGGGTTTCCGATGCGGCCGAGGGGGTTGCCCAATGAGCCCGGCGGTGGAGACATCGAATTTCGATCTGGCAGCGGAGCAGCTCGAGGCGTTCTCCTCGCTCAATCGGCTCGAAGCGCGAGGAACCCTTCGGATTGCCTTGAAGGATTCCGGATTCAGTGCGAGATCTGTCGCGCCGGACCAATTGCGCGTCGTGATCGAAAGATTGCTGCCCGAGCATCTGCGCGATCGAGGTGTTTCGGAGCCCGAAGAAATTTGCCAGCGACTCGTGGATTTCTTGCCCAATGAAAGTTCGAGCGCAAACGCGGAGACGCCCGAGGCGATCTTTGCTCGCTTGGGTTCTCATTAGTCGCCAGCCCCAAGACTTGTCGCGACGCTCGGGTTTCCCACGAGAGTCTTGGGTCAGGCTCCTAAGTGCTGGATCGCGTGGGACCCTATTGGAATCGGCTGAGGATGGACGATCGATCTGCTTGGCCGGAACGTTTTCTATCGATAGTCATGCGAGGGAGGCATCTTCTTCGCTTCGAGACCGAGTGGGATGATCTCTTTCGCGCGGACATGAAGGACGCCATCGACGCGCTGCAAGGGCCCCGAGATCTCGAGTAGAGCCGCCTGATGAAGAGGAATCCGAAAGCGCTTTGCAATCTCGGGTGTGAGTACGGCATTGGATAGTCCGGTCTCGTCCTCCAGGGTCACGAAGCAATAGCCCGAAGCTGAGCCCGGCCGCTGTCGCACGATGGCATGCCCTGCCGTACGGACCCAAGTTCCATCGGGTATCTCGCGAAGCTTTGCGGCCGATAGGATGCCGCGGCGATCGAGACGCTCGCGCAGATGGGCCATCAGATGGACTCCCGTGGTCAGCCCCGAGAGTCGATAGTCCGCGAGGGTCTCCTCGATCGGGGTCATGGGGGGGAGCGGCGAGGATGCTGGGGTTTCGGTCGACGCCGCGGTTGGGGTCGGCGCTGCGGCTTCGGTAGGCGGTGTGGTTTCGGCAAGCGTCGTGGCTCCGGTCGACGCCGCGGCTCCGGTAAGCGCTGCGGCCTTGATAGGCGCCGCAGCCCTAGTAAATGACGAGGCCGAGCGGGCGATCGAACGTCCGGCGAAGAGTGAACGTGGATCACGCTCGAGTGCGGCCACCTGCCAGAGTGCACTGCGTCGGGAATCGCAGGCTCCTCGCAAACCCGCCAGCGCACCGAGTTCCGCCAGCGCGTCGAGTTCGTCGCGATCGAGGCCGACCCGTCGGACGAAATCGCCGAGATCTTCGAAGCCCGTCCGTTCCCGTTCGAGAACGATGCGTTCCGCCGTCTTCCGATGGAGTCCTCCGACGGAGTCGAGTCCAATGCGGACGGCTGGAGGTCTTCGCGGGCCGGGGCGATCAGAATCCCGACTGCTCTCGAGGTCGGCTTGGGTTTTCGAAAGGACGACATCGACGGGTCGAACCTCGACGCCATGTCGTTGTGCATCTTGGACGAGCGTGGCTGGGCTGTAGAAGCCCATCGGTTGAGAACGGAGCAGGCCGACCAGGAAGGCGGCGGGGTGATGCTGTTTGAGGTAGGCCGAGGCGTAGGCGATCAATGCAAACGAAGCGGAATGGGATTCCGGGAAGCCATAGAGCGCAAAAGAAGTGATGTGAAGGATGATTTGATCCTCGGCCTCTTTCGAGAAACCCCGAGCGCGCATGCCATGACGCAATCGCCCCTCGATTTGAGCCATCCGTTCGGTCGATCGCTTGAAACCCATCGCGCGGCGAAGTTCTTCGGCCTCGCCACCACTGAATCCCCCAGCGGTCATCGCGATCCGCAAGAGTTGTTCCTGGAAGATGGGGATACCCAGTGTTCGTTCGAGAATCGGGCGCAGGGACTCATGGGGGTAGACGATCGCTTCGCGGCCCGCTCGGCGGTTGATGTAGGGGTGGACCATCTTGCCGACGATGGGCCCCGGCCGGATGATCGCGATCTCGACGACGAGATCGTAGAAAGTCCTGGGTTTCAGGCGTGGCAGCGTCGCCATCTGCGCGCGACTTTCGATCTGGAAAACACCGATGGTATCGGCGCGGCGCATCATGGCATAGGTCTTGGGATCGTCGGGGGGTAGTTTGGCCAGGTCGACTTCCCTTCCCTCGTGTCGGCGGATCAGCGGGAGGGTCTCTTCAAGAGCGGAGAGCATGCCGAGGCCCAAGAGGTCGATCTTGATGATGCCAAGGTCCGCGCAGTCGTCCTTGTCCCACTGTACGATGCGTCGATCCGCCATCGTTGCGGGTTCGATGGGGACCACTTCGTCGAGACGCCCCGCAGCAATGACGATACCCCCACTGTGTTGGCCGAGATGTCGCGGAAGTCCCTGGACCGCACCGATCAGATCGGTCCAATGTCGTACATCGCTCGACTCGGGGTCGAGCTTGGCTTCGCGCAAACGCAGGTCGAGTTCGAGCCTGGCTTCGGATCGAAGGTTTCCATTTCCGCGTTGGGAGGCGCTGGATCGGGGTTCCGCGGGAAAGTCGAGTCGTGCGATGAGTTTGGACAAGCGGCCGATCGCCTCTGGATCCATCCCGAGGACCTTGCCCATGTCGCGCACGGCCATCTTGGTTCGATAGGTGATGACGTTTGCAGTCATCGCGGAACCCGAGTGGCCATATTTCGAGAAGACGTATTGGATGACCTTCTCGCGTTGCTTGCCGGACGGCAGGTCGATGTCGATATCGGGCCATTCACCCCGTTCCTCCGAGAGAAACCGCTCGAAGAGGAGATCCATTCGAACGGGATCGACGGCTGTGATGCCGAGCGCATAACAAACGGCGCTGTTGGCGGCGGACCCACGGCCTTGACACAAGATCCCCTGATTGCGTGCATAGCGGGCGATGTCCTCGACGATCAGGAAATAACCCGCCAGGTCGAGTTTCTCGATGACGCGAAGCTCATGTTCGAGCTGTTTTGGAACGCGCGGGTCTGGACGTTGGCCATAACGTTCTCGCGCACCGATTCGAACGAACTCGCGTAGGCGACTTATCTGGGTTTCGTTTGGGCGAAGCGGATATTCTGGAAATCGATAGTCGAGGTCTTCGAGCGTGAACTCACAGCGTTCCGCAATGGTCCGTGTCGCTGTGATCCATTCGGGTCGATCGGCAAAGCGGCGTACGATTTCCTCGCGAGAGTGGAGATGTCCCTCGCCGTTCGGAGACAATAAACGCCCCGCGGTATCGAGCGTCCTGCGCTCACGCAAACAGACGAGTGCATCGAGCAGTCGTCGGTCGCGGGGCGTGGCGTAGCGGACATCGCCCGTGGCGACGACCTGGACGCCGCGAGATTCCGCCATGGCCGCCGCGCGTCGCCCCGCTCGTGCGAGGCGTCGATCGAGCAGATGGGATACATCGACCGAGAGTCGATCACCCAAAGCGTGGCTTGCCGAGTCGAGCAGAGCGGGGTGGAGAGTTTCATCGCCGCGCAACAACACGCTCCAATGTCCGGCATGCGCTTCGATCTCTTCCCAGGAGACCCTGATCCGATCTCGAGCGCGCGGGTCACGTGTTTCGAGCGCCTTGTCGCGGCGAGAATGGGCGAGCGTGAGCAGTCGACACAAACGCCGCCAACCTTCGGCAGACTCGGCCAACAAGAGCAGTCGACCGGTCTGGGCGGGTGGGACCGGGGAGGTGCAGGGGGGCGCTTCGGGGGTGCGAGAGGGCGCGAGCGGGCCGACCGTGATCTCGGCGCCCACAAGGGCGCGGAGGCCCGCGGCTTGGGCGGCACGGTGGAAGCGAGGCGCGCCGTAGACGCCGTCTCGATCGGCCAGGGCGAGGGCCGAATATTCGAGTGCGGCGGCGGCCTGGACGAGATCTTCGGGGTTGCTGCAGGCTTCGAGAAAAGAAAAGGCACTGCGCGTGCGCAGTTCTACGTAGTCCTGGGGAGTGACCATATTTCATTTTCGTCTTATTTTCGTCTTTTTTCAACCCTATACTTGCTTCATTCTCTGCTCCCGAGTCGCCCATGAATCAGTCCAAAACCGCGCTCATCGTTGACGACGAAGCCCCATTGCTTCGGCTGCTGGTCCGCGTGCTGGAACGTGCCGGTTTCGTCACGTGGTCGGCCCAGGATGGCGTCGAGGCCCTTCGCGTTTTCCGTGAGCATGCCGACGAGATCGATTGGGTCGTGCTCGACGTGATCCATCCACCGGGTGCCGGAGCGATCGAGCTTTTGCCCGCTCTGCTCGCAGAGAAGCCTGATCTCGAAGTGCTCCTGACGAGCGGTGACATACTCCCGGCGCCACTGGAAAAGACGTTGGCCTCGGTCGGCGGACGATTCCTTCGCAAGCCTTTCGCACCCAAGGCGCTGATCGCGATGTTGGAGAGCGGTCGCGACGGGGCGGATGCTTCGGGTTCGAGCCCAAGGAAAAGCATCCAGGGAATCGCGCTGGCCGATACGGGAGCCGCCTAGATGGCCTCGATCGTCGTCCTGGGAGGCGGACTGGCCGGCTTGGTCTGCGGCGCTCGGCTGCAGCGAGCGGGTCACGAAGTCGAGATCATTGAAATGCAGAACGCCGTGGGCGGCCGCCTCAGGCCGGTCGAAACGGAACACGGCTTGCTCACCCCGGCGGTCGGCGAGATCGGATGGGGAGACGCCAACCTGCGTGCGCTGGTGGCGGGGCTCGGGCTCGAGTCCTCACGGCCCGGACGCGTCGAACGTCCGCACGCACTCGTATTGGGTGGCCGGCTCCATCGGCCGCCCCCGTTGCGTCCCCTCGAATTTCTCTTCCCACGACTCTCGCCGAGAATGGATCGACCGATCGACGCCATCTTCCTTCGGCCGCCTCGCTGGTCGGATCGAAAGATCGTGGTCCGTGCGCTTTGGGATTCGCTTCGCCGATCCAGTCCGGCCATCCCGGAATCCGTTCGGGCGCTCGACGACGCGGCCTGGTCTCGTGCGTCGATTCGAGCCTTCGGCACCCGTTGGTGCACGACCCGGCTTGCGCCCGCATTGTTGGCACGAACGGGCGTCGACCTCTCCGCCGAGTCCGCCGCCGTGATCGTTCCGATGTTATGCCGCTTGTTGGCGGGGGCGGGACGCTCTGTGCTTCTCGAGGGTGGCCTTTCGGGGCTCGTGGACGCTTTGTCCGAAAACTTGCGATTGCGGCTTGGATGCCGTGCACTCGATCTGGAAACGACGACGGACGGCGTGCGAATTCACTACCGGGCTGGGGGGCGAGAGGGGGTCGCGCTCGCCGATGGCGCCGTCGTCGCACTTCCGCCCAGCGAAATCTTGCGCGTGTGTCCGAAGCTGACCCCGATCGAGCGCGGACATTTCGAATCGATCCAGGCACGTCGGTCGATCGTGATCCATCGACTGGTGCGAGAGGACGCCTGGCTTCTGCGCGGACTGGCCGGTGTGACCTTCGTGCCGGGCGAGCTGCCGGATATGCGGGACCTGCGTATTCTTGGACCGCCTTCCGAGCCCTATTCGTCCGATCCCTTCTGGCTTCGCATCTCCCTCGAACATGAATCCGTGGATCATCATTGGGATGATTCGGACGAAGCGCTGGTTCACAAGGTGGAAACGACCTTTCGCGGATCGCCGTTGGGGGCTTTGCCGTCGGGACCGTCGCGCGTAGAGCATCTGGATGAAATCATCTCGATTCAGGGGCGAGGCGCGCTGGCTCGACGCGATCGATTCGAAAACCGCGCGGAGCGAACACCGCGACTCGCCTTCGCAACCGAAGCCCTGACGACGCCCGACCTCGAAGGGCGAGTCACGGCCGGGATGCGTGCCGCGTCGGATGTGAAGGAAATGCTCACCCGCGACGTTTCGTTCGCCACCTCGCCCGACTTGTCGGACTAACGGCCGATGTCGTCCGAAAGGTCCGACGTTCGATGCATCCTTCACGCCGATATGGACGCTTTCTATGCGTCGGTCGAACAACGCGATCATCCGGAATTGCGGGGTCGTCCGGTCGTGGTGGGTGGGGCCGGGCCGCGCGGCGTCGTTGCTGCTGCGAGCTATGAGGCGCGAATCTTTGGCATCCATTCCGCGATGTCGAGCATCGAGGCCAAACAGCGCTGCCCGGAAGTCATTTTCATCGCCGGAGACATGAAGCGTTATGCGGCGGAGTCACGGCGCATCTTCGAGATCTTTCGAAGCTATTCACCGCTGGTCGAAGGGCTTTCGCTGGACGAAGCCTTCCTCGACCTGACTGGAAGTGAGCGGTTGTTGGGCCCTCCGAGTGATGTCGGCGAACGGCTTCGTCGAGAGGTTCGCGAGGCGACGGAGCTCACGATTTCGGTCGGGATCGGGCCGATCAAGATGGTGGCGAAGATCGCCAGTGGCGCCGCCAAGCCGGACGGTCTGCTCGAAGTCCGGCCGGAGGCGGTTCGCGATTTTCTCGACCCGCTTCCGATTCGGAAAATCTGGGGAATCGGTCCCGTCGCGGGTGAGAAGCTCGAGGGATTCGGCTATCGAACGATCGGTGATCTCGCCCGAGCGAACCCCGAAGCGCTTCGCCGCCATCTCGGCGACTGGGGATTGGGGATCGGTCGATTGGCACGGGGCGAGGATCTCCGAGAGGTCGAGCCCCATCGAGACGCGGTCTCGATCTCCGAGGAGAACACTTTCGAAAGCGACGTGAGTAGTCGCGCCGTACTTGAAGCGACGATCCTGACGCATGCAGAGGCCATTGCGCGTCGACTGCGTCGCCAGGGGCTGATGGCCCGAACGGTCGTTCTCAAGTGGCGCATCGGGCGTCGGACCCGGAACGGACCACGAGGCTATCCCGTTCGGACCCGACAACTCACGCTGATCGAGCCGACCGATGACGGAGAGATCGTTGCGCGTATCGCTCGTTCGCTGCTCGAGGATGCGCTAGTCGAACCCGTGCGACTACTCGGTGTGGGCGTCAGCGGGCTGCTCGATGAAGCGGGACGAGCGACCCAACTCTCGCTCTTCGACTCCGCCGACGATGACGCGGGTGAGTTCGCGAAAGCGCCGCCCCGTCGCCGCCGCTTGAATCGTGCGCTCGACGCGTTGGCCGATCGATTTGGTGACGACGTCGTGCGGCGCGCGAGCCAGGCAGAAATTCGTCATGCAACGTTGTCTGGGCAATGGAAGAAGGGGAGCCGGGACACGCACGGTCCCGAACCCGAGCCCGACTAGCCTTCCGCCGGGCAAGCCCACTCGGACTTCGACTCCGTCAGATGTCCCAGCGATACACGCGCATCGGCGGCATGTTGAGGAGTTCGATCTGGACGGTGGCCGGGCCGAAGACCCGCTTGCCGAGGGTGTGCACGACGTCGCGGAATTGATAGGCGACGAAGCGGCCACCCGGTTTGAGACTCTTGCGAACGGATCGAAGGATCGAGAGACCGAGATCCTGGGGCATCGTCGAGAATGGAATCCCGGACAGGACCGCGTCGGGCGCGTCGAGGTCGTGCTTCACGAGGGCCTCGGGGATTTCCGCGGCGCTGCCCTCGTGCACGATGAGTCGGGGGTCGTCGATGCTGTGGCGGAGCAGGTCGCAGAAACGAGGATTGATCTCGATTGCGAGCAGTCGAGCTTCGGGCGCCATCGCCTGGAGAAGGGCCTTCGTCGTCCCCCCGGTTCCGGGACCGAGTTCGATGACGACCTCTGCGGTCGCGATTTCTGCGGTGCGCGTGATTCGACGTTCCATCCAACGGGAGCTGGGGATGATCGATCCCACCTCTTTCGGGCGCTTGAGAAATCCGCGCAGGAACGCGATCGCATGGTCGGGTTGGGGGATCAGGGGGTTGGCTTCGGGCAACTCGGCCTCCTTGCTTGAGGGAGAGAATCTTAGTCGTAGAGGCCATCGACTTGCCACCGCTTCGTCGTCCAATCGAAACCGAGTCGAAGCACATGGCCATCGTTCATCTGCACGTCGTAGTGGTCGATCGCAAAGTGAGTGGATTTTTCCCACCAATGTCCGGTTGTTCGCCAGGGACCTGCCGCGCGGAGGATTTCTCCCTGACTGATCGTGCTACGCAGGAAGACGGGGCGACCGCGTTCGATCCGAACTTCCGCTCGTAGGGGCGGTCTGAGGGCGCGTAGCGTCAACATGGGTCTTCGTTGAATGTGTTGGTTGGCTTCGATATCAACTTTAGAACGAAGTTTCTTTTTAGAGAATGGTTTGAGCGCGAAAGCGCCGGGCCGATGGTTGTCGACGATCTGGGGGGAGCCGACCCGCTCGGCCCCGCAGATGGCCGTGAGTTCGGCCAGTGTCTGATCGAGTTCACCCGGGCTCGGACCTCGGGGCAAGAAAAAATCGAGCTGTTCCCGTCGCAGCGGCACGCCTTCGCAAACGAGTGTCACTCGTTCGATCGCCGCAGCGGGCGGTTTGGCTTCGAGGGCCAGACGCAAGAGTCGAAGAAGTATGCGTTCGTCCTGGCAAGGGGAGGCCACTCCGATTCGCCGGCTCTCTCGAGCTCCGTTTTCGAGTTCCAAGGCCAGGCGCAGTTCCACGCAGCCCAAGGATCGCAAGCAGAGGCGCTCGACCAGGCGCGAGATCAAGCCACGAAACACGAAGGAGAGAGGCTCGAGATTCTCGATGGGCGCTTCGAGATCGATGCCTTCTGCGATCGCCAGGATTCGGGGTTCGGCGATGGGGGTTTCATTCTCTTCGCCACGAGCCCGAGCGACGAGTTCGAGGAGTTCAGGGCCGAGACGAGCGGCCAGGTCACGACGCGACAAGCGAAGCAGGTCGCGAATGCAATGGATGCCAAAGCGAGTCAAGGCTCGTGCAGTTCGGTCGTCTGGATCGAGCAGGTCGATGGGCAGCGGGGAAAGAAAGGCGAGTTCCCCTTTGGGCGAGAGGATTCGAGTAGTTTCGAAAGACTCCTCTCCCGAAGCGAAAGACGAAGCGGGACGATGCGCCAAGTGTCGAGCAATCAGTCGAGCGATACTACGGGAAGAGGCGAGGGCGACGACGCCTCGGATTCCAGCGCGTTCGGCGCGGGCGTGGAGTACGGAAGCGAAGGCGCTCTCGCTTGCATGCAACGCTTCGATTCCACTGGCATCGAGGTAG
>Ga0114949_10002603_pt1 | contig 11286 bp, 11 predicted proteins | sample N074metaG_FD_83505 | JGI IMG/M metagenome (GOLD analysis project Ga0114949, IMG submission 83505) | Deep subsurface microbial communities from Kermadec Trench to uncover new lineages of life (NeLLi) - N074 metaG | ecosystem: Environmental > Aquatic > Marine > Ocean trench > Sediment | place... | reverse complement strand
GCAAGGTGAAGCTACATGGATGAGAACGCCGTGTAGAAAAAAGAGGAAATCTGGCATGAGCCAACGTCACATTTCAGGCCGCGCTATTGGCGCGATGCCCTTCGACAAATACCAGGCCTTTGCGCCTATCGACCTGCCGGACCGACAATGGCCGAGCAAAGTGCTGAACACTGCGCCGCGCTGGTGCAGCGTTGACCTGCGCGATGGCAATCAAGCACTGATCGATCCAATGAATGTGGAAGAAAAGCTACGTCTGTGGGATTTGTTGCTGGACATTGGATTTGCGGAAATTGAAGTTGGATTTCCTGCCGCTTCACAGCCGGATTTTGATTTTATCCGTCGTATTATCGAAGAAGAGCGCATTCCGCCAGGGGTCAGTGTGCAGGTACTTTGTCAGGCTCGGCCAGAACTTATTGAGCGGACCGTTGAAGCGCTGCAAGGCGCGGATAGTGTGATTTTCCACATGTATAACTCAACCTCCGAGTTGCAACGCCGGGTAGTCTTCAACATGGATCAGCAAGGTATCGTTGACCTCGCAGTGCAGGGCACAGAAGTGGTGCGTGAAGGTTTAAAAGGCTTTGACGCGGATGTCACTTATGAGTACTCACCGGAGAGTTTTACTGGCACCGAACTGCCATTTGCGGTGGAGATTTGCACAGCGGTAGCAGATACCTGGGGCGCCACGCCAGAAAATCCGATGATCATCAACCTGCCGTCTACAGTTGAGATGTCCACACCAAACATCTATGCGGACCAGATAGAGTGGTTCAGTCGGAATTTCCCTCGACGCGACTCGATCGTGCTCAGCCTGCATACACATAATGATCGTGGTACGGGGGTTGCGGCCACAGAGTTGGCGTTAATGGCGGGTGCGGAAAGAGTTGAGGGTACCCTCTTTGGAAATGGTGAGCGCACCGGGAACTGCGATATTGTTACCATTGCTATGAATCTGTTTAGCCAGGGGGTTGATCCAACTTTGGACTTTCGAGATATGCCGAAGATTCGTGAGACAGTAGTCGCGGTGAATAAGTTGGCCATCCCGGAACGCCATCCCTATGCTGGAGAACTTGTTTTTACTGCATTCTCGGGTTCCCATCAGGATGCCATACGCAAAGGCATAGCCCAGTTAGATAGAGACCACTGGGAAGTACCTTACCTGCCTATCGATCCAGCAGACGTTGGCAGTTCCTACAAGGAAAGCGTGCGCGTTAACAGTCAATCTGGCAAAGGCGGTGTGGGTTTTCTGCTGGAGGAAATTTACGGGATCGTATTGCCCCGGGAAATACTGGTTGAGTTCAGCGGTGAGGTGCAGCGTCTTACCGAAGAACTGGATCGTGAGGTCAAGGCGGAAGAAATATTTGCGAAGCTAATGGCCACTTACTCTGTGGATAGTGGTCCATACCGGTTGGTCGACTACGACCTGCTCAGCGGGCGGGATCAGGACCAACGTTGCATTGCCCGAGTCGAAGTTTCGGAGAATCTTGTGACAATCGATGCCGAAGGGACAGGTCCTATCGAAGCATTCGTAAATGCCCTGGTAGAAACTCTCAACGAACCGTTGACGGTGGTTGATTATCACGAACATTCCATGGGGGCTGGTGCAGACGCTCAGGCGATCTGCATCCTTGCGATTGATGATGAGGACGATGATGGCCGTCGCTGTTATGGCATAGGCGTCAGCCGCAATACCATTACGGCCAGTTTGCACGCGATCATTTCGGCGATGAACCGCCGCTGGTCACGATCCTAGACAGTGTTCGAAAAATTGGGGTCGAGTAAAGTGCCAGAGTACTTTTACTCTGGCACTTTACTCGACCCCAATTTTTCTTGGTTGCTCAATCATTCAATCCTCGTCGTCGGGGTCTAGAGGGTCGACTTCGTCGGTTACGTCGAGGCGACGGATTTTCAGGTTTTTAATCATGTTGTCCTTTATTTGCAGGGTCTCAATCTGATATTCCGCTATCTGCAAACAAAGGTTTGATTCTGGAATAGTTTCGAGGAATTCCAATACTAGCCCGTTCAGTGTTTTGGGTCCGGAGGTCGGTAGGTCCCAGCGTAGCGAGCGGTTTATGTCCCGCAGTGAGGCCATGCCATCGATAACGTAGACGCCATCTGCCTGGAGAGATATTTCGGCTATGTTCGAGGCGTAGTCGGTGGTGAATTCGCCGACTATTTCTTCCAGGATATCTTCGAGAGTAACGATTCCCTGCACATCGCCGTATTCGTCAACCACCAGTGCGATACGTTGTTTTTCTTTCTGAAAATTCAGCAGTTGAGTGTGCAGCGGCGTGGCTTCGGGTACGTAGTAAGGCTCCCGGGTTAACTGCATGAGGTCGGCTTTGGTGAAGTCGTCGATGTGCAATAGACGCGCTAACCGGCGTAAGTGAAGGATGCCTAAAACGTTGTTGATCGATTCTTTATACACAGGCAACAGCGTGTGTTGGCTTGTTCGCATGAGGCTGACAATGTCAGCCATGTTGTCGTTGATGTCTATCCCTGCGATCTCACTGCGAGGGACCATAATGTCATTGACAGAGACCGATTCCAGATCCAGCAGTCTAACCAGCATATTCTGCCTTTCACCTACCGCCACGGCGCCTTCGTTGACGACTGTTTTGAGCTCCTGTATGGACAGGCGACCGTCATCTTTTTCGGTTTTTGGGATAAAGGGTCGAACCAATGCGTTGCTGATCCAGTTTACAAAAGCGACGATCGGGTAAAGAATTCGCAGTAGCGGTTGGAGTATATAGACCGAACGGAAGGCCCAACCTTCGGCGCGCTGGACGGCAATGGTTTTAGGCGCGACTTCGGCGAAAATGAGGAAGATGGCCGTGAGTACCCAGGGGGCAAGCAACATTCCGGTATCGCCATACAAGCGCAGGCCGATGACCGTGGCAATTGTCGCTGCGGTGAAATTAACCAGATTATTACCCACTAGAATTACCCCTAGCAGGCGATCTGGCCGGCGCAGCAGACGACTGGCTTTGCGGGCACCACGATGACGCTGCTTTACAAGATGGCGCAAACGATAGCGGTTGAGCGACATCATGGCAGTTTCGGTACCGGAAAAATAAGCGGACAGTGCAATCAGCACAACCATGCTGCACATCAGTACCCATATCGGGAATTCATCTGTGTTCATCGCTGCAACAAAAATTCCAACACGAATTTGCTGCCAAGATAGCCAAGTACCAGCAAACTGAAAGCAACTAATGTCCAGCGCACCGCTGTCAGTCCCCGCCATCCAAACAGGTAGCGGCCAGACAGGAAAAATACATAGACACACCAGGACAATGAGGTCAGAACAATGTGGTGGGCAACCTGACGGGCTAAGATATCTTCGAAGAAGAAATACCCGCTCAATATCGATGCCGACAATAAAACCAGGCCTATCCATAACATGGCCACCAGCAGGTGCTCCATGGTTTCCAGCGGGGGTAGAATCGCTAATCCAGGCCTGGCTGGTGCTCGCAAGTGGCGCTCCTGCAGGGCCAACAGGATGGATTGGCAGGCAGCCATCATCAAGGCGCTGTAGGCGGCCAGAGAAATCACGATATGACCAAACAAAGCGGCTGATATATCGATGAGCGGTGCATTTCCAGGCGCCACCAGGTTGCCCGCGATAAGTGCAACGATAGATATGGGGAACAGAAAAATATAGAGGTTTTCTATTGGCAGACGCAGATTAGCCAGTGCCACGACCAGCACCAGCACCCAAGCGACCAGATTGATCACCGGAACCAGGCTTAAGTCGATTCCCTGGGCGGTTGCGAGCAATGAATAGCAAGTCATGCCATGTGCAACGAGCGCGCTGATGGTGATTAACAGGACCAGTTTGGATGGTGATGGATCGCGCATCTGTCGCCAACGCAGATGCAGACCAGACGCATACAAGGCGATGGCCGCCAGGGATGTGATCAGCGCCATGGCAGTGGCTCGCAGGTGTGACCGAAGTTAGCGATACCCAAGAATTATTGAGCTCTAGTGATAGATGGCAGAGTTTCGCATAACCCACTGGAGTCTTGAAGTGTATTGCTCAGTGCCAAAGCTTTTCCACAGGCTATAATGCGCCGCTGTGATTTACTGCTAAGACATTAAGACCATGTTCGACAACCTATCCGATCGATTGACTCAGACCTTACGGGGGATATCCGGTAAGGCGAAGCTGTCCGAAGAGAACGTCAGCAGCGCACTGCGTGATGTGCGCATGGCGTTGTTGGAGGCAGATGTTGCATTATCCGTGGTCAAAACCTTTATCGAGCAGGTGAAGAGTCGTGCGTTGGGCCAGGTTATCGCCAATGCACTCAATCCCGGTGAACAGTTTGTCAAGATCGTCCATGAAGAGTTGGTTCACACCATGGGTGATGCCAACGATGCGCTTGATCTGGCGACTTCGCCACCGGCAATTATCCTCATGGCGGGCCTGCAAGGTGCGGGAAAAACTACCACGGTAGCGAAGTTGGCGCGCTACCTGGCCGAACGCGAGAAAAAGAAAGTAGCGGTGGTCAGTGCGGACGTCTACCGGCCGGCGGCGATTGCCCAACTGCGGACCCTGGCTGTGGAAGTTGGTGCTCAATTTGTAGAATCCACAGCCGACGAGACCCCCCGGGTCATTGTCGAGCGCGCAGTAGTCGAAGCAAAAAAACAGTTTGCGGATGTTCTAATCGTGGACACTGCTGGGCGTCTCGCTGTAGATGCTGCAATGATGGCTGAAATCCAGGAGCTGCAGCAGATCCTGCAGCCCATCGAAACGTTGTTTGTGGTCGATGCCATGACCGGCCAAGACGCGGCGAACTCAGCGCAAGCATTCAACGAAGCCTTGACCTTGACTGGTGTGATATTAGCTAAAGCGGATGGTGACGCGCGCGGGGGTGCTGCCTTGTCCGTGCGCGCGATCACGGGTAAACCAATCAAATTTCTCGGCATGGGCGAAAAGACAGACGCGCTCGAACCGTTTTATCCGGACCGACTTGCGTCGCGCATCCTGGGCATGGGCGATGTCCTCAGCTTGATCGAAGAAGCTGAACGTAAAGTCGATAAGAAAAAAGCGCAGCGCCTGGCGAAAAAAATTCAACACGGTCGCAAGTTTGACCTGGAAGATTTCCGCGATCAGATCGATCAGATGGCAAATATGGGCGGCATTTCCAGCATGCTTGATAAATTGCCAGGTGCGGGTCAGCTTCCCGCTGGCGCCCAAGCTCAGTTGGATGATGGACAGTTCACGCGCATGGGCGTGATCATTGATTCCATGACTCCGCACGAGCGTCACTTTCCCGATGTTATAAACGGTTCACGTAAGCAACGCATAGCGAACGGCAGTGGCACTGCGGTTCCAGATATCAACCGGCTGCTGAAACAGCATAAACAGATGCAGAAGATGATGAAAAAGGTCAGCAAGAAGGGTGGCATGCAGAAAATGATGCGCGGCCTGCAGAGCCTGCAAGGACAACAGGGCCCACAGAAGATGAAGGGACCACCGGGAATGCCCAGACGCTGAGCCCGAAAGAGCGCAAAACTCAGTCGAGGGGCAGCTGAAAATGGCTTTCAACAAATGTTTGCAAGCCGCTGGTCTTGTTATAGAATGTGCCGCCTCAAAAATCAGCCTTTTAACCAACAGAGCAACGCATGGTAACAATTCGACTAGCACGTCATGGGTCAAAGAAAAGCCCTTTTTATCACATTACAGTGGCCGATCGTGCCCGTAGCCGCGATGGGCGTTTTATTGAACGAGTCGGTTTTTATAACCCGTTAGCCAAGGGTCATGCAGAAACGTTGCGTGTTGATGTAGAGCGTATTGACTATTGGTTGTCGGTGGGTGCCCAACCATCCCAGACTGTAAAGAAACTCGTTCAGCGAGCGCGGGCGCTCGATACTGCCGTACCGGCAGTCGCAGCAGCCGAGTAAAGTCTGGCCCGGGGTCATGCCCGACGTTGAAGACATCGTGGTGGTAGGAAGACTAGGCAGCCCCTATGGCATTCAGGGGTGGCTGCACTTGCAATCGTTCACCACACCTGCGAAAAACCTGCTCACTTATCAGCCCTGGTTCATCCAGGCGCCTCATAGCAGCGTCTGGAGATCTCTACCACAGCCACAGTGCCGCCAACACAAAAAAGGTTTCGTCACCAAGTTAGAAGGTATTGCCGACCGGGATATGGCGGCGAATGTGACCGGTAGCCTGGTCGGGGTTTCACCAGACGCCTTTCCAGCCCCCGAGGTCAGCAATGAGTATTACTGGCGTGACCTGGTCGGCTGTGCGGTGGTTAATGAACATGGCTTGAAGTTAGGTGAGGTGGATCATTTGCTTGAAACCGGTGCCCACGATGTCCTTGTGATTAAACGAGCCGGTTTGCCTGCCGAGCACAAAGATAAAGATGATCTCGCGGATGCGCATCTACTGATTCCGTTTGCTGCAGAATATGTTACTGAAGTAAATGTTGCGGCAGGCACGGTGACAGTGAATTGGGATCCGGACTGGTGATAGAAAACTCTGCCAGGGGACGCATGCTATGTGGCTAGGTCTTATCGCGCTGATGCCTGATATGTTATCGGCAGCGATGCATAGTGGTGTTTTCGGCCGCGCCATAGCGAACGGCGTTGTCAATGTTGAAGTGTTCAACCCGCGTGATTTCACCACCGATCGCCATCGCAGCGTGGATGATCGGCCTTATGGCGGCGGTGCGGGCATGGTCATGATGACGGCGCCATTAGTCTCTGCGCTTACCGCGGCTAAAGCGCGTGCACCCGAGGGGGTGCCGGTCATCCTGATGAGCCCTCAAGGTAAGACATTCAAGCAACAACTCGCGGTACATCAGAGCAAACAAGCCGGTTTAATATTAGTTTGTGGGCGTTACGAAGGGATCGATCAACGCTTTATTGACACCTACGTAGATGAAGAGTGGTCGATTGGCGATTATGTGCTCAGCGGCGGTGAATTACCCGCCCTGGTTGTGATGGACGCAATAGCGCGACACCTGCCCGGTACGCTGGGTAACAGTTTGTCAAATATTGACGAATCACACCTTGATGGAACACTCGATTACCCTCAATATACGCGCCCCGTAGATACCGAGAGTGGGCAGGTACCGCAGGTGTTACTCAGCGGCAACCACACTCGGGTGAACCAATACCGTCGCCGGGAGGCGTTACAGAGAACTTTTATCCGACGTCCCGAATTACTCGCAGGGCGGGTGTTCGATGATCGCGACCGAAAGTTGTTACACGAGTGCTTCGCTCAAGAACGCAAGCACGACAGTTAGAAACGAGGCAGAACATGCGTAGAAATAAGATCATTGAAGAAATAGAAAACGCTCAGATGAATCAGGACATTCCTGATTTTTCGCCGGGCGATACCGTCAGCGTGCAGGTACGCGTGAAAGAAGGAAACCGTGAACGTCTGCAGGCTTTTACCGGGGTTGTTATCGGTAGAAAAAATCGCGGCCTTAATTCTTCGTTTATCGTGCGCAAGATTTCGCACGGTGTCGGTGTAGAACGTACTTTCCAACTTCACAGTCCGCTGATTGCAGGCATTGAAGTTAATCGTCGTGGCGATGTGCGCCAGGCCAAGTTGTACTATCTTCGTGAACGCTCAGGGCGATCTGCGCGAATCAAAGAGAAGGTAAAGTAGAGCCAGCTTGCTAGGCTGAGAGAGAGGGGAGAGGGTTGCCTAGCAAGCTGGTCAGAAAGCTGGGAGAGAAATCCAACCTTCCGTTATGCTCCAATTAACCGGGGGGACATTGGCATACTGCATTGAAGCTTGATATCAGCAATGCAGGCTCTGTGCCAACTTTTCGTCTAGCGCCCTGATGCTATTAAAACAGCATAAATATCAATACGTTATACTCAATAAAAATTGTCTGACCGCCGAGACTGGGGTGTGGATCCGGGAGAACATGATTTGACTTATCCTGTCGCTCTCCGTCACATTACGACCCTTAATGTGAAGTAGTCCTCAACCAATACGGGAATTTTTCCATTGCCCCCCACTTCTGAGTTGGTCAACACCTATTTAGACGCCATGTGGTTAGAAAGAGGTTTGAGTGAAAACACCTTGGCCGCGTATCGGCGTGATCTCATCGGCGCGCAATCCTGGCTTTTTGAGCGCGATAAAGACCTGTTGAATGCGACCAGTCTGGATTTGTATGAGTACATGTCACAACGGTTCACCGCAGGTATCAGTAGCCGCAGTGCTGCCCGGTGGTTGAGTGCTGCGCGCGGTTTCTATCGTCATCTGCTACTCACTCACCAAATTGCCACAGATCCAACCTCTATGCTGGAACACCCGAAGCCCGGGCGTCCGCTACCTGGTGTGATATCTCCGCAACAAGTCGAAGCACTGTTGCAGGCACCCCAGGTGGATACCGCAATTGGCCTGCGCGACCGTGCCATGTTGGAATTGCTCTACGCCAGCGGTTTGCGGGTCACTGAACTTATTACGCTACAACTGACCAGCATAAACCTGCGTCAGGGTGTTGTGCGTGTGGTAGGCAAGGGCGGCAAGGAACGTCTGGTGCCGATGGGAGAAGCTGCAATGCATTGGTTGGGTCGTTATTTGAATGAAGCAAGACAGGCGCTGTTGCAAACGCCTGCCGCTGTGCTGTTCCCCAGCCGGCGTGGCCGAACGATGACACGCCAGACCTTCTGGTATGCGATCAAACGCTACGCCATACAGGCGGGGATCAGCAGCAATGTATCGCCACACACGCTACGCCATGCATTTGCCACCCATCTTGTGGATAATGGCGCGGATTTGCGGGCTGTGCAGATGATGCTGGGTCACAGTGATCTTTCCACCACGCAGATTTATACTCACGTCGCACAGCAGCGGTTGCAAAGCCTCGTGCAAGAACATCATCCGCGTGGGTAGAAAAAAGAGCGGCACAAGCCAAAAATCGCGAAACAGTGCAACGAATACAATCCATAGTGGTCTATAAAGTGATATGAGGAACCGCGACCGAATGATAGAGGAAATACATCAGTGGAGATGAGATTGATGAGCCTGGCACTATTCGTCACTGCTGTACTTAGTTTGAGCGGGGCGATTGCAACCCCGGCTCAAGCAGCCCAGGCACAGGCAGAAGGCAGTGAAACACTGCTGGCGGAGCTTAAGAAAGTGATGCCGGATTTGCCTATAGAGGCGGTCACGCAGACCCCGTTACCAGGTTTCTACGCGCTTGAGTTGCGCGGTGGACAGACCTTGTACGGCAGTGCCGATGGTCGTTTCCTGTTTTCCGGCGATCTTTATCAAATCGACAACGGTATCGTCAACATTGCCGAACAGCGGCGCGCTGTAAAACGTCGGGCGTTAATGGCAGCGGAGCCTGTTGCGAACATGGTGGTGTTCTCACCGGCGGGCGAAACCAGAACCCATGTCAATGTATTTACCGATGTTGATTGTGGATTCTGTCGCAAGCTGCATAAAGAAATGGCAGATATTAATGCCCTGGGCATAGAGGTTCGCTACCTTGGCTACCCGCGTTCAGGTTTAGGCACGCCGAGTCATGCCAAGATCGTTTCTGCCTGGTGTGCTGACGATCCGAATGCGGCGCTGACTGCGCTTAAGTCTGGTTTGGATATTCCGATGTTGGACTGTGACAATCCGATAGCCCACCAGTTTGAGCTTGGTCGCAAAATCGGCGTAACGGGGACACCGGCTATCGTCACCGCGGACGGAAAGTTATTGCCGGGCTATATGCCGGCTGCTGCCCTTGCTGAGGCGATTGGTCTCGAATAACCTGCCACTTGAGCCTCGCAGATCTGTCTCGCCGTCGTAAGTCTTGCTATGGTGGCGCTCTCGTAGATCTACAAGATAAATAAATAGTGAAGGAATTTCGTCTCGGCATCGCCGGTCTGGGTACCGTGGCCCAAGGTGTGCTGCGTGTCATTGCGCATAATCGCAAGATCATAGCCGCACGCACGGGTGTGGACTTGTCTGTGGTGCGGGTTGCCAGCCGCAACTTGAAAAGCTCGGTAGATCTTGGCGGGGCTCAATTCAGCACTGAACTTGCCGACCTCTACAGCGATCCCGCTGTCGATGTCGTTGTCGAACTCATTGGTGGAGACACCACCGCCCGCCAATTTATTGAGGCTTCGTTAGCGGCAGCAAAACCGGTGGTGACAGCGAACAAGGCCGTTATCGCTGTCTGCGGCAATGAACTGCTGAGTGAATATTCGAGCGTGCCGCTGCGCTTTGAGGCCGCTGTAGCAGGTGCGATCCCGATCATTGGAGCGATACGTCATGGACTGGTGGCGAATAGTTTTGAGCACGTAGTGGGCATCATCAACGGCACCAGTAACTATATCTTGACGGCTATGCAGCAGTCCGGTGTGGCATTTGCCGATGCCTTGAAGACCGCGCAGGAATTAGGTTATGCCGAAGCCGATCCAACTTTCGATGTCGAAGGCATCGATGCTGCACATAAGCTTGCTATTTTACTTGGGCTGGCTTTCGACCGACCGTTTAATTTCGATGACATTTATATCGAAGGCATCAGTGCGATTACTGGCGAAGACATTCGCTACGCAGATGAACTGGGTTACCGCATCAAGCATCTGGGCATAGCGCGTCAGACCGGTGCCGGCTTAGAAGCCAGAGTTCACCTCACGCTGGTGCCTAAGGCTCAACTGCTGGCCAGTGTCGACGGTGTGCAGAATGCGGTGCTGGTGAAGTCCGACGCAGCGGGTAATACCATGTACAGTGGTCCGGGCGCGGGTGGAGATGCAACCGCCTCCGCGGTGCTGGCGGATGTTCTCGCCATCGCACAACAAGGTTCAGCAGAAAGTACGCCGCGAAATTTTGATCCTCAACAGCAGACCCCGATATTGCCGATAGAACAGGTGCGCAGCGCGCACTATGTGCGTATTCCAACCCGCGATGAACCAGGCGTTTTTGCCCAGGTTGCCAACGCTTTGTCGCGTTATGAGATCAGTATCGAAGCCGCGATCCAGAAACAACCGCGCACCAGTAAAGATCTGGTCGCTATCGTCATGCTCACACAAGTGACCACCGAAAAAGACATTGTGGCGGCTCTGGCTCAGGTAAGTGAGTTACCACAAGTGACTGGCAACATAGCCCGGATACGCGTTGAAACCCTCGAATAAAACATGCAAATAGTCACCCGTGAGGTACCCGGTGATTCGCTCGGGGGTGTGCAATCCAAGTTGCTGCGGAGAATATATGCCGGTCGTGGCATTGTAGATGAAGCTCAACTTGACCGCTCTTTGGCTGCTTTGTTAGTACCTGACGGACTGCCTGATATTGATAAAGCCGCGCAGCGTTTGGCTGATGCG
>Ga0114949_10002602_pt1 | contig 11292 bp, 7 predicted proteins | sample N074metaG_FD_83505 | JGI IMG/M metagenome (GOLD analysis project Ga0114949, IMG submission 83505) | Deep subsurface microbial communities from Kermadec Trench to uncover new lineages of life (NeLLi) - N074 metaG | ecosystem: Environmental > Aquatic > Marine > Ocean trench > Sediment | place... | reverse complement strand
TAGAAGTAGAAAAGGTAATAAAATATATAAGACACCTGGGTAGGAATAATGAAACGGTTATAATAGGGGACATTGATAACGGGAAAGCCTTGTTTGACAATAGTGTCTGCTTCACCTGTCATATCGTATCAGGCAATGGCGGAAGCCTGGGGCCTGATCTCACCCGTGTTGGTCTGAAGCGAGGCCAGGAATATTTGGTAACGTCTATTTCCCATCCCGGAAAAAACCAGCCGGTAGGCTCAAATGGGTTTTTCGAATTCCTAGTGGTGAACGTTGCACTAAAGAGTGGGGAGGTCATTACAGGTGTTCGCATTAATGAGGATACATTCTCTATACAGATCAAGGACGCTTCTAATTACATACACTCTTTCAAAAAATCGGATATCCTGTCCATTGAGAAGAACATAGATAAAAGCCTGATGCCCAGCTTTAAAGATCAATTCAGCGCCAGTGAATTAAACGACATTGCAGCCTATCTTACATCTTTAAAATGAAGAAAATTCTAATCGTGATCGGTTTATCCATCCTTTTTCCCAGCTGTGATGATAAGCCTTATTCAGAAATAGTTGAGAAGGATGACGGCCCTCTATACGACCAAGCTTATGTTCCATTTGAACGGATTCTATCCGCTACTGCAACACCGAATCACTGGCTGACTTATTCAGGTAATCTTTCAGGACACCGATATTCCCGGCTGGACCAGATAAATACCTCAAATGTTAAGGATCTACGGACAAAGTGGGTTTACCAGATGAATACACAGGCACCTGTAGAAACTTCACCCATTGTTGTTGATGGTATTATGTATATAACCTCACCTCCCAGCACTGTTCTAGCAATTGACGCCAGTACAGGCAACGTACTATGGAAGTATGATCCTCTCGTTCCTGATAATGTCTTGTTTCTTGGCTTTCCGCCAGTAAATCGGGGTGTAGCAGTGCTGGATGATATGGTCTATGTGGGAACACTCGATGCTTACCTTGTTGCGTTGGATGCTAAATCCGGAACCGAAAGATGGAAAGTTAAGGTGGCTGAGAACCGAACGGGTCATGCGATCACGGCCGCACCCCTCATTGTTAAGGACATGGTAATCACCGGTATAAGCGGTGGAGAAGCAGGGATCAGAGGCTTTTTGGATGCCTATGATGCAAAAACAGGAGCACATGTTTGGCGTCTTCAAACGGTGCCGGAAAAGGGAGCATTCGGTAATGATACCTGGGCGGGTGATAGCTGGAAAACCGGGGGCGCACCTACCTGGCTTACCGGTTCCTATGACCCTGAACTCAACCTGCTTTATTGGGGTACAGGCAACCCGGCACCTGATTGGAATGGTGATGCCAGGGCCGGAGATAATCTCTATTCCTGTAGTGTACTGGCTATCAACCCGGATACGGGAGAACTTATTTGGTATTTCCAATTTACCCCTCACGATGTTCACGACTGGGATTCCAACCACATTCCGGTACTGGTAGATGCAGTATTGGGCGATCAAACCAGAAAACTTTTAATCATGGCCAACCGAAACGCCTTTTACTACATCCTAGATAGAAGGACCGGTGAATATCTGTTATCAAGACCTTATGTAAAACAAACCTGGGCCGAAAGGATAGATGTAGATGGACGTCCAGTAGTACTTCCTAATTCTGGGCCTACCGAAGAAGGCAACTTGATATACCCCAGTTTACAAGGGGCCACTAACTGGTTCAGTCCATCATTCAGTGAGCGTACCGGTTTATTTTATGTCCCTGTACGTGACATGGGTGCTTACTATTTCAAGACCGATGTCGATTACGAGCCCGGGAAGTATTTTTTGGGAGGAGGGGAACAAACCTTGGACGGCGATATGGCCAAGGGATATGTTAAAGCCCTTGATGTAGAAACCGGAAAAGAACAGTGGGCTTTTGACTTGCATTCACCTCCTTGGGCAGGGGTAATGGCCACTGCCGGTGGACTGGTATTCGGCGGGACCAATGAAGGAAACTTTTTTGCGCTTGATGATGAGAGCGGTGAGCTGGTCTGGGATTTTCAGACTGGTGGACCGATTCGTACCAACCCAATATCATTTGCGGTTGACGGCAAACAATGTATAGCTATTTCAGGAGGAAATGCCCTTTTTGTGTTCAATCTGCCATGACCACAAGAGAATCTGTTAGGCCTAATGGGGCACCATACCTTCTATAAACACTGAGTAACTATCTTCTTCTGCCACCACCGTCACGGCCAGCACTACCTCCACTTCTATACTGATTAGAGCGGTTGTAGTTTTGTGTTCCTTGTTTTCTGTTTTGGCTGGATTGGTTCAGCTGCTGTCTTTGCTGACTACTCTGCCCATTATTCTGTTGTGCCTTTTGACGGTTATTAGACTTATTGTCGTATCCACCTTGGTTATTTTGCTGGTATACATTACCGTTTTTATCGGCATACATATTATTTGATTTGGCTGAAGCTGAAGCTCTTCCAGTAGAATTAGGACTATTGGCACTTTTCCTTACTCCAGAATTACGACTACTGTACATATTTCTACTTGAGTTTCTTCTTCCTGCTCTGTAACCTGCACGATACCCACTTCTTCTACCACTTCGGTAACCATGGCGATATCCTCTTCGGTTGTGTCTTCCTCCCCAATAGCCTCTTCTGTATGGGTGAAAGACCCAACCTATCCATCCAAAACTTATTCCGTATGAGAATCCCCAGCCTCCATAAGGGCTGTAATGAACGCCATATCCCCAAGTAACAGGTCGTGGGTAGTAGTAGCGACCATACCAAGGTTGATAATAATAACCCGAACCGTATACAACTACACCACCGTATACGTAAGAATAAGTATAGCCTGGAGTATATCCTATATAAACTACTTCTGGTGTAGAGTCATAGATGTACACATATTTTACATTATAAACTGGCGATTCCGGAGGTATTTGATCTACCTCATCTGGTCGTTCTGTAGAGACTTCCCAAGGACCAACTGCTTTCTTTGACACGAACCACACCGCATCATCTACACAATAATATTTTTTCTTAATTAACAAAACCGTCTTATCCGTATTTATTGCATGAGACACATCAGTTCCTTCAATTTTTTCAAACTGAGGATCCCCATCATATTTCACTTCTACTTTAGCTTCTTTCCTATCGATAGTAGCTGTTTGAGGAATTGACTGTTCGAGTAGTGCTGTTTGTGCTTCAGAAGTTCCGGGTATGCTCGACCGAACAGAAGCTAATTCAGATTCTTCAGGGATTTTCAAAAAGTCTTTTGGCAATTCAGAAGGCTCGGCAAATTTCCAATCGCCATCCTTTAGCGATTTAGAGAAATACCATCTGCCAGCTATCAAAATATAATGGTTTTGCGAGCTAATATCCATTATTATATCGTTTTCCGAATTGGAAACATATAACAGGCTTGTTTGCTCAATCGCTTGATAATCAATAGTTCCATCTACCATAATAAGCTCAGCAGCTTTCGTTTCCACAATTAGTTCTGGAGCAACTGTGAACGATTGTGCTACAGAATCTGACTCCTCTTTATCTATTGATTTTTCTGCAAATTTTTTAATTGCCGAAGGAATATTTTCTGTCTCTTCCCAACCTTTCAAAATATCTTTAGAAGTATACCAAAAAGGACCTCCGTTTACGTAATAATTTTCACTTTTTAATTCTTTAACAATGAAAAATGGCGTATTCACTACAAATTCCAAACCAGATTCTTCGTCCTTTTTCAATATAGGATCTCCATCAATCATCAGTAACACTGCAGGAGTGGTTCTAAAATAGATAACAGGCTGTGTGTTGTCAATCTTGTCTGATAATTGCTTTAGATTTTCTACTTCATCAAGACCTGCCAATATCCTATCTAAAGACATCTCCAAATTCCAAGATTCCATTTCCGCAGAAAGCATAGTAGAAAAATGTTCAATTTTTTCGTTATCTGTCATATCAGGGAAATGCGTCTTAAAAATATTCATTTTCTCCAAAACTACAGTTCTGTCTTCCATATCGGTTAACATTCGAGCTTTGAACCATAGCGCCCCAAAAATCATCTCATCGTCGGGTACTTGTATGGTAACAGCCATCCGAGCTTCCAGTATATCAGATTCAAAAGATTCGAACTGTGGCTGATACAAGGTGATTGTCTGATTTTGTTTTGTCTTAATTTCTTGCGGCCACGAAAATTCTTGATCAACTTCTTGAGCATTAGAGAAACTACTAATAAAAAAGAATGCTATTAATCCTAAATGTTTGATTGTATTTGGCATAAGATAATCACTTGCTTTGGCTAAAGCAGTTTGCGTTGATTGGAATTTTATTAATGTAATGATTAAACTTGCTAAGTACCCTATGATTTCGAATAAAAATTCATCTAGTATGAGTCAAAAACTATTACTACCGCTTGTTATTGTTTTTACCTTCTCATGTAGCTCAGTAGGATCGAATGGGTGAACCGGCAAGGGTTAGAACACCCATTTTTGGGTAATCTGCGAAAAAGAAAATTGATAAATATCGTGATCATGTATTGAACAATTTTCTTATGAGGTTGGGAGCATCGAATCTGCCCTTCATCACGTAATCGCTGTAAGGTGGTTTTGGACTTAATACCAAGCAAATTCATCACAGCTTCCGAGTGGATACATTTTTCTAACCAAAATCAATTCGGTATAGAAGTCGCGGAATTGATCGATTTGCGTGCACATTGTGTGCATAATAAAAAAGGGAGTTAAATATTATATGTCTAACTCCTTTCATTAGAATTCACAGAATATACCTTATAATAGCAGCGTGTTGTGTAGGACTTTCTAATCCAATTGTTGTACCTATGTTGTACCTAAAAAAACGAAAGACCATAAAATTAGCTTTCATCAGTAGCGAGGACGGGAATTGAACCCGTGACCTCAGGGTTATGAATCCTGCGCTCTAACCATCTGAGCTACCTCGCCAAATTTGAAGGCAATAATACTCATAAAGGCCCCTAAAATCCATTTTTTTGAATAAAGAAATTTAGTTGTTCGTTTAATAATTTTAGTATATATTAAAGGAAACTAACCCGTGTTTTGGTATGGCCAAGAATATGTTTCAAACAGAATTTGAGATAAATGCCTCCAAAAAAATGCTGTATCCTTACATCTATTCTCCCAGTGGGCTGGCCCAGTGGTTGGCTGATGATGTAAATATCAACGAAGACAACATTTATAATTTTATTTGGGAAGAAGAAGATCATAAGTATCGCATCGCTGCCCATCGTACCAATTCCTTTGTCAAATTTGAATCCACTGACGAGGATGAAGATCCCATTTATTTTGAATTGCGTTTAGAAATGAACGAACTAACGCAATCGGTGTTTATTCGGATAATAGATTACACCGACAATTCTGATGATGAAGAGTTACAAGACCTGTGGGAAAGCATGATTTTTAATCTCAAAGAAATCGTAGGAGGGTAGTTCAAGGCGTAAACGACGAGCATAGCAATAGCTACGTGAGTCTTTGTACAACGCCGAAATACCCCAAAAATACCACGGATTACCCATAGATTTGGGCTTAACTTAATACCAAATGAAAAAGTTGGACAAACTTGTATTGCAGTCATTTATCGGACCGTTTGTGCTCACTTTATTTGTAGTGGTATTCATCCTCTTGACCCAACTGATGCTAAACAAGATGGATGAATTTGTGGGGAAAGACCTTGGGTTGCTGGTATTCTCAGAGCTGATGTTCTACTTTAGTATTAACATCACACAAACAGCCTTGCCTTTAGCGGTATTGCTTTCAAGTTTAATGGCGTTCGGAAATTTGGGAGAGTTTTCTGAGTTAACCGCCATAAAAGGCGCCGGGGTTTCTTTGTTGAGGGCCCTGAGACCGGCCTTCATCCTTGCTGTCATCATCACCATATTGGCCTTTTTTAACAACAACTATGTGGTCACTAAGGCAAACCTAAAGGCCTATAGTTTGTTATATGATATTAAGAAGCACAAGCCATCTTTGGATATTAAGGAAGGTGCATTTTATAATGGCATTCCTGACTTCAGTATAAAAGTAAATAAGAAGTACCCGGATGGAGTGACCTTAGGAGATATAATAATATACAATCACACTGGTAAGACAGGAAACAACATCGTCACCTTTGCTGACAGTGGACGTATGTATTCAATACTGAATAATAGATACTTAATGTTTGAACTGTTTAACGGTAAGCGCTATGAGGAAATCCCAAAATCCGGAAGACCTGGAGGGAGTATTTCAGATTTTATTAGGAATAGTTTTAGTCACCATAAGTTGGTGCTGAGCCTGGCATCATTCGATTTTAGGAAAAGTAAGGAGGAGCTTTGGGCCAATCATTATTACATGAAGAATATTCGGCAGCTAAACACCGATGTGGACTCTATGAGCTTGGGGCTGTTGGATTCCAGGGTGACAATTTTTGATGATGCACAAAGATTCTTTGGGCGGTATTACCGGGACCGGGTTCAGATGCCTGCAAAATATGTGGTTCGGAAGCATTATAGGGATTCGGTGCAAAAGGTAAAGCAGATAGCCGATAGTATCAACTACCGGGCTCAATACAACCAGGACGAGGCTCAAGAGCTAATGGGGGACTCCATTGAAATGCTATCGCAAATAGAAACAAATAAGAAATTATCCCTTTCGAAACAGGTACAAACTATTTCGAATATTCCAGTCAAAAAGGCCAAACCTGTCAAGCCTGCAAAAACATATAGCAAGGTAAACAGGATGAAGCCCCAGCCGCAGCCCCCAACGGCTCAGGATCGATTGAAAAAGTTACCAATATCTGAGATAAATATCGACAGTATTTTTCAGAACAGGCGTATCCAGGGTCAGGGACTGAGGTTTGCTCTAAGCGAAACCAGAAACATCAAGAACAAATTGAATGTTCAGACAAGTCGTCTTCACAATCAGGAATTAATGATCACTAAATATAAAATTGAGATTAACAAGAAGTATGCTCAGGCATTTGCCTGTCTGGTTATGTTTTTAATTGGCGCCCCCCTTGGTGCTATTATAAAAAAGGGAGGATTAGGTGCTCCGGTCATTATTTCTATCGTGTTTTTCATCCTATACTACGTGATGAGTATAATCGGAAAAAAATGGACAGAAGAGGGCATAGTAACACCATTTATAGGCATTTGGGGATACAGCTTCATTCTTTTACCGATCGGGTTCTTTTTTCTTAGACAAGCCAGGAATGACGCACGTCTACTGGAATCCGATTTTTATGCTGTATTAGTGGAAAATCTAAAAACCAGGTTCTTTAAGAAAAAGATTCAAAATAAATAAATAGCAAATCCCAAAAGACAAATTACAGGTAAATATTGATATTTGTTATTTGGGATTTGATAAACAAAGTAGCTACCTTTGTGGTTTGTTTTAGATTGCATTACTAAATTTTTAACTAAGCATGTATTTATCAAAAGAAAAGAAGCAAGAGCTGTTTGAGAATCATGGCCGGTTAAAAGCTAAATCTGATACGGGGTCTCCGGAATCTCAGATCGCACTTTTCACCTACCGTATCGAACACTTAACAGCACACTTAAAGAAGAATAAGAAAGATTATTCTACTGAATTAGGACTAAAGCGCCTGGTTGGAAAAAGACGCAGGTTGCTGGATTATCTCCATCACAGGGATATTGAGCGCTATCGCGCTATTATAGCGGAAATGAAATTAAGAAGGTAAACTACTAATTGGGTCCCTCTGTGGGCTCCCTATTTCTTTGACCCCTCCTTAACATTGTGGTGTTCCGAAACTCGGAATATCTAACATAAACTTGAATACAAGATTTACAGTATGTCATTAAATATTATAAGTAAGGTCATAACCCTAAACGATGGCCGGGTTATTACCATTGAAACGGGGAAACTAGCTCGTCAGGCAGACGGTTCTGCCATGGTAAGAATGGGTAATACCATGTTGTTGGCAACAGTAGTTGCTAGAGAAGAAGCAAAAGAAGGTGTTGATTTTTTACCTCTTTCTGTGGATTATCAGGAAAAGTTTGCAGCTACCGGTAAGATACCAGGAGGCTTTTTAAAAAGGGAAGGCAGATTATCTGACCATGAGATATTGACTTGCCGTTTAGTGGATCGTGCCATCAGGCCTATGTTTCCGGATGATTATCATGCGGATACCCAGGTAGTGATTTCCCTGATCTCAGCGGACGCTAATGCCAAACCAGATGCTTTGGCTGCTTTAGCCGCCTCCAGCGCCCTGGCGGTATCGGACATACCATTTAACGGGCCAATTTCTGAGGTAAGAGTGGCACGGGTAGATGGAAAGTTCATTATCAACCCTAATTCTGATGAATGCGCACAGGCGGATATTGACATGATTGTGGCTGGAACTCTGGACAATATATTGATGGTTGAGGGTGAGATGAGCGAGGTATCAGAATCTGATATGATCGCCGCCATAAAAGAAGGACATGAGGCTGTTAAGCTGCAGTGCAAGGTACAGGTTGAGTTGATGGAAGAAGCTGGTAAAACTGAGAAAAGAGCATACAGCCACGAGGATTCAGATGAAGATCTCCAAAAGGAACTACACCAGCAGTACTACAGCCAATATTATGAGGTAGCACTGAAACAACTTGCCTCCAAAACGGATAGAAAAGCCCAATTTGGTGCCATTAAGGAGTCCTACCTGGAATCATTGCCAGCAGAACATGAGATCAATCTGGACCTGGTAAACAAATATTTTCAGGGTATTGAGAAAGAGGCATGTAGAAACCTGGTGCTTAATAAAAACAGTCGTATTGATGGCCGTGAGCTGGACGAGATACGACCTATTTGGAGCGAAGTAGACTATCTGCCATCCGCTCATGGTTCTGCAATATTTACCAGGGGTGAAACGCAATCCCTAACCTCTGTGACCTTGGGCACTAAACTGGATGAGCAGATGATCGATAATGCCCTGGAGAAAAGTTTTAGAAAATTCATCCTGCACTATAACTTCCCCGGCTTCTCCACCGGAGAAGTAAAACCCAATAGAGGACCGGCCCGAAGGGAAATAGGACATGGAAACCTCGCTGCCAGATCTTTAAAGAAAGTTTTGCCAAGTGATGAGGACAATCCATATACCATCAGGATTGTGTCAGACATTCTGGAGTCCAACGGTTCCAGTTCTATGGCTACTGTGTGTGCAGGTACGCTCGGACTTATGGATGCCGGAATCAAAATTAAAGCGCCGGTATCAGGGATTGCTATGGGCATGATATCCGATCCGGAGACCGGCAAATACGCCATATTATCAGATATTTTAGGAGATGAGGACCATCTGGGAGATATGGACTTTAAAGTTACCGGAACAGAACAGGGAATTTGTGCTTGTCAAATGGATATTAAAGTGGACGGATTGTCCTACGATGTGCTGGAAGCTGCACTGGACCAGGCCAAAAAGGGACGTCTTCATATCCTGGATGAAATGAAAAAGACCTTAAGTGCCCCTAGAGAGGACCTGAAACCACATGCTCCCAGAAATGTTACCATAAAAATTGAAAGGGACATGATAGGCGCCGTGATCGGACCGGGTGGTAAAGTGGTTCAGGAGATACAAAAGGTAACCGGCGCTACAGTAATTATCGAAGAAGTAGAAGATGGTGGCCGGGTCAACGTCTTTGCAGTAAATAAGGAGGCCATGGATGACGCAGTAGGCCGCATTAAAACCATTGTAGCTGTTCCGCAAGTGGGCGAGACCTACACAGGGATCGTAAAATCCATTATGCCGTTTGGGGCATTTATTGAGTTTATGCCAGGAAAGGACGGATTACTCCATATCTCTGAGATCAAATGGGAGCGAGTTGAAAACATGGACGGAGTAATGGAAGTAGGCGAGGAAGTAACGGTGAAACTAACAGATGTAGATAGGAAAACTGGCAAATTCCGCTTATCTCGCAAAGTTTTGCTTCCCAGACCGGATAAAAAACCAGTTTCGGACAACTAGATTTTAATTATTTTGATACCTGTTGGACATGGATCATACATAAGACTTCATAGTGATTTCTTGTGCATAATCCGGGTTAATCATTGAATTGTCATCTATTTTAAGGAACTTTAGTCTGTGCATCGTGAACTAAAGTGATCTGAATGAGACAACTTAAGATTAGCAAGCAGATTACCAACCGGGAAAGTCAGTCTCTTGATAAGTACTTACAAGAGATCGGCAAGGTTGACTTGCTTACTCCTGATGAGGAAGTTACCCTTGCCCAAAAGATCCGGGAAGGTGATCAAATGGCTCTGGAAAAACTAACAAAAGCTAATTTGCGCTTTGTAGTATCTGTGGCCAAGCAATATCAAAATCAGGGACTATCCTTGGGTGACTTAATCAACGAAGGTAATCTTGGCCTTATCAAGGCAGCACAAAGATTTGATGAAACAAGAGGCTTTAAATTTATCTCATATGCAGTTTGGTGGATAAGACAGTCCATCTTGCAGGCATTAGCAGAGCAATCCCGCATCGTACGATTACCCCTAAACAGAGTTGGATCTTTAAATAAGATCTCTAAAACTTTTTCAGAACTGGAACAAAAATTTGAACGTGAGCCTTCTCCGGATGAGTTGGCAGAAGTTCTGGAGGTAACTACTTCCGAGGTGGTTGATACCATGAAAATATCAGGAAGACATGTTTCTATGGATGCCCCATTTGTTCAGGGCGAAGAAAATAGTCTGCTGGATGTTCTGGAAAATGATGGTGAGGTAACCCCGGATAATGAGTTAATGAATGATAGCCTCCGTCGGGAGGTTCAGCGAGCATTATCTACATTGACCCAGAGAGAAGCGGACGTAATCAAACTATATTTTGGCCTAAATGGGGAACACAGCATGACTTTGGAGGAAATTGGGGAAAAGTTTAATTTGACTCGTGAAAGGGTAAGACAGATAAAAGAAAAAGCCATTCGAAGGCTTCGCCATACCTCTAGAAGTAAAACCCTAAAACCTTATCTTGGATGATATAACTCTACTTAATCATAAAGGAAGCCCTGCCATTGACGGGGCTTTTTTATTAAAATAATTACTAAATTAGGGCGTTTATTGGAGAACCTAAATATAAACCTAATGCCTGAAGAAGTGAATGTCCTGATACTAGGCTCCGGACCTGCTGGCTATACCGCCGCTATCTATGCTGCACGTGCTGGCTTGAATCCTGTAATGTACCAGGGAGGGCAACCCGGCGGTCAATTGACCATCACCAATGATGTAGAGAATTATCCCGGTTATCCGGATGGAGTGATGGGCCCTGAAATGATGGTAGACTTTCAAAAACAGGCTGAACGATTCGGTACAGACAATCGATACG
>Ga0114949_10002600_pt1 | contig 11296 bp, 9 predicted proteins | sample N074metaG_FD_83505 | JGI IMG/M metagenome (GOLD analysis project Ga0114949, IMG submission 83505) | Deep subsurface microbial communities from Kermadec Trench to uncover new lineages of life (NeLLi) - N074 metaG | ecosystem: Environmental > Aquatic > Marine > Ocean trench > Sediment | place... | reverse complement strand
AGTACCTTTTTCAGTGTAGGGAGCTACAAAACTCGCAGCAAATGTACGAACTGATAGCACACGAGGCAGCAATAAATACTGAAGAAAAATGTGAGCAACAGTCCGGTGCGCCTCTGATTCATGAAGGCTGTGCGGGCAAGAAAGACCAGGGTCAGCACACATATTCCGGTCAATGCGAACTTGCTGGTCGAGAATCTGCCGATGCCCTGGTCCAGCATCGCCGCCATTATCGGATTGGCTTCCACCATGCCGTGCTCCAGGAGTAGCAGTGTCATGAAGGCGTCGGCGCAACTGAGGACCATGATGCCAACCGCGAGGAAGAACAGCCAGGGATGATGCCAGTCGGTGAACAGGCTGTCCGCGTCCTCGACCCGTCGCAGGGTTCGCCGATGCGAACGCAGAAAGCCAAATAGTGCGGTGGACCACGAGAAAACACGCCGCGATGGATACTGTCGCCGGTCAGCAATAACCTCGCTTGCGTCCATCAGTGATACCCACCCTCATGCCGGCGCTACCAGTTGCTCTTACTTATAAAGATAGACGCAAAAGCTATACCTCGCCATTTTGACGTAATCCGCGAATAAGCTCTGGTATTTCGCTCGGATGGAGCAAGATATGGTGGAGGTCTATGCCCAACTCCGCATCCACGGCTACCTGGGTAATATCAGCCCCACAGCGTTCGAGAAGTGGACATGCGGTCTATACGAAACGGTCCATTAAAACGGGGCAAAACCAGTCTGTAATTCCTAATGCTGCTCAGGCTCATATGGATCGGGTGTACCCAAAGGAATTGGCTTCTCCACTACGAGAGTGCGGTAGTGCTCCATTACCAGTTTCATAACCGCCGGCATCACCCAGAAGTTGTCCTCTCCATCACGTCCACCATATTCCACCAGGTCATATAACTCCTTCGGGTCGGTGAGTAAGTTATAGACTCGTGGCATTCCGGGTTGTTCGATTACCGAGCGCATAGTTTCTTGCGTCTTGAAATGCAGCTTCCAGTTTCGCCACTTGTAAGCCTGAAGCGTCTCGCCGTTATAGACAGGAAAACCTTCGCGTGGTGATTCTTCGCTTTTACCCGTTAAAAAATCGACTTGGTCCATTCCATCAATTATACGATCGTCGGGCACTCTTGCTCCCGCAATTCGCGCAAGTGTCGGATATAGATCGGTTATGTGCATGATCTCGTTGTGCTTCGATCCGGCAGTAATCTTTCCCGGCCACCGAATCAGGAAGGGTGTTCGAAGTGAGCCCTCAAGTGCTGTGAAATAAGTGCCACGCCACGGCCCGGACGTTCCATGATGCGGATAAATCTCTTCCGGCCCGTTTTCACTCATCCAAATGAAAACCGTGTTGTCTCGAACGCCAAGGTCATCAATCGCGTCCATCAGCTGTCCAGCTCGACTATCCACTTCGGCTAAAACGTCTGCCCAACGACCGTTACCAGTAGTACCGGCAAACTCGGGGTGTGGAATCGTCGGCAAATGGACTTGAGTATAGGGAATGTAGGCGAAAAACAGTTTATCGTTTTTCACGCTTTGTTTCATGAATTTAATAGCGCGAGTAGTAAGTTCCGAATCTATTTTGGCGCGTGCATCCCGATCGTAGACCTTAACTTCTCGAGGCGTTTCTCCCTTGGTGCTCGCGAGGATGTATGGCGTTGCAACAATCTCCGGGTCGAACTGAAAGCCTGTAGAGTAAGTCGCTTCATCTGCCGTGTTAGCGATGCCATACCATTCATCGAAGCCCTGATCGGTCGGGAAGCGACCTTCGACTTCCCCCAAATGCCATTTGCCAAACATCCCTGTCGCGTAACCCCTATCCGACAGTAGCTCAGCAATCGTAATCTCCCACTGCGTTAGGCCGTAAAGCTGCCCCCACACGACTTTGGTCGTACCCGAACGAATTGGATGACGCCCGGTCATCAGTGCTGAGCGGCTTGGTGTACATTGTGTTTCGACATTGAAGTTCAAAAACTGCATGCCGTCGGCAGCAAGTTGGTCGAGACGCGGTGTCTCCGCTCCCCTCAACACTCCACCACCGTAGACACCGATTTCTCCCCAACCAAGATTGTCCATGACAATCATTACGATGTTGGGTCTTTCTTGAGCTGCCACATTGCTCGACAGGAAACCCATGACTATCAGCATGAAAAGTCCCTTGACTTTATGCACGTGAGCATCCTCCTTCTTTAAAAAAATAAGCATACCTAATTTGAGCTCTGACTACTTACGACTAAGCTTTCTGCTTCATTCTAGACTATCGATTTTCCTTCCTTATCATCTATGAAATCAGCTTCGGGAAGCCTAATAAGCACGGAGGCCGCCGTCAATCATTTTAAATTGAGTTTTGATGCTGGTTCCGACAACTTACTCAGGAGGTATGCCATAGACCCTCTCTGTACACGGGGGTTCAACTCCCTTCAAAAAGCAAAATCTGGCTAAGCCATCACCGCTGCCTGGTCGTCAGTCCTGCTGAGCTGCCCCTGTAGCTACCTGCCCACCCTACCCAGCCGTCTGTACCTGTAATGGGTATGGCCTGCACCTTTCTCTCTTTATTTATCACCGGGCTGAGCAGGGTTTTATTGCAATTGATTTTCAATATCGCTGGGATTAAAAAGCCCCTCCAACCTAACAGAAGGAGAGGCTCTTTATAGTTGCGAAACCGATAGCGTCAAAAGTTGTAGCGGAAATCTACGCCAAAGGTACGCGGCGCTCCGATGTGGGCGTAGTCATAGCCAAAACTCGACAGGTCAATGGCCGATGTTTTGTATTCCTCGTCAGCCAGATTCTTTACCCACAAGGCTACCTGCCAGCTATCAATCGGTGACGACAATTTCAGCCTGGCATTGGACACCCAGTATCCATCCTGGCTGATACGCTCCGTGTTGAACACATCGAAGTAGTGGTCATCGACATAGGTGGTGCTGGCGTTAAGGGCGAGCGTGCCCAGCTTCATCTCCACGATATCCCAGTTTATCGCCATATTGAAGTTCAGCTCAGGAGCCAGCAGCAGTTCGTTGCCTTTTAGGTCAACCCCGCTGAGGACGCCCTCCTTCACCTCCGTATCCAGCACACCCAGTCCAACCTGTATGGTCAGGTTGTCCAGTACAGCCGCTTCCAGCTCGACTTCCAAACCCATAATTTCGGACTCTTCGATGTTGATCAGCGTCTGTGCCAGAGTTTCTGAATTCACGTCCAGGAACTGCTGATTATCGTAGGTGTAGAAAAATGCTGCTCCATTGAGGCGGACCCTGCCGTCAAGCAATTCGTGCTTTATGCCGACTTCATAGCTGTCCAGTTTCTCCGGCTCCACGCTGGTAAGCTCCGCAGGATCTAAGAACGCCTGCGCATTATAGGCGCCGGCGCGATAGCCATGGCTAAAGCTGGCGTACAACAACATGCCATTTTCACTCATGTAGTCGACGCCGATTTTACCTGTCCACTCGCGATCGGTGAACTCATCGTCTGCGACCGTGGCATTGGGATCCTCGGAATCGCCGGGAATAGTGTTGAGAATCGGCGTGCCGTCGCTGGCAAGAATACGCGCGGAGAAATATGTGAGTTCGGTTTTATCTTCGGTATAACGTAAGCCAAAGCGCACTGTCCAACTATCGTTCAGCGCGTAGTTGCCGTCGAAGTATCCTGCATAGCTGGTGCGCTCCTGCTTGAATTCGTTATCAAACTGGCAACTGGCCGGGGCGAATGACGCAAGACTGAGCCCGAAGTCGTTGAGAACCGCTTCTACCGCTGTGCCGCTCTCAGTGACCGGACCATCAGCGAAAGCGGTGCTGATTACATCGGCACAATCGAGATAATCAAGGTTGCCGTCGGCGTTCATGTCCAGATCCTGGTAGAAACCGATATTGGTAGCATTCTCAACATCTTCCCTGGACCAATACACACCGCCGATAAAGTTAAAGTTACCGTCCAGGTTGGAAGTGATGCGCAGATCCTGCGTGTATTGCTCCGCTTCGCCGGAATAGACGGGCCTTAGAACCAGCAAAGGGGATCCGTCGGCATCTTCCGGATTATAAATCTCGCCATCGTCCCAGGAAGAAATGGATGTCAGTGTATAGCTGTCGGTCAAGTCCCAGTTAACCGTTAGAGCAAGTGCATCATTGGACAACTCGCGCTTGGTATCCTGATCTGATTCGAACTCAAAGTAGTCCAGATTCTCGCGCTGGTAATCCTGTAGATTAGTGACGCCGAGCTCGTTATACAGGCTGTAGATGCCTGCACCTACACCCGCTTCGGAAATATTAATGGCCTGGATGCCGTAGTTGACCGCGTCCTGCTCGCTCTTGGTATAGCGCAGAACCGCTTCCAGGCTATCGGTGGGTTGCCAGGCTACAGTCAAGCGCGCACCATATTCGTCAATGGCGTTGCCATCATCAAGACCAGGCTGCTTATTTTCAAACCAGCCATCCGCCTTAGTCCAAGTGCCCGCCAGGCGCACCGCCAACACATCTTCCACAATGGGAGTCTCGACAGCACCACTCAATTCCATACGGCTGAAATCTCCGTAGCCAACGGCCACATTACCAATGGTCTCTTCGTAGGTTGGTTTACGGGTAATGAAATTGACAGCACCGCCAGTAGAATTTTTGCCATAGAGTGTGCCCTGCGGGCCCCGTAATACCTCAATACGCTCCAGGTCGAAAATCTGCACCCCCTGGATCGCCGGGTTACCCTTATAGACTTCATCGATATAGCTGGCAACCGGGCTGGCCTGGTTGAAGCTGAAGTCACTCATAGCAACACCGCGCAGCGCAAAGATAGGAAAGCCATCCCCTGCAGTACTGGTAGACTGCAGGTTGGGTATCTGGGCGGTGATATCAGAGGAGTCTCGGAAACGCAGGGTCTCCAGGTCGGCGCCAGTGATCGCCGACACTGACATCGGCACATCCTGCAAGCTTTCTGTGCGCTTCTGGGCAGTGATGACAACTTCTTCCAGTTGCAGCTGGGCGTGGGCGCCCGATGCCATGGCCAGGCAATAAGCCGCGACTCCTGCAGCAACAGGTTTTGCGGCCAGTGCTAATCTCATTGGTATTTTCATCTTCGGTTCCTCAATTACGCTACTGTCTCGATAATGTGGCGGGCATAATAGGCGTGGCGGGGGTATCTTTCTTGACAGAAGCAGACAATTAATTGATCATCTCGGACAATTGAGTTTGCTCGGTGACCAAAGTGGATGATCATCATTCGGGGCTTGACTGGGGGCTGCAGGTCGGCTGGTTGCTGAAGTACCTCCGCGTTCAAGGGGCCAGCCCAGCTGAGATCGAGAGCGCAATTGCTGGCTCATTCGACGCCGAATCAGACATCTTCTTGCCCATCGACGACTACCTCCTGTTACTGGACTGGGGCACGCGGAGGCTTGCAGCCCCACACCTTGGGCTCGATATTGCCAGTAAACTCGAATCCCCTGACTTGGGAATCTTCGGCTATCTTGTCCAGCACTCGCCTACCGTGGGCGCCTTCATTCTTGCCCTGGAGCGTTACCAGAAAATCTTCATGCGCGGCATGAATTTTTCCAGCAGCGTTGCCAATACTATGCTGGAACTGCGGTGGCAAATATTCCGCCCGCCAGGCGAAGCTGTCCGTCAGGACATTGAGTTCACCCTGGGTGCAATCGTCTACCTGCTACGCGAGCAGCTGGGGGAAAACTGGACTCCAGGCGAGGCCAGCTTCATGCATTCCCCGAGGGAACCCCTAGGCCGATATGAAGCGGTATTCGGTAAACACGTTTCCTTCAACGCGCCAATAAACAATCTGGTCTTCGACGCTGCATTTTGCGACACACCTCTGAGCGATAGCGATCCGAAGCTATTGGCCATCCTGAAACAACAGGCGGATGCATTGCTGGAGCAGGTGGAATCTCGGCAGGACCTGGTGGGTCAGGTCAAGCTACTGATTACAACCTCGCTGGAAAGGGAGGAGGCAGGTGTCGATACGGTGGCGGGCAACCTATGCGTTACACCGCGCACACTGAATCGCAAGTTGAGTGCCCTGGGCACAAGCTATAAGGATTTGCGCGAGGATATTGTGGCAGAGACAGCCAGGCGCTTGCTGCTGGAGACCGACGCGAGCGTTACCGAGATCACCGCAAAATTGGGTTATTCAGAATCGAGCGCCTTCGTGCGCGCCTTTAAACGCACCGCGGGTATTACACCGCTGGCTTATCGCAAGCAGTCTCAAATACACTGACGCTCGATGCGATGAAATCAGGGGGCTACCTCGATGCCCACATCGGCCATCTTTAGCAGCAATTCAGCGCGAACTTGAGTAACCCGGATAAGCGTATTTTTGCGTAATCCACCTACTTCCTCACTTGCATAAGGTCGAAAGTCTACTGGTAGCTCGGCCCTCGAAAAGTTGTGGAGCATCCAATTGGTCAACTCCGCCAACTCGACATCGGACAGGGAGGCTTGAGCAGCACCGGGAACCTGGATCAGAAATTCCCGCCCGCCTTTTACGTGCAGAAAGTAACCCATGAAGCCTTTCAGTGAGGGAACTTTGCCTGGCGCTCCCGCACCGTCCGGCGTGTGGCAGCCCTGGCAGTGCAACATATAGTTGGTTTGGGCTGCTTTATCGTCAGCAAAGACAGCACCACAGAACAGCAGAATTAGTAACACCAATGGGGCCCGAATAGTGAGATGCAGCATAGATTCAGTCCCGTACGCCAACGATGATGGCCGTAGAACAGGTGTACACCACATCAGCTGGGCTGCCCGCGCACCAATTGATATTGTTCGAGGTGGCGGGCAGGTAGGCGGGGGTATCACCTTCGTTGCGCATGCACTCGCAACGTCCGCAGGCGCTGCGCCCGCAACAATCGTTGTAGGATATGATGTAATCCTTGCCATCAGCCGGATTGCGGCAAGTGCCGATCCAGGTCACGGGAGACATTACCGTGCCGGGAGGACAAGTAGTCACCGAGCCACCGCAGCAACTGCAGAGAAAACCGTCAATAGCGCAATAGCGCCAGTAGTTACAGTCCTTTGGATCGCCTGGGTCCTCAGCAGTTTGTGCCGTGCTCCGAAATACCGGCAATAACGGGTAAGCGGCCGCGCCCACCAGCATCGTACCCAGACCTCTCAGGACGCTGCGCCTGGAAGTTTTGCGCGCACTTCCGCGGGCCGCGTTCTCAAACCATTTATCGAGTCGGTTGTTTTTCATCAAATCATTCCTCTATTCCACTTTCCTAGGCCGCATCGCGACCCACGAATTCCTGTACGGTTGCAACGCCCAGGCGCTTGGCTTCAACAAAACTGTCAAGGTGCTCTCGGTTATTGACCAGACCATGGGTCACAAGTATGCCCTTCTGGTCAATGAGAACGCCGTAGGGAAGCTTCTCCACCTCGAAGCCCCTACCCAAATCCTCTGACAAAACGTAATCGAAGTCCTGTAAACCCGCGTTCTCGATAAAACTTCGGTGCTCGGCTTCCTCCCCGTCACTAGCAAGCACAATACGCAGCCAGTCCTGCTCGTCCTTCTGCACCGACTTGAGCACCGGTATAAGAATCTTGCATACGGGGCAAGTTTCAGAGAGGAAAAACAGCAGTGTGCTCTTCCCGGATTCCTGCTCACCACCGACCCGCATCTCTTGTCCCGCAAGCGTGGTTAGCTGGAATTGCGGCGCAGCTTCGCCCGCTTTCAAATTGCGCTTCTCTATAGAGAGTGCGCCTGCGGGAGCAACCCGTTCGTGCAACATGCCGATCTGTCGCGTAAGTGCGAGCACCATCACTCCAAGCACGATAATCGCGACCCAGGAAAGCATCATCGAAACAGTCAGTAATGTCATAATCGTAATCCTCTTGTCAGGTTATTCATATTGGTAATGATCATCGGCACCAACAGGCAAGTGATGCAGGTGAAGCCAGTAACCAGTAGGGTGACCAGAACATCTGGTGCCGATAAATTCCGTTCAGTGACGGGTATGAGTGGCCCCAGGCATAACAGGGCCAAGACCGCGATGCGTAGCACCAGCCACCAACTGATGCTCTGTTTTCTCTTCATGCTGCAGCCACAGTCGATGTGTGACCGCCCCCTGGCAAGATTTATGGCTATCGCAACAGCAAATAGCAACAATAGGGCAGCACTCGCCAATGCGGCTATATCGCGTACCGGTGCCAGCAGCCAGAAAATCGCCAGAAGCAATTCGAAGAGAGGCAGCAACGCAGCGGCTGGGCGCACAACACTTTGCGGAAGAAGGCGGTAGGCGGCGATGGCCTGCATAAAACGCTGCGGCTCGCGCAGCTTACTTAAGGCAGCAGTGCACCAATAGGCCGCCAGGCACAGACTGAGGGCCCAGCTAATTACCGGATCAACTACCATGTGGTTTAGCTCCCGTAGCCGGCCAAACCTGGATGTAGGTGGGAAACTTGCCCACTTGCTGGATAGAGCGCTGCAGCGTGCCATCGCCGGCGTCATAGACATCCAATACAAAATCCATGATCGTCTCCAGTGTGTGTTCACCCTGGGTAAGGTAGACATAGAATTGGGCTAGCTTTGAGATATGTAAATCCGCCGCCAACGCATACATCTGAGCCTTTTTGTCCTGGCTCACCTCGATCGAAAGTGCCATGCGCTCCAACTCCCTCTCCTCAATTTTTTCACCGCTTTCGAGATCGTAGATCCAGACGTGAGTGCCCGGGTCCTCGAAGGTCTCCGGACCTCCTCGGTGAACTAGCACAAAGACACGCCCGCTTTCGCGGTGAATAGCCAAATGCTGAAAGCCGCTAATGCGCCAGTCGTCGTCTCGCTCCTGATCAGTGAATAGAGACATGTGTGCTATCTGGCGGGTGTCTATATCGGTCGACTGGAAACCGTGGAGATAACCACCTATGGATAGGTGGTACCAGGTGTCTCCCACACGAACTCCCGATACGGTGACAGGGTCTGCCATTGCGTCGAACAACGAATCGCCACGAGTAATTTTTTTCTCATTACCGTTTTCATCGAGCTCGATGCGCATGAACCCCCCATTGCCGCATATCGCATTGATAGTTCGCTCGCCAATGGCGTAGATATTGAAACAGCCGGGAATGTCTATCTCAGCGACAAACTGGCGGGTCTCGAGGTCCACAACGGATACGGAGGCGGCCGGCGTATGATTGAGCACAACAGCAAACCTTCCGTCGTCGGTAAGTGCACTGGTGCCCTGCATTTTGACCGCAGTAAAACGCTTGGGTGGAATTACGGTTTCACCGAGAGGTTGCAGAGTCTTTGCGTCGTAGAACACGACCACATCTGTTCGCTCACCCCTCGTACCCCGGGAGAAATAGGTTTCCGGTGAGACAATAATATCCCTGTTACGAGGTAGCATCACCCCACTGTGCCAGAAACCGGTATTGACGACGCCCAGATAATTACCTGAATCGGTATCAATAATGTGCGAACGGCCATCGGTCGCGAAAGGAATGGAAAAGTCAGCGAGCACGACGATATGACCATCTTCCCGGCCGGGCATCGTTTCAACAATGAACATGGGTTCGTTGTCCAATGTAGCCATGGCCGGGCCGACAACCACCATGAAACCAATCCAACAGATCCACAGACGTGTGATCATTTGTAGCCACCCCCTCTTTTATCATTTCCGAATACGCATACTAAGGAAAAAAAATACGTGTTTATCTACCATCTGAGACAAATTATAGACACTTTCAGACATACTGCACCGTAACCATAAGCTGCTGCAGTTCAATCAGCCGATTCCACCTAGAAGGTGGCGCTGTGGGGGTTCTGACAAATAAACTTTCCTGAACCAGGGAAATTCAGCGCCTACATTCAAGCAACTACTGTTTTCCGTTCATTGAACGCACTTATCCCTCAGATTCCGATAGTGCCCAGCGGATACCAAGTGGCGCCCCAGGTTGAAGAGATTACCAATAGCAGCATAGACACCAAGAAATCCCTGAGCCTGGCGGGCAGATTTGAACCTTCGCATCACTCGCTCCCTGACCGTGGTGGGCTCATGTGCTCGCTCTACCGAATTGTTGGCATACTGTGACTTATCGTAAATTGACTCAGGAAGGATCGCCCAATAATCCACCCCCCAACCCACCACACTCGACGAACCCGACGCCCGGCATCTACCCCAAGCCCTCCACCCCACCTCCCGCGTCGACTTCGTCACCCTCGTCGGGTATCTCTGGAGTTCCTACCCCCCTGCACCCCATACTTTTTCTGCACCCTACAATATATCTGGCCGGGAATTTTTGGGAGATTTTGTAAAGGCCGACCTCTAGGTGGATGTCTAGTAATTTTCCCGTAGTATTGGAGGATTAGTCGTAGCCGCAGTCTATTTGGATGCCGGTTGCAGCCTTATTAAGAAGTTCACCAGAGACAGGGAGAATCACCAGCCATGGAACTCTATGATGTCATGCGTACCACTTTCGCCTGCAGGGAGTTTACCGGCGAGCCAGTGCCACAGGATGTGCTGCACCGCATAATCGACAATGCCCGCTTTGCCCCCAGTGGCGGCAATCGCCAGGGATGGCGCATCATCAATATAACTGATCCTGCGAAGAAAGAGCGGCTTGCCTCCCTGTCACTCGCGACTGCCACGCGCTACCTTCTCCAGATGAAGGCTGGTGAAAGCCCGCTCAACACCGTTCACCCCAGTGTTGTCACAGATGATCAGGTAATGCAGGCGGAAACCCCTGAATGGCTAGTGGCACACATACATAACGCACCGACCTTGCTGGTTATTACAGTTGATCTAGCGCTGATCGCGAGCATGGATAAGGACCTCGATCGTATCGGGCTGGTCAGTGGCGGATCTATCTACCCATTAGCGTGGAACGTCCTGCTAGCCGCACGCAATGAGGGGTACGGCGGCACGATGACCACCTGGGGAATTGCCGAGGAAGCAAAAGTGAAGGCGCTGCTTGACATACCCCCCCACTGGGCGGTGGCAGCTATCATGCCCTTGGGCAAGCCAGCAAAGCAATTGACGAGACTGAAGCGCAAGCCCGTCGAGGATATCCTTTATACCGATAGCTGGAACGGCGACAGCGTATAAGGCCCCGATAGCCCTTTACACGGTATTATCGGACGAACCTGTCGAACCCGGGTTCGGCACACGCTCAAAGTTCGGTTTTGAAAAGCTGTTACGATTCTTCAACTTACTCCCACCCAGTTCGGTATTGCCACCAACCAGGCTCGGCATAAGATCGGTCTCGGTCACCCTGCCCTACTCCACCAGAAAAACCCGATAACTTTCTTCAGCTTACTACCCAGCCTCTCCACAGACCATCCGACTCATAATCGGGGGGTGTATAGGTGAAAGCCTT